>Ga0315282_10003029_pt1 | contig 30376 bp, 26 predicted proteins | sample YL17G07_20_MG_FD_203693 | JGI IMG/M metagenome (GOLD analysis project Ga0315282, IMG submission 203693) | Sediment microbial communities from Yellowstone Lake, YNP, Wyoming, USA - YL17G07_20 | ecosystem: Environmental > Aquatic > Freshwater > Lake > Sediment | place: USA: Wyoming | collected... | reverse complement strand
CAAGAGCCGGGCGGCCGAGATACTGGGCATCGACCGCAAGACCCTCTGGGCAAAAATCAAGAAGTTTAATCTGGAATAAAAGCCGCATTCCCGCTTAAAAAACAGCGGGCTCGAGCAATTGGATCAACCCCTTCTCTGAATCAATTTTGGCTTCGATCCCTACGGGCATCGTAAATTTCATGGGGATATGGCCGATCATGGATCCGTACCAGGCCGGGACTCCCAGCGGCTTAATGTGATCATCTAAAACTTGTTCTAGAGTGAGTGACCCATATTCTTGGTCAGGGTTGCACTCAGTGCACTTCCCAAAAACAAATCCATTGATCTGCCGCAGCACTCCGGCCAGCTTAAGATGCGTGAGCAGGCGGTCGATACGGTAAATCTCCTCATCGACATCCTCGACAAACAGGAGGGAGTCTTTCCATTGGGGGACGTATTCCGTTCCGAGAAGAGTCGAAACGATGGAGAGACATCCGCCTTTGAGAAATCCGCTTGCGCTGCCGGCGACGATTGTTTGAACCCGATTCTCTACCTGGGTCAGATGGTCGCCCACCTCAGAAGGGTTCTGCATAGTGACAGGCTCGGCATCCATCACAATCTTCCTGAAATAACTAACAGTGAAGGAATTCCAAGGGTCGAGCCCAATGGGGCCGTGAAAGCAGACAAGCCCGGTTTTGGCCTGGATGGCCAGGAGCAAGGCCGTGATATCGCTATAGCCGATAAAGACCTTCGGGTTTCGACGGATGACCTCATAATCGAGAAGAGGAAGAATGCGGGCGCATCCCCAGCCTCCTCTAATAGCGACGACGCCCGCAACGGAGGAGTCCGCAAATTGGGCCATGAGGTCTGAGGCTCGGACATCATCTTTTCCGCCGAGATAGCCGTACCGGTCAAATAAATGATCAGCGAATTTCACTTTGAATCCCAGGGCTTCCATGCTTTCTTTAACCAGAGTAACCTCAAAACGGGTGGCGGTAGCTCCGGATGGGCTGACCAGGGCGACCGTATCTCCCGGCTTAAGCCTTTTGGGCTTTATAGCTTTCTCGGAAGCTTGGGCAAAATTATTTGGGGCAAAAAGGCCGGCGGCTAAGCTTGAAAGGCCGGCGGTTTTCAAGAAATTGCGTCTTTTCATGTTCCCTCCTCCCAATGAGATTCAAAGAACTCGTCGAGCCACATCGTCTAAGGCATATCTTTCACCATGAATTTATATCTCCTTAATACAAGTGGCCGCAAGAGATTAAAACTGTTCTTCTTCATATCCCGCCGAACTTAGGGGATGAATAGAAGTTTTCCCCAAAGTATGTCAGAAGAGGACAGCCAATGGGGAAAATCTCCCCATGCTTTCATAAATCCAATTCATCCAGATCCTTGCTGAGTCCCGAACGGACGGTATCCGCTTGAAATTAAATAAATTGTTGGTGCGTTTTTTTTGTTATTTATTCCTAATCTCAGGCATGGAAATTGCATATTATTGTTCCTATTTTTGTATTTTTCTGTCCGCGAATAGTGAGCTACTCCCCAGGAACCGGACAGGTGCCTAAGCTGGATTTTTGAGCCTGCCATATCTTCATAAGGAGCTATGGTATGCTAACGAGTATGAGGAAGACGTACGATGCGGCGTTCAAGGCCAAAGTGGCTTTTGAAGCGGCCAAAGGGGAGGAGACGATCGCCCAGATCGCCAGCGAGTTCAGCGTCCATCCCAACCACATCCGGCTGTGGCGGGACCATTTGATGGAACAGCTTCCCGAGCTTTTTTCCAGTCGCCGGCCGCAGCAAGAGAAAGCGCGGGGGGAGCTGGAGGCGGAACTTTTCCAGCAGATCGGCCAGCTCAAGATGGAGCTGGAGTGACTTAAAAAAAATCACAGACGCTCCTGTCGCGATGAAACGGGCCGAAGTGGAAAAAGAGACGGCGCTGATGTCGGAGCTTTTCCAATCCGGACGCGGAAGGAGGAAAACAAAGGAATCATGAGAATCATCAAACTCAAGAAAAACCATTTTCATCCTTTTCTGGAGACGATCTCCCGGCAGGCCCAATTGTGGGCTCCCGTCAAGAAGGGCACTACCTATGCCTTCGACCGAGTGGAAGATTTCAACCGGATTGAGATGAAGGCGACCCGGACCTACATTCCGCCAAAGAAGCTCATGGTGCCGCCCAGCTTCAATATGTTCACCTTCACCTCGGAGGGCTACCGGGAGGATTTATCGCACATCTCCCCCAAAATCCTGTTCGGCATTCACCCCTGCGACATCCACGGCCTGCTCATTCTCGACAAGCTTTTTACCTATCAGTATGCCGACCCCTATTATGTCAAGGCCCGTCAGAAAACCCTGATCCTGGGGCTGTCCTGCTGGCCGGATGAATACTGCTTCGCCAAATCCACGCGGACGCACATCATCGAGGAGGGCTTCGACCTGTTTTTCACCGACCTGGAGGAATATTTCCTGGTGTGGGTCGGATCCAGCCAGGGGGATGACCTGATCCGTATGAGGCCGGAGCTGTTCGAGGAGAACCTGACCGACGCCGACATCCAGCGCTACGTCCGCTGGCAGACGGAGCGGGACAGGGCCTACCGGACGGAGGTCAACTTCGTGGCCATGCCCGACCTGATGGAGCTCAAATACAAAGCCGCCTTCTGGGACGAAGCAGGCCGGGCCTGCCTGGCCTGCGGCTCTTGTTCCATGGTTTGTCCGACCTGCAACTGTTACAACGTCCAGGACAAGCTCTCCCTGGCCGGAAAGCCGGGGCGCCGGCACCGGTTCTGGGATTCTTGCACCCTGGTGAATTATTCCCAGGTGGCCGGCGGCGAGAATTTCCGGGAGCATAAAGCTGACCGGCTCCGTCTGTGGTACACCCACAAACTCCAGGCTTATGTCAGCAAGTACGGCAAGCCGAGCTGTGTCGGCTGCGGCCGCTGTCTGGTGACCTGCCCCGTGGAGATCAACGTCCAGACGATCGCCAAATCCCTCCAAGGCGAGGACCCCCAGGCCTTTTGGTACAGACTCCAGAGCGAGGTGAAATCATGAACGACAACCCCTTTACTCCCCAGCCGGCCCGCATCGTCCGAACCTACCCCCTGACCGGTGACGTGAAGTTCTTCCAGGTGCGGTTCATGGACATGGAACAGGCCCTGACCTTCAAGTACCGGCCCGGTCAGTTCGCCATGGTTTCGGTCCTGGGCGCCGGCGAAGCCCCCTTCTGTCTCTCCTCCCCGCCCTCGAGACCGGGGCTATTGGAGTTCTGCATACGGAAGGTGGGTTCGGTGACCAGTGCCCTATTCAACCTCAAGGAGAACGCCCTGATCGGCGTTCGGGGGCCGTACGGCAACGGCTTCCCCTTGGACCAAATGATGGGCAAGGACATCCTCATCACCATCGGCGGCTTGGGTGTCGCTCCGCTCCGCTCTGTACTGCTCTACTGTCTGGACAACCGCGACCAGTTCGGAAAAGTGGCCGTGCTGTACGGGGCCAAGAAGCCCTCGGAAATGATCTTCCGCGAAGAATATTTCGCCCTAAAGGAAAGGGGCGACCTGGAGTGCCACCTGGCGGTGGACGCGGATGACACCGGCCGTTGGACGGAAAACGTCGGCGTGGTCACAACTCTCTTCCCCAAACTGTCCAAGATCAACCCCGAGCACACCTTCGGCTTGGTGTGCGGACCGCCGGTCATGTACAAATACGTTCTCCGCGAATTCGTCAAGCTGGACATCCCCAAGCACCAGATCCTGATGACCCTGGAGCGGCGGATGAAATGCGGCGTAGGCAAATGCGGCCACTGCGCCATCGATTACATCTATACCTGTCTGGACGGCCCGGTGTTCACCTACTGGGACGTCCTCCACATGCGGGAGCTCATCTAAGGAATGCGATCATGAAAAAAGATAAGCTGAAGATAGGCATCTATGAGCTGACCGGCTGCGCCGGGGACGCCCTCCTCATCCTGGACTGTGAGGAGGAACTGCTCAATATTTTTCAGGCGGCCGATATCCAGTCCTTCCTGATGGCCAAGAGCGACAACATCGACGGTGAGTTGGACATCGCCCTGGTGGAAGGCTCGGTCTCCTCGGAGAGGGACCTCAAGGAACTGCAAGACATCCGCAAGCGGGCCAAGGTGCTGGTGGCTATAGGCATCTGCGCCGGCTTGGGCGGCCTGCAGGCCGCTTTTCTCGACCCCAAGGAGTGGGAGGAGAATCGGAAAAAGGTTTATGGACAGGTGGAAATGACCCACACCAAACCCCTGCAGTCCAAGCCCATCGACGCCTACGTCAAGGTGGATTACTACCTGCCCGGCTGCCCCATCGGCAAAGAACAGTTCCTGTCGACCCTGACCCGGGTCCTGGCCGGCCATCCGCCCGAGCTGCACCGCTTCCCGGTCTGTGTCGAGTGCAAGTGGAAGGAGAACGACTGCCTGCTCAACCGGAACATCCTCTGCCTCGGGCCGCTGACGGCCGCCGGGTGCGCCGCCATCTGCCCCAGCCACAACCTGCCCTGCGTCGGCTGCTGGGGCCCGGCCGAAGAGGCCAACCGGACCGCCGAATACCAGCTCCTCCTGGAAAAGGGCTTTGACCGGGAGATGATCCTGCGGAAGATGGCCAATTTCAGCGGGACACGCATCGCCGACTTCGCCGCCCGGCTGAAAGGAGAGAAGAAATGAAGAAGATCAGCATTGACCATCTGGCCCGGGTGGAGGGCGCCGGCGGGGTCACCGCCACCATCGACGGCCAGACCGTCACCGAGGTCAAATTCTTCGTCAACGAAGGACCCCGTCTTTTCGAGCGGCTGACCGTCGGCAAAACTCCCGAAGAAGACCTCAACCTGGTGCCCCGCATCTGCGCCATCTGCACCCTGTCCCACCGCTATGCCGCCCTCCGCGGCCTGGAGAAAGCCCTGGAGGTCAAGAGCCCGGCCAAAGTCTCTTTGCTTCGGGACCTGATGCATTTGGGCGAAATGATCGAAAGCCATTCCCTACACGTCTTCCTCCTGGCCCTGCCCGACTATCTGGGCTACCCCAATGCCGTGGCCATGGCCGCCAAGTACGGCTTCGAAGCCAAGATCGGGCTGGAGATGAAGCAGTTCGGCAACCACATCATGAAGACCATGAGCGGCCGTTTCATCCACGGCGAAAACCCCGCCATCGGAGGTTTCGGCCGGTATCCGAACCGTGAGGAACTCAACTTCATCAAGAACCGGGCCATCCAATTCCTGCCTTTCGCCCTGAGGACCGTCCAACTGATGTGCGAGCTTAACTACCCCGACATCCCCGAATCGGAAACCCTCTTTGTTTGCTGCCACCCTCCAGGAGACAAATTCGGCTTCGTAGGCGATGAGATCATCATCTCCAACGGCGACCGGGTCGATGTCCAGGATTACAAAAAGGTGACCAACGAATTCATTGTCCCCCACTCATTTTGCAAACGCAGCCAGTACAAGGGCAAGCCTTACTCGGTGGGAGCCCTGGCCCGGATCAACAACTTGGGTGAGCGGCTGGAAGGCGAGGCCGGCCGCCTCTTCAAGAAGTACTACAACGACCGCTGGAAAAAGAACCCCCTTTTCAACAACGCGGCCCAGGCCCTGGAAATCCTTTACGCCTTCGAGCGTGTTCCCCAGGTCATTGATGAAGCCTTGAAGCTCGAGGATCCGGCGCCGGTCAAGTGGGGCCGGGACACGGGCAAGGGAGTCGGCGCGGTCGAGGCGCCGCGGGGCATCCTGTTCCATGCCTACGAGATCGCCAAAGGCCGCCTTGTCCACACCGACATCATCACCCCTACCGCCCAGAATGCAGAGGACATCGAGCGATACTGCTTCCTGGCCGCCCAGGAGCTGCTGAAAAAGGGCCAGGAAGATAAGATCCGGGACCGGATGGACTTGGTAGTGCGCTCTTTCGATCCGTGTATCAGTTGCTCGGCTCATATGGTCCAGGTGACCAAGGCACCGGCCGACGATTGGAAGGCCCGCTTGCGGAGCTTGACCGCGGAAGGACCGGCGGTATTTATCGGCCTGGGCCGGGAAGACCGTTCGGATGACCGGGCCGGGCTCGAGTTGGCCAGACGCCTTCGGGACAGCGGCCTTCAGACCGTCTGGCTGGAGCAAGAGCTGGCGGAGGCGCCGGCCCTGGAAAAGACCCCCGGACGGTTCATTTTACTCGACGCCGTGGACTTCGGCGACAAACCCGGAAAAGTCTGCCTGCTGCCCCTGCGCTATGTTCTGTGGAACGCCTCACTCAGCCACAGACTGGCCTCCGTCCTGTCCGCGCCCCTCTCCTACCAGAAGCTTATGGACTCCTATCTCCTGGGCATCCAGCCGGCTTCCATCTTGGAGGGCGGCCGGCTTTCGGTTGAAGTCGAGGAAGCCGTGGATAAAATCTTGACGGCTCTCCAGAACTAAAGAGGCTAAGCGTGTCGGTAGGGAAGGAGCGTCTTATGGAGAGTAAGGACTCCGTAAGGAAAGCGCTCCTTCCTCTTTCTTTCTTCTCTTGCGATCGTCCAGCATGGTCATATCCCCCAAACTCAAGTGATCTCTCCCTGATCACTCCTGCCTTTGTTTCCTGCATCAATCCAGCCATGGCTGGACGATCCTTTCTTGTTACAGGGTAATCTTACAATAGGCCCGTGGAAAAATTCCACAGTCCATATTTATTCCAGGGAAATTCCCCCAACAGGAAAAAGCTTAATGTTCCTAAATAATTTATTTTCAATATATTAAAAGATATTCCAGAAAACCCTTTCTGCCGGTATTGGCACATTAATTGCTTCAATATTAAATACGAACAACGATGTCTCCCTCGGAACAGCTTGAGAAACGGGTCCTGGTCATCGACCCTGACCTGCGCGTTCGCCGGGACCTCGCCGCTTTCTTGAGGAACGAGCGTTATTTTGTCGACACCGGAAAAAACCTCTCCGAGGCGATCAGAAAGATACCCGGCGGCGGTTTCTCCTGCTTGATCGTGGACGTAGACCTCCCGGAGATGAAAGGCTATGAGGCCGTTTCCATCTTGAAGAATCTTGACCCCGGGCTTAAGATCATCATGACCACCCGCCGAAATTCCAAGAAGCTGGAGGCCAAGGTCCGGGAACAAGACATCTTTTTCTATTTCATCAAGTCCTTCGGCAAGGAGGAATTGAAACTGGCCATAAACAGCGTATTCAGTCCGACAAAGGAGGATAAGAGCATGAGCGGACAATATCCCAAAATTCTGGTCATCGACGACGACCCGGACTTCCGGGCAGCCGTTACCCCCATCCTGAAATCATCCCTGTATGAGGTCCTCACCGCTGCCAACCCCGAGGAGGGGAAGAAAATGATCCTGACCCAAAAGCCTGACCTCATCCTGCTGGACATCATGATGGACTCTCTGTTCGACGGTTTTTCCCTGTGCAACGCCATTAAAACCTCACCCGAGTTTGAATCGGTTAAAGCCACTCCGGTTGTCTTCGTCTCGGCCGTCAAAGAACTGGCCGGCAGCCGCTTTCAGTTCAAAGGCGACGAACAAGGCCTGGCCGGTCCGGACGACTACATCGACAAACCGATCAAGCCCGACGACCTGCTGGCCCGGGTCAAAAAACTCCTGCAAAAGTGATTCCTTTTTTCACTCAAGCCCCCGCCCGGAAGCGCGTCTGGGGCGATGGAGCAGCGGAAAATACACCCGTCCAAGACGTCTTTTGATTTAATTTGAGCTTGGCCTCTTCGGAATGGCCGGTTGTCCCGCTTTTGTAATCACGCCGGTTTAGGGTACAATATCTTTCTGGTCAAACGGTCCATTCCAGGGCGCCCTAAAAGCAGCACATGACGGACAACAAGCCGCTTATCCTAGTCATCGACGACGAGGAGTCCATGCGCGACGCCTGCAGCCTGATCCTGGTCAAGGACGGATACCGGGCCGAAACGGCCGAGAACGGCCTGGTCGGTCTGGAAAAAATCAAGGTTCTCCAACCCCATCTCATCCTGATCGACCTGAAGATGCCCGGCCTGAGCGGATTCGAAGTCCTGGAACAGGCCCGGGCCCTCGACCCCAACCTCATTCCCGTGGTCATCACCGGCTATGCCACAGTGGAATCGGCCGTGGAGGCCATGAAAAAGGGCGCCTACGACTTCCTGCCCAAGCCCTTCACTCCCGAGGAGCTGAGGATCATCATCCGCCGAGGGCTGGAGCGCCGACGCCTCAGCCTGGAGGCCGAGGCCCTACGGAGGGAGAAGAAGCTGATGGAGGAGAATTTCATCACCCTGGTCTCCCATCAGCTCCGCAGCCCGCTGGTGGCCATCCAGCAGTACTTCGAGGTCATCCTGGCGGGCATGATCGCGCCCTTAGACGACCGGCTCAAGGACATGCTCCTCCGGGCCCGGGAACGGATGGGCGCCCTCCTCTGTCTGATCAACGACTGGCTCGACCTTGCCCGGCTGAGCCACGGCCAGATCATTGACAAGATCAAGCCCCTTTCTCTCCAGCCTCTCCTCCGTAAGCTGGTAGAATTCATGAAGCCGGCGGCGGCCGAGAACAAGGTCTCGCTCCGGCTGGAGGAGGCCGCGGGCTCCGACCTCGTATCGGGCGACGAGCAAAGCCTGGAGCAGGTCTTTTCCAACCTCCTCAGCAACGCCATCAAATACAACCGGCCGGAAGGCTCGGTCACGGTCCGGCTCCGGGAGGAAAAGGACGCCGTCTCAGTCGAGGTCCAGGACTCGGGCATCGGTATCGCCCCGGAGCACCTGCCCCATATCTTCGACCAATTCTACCGGGTCAAGCGCAGCGAAGACCAGAAGGTCAAGGGCACGGGGCTGGGCTTGGCCATCGCCAAAAAGATCGTGGAAGCTCACAACGGCCTCATTCGGGTGGCCAGCGAACCCGGCCGGGGCACGACCTTCACCGTGCTCTTGCCTAAGGGGTAATACCATTCGGACGCTCGTCCTGGGACTGGGCAACGATCTCTACGGTGACGACGCGGTGGGGATCGAGGTCGTCCGGCGGCTGCGGCAGGAAGCGGCCGGCGGCCGCCGGCCTTTCTGTAATCTGGAGAAAACTGATTTTGAAGAGTGCGCGCTTTCGGGGCTGGCCCTCCTCGATGTCATCACCGGCTACGACACGATTCTCATCGTGGACACCATTAAAAAAGCGCAGCCGCGGACCGGCCGGGTCCGCCTCTTGGAAGCGAATGACCTGAGGGCCATGCCCGGCCCTTCGCCCCACTACGTCTCGATCCCCCAGATGATCGAGATCGGACGGAAGCTGGGCCTGCACGTCCCCTCCCGCATCCGGGTCGTGGCCGTTGAGGCCAAAAACATATACCGGATGGGCGAGGGGCTGTCGGAGGAGATGGCCAGGACCATCCCCCGGATCCTGGCCAGAGTAAAGGGCCTGCTGAGGGATCTCCGCGGCGGGCCCGCCTCTTCAACGGGCCGAAGGAAACCCCGGGGGCCTGGGAAAAAAAGAACATGAAGCGCAAGGAAATCGAGGTCAGGGAAGACATCCTCAGCTCGAACATTCAGGCCGCCGCCGAGCTGAGGAGGAGATTCCTGGACAGAGGAGTGCTCACCGTCAACCTCATGAGCTCGCCCGGCGCGGGCAAGACCACTCTGCTCGAGCGGTTGGCCGAGCGGCTGTCGCCCCGCTATCGCCTGGCCGTCATCGAGGGCGATATCGAGACCGAGCGGGACGCCGAGCGCATCCGGGCCAAGGGCATCCCCGCTTGGCAGATCCAAACCGGAGGGGCCTGTCACCTGGAGGCCAAAATGATCGGCCGGCTTTTCTCCCAGCTGCCGGCTGAGCTCGACTTCCTATTCATCGAGAACGTGGGCAACCTCGTCTGCCCGGCCGCCTACGATCTGGGTGAAAGTCTTCGCTGCCTGCTCCTGTCGGCGCCCGAGGGTGACGACAAGCCCAAGAAATATCCCAAGGCCTTCCGCACCGCCCACTGCCTGCTCCTGAGCAAGGCCGACCTGTTGGGGCTTCTTCCTTTCAGCCCGGAGCAGGCTAAAAAAGAAGCCCTGGAGGTCAACCCGAACCTGGATGTCTTCCTCGTCTCGGCCCTCAGCGGAGCGGGCCTGGAGGACTTCATCGCTTATCTTCTCCGCTTCCGCCAGAAACTCACCGGCCGCCATGCATGAGCTGTCCCTCGTCGCCGGCCTCTTCGAGATCCTGGAAGAGAAGGCCCGCCAGCACCAGGCGGCCAAGGTCCTGGCGGTTAAGCTTCAGGTCGGCCGGCTGTCGGGGGCCGTGCCCGAGCTCCTGGTAACGGCCTTCGATATGTACAAAAAGGGGACGCTGGCCGAGGAAGCCGATCTGGAAACCGTTCCCGTGCCGCTCAAAGTGCGCTGCCGGTCCTGCGGCAACGCGTTCGAGGTCGAAGACTTCGTCTTCCTCTGCCCGTCCTGCGGAGCGGCGGACTTGGAAATCCTTCAGGGTACGGAAATCTACCTGGAAAAGATCGACCTGGAAGTCGATTGAATCCTATGCTATAATTTTTTTCAATTATTTTTTTATCGTACTGTGGACTCATACCCCCTTTTGGAGTTCTACCATGAAAACTCTCAAAGACATCGCTTCTAAGTCGGTCCTGGGAGAGGACGACCTGGCCAAGCTCGAGCAGATCATCCTCGGCCGGGGCGTCTACACCCAGGAGGCCGTTCGTCAAGAGTTGGAGTGGTTCTGCGAAGGGATGTTCAGGAGCGACTTCTACTTCCGGACAACCCCCCTGGAAACGATGGCCGCCCACATCGAGGCCATCAAGGCCGCCGAGATCATCAGCCGCGTTCAACAGGAGAAGATCGTCAAGGTGGACCTCGGCACTGAGCAGGAGAACGGCGCCATCTACCTGGTGGACGACTGTCATTTCCGGGCCAAGGACATCGAGAAACGGATCGAGGACAAATACCCCCTTGCCCGGCTTCAGACTTATCGCACCCTGCGCAAGGCCCTGGGGCTGGAGTACCTGCGCATCTATTTGGTTCACCAGCCGAGCTTCCCCCTGGACAAGATCGTGCCCGAGGAAACTGATCTTCAGAGGATCGCCGACCGGGCCTTCCTGGCCGCCGTCCCCCAGGAGACCTACCGCCTCTACCAGGACCTTCTCAACCGGTCGAAGGGCTGGGAGAGCCCGCTCCTCGACGTCTGCCACGACCGCAAAACCAAGGAATTGATGATCACCGCCGTGGTCAATCGTGATTCCAGCCCGAACTTCTTCTCCAACATTTCGGACGTCCTCCATTCTCACAGACTGTTCTCCAATCGCAAATACATCGAGCAGTTCGCCAACGGCAAAACTGTCTTCTCCATCTACCTCGACGATATTCAGGACCAGGCCCTGCTGGATGATCTCCTGGAGGACATCAGCCTGGTCTATGTCATCCCCGATTCCCCCCTGGCCGCGCTCTTCCGCGAAGGCCGGCTGACCGCCCAGGAGACCGTCTTCGGCTTGTCCCTGTGGAGCTTCGCTCACCAATTCCTGACCAGCTACAATGAGGAGTACCTCAAGCTGGCCGAGGAGCTGCGGGGCTCGCCCGAGCTGCTGGGCCTCCTGCGCAACCTCAGGACCAAGCTGGCCAAGGAGACCTTCACCGAAGCCCGGGTGTGGGAGGCCCTGTGCGACAACTATACCTACTTGAAGAAACTGTTCGTCGTCTTTGACAAGAAATTCAACCCGCACCTTAAGGATCACGCCGTGGCGGAGGATCTGACCGCCCTGGGCAAGGATATCCAAAGGAACGTGGCCCTGGAAACCGACCGGCAGGTCCTGCAGGCCGGGCTGCTTCTCATCCAGATCATCCTCCGCACCAACTTCTATAAGAAGGATAAAACTTCGCTGGCCTTTATGTACGACCCCAAGTTCCTCAACCCGGTCGATTACCCGGTCAAGCCGTTCGGCCTGTTCCACGTCCTGGCCGCGGAGATGGTCGGCTTCCACATCCGCTTCCGCGACATCGCCCGGGGCGGCATCCGCATCATCCGCTCGGCCAACCTGCAGAACTACCAGGCCAACGCCGACTTCATCTTCGACGAGAACTACAACCTGGCCCTCACCCAGCAAAAGAAGAATAAGGACCTGCCCGAGGGCGGCTCCAAGGGGACCATCCTCCTGCGCTGGGGGTTCCAGGACAAGTCCGGGCCGGCCTTCAAGAAATATGGTGACGGCCTGCTCGACCTGATGCTGCCCGACAAAACGGCCGTCGACCTCTACGGCCAGCCCGTCCTGCTCTTCCTGGGGCCGGACGAGGGCACAGCCGACCTCATGGAGTGGGCGGCCTTCCGGGCCAAGGCCTACGGCTACCCCTACTGGAAGTCCTTCTCTACGGGAAAGCCCGTAGCCATGGGCGGCATTCCCCATGACCTGTACGGCATGACTACCAATTCCGTCCATCAGTACGTCATCCGCTCTCTGGAAAAACTGGGCCTGCCGGAAGAGCGGATCACCAAAGTCATGACCGGAGGTCCAGACGGCGACCTGGGCTCGAACGAGATCCTCATCTCCAAGGACAAAACCCTGGCCGTGGTGGACGGCTCGGGCGTCCTCTACGACGCCCGGGGGATCAACCGTCCCGAGCTGGAACAATTGGCCAGAGAGAGGAAGATGGTGGAGAACTTCAGCCGGGCCAAAATTTCCAAGGCCGGTTTCCTGGTTACGGTCAAGGACAACGACCTGACTCTACCCGACGGCGAAAAGGTGGAGAAGGGGCTCGACTTCCGCAACACCTTCCACCTCAACCCTCGATTCAAGGCCGACCTCTTCGTGCCCTGCGGCGGCCGGCCTGCCTCCATCAACATCTCCAACTGGCGCGAATATGTGGACGAAAAAGGCAGCCCGCGCTTCAAGGTCATCGTCGAAGGGGCCAACCTTTTTATCACCCAAGAGGCCAGGCTGCGGCTGGAGGAGAAGGGCGTCATCCTCTATAAGGACGCCTCGGCCAACAAGGGCGGAGTCACTTCCAGCTCGCTCGAGGTCCTGGCCAGCCTGGCTCTTAACGACGAGGAATATGAACAGTTGATGTGCGTCCGCGACGGCCGCGTTTCCGATTTCCGCCGGCGCTACGTCGAGGAGATCATAGAAATCGTCAAGGACAACGCCGCGGCCGAGTTTGAAACGATCTGGAAGGAAAATACCGCCAAGAAAATCCCGCGGGCGGTGCTGACCGACCTGCTGAGCGAGAAAATCAATCAGATCAAGGATGCGGTGGCCGCCTCAGACCTGGCCTCGAACGAGCAACTCTTCGCCGCCGCCCTGCGCTGCTGCATCCCCAAGGTCCTCATCGAGCTGGTAGGGTTCGAGCGGATCCTGGAGCGGGTGCCCCACTCCTATCAGAAAGCGCTTTTCGCCGCAGCCCTGGCCAGTCAGTATGTTTATAGGTACGGGCTGGAGGCCAACGAGATCAACTTCTACGACTTTCTAAAAGAAATTCAAAAATAGATATCAGCTGATCTCGCCGGTCAGGTAGGCTTTGGTCCGGGGGTGGCAGGGCCGGGCGAAGACCTGCTCGGCCGGGCCGTGTTCCACGACCTCACCCAAGTACAAGAACACGATGTAATCGGCGATCCTCTTGGCCTGCCTCAAGATATGGGTCACCACAATAATGGTGTATTCCGATTTGAGCTCCAGGAGGCGCCTTTCCACGTGCTGGCTCGACTGAGGGTCCAGGGCCGAGGTCGGCTCGTCGCCCAGGATGATCTCGGGCTCGGCGGCCAGGCCCCGGGCCAGGCATAGCCGCTGCTGCTGGCCGACCGAAAGCCTGGAGGCCGGCGCGTTCAGCCTGTCCTTGACCTCCTCCCACAGCCCGGCCAGCCGCAAATAATGCTCTACGGTCCGGGTCAGCCTCTTCTTTTCCCGGAGGCCATGGATCCGCGGGGCGAAAGCCACATTATCGAAGATGGACATGGGCAGGACCTGGGGCTTCTGGGAGAGCAATCCCATCTTCCGCCGGATGTGGGTCACCTCGACTCCGGGCCGGTAGATGTCCTCCCCGTCCACCAGGATCCGGCCGGTGACCTTCAGCCCGTCGTAGGGGTCGAGCAGCCGGTTCAGCGATTTGAGAAGGGTCGTCTTGCCGCAGCCCGAAGGCCCGATGACCACGGTGATCCGCTTATCGGGGATATCCAGGGTGATGTCCTTCAGGATGGCCAGACGGCCGTGGCTGACGTTGAGCCCTTGAATGCTGATATGTGTTTTAAGCTCCCTCATGGGTCATCTCCCTCAGCGGATGGTATGGCGGGTGTAGCGCCGGGCCAGGGCCCGCGACACCAGGCTGATGATCAGGATGAGGATGGTCAGGACGGCCGCCGAGGCGTAGGCCCGCTCCCGGACCTCCCGGAACGGCGTGCCGAGCTGGAAGAAAATGGCCAGGGGCAGGGTGGCGGCCGGCTGCAGGAGCGAAGTGGGCACCCGGTCGGTGAACCCGGCCGTGAACAGCAGCGAGGCCGCGTCGCCGATGCCGCGGCCGAAAGCGATGAGCACGGCGGTCAGGATGCCGGGCAGGCTCTGCCGGACAATCACCTTGAAGGCCGTCTCCAGGCGGGTGGCGCCCAGCGAATAGGAAGCTTCGGTCAGGTCGCGCGGCACGAGCCGGATGACCTCGTCCATGGCCCGGCTCATGATGGGCAGCTCCAGGAGAGCCACGGTGATGATGCCGGCCAGGAGCGAAGTCCGCAGGCCGAAGAAAACCATGAGCATGAAGCCGAAAGCTCCGTAAACGATGGAGGGAACCCCCCACAGGACATCGAAGGAGAAGCGGATGAACCCGGCCAGCCGGGAGAACCTCCGGGCATAGACGTTGAGGTAGAGCACGATGGGCAGGCCGAGGAGGAGGGCCAGGAAAGTGGCTCCGCAGGCCAGATAGAGCGAGCCGAGGATGGCGTTGAGAATGCCGCCTTCCTTCCCCAGATAATACCCGCCCTTGGGCGTCTGGGTGATCATGGACAGTTTGAGGGCGGGCAGCCCCTTCCAAATGATGGTGGCCACGATGAGCGTCAGGCAGCCGACGACGACGAGCAAGGACAAAACCATCAGCACGCGGAAGAGCCCCTCCTCCGCGCGGCGGCGGCGCCACTCGCCGACGTCTCGGCCGCGGCCGTCAGCCCGGCGGCCGTTCTCCTTCACAGGGCCCTCCTTTCCGCCCGGACCAGGATCACCCGGGCCAGGCTGTTGAAAAACAGCACCACCAGCAGCAGGACCAGGGCGGCCAGCATCAAGGCCGAATCATAGAGCGGCACGGACATCATCTCGCCGTAGTTGTTGGCCAGCAGGGCGGGCAGGGGGTAGCCCGCGTCAAATATCGAATGAGGCACACGCGGGATGTTGCCCACCACCATGAGCACGGCCATGGTCTCGCCGAAAGCCCGCGATAAGCCCAGCACCACGGCGGCCACAATGCCCTGGCCGCTCTTGCGCAGGACGACCTTCTTGACCGTCTCCCACCTGGTTGCGCCCAGGGACAGGGCCGCGTCCCGCAGTTCCTGGGAAACCGAGGAGAAAACCTCCAGGGCGACATGGATGATGGTGGGAAAGACCATGATGGCCAGGACGATGCCGCCGGCCAGGATGCTGTAGCCGCTGGAATAAGTGTGAAAAAGCCGGGCCAACCTCTCCACCAGAGGGACGACCATCAGCACGCCCCACACGCCGAAGACGACCGAGGGGAGTCCGGCCAGCAGGTCCACCACCGGCCGGGCGATGGGGCGCAGCCGGCGGGGCGCGTACTCGGAGAGATAGATGGCCGTGAGCAGCGAAATGGGCACGGCGATGACCATGGCCACGGCGGTCACGGCCAGCGTGCCGGCCAGGAAGGGCAGCAGCCCGAACTCGCCCCGGCTGGGCCGCCAAGCCGAGGACAGCAGCAGCCGGCCGATGGGCCGCACAGCCAGAATGGCCTTGGCCTTCCAGAAAAGGCCGAACAGCATAAGAAAAACGAGGAAACCCGGGACCAGGGTCAGGCCGAACATGAACTTCCGGGCAAAGAGGTCTTTAGCCAGTCGGGTCAGCGTTTGCCAAAAGAGGAGAATCGACCCCAGAATAAAAACGAGAACCGAGGAGATGAACCAGCCAAAGAGCATTACTAAAACAAAATAGCCCACTAATAAAAGAGTCAAGTGGAATACTAATGAACCTCTCTCTGATAAAAATGCTTTGACTAGCCGTGTCCACCTCATGTCGGCCATAAGTATCTGCTTTCGAATTTTTTGTTCAGCCTAGCTTCTTCAACCCCTGGTTGAGCTTCTCCGGTTCGAGGGGGATGTAGCCGGTATCGGGGACGAAAACCTGTCCTTTGGTCAGGACCCAGCGGATGAACTCCCGGACGGCGGGCTTCTGCGGAAGGCCTTTGGTGACGAAGTAGAGGTCGCGGGCCGGCGGGGAAGGATAGGCCCCGCGCTTGATGGCCGCCGTGATCTCGTCCCGGGTGGACATGAAATTCTCCTCGAGGTCCACCCGGCCGTTGTTATTCAGGTCCACGGGGATGACGACGATCCCCTCCAAAGGCTTTTTGGTTGAGGCCTCAAAGGCATAGTTGATGTTGTTGAAGCCCACGGCCAGCGGGTCGCGGATCACGGCATCGGCCAGGCCGGGGTCGCCGTAAACAGCCACACCCAGGAGATCCTCCTGCTTCTGGCCCAAGAAAGCGGCCCAGGTTTCGGCCGCGCCGCAGGCATCCGAGCGGGTAAAAACATGAACGGCCTGTCCGGCGCCGTTGCCCAGGACATCGTTCCAGGTCTGGGCCTGACCCGTGATCCAGACCTTAATGAAGATGTCCCGGCTCAGGCCTTTTTTCTGGAGGTCATTTTTAAAGGGATTCCTGCCGCTGGCCGTGGGGACGACACCGTCCTTGGTTACGGCCACCGCCCAGGCCCCCTTGTCCACCTCGGCCGGATGGATGTCGCGGGAGACCATGCCGATGTCCACCATACCGGCCAAGGTATCGACGATTCCTTTGCCCGCCCCTCCGGCCTGGACATCGATCTGGACGCCGGGATGGAGCTTGCGGAACTCCTCGGCCCATTTGACGGCCATGGGATAAAGCGCCCAGGCGCCGGACAGGCTGACCGTGCCCTTAAGTTCCTCGGCCTTAAGCCCAGCTGGTCCGGAAAAAATTGTGATCGCGATTGACAGCGGGATGAGCAACCATTTTAGCAATATCATCCGTTTTTTTTTCATGGCGTTTCCTCCTCTTCAGGAGCATCTTCGCTCCCGCATTTCATGGGGAGGGGTGGCGCGGCGGAGGGGCCGGCCGTGACAGGACCCCTCCTCTTTTTAATAGCTAGATCAGCAAAGAGAAGATGCTCCATCGTTCTCATATTTAAAAACCAGCCTGGAACAGGGCCACCACCGTGGTTGTATTTCCCTTGCCCGACTCATCGTCACGGTTGAACTCAAGGTTGACCTGGAACTTGGTTTTGGGGGCAAAAAACCAGTTTAGGCCCAGCGTCCAGGTTTCGTTCCGGCCCGGGGTCTGGCCGCTCTTCTTGTCCAGGGAATCGAAGCGGACAACCGCCTGGAGCTTGTCGGGGACGAAGCTATAGCCCAGGATGGCGTAGCCGCCCCGGCTTGAAACAACCCCGTCTTTGGCCAGGATATATTCCCCCCTGAGCGTGAACCCGGCGCTGTTGAGGGCCATTTCCAGGCCGGCCCTATCCCGGCCGGCGGGGGCCTGGCCGGACTGCGCTGAATAATATCCTTTATAGACCGAGCCGCCCAGCTTGAGCGCCTGGAGGGGGGTCAGGACGAGCCGGCCGGCCAGGTCTTTCTGCGTATTGGTGTCGGCCTTATTGATGCCCGCGCCGTTGAAGAGCCCGGCGTAGAGATCAAGGCCGCTTGTCCGGACTAAAACATAAGCGCCGATGTCGCGGCCCGAAGCGTTTATGTCGCGGCCGGGGCTCAGGGCCTGAACCGAGCGGGGCAAGTTGATCATGTCATGGTCTGAGGCGGGAGTCAGGCTTTCCTGGCTGAAGGGGACCTTAAACTGGCCGAGCCGCAGCAAGCCCTCTTTAAAAAGGGAAAGGTCGATCATCATATCGAGCAGGGCCGGGCTTTTAGCTATCTCCACCTGGATCTTGTAATGGATGGACTTAGTGATCTGGCCGTCCAGGGTGAAACGGCCCCGCGGTATGGTCAGGGTGTCTGTGCTGCTCCCCTCATGGGTGTACTGCACCTGAGCAAACCCGCTGAGCTTCAGGGGGAGGGGGGCCTGGACCGAAGGCACGCTTTTATCCTCGGCCAGGGCCGGGGCCGCGGCGCACAGGGCCAGCCCCAGCAGGAGAACGGCCCACCGGCCGGCAGGCTGTCTCTTTCTCATACTCTTCATCATGGCTCCTTTTTTCGATGCCCGTCTTCTGTTGATATAATCAATTGAGCGACTCGACTGTCAGTTCAAAAAAACTAAGGCGGCCCGGGGCGGGACCGGCGGCCTCCGGCGGCGGGCGCCCGGCGGGCCCGGCGGGCCACCTGGGCGAAAGTCGTCCTCTCCAGGATGCGGGCCACGGAGTCCCGCACATCCTTCCACAGCCAGCGCAGGCCGCAGGAGCCCTCCAGGGGGCAGACCTCATGAGCCGTCACCGAGACGCAGGCGATGGGCGCCAGGGGGCCGTCCATAACCCGGATAACCTCGGCCACCGTAATCTGGGAGGGCGGTTTGGCCAGCAAGTACCCGCCCTTCGGCCCCTTTCGGCTGCGGAGATAGCCGGCCCGCTTCAGCAAGAGCAGGATCTGCCCCAGGAACCTCTCCGGGATGTCCTGGGCGGAGGAAATGTCGCGGATGTGCAGAGAGCGCTGGGGCCAATGGAGGGCGAGCTCCAGCATGGCCCGGCTGGCATATTCGCCCTTGGTCGATAGCCTCATGGGGTCATCCGCTAATACTCGACAATTTCAATTGACTAACTATCATACTGGTTTTTCTTTTGTCAAGCATTTTTTGCGGCGGACTTCCCTCCGCCCGCCAATTGTTCTATATTAGGGGGTCTTGAACAATGAGACTCCCCAATATTGGACAGAAATTTCTGGACCAGCCGCTGCGGGTGAAATTTTTCCTCAGCTTCATGGCGGTCTTCACCTTCGGCGGGATCGTCTCGCTCTTTTTCGGCATCCGGCTTGAACACCGGACGATCTTCGACCTGGCCCAGGCCAAGGTCCGCCACGACCTCTCCTCGGCCTGGATGGTCTACAATGAAAAGCTCAACAACATCCGGGACATCGTCCTCCTCAATTCCGGCCGGGAATCGGTGGAGCGGGCCTTGCGCACCGGCGACCGGAAGGCGCTGGAGGCAGCCCTGTTCCGCATCAGGGCTGAGTTCGGCCTGGATATCCTGACCCTGACCGATGCGGCGGGCCGGGTCGTCCTCCGCCTCCGCAACCCGAGCGTTTTCGGCGACGACCAGTCGATCGATCCCCTCATCCGGCGAGCCCTACGCCGGGCCACGGTCGTCGGCACGGAGGTCGTGCCGCGGGCGGAGCTGCTCCAAGAGGGCGAGGCCCTGGCCCGGCGAGCGGAGCTGGCCGTCAAGCCCACGCCCAAGGCCATCCCCCGGCCCGAGGTCCGCGAGGAAAACGGCCTCATGCTCAAGGCGGCCGCGCCCGTCGTGGACCGGGACGGGACCCTGCTGGGGGCCATGGTCGGCGGCATCCTCCTCAACAGAAACTACGACATCGTGGACCGGGTCAAGGATATCGTCTTCAAGGGCGAGCGCTACAAGGGCAAGGAGATCGGGACGGTGACCATCTTCCAAAACGACCTGCGCATCTCGACCAACGTCATCGACGAGCGCGGCCAACGGGCGGTGGGCACCCGGGTCTCTCAGGAGGTTTACCGGACCGTCCTCCAGGAGGGAAATTCCTGGATCGGCCGGGCCTTCGTCGTCAGTCACTGGTACATCACCGCCTACGAGCCGATCCGCGACCTCGACGGGCGTATCGTCGGCATGCTCTACGTGGGCATGCTGGAGAAGCCTTACATCGACCTGCGCAACCGGGTCATGTTGACCTTCACCGGCCTGGCCGTGCTGTGCACCATACTGCTCCTGGTTCTGCTCACTATGATCACCACCTCCATGATCAAACCGCTGAGGCGGATGGTCACCGCCACCCAGAGGATCGCCCAGGGAGACCTGGACCACAAAGTGGCCCGCCAGGCCCAGGACGAGATCGGCCAGCTGGCCCTGTCCTTCAACCGCATGACCGACAAGCTCAAGGAGGCCAACGACGGCCTGCTGCAGTGGACCCGGACCCTGGAAAAACGGGTGGAGGAAAGGAGCGAGGAGCTGCGCAAGATGCAGGATTTTCTGGTCCAGTCGGAGAAACTGGCCAGCATGGGTAAGATGGCCGCCGGGGTGGCCCATGAAATCAACAACCCGCTGACCTCTATCCTGCTCAACACCCATCTCATATTGGAAAAGCTTGAGCCCTCCAGCCCCTACCACGAAAGTCTGACCTTAATCGCCGACGAGACCACCCGTTGCTCGCACATTGTCAAGGGGCTGTTGGAGTTTGCCCGGCAGAGCCCGCCCCAAAAGGTCCGGGCCGACATCAATTCCCTGCTGGACAGGACCGTCCAGCTCCTGGAGAACCAGGCCGCTTTCCAGAACATCATCATCATTCGGCAGCTGCAGGAGGATCTGCCGCCCCTCTCCCTGGACCGGGCTAAAATCCAGCAGGTCTTCTGGAACCTGATGATCAACGCCGCCGAGGCCATGGCCAAGGGCGGCACGCTGATGATAACCTCCCGGCTGGCGGCCGACGGCCGCGCCGTCGAGGTCCGCTTCACCGACACCGGCCCGGGCGTCCCGCGGGAGATTCTGAACAAGCTGTTCGACCCTTTTTTCAGCACCAAAAGCTCGGGGTTGGGTTTGGGCCTGGCTGTCTGCTACGGCATCGTCCAGGGTCATCTGGGCGCCATCACCGTCGAGAGCGAACCCGGCCACGGGGCCACCTTCATCGTCCGGCTGCCGGTCGAAGACCAAGCGCATTCTTAAATATGGATAGATCGATAAGGAGGCCTTCATGATCAATCCTCAGAAACTCAAAATCCTGGTGGTGGACGACGAAATCACGGTCTGCAAGAGCATCCGCCAGGCCATCCTGAGCGACGAATACGAAGTGGACACGGCCTTGAGCGGGGAGGAGGCTTTGAAGAAGGACGAGGAGGCGGCCTATCCCATCGTTATTACCGACCTGATGATGCCCGGCCTCAGCGGGCTGAACCTCGTGGAACGCCTCAAGGCCAGACGCCCCGAGGTCAACGTCATCATGATCACCGGTTACCCCACCATCAAGACCGCCGTCCAGGCCATCAAACTGGGCGCCTTCGATTACCTGCCCAAACCCTTCACCCCGGCCGAGCTGCGCAGCCTGGTGGGGCGGGCCTACAAGAAAACGGGGATCGAGGACAAACAGGCCGAGCAGATCAAAATGCCCAGCGGGTTGTTCTACATGCTGGGCCACACCTGGCTGAAGCTGGAAAAGGGCAGTATCGCCGTGGTGGGCATCGTCCATGAGTTCATCCAGCCCTTGACCTCGTTCAAGCAGGTGGAGCTGCCGGAGAAAGGCATCTTCATCGCCCAGGGCGACCTGTGCGGCAAGATCATCGACGAAGAAGGTCTCGTCCACCGCATCTGGTCTCCGGCGGGAGGCCGGGTGGTGGAAGTCAACAGCAAGCTCAAGGATGAGCCCGGCCTAATGAAGAGTTCCCCCTACCAGAAAGGCTGGCTGTTCCGGCTGGAAACCTCCAACCTGGAGGAGGACACCACGGGGCTGATCCTGTCCAAGTAACTGAGCCCGCCCGCTGAAGCCTATGGACCGCAGCCGTCCGGAACTCCCCTCACCGCAAGACCTGGAAGAGGCCGTCCGTAGACTGCTCCGGGAGTTCGACCCCAAAACAACCTCCACTCCCGACCGGACGGGACAATGGCGGGCGGAGCCCTCGACGCTTGAGGACAGGATCGCCCATGAGCTTCTATTTCGGCAGCATCAGATGAACCCGGAAGCCCGGTCTGCTCTCCAGGCCGAGGCTTTTCTGCCGTTCCTCCGCCGGGAGGCCTGGCCGGATATATTGGCCTTGGCCCAAACTCCCCCCCATCAAAACATCGGACTTGGATTTATCCGCGGCCTGGCCCGGCTTCTCAAAGGGGAGGCGCTCCGCCTCAATAGTGAACAGGCCGTTCCTTCGTGGAGCATAGAAGGGAAAAGGCGGAAGCAGGAGTCGCTCGCCCGCCGGAACCAAGAGGAAGCGGACCAGGATCGCCTGGTGGGTCAGGAAGGCCGGTCCAGGCTTCTCGGCCTTTTGCCCCGCGCCGGCTCAGCCTCCTCGGATTTCTTCCAGTCCATTGTCCGGCTGGCCGCCGAGGAGGACGTGCTTTTCGGCGAGCTGAGAAGCTTGCAGCTCCATCTGTCGGTGCCGCAGCGGGCGGATGAGGCGGCGGCACGAATCCTGGAAAAAATCCAGCCGGCCCTGGGCATCGTCACCAACACTTCGCCGGCCCTGCTCCTGCCCTGCCTGAAGCTCCTGGCCGATGCCGGCCTGTGCCTCGAGTCCGGCATCCCCTACGCGGCTTCGGTCGTCCTCAGCATCCTGCGCGACCCTCGCTCCACCTCCGGTCTGCTCGGCGCTCTGGAGCGGTTTCCCCTGTCCTGTTCCAAGCTCAGGGAAAACATCATCTACACCCTCGGCTGCCTCCGCGAGAAAAAGGCCGTCCCCCTCTTGACCGCCATCCTGGAAAAAGCCGACGAGGTGCCGGCCGAACCGAGGGCGGGCCAGGACTGTCTCCGTTCCCTGGTGGAGCAGAAGATCGAGGCCATCTGGGCCCTGGGCAAAATCGGGCCGGCTTCCTTTCCGGCCATTCCCGCTCTGGCCCGCTATGCCGGCCATCCCTCAATGGCCATCCGGACCTACCTGGCCTGGACGCTGGGCGAAATTGGCCGGGCCCAGAAGGAGAAGCTGGGCGGCCTGGATGCCGATGTGGTCATCGCCCTGCTCCAACTGCTTAAAACCAAGAACCGCCAGGTCTTCGAAGAGACCGTCAGCGCCCTGCGCCGGATCAGCCTCCCGGAATTCGTCCATTCTTTATACCTATATCATGCCGGCGCGGTCAGCCTGCAGGGCCTCCTCCCCGCTCAGCGCGGCCTGTATGAGCTGTCGGAGACTCTCCATTACTTGATCCAGACCAAGGGCCGAATGATCATGGCCGTCAACGGGGACTCGGGCACGGGCAAAACTTATTTTTGTCAGGCCATCGCCGGCGGGTTCGGCAAATTGAGGCCCGACGACATCCTCTACCTGATGCGGGACAACAAAAGCGGCCAGAGGGTCTATAACAGGATCCTGGGCCTCCGCTGGCTGAAGAAGAACATCGACCCGGCCTATTACCATGATTATCCCCTGTCCGAGGAGGAGGACGATCCCGATGCTTTCCTCGACCAGCTCCTCCAGGACAACCGGGACAAGAAGCTCATTATCCTCGACGGCTGCCGGGATAAGTATTATTTTCAGCGGGTCATCGATTTCTTCTACCGGAAAGGCTTCCTGGACGTGGAAGTGACTTTCCGGGCGACGTTTTCCACGCGGCGGCTGAACCTGGAGGAACGGGAAATGGCCATGGAGAGCGTCAAGACCCATCTGGCCTTCCTGGAGGAGCCCATCCTGGAGGATACGCCCTTCTACCGGGAGGGAATCGTCCTCCTCTACGATCTTGACAACTCTATCGGTTCGCGCCTGGACCGGGAAGAAACCCTGGAGCTCTTCGACCGGCAGAAGATAGATTCCTGGGGAGACCTCATCCGTTTGGGGTCCTTCGAGAGGGACAAAAAAACGGCGGCGGTCCTCAGCGCCGGCCTGGACGTTCGGACGGAGATCCTGGCGCCGGAGAGCATCGAATGGACGGCCGGCCCGGCTCACGGCTTCCGGCCGGAGGAGCGTCACTGCCCGGCCCGTTTGAATGAGGAGGCGGAGGCCGAACCCAACCTGCTCCAGACGTTCGACCTCGACGACCTGGCCGCCGACCGTTTGCGCTTCTATGCCCGGAATCAGGTAGCCGGCACGACGGAGGATGGACGGGTCTTTGTCCTCAGCTTTATCGACAACCGCCTTTTCCAAACCCGGCTGGAGAGGATGCAGGGTTTGACCTTGATGGGCCGCGACCTTTATGTCCTGGCCCAGGACAGCGGGCTAGTCGAAATTTCTTTCGAGCGGAATGAAACGACCCGGCTGGGCCGCCGGCCCGCCGGGGCCAGCGCCATCGGGTCCTTCGGCCGGGAACTGCTCTTTACCGGGCACCGGGACGGGTCGGTCGTCGTTTGGGACCTGGCCGAGAAGAGAGCTCAACAATTCCGGGCCGGTCTTCAGAGTATCACGGCACTGGCCGCCGACCACGGGGGCCGCCTTTGCGCGGCCACGGCCGATGGTCTCTTCCTGAGGCTCGACCCGGAATCGGGCCGGACGGAAATTCTGGAATTTCCCGGCCGGACAATCACCTTGATCAAACCCTATCTCCGGGACAAAATCCTTCTGGTCAGCCAGCCCCCTCCGGAGCCAGGCCTCGGGCCGGGTTCCCTGATCCACATCCTCGACCTGGAGAACCGGACATCCAGCCTCATGACCCTGCCGGGCCAGGGCCGCCTGTCAAGCGTCAGCGTTTATTTCGACGGCCGCCTCATCGCCGGCTTATCCGGGCCCGAGAAGCCGGCCCCCCTGCCCGGCCCCAACCTCTTCATCATCGAGCTCGGACAGGGGACATTCTCGGCCAGCGGCCTGGCCGGCCAGACTCGGGGCGTCAAAGATTGTCTGACCATGGGTCCGCGGATCGTGAGCTGCGGCCTGGAGGAAAACGGACAGCCGACGCTGCGCATCTGGGGGACGGAGTTTTATGTGCGGATCGAGCTCAGCAAGCTTGCTGTCCGCTCGGCCTGGCCCTCCGCCATTCCCTGAAGCCGGCGCCTCTCTTGGGAAAAAATACGTTGAATATGCTATAAAAGAACCAACCCCATGAGGAAGCATCTCTTTTTAATAAATAAGGGATCATGCGGCTTGGGTATTGACCTCGCTCCGGCCAATGCTCAAGCCATTTCCACGTTCTTTGCTGTCTTCGCTATATCTTCGGAGATACTTGTATACAATAAAATCAACGAGTATAAGTTCTCAGGGAAGGAGGACGTATGAGGACAGGCAAGCGTTTTTTCCTGAGCTTCCTATGGGCGATACTCCTATCGGTTTGTTTTGCGGCAGGGCTGTTTCCTGCCCAGAAACCCGCCAAGAAACTGACCTACGATCAAGTCTATCTGAACAAAGGGCCGCAGCTCTTGAAACCCATCCCACCCCTGCGAGGCTGGCTCGACAGCGAGCACTACCTCAGGCCCGGGACGGATGAAGCGACCAAAGCGACGGTCCTCTATAAAGTCAAGGCCGCAACGGGGGAGAAGCAGATCTTCCTGGACTACGGCCTCCTCAAGGGCAAGGTGCCGACCGGCTTTCCGGCCGCGGCCCACCTGGGCGAGACGGCGGACTGGAGCGGCCTGCTCTACAGCTACAAGGATGACCTCTATTTTCTTCAGCTCAAGGAAGGGCGGCTTGTCCAGCTCACCCATGACCCCGATCCGGAAATGAACCCTCGCTTGTCCCCCGACGGCCGACGGGTGGCCTTCACCCGCCGGAACGACCTCTATACCGTCTCTACGGCCGACGGAAAAGAAGTGCGGCTGACTTTCGACGGCTCCGACCTCATCATGAACGGATATGCCTCCTGGGTCTATTATGAAGAGATACTGGAACGCGAATCCCACTACGCCGCCTTCTGGTGGGCTCCGGACAGTCAAAAAATAGCGTTTATCCGTTTCGATGACGGGCCCGTCCCTGAATTTCCCATCACCGCTGCCGAGGGTCCGCACGGCCGGTTGGAACGGCAGCGCTATCCCAAGGCCGGCGACCCCAACCCCAAGGTCCGGCTGGGCATAGCCCCGGCGGCCGGGGGACAGGTGGTTTGGGCCGACTTCGACGAGAAGGCCGACCAGTACCTGGCCTGGCCCGTCTGGCTGCCCGACTCCTCGCGCCTGGCCGTCCAGTGGATGAACCGCGGCCAGGACAACCTCAAGATCTATCTTGTCGACCCGGCCACCGGAAAAAAGTCGGAGCTCTACGACGAGCGGCAGCCGGCTTGGGTGGAATTCTTCGAGGACCTCATTTTTCTCAAGGACGGGAGCGGCTTCCTGCTGCGGAGCGATAGGAGCGGCTGGAGCCACCTCTATCTCTACGGCCTGGACGGCCGGCTCATCAAACAGCTCACCTCGGGGGATTGGGCGGCCAGAGAAATCAAGGCTGTGAACGAAAAAACAAAATGGGTCTATTTTACGGCCAAGAAGGACCCCACCACCGAAACCCACCTCTACCGTGTCCGGCTGGACGGGACAAGCCTGGAGAAGCTGACCCGGGATCCCGGCACGCACCGGGTTCAAATATCGCCTGGGGCGAGCTTCTTCCTCGACACCTATTCGAGCCTGACCTCGCCCGCCCGGCTGGACCTTGACCGCGGCGACGGCAAACTCGTCCGAACGCTCTTCGAGACCCGGGGCGCGGAACTGGAAGAATACGCTCTGGGGCGGGCCGAGCTTTTCAGCATTCCCACTTCGGACGGCTGGTCCCTGCCCGCCGAATGGATCCTGCCGCCGGATTTCGACCCCTCCCGGAAATATCCCATCCTGTTCCTGATCTACGGAGGCCCCTCGATGCTGGCGCCGGGCTGGTGGAACGGCCGGGTAGCCAATACCTTCCCCTCTCTGGTTTCTTTCTACCTGGCCCAGGAAGGGATCATCCCCGTCATGGTCGACCATCGAGGCTCGGGTCACCACGGCAAGAAGGGAGTAGCCCTTATGCACCGTCATCTCGGCCAGTGGGAGATCAACGACTGGATCGAAGCGGTGAAATGGCTGCGAGCCAAGCCCTTCGTCGACCCGGCCAAGGTCGGCATCAGCGGAGGCAGCTACGGCGGGTACTCCACCTGTCTGGCCTTGACCGCGGCCGCCGATTATTTCACCCACGGCTTGGCCCGGTCTTCGGTCATTGACTGGAGGCTGTACGATTCCGTATACACCGAGCGCTTCATGGACACGCCGGCGGAAAACAAGGAAGGCTATGAAGCCGGCTCGGTCCTGACCTATGCCCCCCAGCTCAAGGGCGTCCTGTTCATCGAACACGGCGAGACGGACGACAATGTCCACCTCCAGAACAGCGTCCAGTTCATCGACCGTCTGATGGACCTGAACAAGGACTTCGGCTTCAGGCTCTACCCCAAGCAGCGGCACGGCTTCCTGGGCCTTAAGCGGGAATACTCCAACCGCCGTTATATCGATTTCTGGTTCAAACAATTCCTCGGCCGCTAGAGTCATTAATGAGACGGCGTGCTGGGATGTCGGCCAAGGGCAGGAAAGGCCGCCCCCCGGCGGCGGGCGCCGGGCCGCGGGCCTCTATGGTCAAAGCCAGGGCCTGCCCCGTCTGTCGGGGGGAGGACCTCGTCCCCTTCAAAAAAGCGACTTTCGACACAAGCTTGCTCAGGCCCGAACAGGTCAAAATCACGGACAGCGAATACGGCAAGATCTGGGATTTGAGCCGCTGCCGGACTTGCGGCCACATCTTCGCCGACCCTTGTCCAAATCCCCAGCCCATCGCCTCCCTATACTCTCAAGTGGAAGACCCTCAGTACGAGGAGGAAGCCGAGGGCCGGTCGAGAAACTTCCTCCGCCTCCTGGACCGGCTGGATAAGTTGGCGCCCGAGAAAGGGGCGCTGCTGGATGTCGGCGCCGCCACCGGCATCCTTCTCGACCTGGCCCGGCGGCGGGGTTGGAGGCCGGACGGCCTCGAAATCTCCCAATGGGCGGTCCGGGTCGCGCGCCGGAAATACGGCCTCCATTTGCGTCAGGGCGATCTGCTGGAGCTTGACCTTCCGCGGGAGCATTATGCCGCTGTCAGCATGGTGGATATCATCGAACACATCCCTCAACCCCTGCCGGCAGCGGCCCGAGCTTGGGAAGTCTTAAAGCCCGGCGGCCTGCTCTGCTTGGTCACCCCCGATATCCACAGCCTGGCCGCTAAGGCAGCGGGGAGGCGGTGGTGGCATCTTCGGCCCGGTCATTTGGCCTATTTTTCCTGGCAGAGCCTGGCCGTCCTTCTGCGCCGCGCCGGATTTCGCATTGTCAAGCTCCGCAGATATGCCTGGACCTTCAGCGCTCATTACCTGCTCTCCCGGCGGCCGGTCTTCCATGGGCTGGCCGAGTCCGGCCTCACTTCTTTTTTAAAAGGAATTCCGATAAAATTGCCCCTGGGCGATTCCTTCGAAATCTACGCTGAAAAGGTCCGCAGGTCGTGAGTTCTTATTTCAACGCAGTCCGGCCGGAACGCTGGCCCCGCAGCCTGGCCATTTTTCTGGGCCCGGCCGCCTATTTTTTCCTCAACCGGCAGGCCTTGGCCGGCCTGGACTGGATCCAAGCCGGCTGGCGACTGGCCTTGGCCTATGTCTTGACCTGGGGCATTTCCACGGCTAACTACGTCATCAACGAGATCGCCGATATGCCCTTCGACATCCATCACCCTTCCAAACGACACCGGCCTCTGATTCAGGGAGAGGTCAAAAAAGGGCCTTTGGCCGGCCTGGGCGCCGCCCTGGCCGTGGTGTGCCTGGCCGCCGCTTTCTTTCTCTTCTCCCGGGTCTTCTTCTATTCCCTTCTGACGCTGCTGGCCGCCGGGTTCATCTACAACATCAAGCCCATCCGGACTAAGGACATCCCCTTTCTGGATTCCCTGTCCGAATCCATGAACAACCCCATCCGCTTTTTCATCGGCTGGTTCGTCTTCGCTCCGGCGGGCCTTTTCCCGCCCATCAGCCTCCTGCTGTCCTGGTGGGCCTTCGGCAACCTGCTCATGGTCGCCAAAAGGCTGGCCGAGTTCCATTTCCTCAAGGACAAAGCCGGAATTTACCGCTCCTCCCACAAGGCCTATGGCCGGACCTCGCTCCTTCTGGGCATGGCCGCCAGCGCCGTCATCTTCTTCGCCGCCTACGTGTGGTTCGCTCTCGCTTTCCGGCTGCAGACTTTTCTTTATTATTCCCTGCCGCTCCTGATTCTGGTCTCTATCATCTTCCGCAAAACCCTACGCGAGGAAGAGGCCTTGGAGGAGCCGGAAAAATTGCTCGGGACAAAAACTGTGGCCGCCATCATGATCTTCCTGCTTGTTCTTTTCTGCTTGTCTTTTTTCTTGGACAAGGTCGGGAAGTGACGAAAAGTCCGGCCGCCCGCAGTGAGAAGATACTGGCCGCCACCACTAACCCCGGCAAGCTCCGGGAAATCGCCCAGGCTTTGGAGGGTTTGTCCGTCAAGCTCCTGAGGCTCGACGACTTGGGGCTCAGCGTCCCGGCTCCCGAAAAGGGCTTGGCCTTTTTGGACAACGCCCGGGAGAAGGCCCTGTTCTATTCCCGTCCGACAGGCCATCTCACCCTGGCCGAGGACTCAGGGCTGGAAGTTGAATATCTGGGCGGCGCGCCGGGAGTCTACTCCGCCCGTTTCTCCGGACCCGAGGCCGACGACGCGCGCAATGTCGCCAAGGTCCTCAAGCTGATGGAGGGGATACCGGAGGAAAAAAGGCGGGCGCGATTCGTTTGCTGCCTGGTGCTCTGCCGGGGGGAAAAAATCCTGACCGAGATCTCCGGAACGGCCGAAGGCCGAATCAGCACGGAGCCGCGGGGCAGAAACGGTTTTGGCTACGACCCAATTTTTTTCTTTCCACCCCTGGGCCGGACTTTCGCCGAATTGACCCCTGAGGAGAAAAACAGGGTCAGTCACCGGGGCCAGGCCCTCAGGCAGTTGCGTGGTTTCCTTCCCCGCGCCTTTCCAGACGGTTCAAGATGAAGGGCAAGGGGGAGGGCTCGCGCCCTCCTCCTTCACTTGGCCTGGACATCCGTTCCCACGGTGATCAGGTCCTTAAGACTTCCGAACATTTTTTCGCCGATGCCTTTGACTTTCATCAGCTCTTCAACCCTCTTGAACGGACCGTGTTCCTTACGGAAATCCAGGATCCGCTGCGCGATCTTGGGGCCGATGCGGGGCAGGGCCTGAAGCTCGTTCAAGCCCGCGGAATTGATGTTCACTTTGGCCTTGCCGGCAGCGGATTGCTGTCCGGCCACGGCCTCGGCCAGGGGAACGAGAAGCAAAGAGATGAGCGCAGCCAGGGCGACGCTCTGCCAAAGAAAGCGTTTCATGGAAACCTCCTTCCGCCTGCAGAAATGCAAACACCGGGCCAAGAGGTGAAATCAGATATCCCCTTTGTTTTCTAGCCTTTCTGAGTAAATCCAGATAGCTTCCGTAACCGTCTGTTTACGATTCGGCTTTGCCATCGTCACCCTCGGTTGACAAGATGAGAGAAAGCATGCCGCGCCAGGCAGAGAAAATTGATT
>Ga0315282_10003028_pt1 | contig 30379 bp, 26 predicted proteins | sample YL17G07_20_MG_FD_203693 | JGI IMG/M metagenome (GOLD analysis project Ga0315282, IMG submission 203693) | Sediment microbial communities from Yellowstone Lake, YNP, Wyoming, USA - YL17G07_20 | ecosystem: Environmental > Aquatic > Freshwater > Lake > Sediment | place: USA: Wyoming | collected... | reverse complement strand
CCCTTTTTTGGCCAAAAAGGGTTCCCCCAAACAAATAGGAGAGGTTCATTTGCGCCGATTTATTGACTTTTCGGCCTTTTTCCGCTATGGTGGGACAGTTTGGGAGGGGTCATCATGACCCGGGGGCAGGTTCGGCCATGGCTGAAATCGTTAAGCAGCCGCATTCCTATATCACCCGGGAGGTGCCGGGCGTTCTCTGTCTCTTTGTAGCCGTCATCGCCTTCCTGGCCTTTGTCTCTTACAGTCCCGCCGACCCGTCCTTCAGCACTTACTCGACCAAACATCCCATCCCGCCGGTGTCCAACTACATCGGGCTGGTGGGGGCCTACCTTTCCTCCGTGCTGTTAGACCTCTTCGGCCAGGCCTCGCTGTGGCTGATCTTGTGCCTGTTTCTGCTTTCATGGCGATTCTTCCGCGGGCGGCCGTTCGCCTGGCCCGGTCTTTTGGCGGCCGGTCTGGCCATGGTGCTGATTTTTTCGGCGGCGGGGTTGTCCCGGCGGGAGGGGGGGGCCGGGGGGGAGAGCGGGCTGACGATTTTACGCGGGGGGTTGGGCGGCGACCTTTTGGCCGGGGTGCTGGTGCAGTTTTTAGGTCGGGTGGGGTCTTCGCTTTCGATCGGGGCCGGAATACTGATTGGGCTCTTGCTGGTGACGGGCCTGTCGCTGGTGGAGTCGGCGCAGGTGGGGGCCGGGGTGTTGGGTCGGGGGGCGTCTTCTCTTTTGGCCAAGCTGGAAAAACGTCGGGAGAAAGCCGAACACAGCCGGCGGCTGAGAGAGATGCTGACCCAGCAGCAGGACCAGGCACCGCCGGAGATCAAGGAGCGGCCGGCGAGGGCCAAGCCGGCGCCGCCTCCTCCGCGGCAAGAGGTTTTCGACTGGATGATCCCGGGCGGGCCTTACACCCTGCCGCCGATCGACCTTCTGGACGAGCCGGTCAAGGAGGCCGGCGGCATGTCCGAGGAAAGCCTGGTGGCCAGCTCGCGCCTCCTGGAAAAAAAGCTCATCGATTTCCACATCGAGGGCCAGGTGGTGGCGGTCACCTCGGGGCCGATCATCACCATGTTCGAGTACGAGCCGGCGCCGGGGGTCAAGATCAGCCAGGTGGCCAACCTGGCGGACGACCTGGCCATGAGCATGAGGGCGGCCTCGATCCGCATCGTGGCCCCGCTGCCGGGCAAGGGCGTCATCGGCGTGGAGATGCCCAATCCGACGCGGGAGACCGTGTTCCTCCGGGAACTCATCAGCTCGAAGGTCTTCCAAGACTCCCGCTCGCTCCTGACCCTGGTCATGGGTGTGGACATCCTGGGCCAGCCCGAGGTGGCCGACCTTAGAAGAATGCCCCACCTGCTCGTCGCCGGCGCCACCGGCACGGGCAAGTCGGTCGGGCTGAACGCCATGATCCTCTCCATCCTGTTCAAGGCCCGGCCGGACGAAGTCCGTTTCCTGATGATCGACCCCAAGCGCATCGAGCTCTCGCCCTACAACGACCTGCCGCACCTGATCTACCCGGTCATCACCGATCCCAAGCAGGCCAACCAGGCCCTCAAGTGGGCCGCGGCCGAGATGGAAGAGCGATACCGGCTGCTGGCTGAAAAGGGCGCGCGCAACATCGAGACTTACAACCGCAAGGTCCAGCAGGAACTGGCCCAGGCGCCGGCCCCGCAGGAACGTCCGGCCGGCGAGACCCTGGGCGAGGGCGGGGAACCCTTGCCCGAACCGCCCAAACCCCTGCCTTACCTGGTCATCGTCATCGACGAGCTGGCCGACCTGATGATGGTTTCGGCCCGGGAGGTCGAGTCCTCGATCATCCGCCTGGCCCAGATGGCCCGGGCGGCCGGCATCCACCTCATCCTGGCCACGCAGCGGCCCTCGGTGGACGTCCTGACCGGCCTGATCAAGGCCAACATGCCCACGCGGGTTTCGTACCAGGTCTTTTCCAAGGTGGACTCGCGCACCATTTTGGACCAGATCGGCGCGGACCAGTTGCTCGGCCGGGGGGACATGCTTTTCCTGGCGCCGGGCACGGGACGGCTCAGGCGGCTGCACGGCGCGCTCGTCCTCGAGGACGAGGTCAAGCGTGTGACCCGGTTCATCAAGGCCCAACAGGCCCCGGACTACCGGGACGACCTGGACGTTTTCCACCTGGACGACGACCTCCCGACCGAGGACGGCGAATACGACGAAAAATACGAGGAGGCGGTCGAGCTGGTGACCCGCACCGGCCGCGCCTCCATCTCCTCCCTCCAGCGGCATCTCCGCGTAGGATACAACCGGGCCGCCCGCATGATCGAAATCATGGAACGCGATGGCCTCGTCGGGCCGGCCGACGGGTCCCGCCCCCGCCAGATCATCGTGAAAGGCTCTTAAGGTCCGATCCCGGACCTGCGGCAAGACCCACAGAAATCAAGCAGGGTAAAGAAAAACCATGGCCGATCAAACATGGGGAGGTATCCGGCATACCTTTGACGCGCTCACGGAGAGCCAATTCCGGCTCCTGTGGTTCGGTATGCTCTTCGCCCAGGCCTCCATGCAGATGAACCTCGTGTCGCGCTCCTGGCTGGCCTACACCATTTCCGGCTCGGCCGTGGCCCTGGGCGTGGTCTCGTTGGCGCAGGGCTTGCCCTGGACGCTCCTCTCCCTGCTGGGCGGCGCCACGGCCGACCGCGCGGACAAGCGCACCCTGCTGGTCGCGGTGCAGTTCAGCCTCTCGGCGCTCTCCATCGTCAACGCCCTCCTGGTTCACCTGAACATCGTCCGGGTCTGGCACCTGGTGGTCCTCGGCCTGTTTCAAGGCGTCATTTTCGCCTTTAACATGCCCACCCGGCAGGCCCTCATCCCCGAGTTGGTGTCCATAGAACGCCTGGCCAACGCCCTGGCCCTGAACTCGACGGGCATGAACCTGAACCGCGTGCTGGCCCCGGCCCTGGCCGGCCTTTTGATCGCCTCCCACCCGGCCGTGACCTTCGACGTCATGGCCGTGTTCTACTTCGCCTCAGCCTTGATGCTGCTCCGGCTGCCCAAGACCGGCCCGGCCAAGTTCCCTCATCCGCACAGCGCCCTCGCGGATATCTGGGACGGCCTGCGCTACATCGTTCAAAACAAGAGGCTGCTGGCGCTGATCATCATGGCCTTTGTCCCGACGTTGTTCGGGATGCCCTACCAGCAGCTTTTGCCCGTGTTCCAGCAAGACGTGTTGCACGTCGGGCCCAAGGCTTTAGGCATGATGTATACCATGGTGGGCGTCGGCTCCTTGATCGGTTCCCTAAGCGTGGCGGCCATGGCCCAGTCCGGAAAGAAGGACACGATTCAAGGGATCGCCGGGGTGCTGTTCGGCGTGGTCATCGTTCTGCTGGCCCTCTCCTCGGTCTATGCCCTATCCCTGGTCGTTTTGCTGGCGGTCGGTCTGGCCAGCCAGGGGTACATGACGCTCAACAACGTGCTCTTGATGGAGGCCACGGACCCGGCCTACTACGGCCGGGTCATGAGCATCTACATCCTCACCTTTTCCATAAGCCCGGTGGCCATGCTGCCCATCGGGTTCATGGTGGACCACATTGGCGTATCGCCTACCGAGGCGACGGTTGGGGCCATTCTGGCTGTTTTAATGATGGGCTTTTCAATTTTCGGCCGCCGCATGATCGAGCGCAGTTAGCCTTGCGTGGAAATGGGCAAAATCGAGATATATCTGGCAAGCATCAAAGGACCTGAGCGGGATGACGAACGTCTCCTCTGAATCGCATGGCACCAAAACAGGCGCGTCCGCGGGGGGTGTCCGCCATATCTTTGACGCGCTGGGGAACACCCAGTTCCGTCTTTTATGGTTCGGGATGCTGTTCTCCCAGGCCTCCATGCAGATCAACCTCGTGTCGCGCTCCTGGCTGGCCTACTCGCTTTCCGGCTCGGCCGTGGCCCTGGGCGCGGTGGCGCTAGCCCGGGGCCTGCCCCAGTCCATCCTCTCCCTGCTGGGCGGCGCCATGGCCGACCGCATGGACAAGCGGAACCTGCTGATCGCGGTGCAGTGCGGTCTGTCGGTCTTGGCCATCACCGTGGCCCTGCTGATTCATCTCAAGCTCATCCGGGTCTGGCACCTGGTGGTCATCGCCCTGTTTCAAGGTGTCGTCTTCGCCTTCAACATGCCCACCCGCCAGGCCCTCATCCCCGAGCTGGTGCCCAGGGACCTCCTGTCCAACGCCCTAGCCCTGAACTCGACGGGCATGAACCTCAACCGCGTGCTCGCCCCGGCCCTGGCCGGCCTCCTGATCGCCGTTAACCCGGCCCTGTCCTTCGACGTGGTGGCCGCCTTTTACATCATGTCGGCGCTGCTGCTGCTCCGCGTGCCCAAGACCAGCGTGGCGGCAGGGTCGCACTCGCGCAACCCCTTGGTGGACATTTACGACGGCATCAAGTACATCGTCTTGAACAGGCGGCTGCTGGCGCTGATCATCATGGCCTTTGTCCCCACCCTGTTCGGGATGCCTTATCTACAGCTCCTGCCGGTTTTCCAGAAGGACGTGCTGCATGTCGGACCCCGGGCCCTGGGCATGATGTACACCTCGGTGGGCATCGGGGCCTTGACCGGTTCGCTGACCGTGGCCTCCATGGCGCAATCCGCGAAAAAGAATTTTATTCAAGGCGTGGCCGGGGTCACGTTCGGCGTGGCGCTGATCCTGTTCTCGCTGTCACCCCTTTACGTCCTTTCTCTGGTGCTGCTGTTCGGCGTCGGCTTGGCCAGCCAGGGATACATGACGCTCAACAACGTGCTCTTGATGGAGTCCACGGACCCGGCCTACTACGGCCGGGTTATGAGCACCTACATGCTCACCTTTTCCATGGCGCCGGTGGCCTTGATGCCCATCGGGTTCATGGCGGACCATTTGGGCGTGTCGCTGGCCGAGGTGATCGCCGGGGCCATCCTGGCCGTCCTGATGATGGGCTTTTTGACCTTCGGCCGCCGCATGATCGAGCGCACCTAGGCATGGAGTCCTGGGGAAGGGCGGCGTCGGACGCCTTCCGCCTGTGTCCGGAGGCCATTTAAGGAGCCGGGCGAGATGAAAAGCGCAACTCCAGAATCGATCAACACCCTAAAGAGCAGGCCCGCGTGGGGGATCCGCCACACCTTCGACGCGCTCGGGAACGAGCAGTTTCGGCTTCTGTGGTTCGGGATGCTGGCCGCGCAAGGGGCCATGCAGATGAATATCGTGAATCGCGCCTGGCTGGCCTACACGCTTTCCGGGTCGGCTCTGGCCCTGGGCGCGGTCTCGCTGGCGCAAGGCCTGCCGTGGTCGATCCTCTCTCTGCTGGGCGGCGCCATGGCCGACCGCGTCAACAAACGGAACCTGCTGATCCTCGTGATGTTCAGCCTCTCGGCGCTGGCCATCACCAACGCCCTGCTGATTCATCTGAAGGTCATCCGCATCTGGCACCTGGTGGTCATCGGTCTTTTTCAAGGCACTATTTTCGCCTTTAACATGCCCGCCCGACAGGCCCTCATCCCCGAAGTGGTGGGCGATGGCCTCCTGTCCAACGCCCTGGCCCTGAACGCCACGGGCATGAACCTGAACCGCGTGTTCGCCCCGTCCCTGGCCGGCCTGCTGATCGGCGTCAACCCGGCCCTGTCCTTCGATCTGGTGGCCGCCTGTTACTGCGCCTCGGCCCTGCTGCTGCTCCGCCTGCCGTCCCGGCGCCGGAAGAGCGAGTCCCGCTCGCGGAGCCCTTTCTTGGACATCGCCGATGGCGTCGCTTATATGTTCCGCGATAGAACGCTGCTGGTTTTCATGGTGATGGCCTTTGTGCCCGTATTCGTGGGCATGCCCTATCGCCAGCTTCTGCCCGTGTTTCAGCAGACCGTGTTGCGCGTCGGGCCCCGTTCCCTGGGTCTGATGTACACCGCGGTCGGGATCGGAGCGCTGGTCGGGTCTCTGACCGTGGCCTCGCTGGCAGCATCGCCCCGCAAGGTCGCGATTCAAGGCGTGGCCGGCGTCCTGTTCGGCCTTTTCCTGATGATGTTCGCGCTTTCCCCCAGCCTCCCCGTCTCGCTGGGGATGTTGGTCCTGGTCGGCCTGGCCAGCCAGGGGTACATGACCATCAACAGCGTGCTCCTGATGGAGGCGGCCGACCCGGCTTATTACGGCCGGGTCATGAGCATTTACATGATCACTTTCTCGATGATGCCGGTGGCCATGCTGCCTATCGGGTTCCTGGTCGATCAGTTCGGCGCCCCGGCCACGGAAGCGGTGGCCGGGATCGTGTTGGCCGGCTTGATGCTGATGTTCCTCTCCGGCGGCCGCCGGGTCATCGCGCAGGGAAGGCGCCGATAGCCGGATTGAAGCGGAATGAAAAGCGAAGTTGAAGTCCAGGATTCTGGCTTTCGCCAGAATGACGAGGTGAGGGACTTTTGCGCGTATGAAGAAACAACCCGCCGTTTATATTTTGAGCAGCAAAAGAAACGGCACCCTTTACATCGGGGTGACTTCGGACTTGGTAAAAAGAATATGGCAGCACAAGAACGATGAAGTGAAGGGATTCACCAAACATCACCGTGTCCATCAGCTAGTTTGGTACGAGTTGCATGAGACCATGGAATCCGCTATTAACCGAGAGAAGGCGCTTAAATATTGGAAACGCGCGTGGAAACTTGAATTGATAGAAAGAAACAACCCAGATTGGAGCGACCTATATGAAGAAATTCTTTGATTGCGTTTCCGCCTTTTCCGAAACGATAAGGATAATAAGGCAAGAGAGGGAAAAATCGTCATTCTGGCGAAAGCCAGAATCCAGTCCTTATCTTTTTGCGGCTGCCTATGCTCTGGAGGCCGGTTTGAAAGGAATTACAGCGGGGGGGGATGTCGACTTTAAGTGGAATAGCGAAGCTGGCCGCCGTTACGCCTGGATTCTGGCTTTCGCCAGAATGACGGCTACGCGACATTGGTGCAGAACAACTATAACGGGCAGAGGTCATGAATGAACCGAAGCCGTACCAGTAGATAGAATTTATGCGAAGTGAAAGAAAAAAGGAGGCTGGAATGGGAAATTATAGCTTCAGGCTCCGGTTTTTCAGATCTCCATACGAGACTGTGGGGAACGCTACGTCGAGGATAGTTTTACCAGGGCGCAAGGGTGATCCTGAAGTAATCCTCGTTCTGGCAAAAAAAGGCCAAGAAATAGGAGAGTCAAAGACTTGGATTCTGTTCTCATCAGGATGGCCGTCTACAGAGGAGGCAAAATCAGCCGGAATTTTTTATTCGAGAGTGCTTGAGAGAGCCCTTGCCCAGTTACGTATTGGCGCAGATTATGGATCCCGCGCGGCTAAATCAGCGTTTACCAAGGTAGGGCTGGAGAAAATGGGAAAAGCGGCCGGCGGGAATATAGTTAAACTAAACGATGTTCACGGCCTGATGATTTACGAAAATGCGGAAAATGTTAGCCTTGTTCTTGCGCAAAGCGGTTTTCAATGGGGTCCATCAAAAGAAAGACTCATTAAAGTTTTTAAGCATGCCCTTATACATCCACGAAAATTAACAGCACAAGAGAAAGTTTGCCTAGAGCTTTTTAACGCGTCTTTCTTTCAGGGGTCTCCGGACGCAAGGCTTCTTCTCTTAATGGGAGGCTTAGAGGCTCTTATGGAACCAGAGAAGAAGTCAACTGCCATTTCTAATCATATTGATGGCTTTTTATCTCTTACCAATGAATCAAAAAAGCTAACTCAAGATGAAAAAAGCCAGTTGAAGGGGGCTCTCCGGCAATTGAAAAACGAGTCATTTCGTCAGGCTGGGAGAAAATTTGTTGCCCAGCAGCTGTCATCTAAAATCTATATGCAACTCTCGCCTGAAAGATTCTTCAATTATTGCTATACGCTTAGGAACAAGCTTATCCATGGTTCCACGCCTCTTCCTACATTTAATGAAACTAGTGCGGTTGCTGGTCCGCTTCAGACTATGGTATCAGATCTTTTATCAATTGACTTGCTTGAATTAGAACCTTAATAACGAAATGGAGAAGTGTATTTTTACTATTTCACTTTAAAATATTTCAAAGTTGAGGTTGTTATGATATTACGAGAAGGATTTTTAAGCTTTTCCCTGGCTGCGGCCGTTCTTGCCCTGGTCCTGCTGGTCGCCGGGCCTTTTCCGGTCCGGGCCCAAGGTCTGCAAGAGGTCCTGGACGCCGTCCGCGGCCACTACCGGGGGCTGACCGACCTCACCGCCGATTACACCCGCACCACCCGGTCCCCAGCCATGGACCCCCTGTTCAAGGCGGCCTCTTCCCACACCGCCTCGGGCCGGCTGTGGTTTAAAACACCGCGCCTTTTGCGCATGGAGCAGGCCCGGCCCCGCCTCGAGACCCTCGTCACCAACGGGGTCACGGTCTGGTGGTACATCCCGGAGGAGCAGGTGGTGCAGAAGTTTGCCGGGGCGGAGCTTTTTGCCGAGCTCAAGCCGATGATCGACTTCCTGGGCGGCCTGGACCGGCTTTCGGAAAGCTTCGTGGTGTCCCTGTCCACGCCCAAGGAGGGCGGTTCCTCGTCCGAGTACGTGCTGGACCTCGCTCCCAAGGCCCAAGGGGTCGGGCCCCAGCGGATCACGGTCCGTTTTTCGGCCCGGGACCTTACCCTGCTCGGCTTCCGGTTCACTTCGGTCATGGGCGAGACCACGGATTTTATCCTCACCGGGGTCAAGCTGGACCAGAAGGTTCCGGCGGGGCGGTTCACCTTTCACCCGCCGTCCGGGACCAAGGTGGTGGAGAATCCCGAGCCGTGAGGCTTGGGTTAGAAACCTTGGTTTCGGGGAAAGAAAGAAATGGATTCCAGAACCTACCATAAGCCCACGGTGCGCAGGTAGAATCAATGTTATCCGCCATTGTCTGTTTATTTGTTGGCCAATTTTTTTTGAAGCTTACTTCCCGCCCCGAGTAACAAGAGGAGGGTTTGATGATGCGATACCTAAGGAGATTCAGCAAATCTCCGTTCAAAATTCTCCTCAGATTAAAAACGAGAAGTGCAATATCTCGTTTGTGTAATGAAACAGATGGAGTTTTAAATTTACTCGGGGATGCTCTTAAAGAAACTTTGAAAAATGATGTCTCTCAAGAAGAAAAACTATGGATAGATAAAATAGAATCGCTGAGAGAAGAATTAAACTCTTCTGCCACCAAAATATCGATAGTGGATTATGGCGCGGGTACGCCGCGCCTGAGGCTCACAGACGAAGAAATGTATGCGGGTCGAGTTGTAAATAAAACCATTGGAAAAGTGTGCAGAAATTCTAGTAAATCATATTTCTGGTCACTTCTTCTATTCAAGCTCATAAGGAAATTCAAACCTTCCTTCTGCTTGGAATTAGGAACCTGTTTTGGTATTTCAGCCTCTTTCCAGGCGGCGGCTCTCAAGCTAAACGGAATGGGTAAAATCGTAACCTTGGAGGGCGCAGAGCCATTGGCCGCTTTAGCCAAAGAACACTTCCATGTGCTTGGTCTTGATAACGTCAGCGTAGTTGCCGGCAGGTTCCAAGATACTCTGAAGGATGTACTTGATGCATATGTGTCCGTGAATTACGCCTTCATCGATGGTCATCACGACGAGAAAGCAACTTTGGCGTATTTTAGGCAAATCATCCCCTTCCTCTCAGGGAGAGCATTGCTTATTTTTGATGACATTTCCTGGTCTGCGGGTATGAAAAGAGCCTGGAACACCATAAGGGCAGATGAGAGAATCAAAATCTCTCTTGACTTAAAGCAAATCGGAGTCTGCATCATCGATAATGAAACTCTGGCCAGAAAAAGTATTACGATTCGAATGTTTCGAATGATGTGAGCTTGGCTCATGTATAACAAGGCCAATGCCACCGCCGCAAAAGGCCGCGCGGCTGGGTCATAGACCTCCGGCAAGGCCGGAGGCTTGATTTTTGAACCGCTTTCATTATGGTACGGGTTCCAGCCTGGGCTCCTAGGCAGCATGCCCAGGTTACGATCGAATGGAGCCTCGATTTTCAGCTTTGACCTTTTGTCCCTTTTTCCCTTCAACCTTCGATATTCTTCCTGCGCCCGGAGCCTCGTTGACATCGGACCTGCGGTGGTTTACATTTCAAGAGGAAAAAGGGGGGCAGGTCCCATGGAAAAAAGAGAGCAGCAGGAGCGGGTCCGGGAACTCCTGAAAAAGCGGCGCGCGGTCATGCTGGCCCACAACTACCAGCGGGACGAAATCCAGGAGATCGCGGACATCACCGGGGACTCCCTGGGCCTGTCCATGCAGGCCTCGAAGACCGAGGCCCAGGTGATCCTCTTCTGCGGGGTGCATTTCATGGCCGAGACCGCGGCCATCCTCAATCCGCACAAGACCGTGCTCCTGCCCCGCCTCGACGCCGGCTGCCCCATGGCCGACACCATCACCGCCGAGGCCCTCAAGGCCCGCAAGGCCGAGCTGCCCGGCGTGCCCGTGGTGACTTACGTGAATACCACGGCCGCGGTGAAGGCCGAAAGCGACATCTGCTGCACCTCGGCCAACGCCGTCTCGGTGGTGGGCTCCCTCAAGGCCAAGCGGGTCCTGATGACGCCGGACCACAACCTGGCCGCCTACACCCAGCGTTTTACCCGAACCGAAATCCTTCCCTGGCACGGCTGCTGCAACATCCACGACAAGCTGACCTCGAGGCTGGTCCTCGAGGCCAAGGCGCGCCGTCCCCAGGCCTTGGTCATCGCCCACCCCGAATGCCGGCCCGAGGTGATCGACCTGGCCGACGCGGTGCGCTCCACCTCGGGCATGCTCGCCTTCTGCCAGGAAAGCCCGGCCACCGAGTTTCTCGTGGCCACGGAAAACGGCCTGCTCTTCCAACTCCGGCGCCAAAATCCCGCCAAAAAGTTTTACCAGGTCTCCCGCACCATGCTCTGCCCCAACATGAAACTCACCCGGCTGGTGAACCTGATCGAGGCCCTCGAGACCATGGAGCCGGTGGTCACCGTGCCGGAAGATGTCCGGCGCCGCGCCCTGATCGCGGTCGAACGCATGTTGGCCGTGCCAAGAGACTAGGCGGCCGTTTTACCCATCTCTTTTTCGCCAGCCATGCTCGGGCAAGGCATGACTCGTTTTACAGCCCCTGCATCCGACAGGCGATGCCGAATACGCCCGAAACCTTCCGATCACCGGCACTCCACCGGCTGTTCATTGGCCGTTTACCGGCCATCTACCGGCCAGTGTTTCCGTCCTGGCCCGGGTCGCATGGTCGGGTTAGACCGATGTTTACGGATCGCCACCAGGCTTTCATTGGTTGACCCTGATTTTCATAAAACCATCATTCTTTGCGGGTCTCGAGGCCTGATTTGGGGCGCTTTTAGATGGCGGGCAGGGCGGGTCGAAGAAAGCGTCAAAGCATGCTTTTTTTTGTTGCCAATGCATTTCTTTTTTGGTAGAATCGTAAATTGTAACATATTTATATAATTCGCCTTTTTTCAGGGCCCCGGAACGTGCAAGACGTATTTTCCGAAGTCGTGGCCGAACTGAAAGAGCGGCTTCCGTCGGAAGAGTACAACCGGTGGATCAAGCCGCTTCAGGGGCGGGTTTTTATGGGCGGGCTGCTTTGCATCCAAGTACCTAATATCTTTTTTAAAACATGGATCGAGGACCATTACCTGATCCATATCCGGCACCTTTGCCGGGAGATTGCCGGCCGGGAGATGGAGGTCGCCCTGAGCTCCGAACCGCCGGCTCAGCCCCAGGATCAGCGGGCCCCTTTGCCGGAGGCGGCCGCGGAGGAGCCCGGACAGGGCGCTCATGGGCGCATCCAGCCGAATTTAAATCTAAAATACACCTTCAGCAACTTCGTCGTGGGCAGCTCGAACCAGCTCGCCTACGCCGCCTCCCAGGCCGTGGCCAACATGAACGTCTCCTACAACCCGTTGTTCATCTACGGCGGGTCAGGCTTGGGCAAAACCCATCTATTGCACGCCATCGGCAACACCCTCCTAAGCCAAAACCCGGCTTTGGAAGTTGTCTATCTCAGCTCGGAGACCTTCACCAATGAGCTGATCGAGGCCCTGCGCACAGAGAGCATGAACCAGTTTCGTCAAAGGTACAGGAGCATCAGCGCCCTCTTAATCGACGACATCCATTTCATTGGGGGAAAGGAACGCACCCAGGAAGAATTTTTCTATACATTCAACTCGTTACACGAATCAGACAAACAGATCGTGCTGACCAGCGACAAGGCGCCGAAACAGATTCCGGACCTCGAGGAACGGCTTAGGTCCCGCTTCGAGGGCGGCCTGTTCGCCGACATCTCACCCCCGGACCAGGAGACCAAGGTGGCCATTTTGGTCAAGAAAGCCGAGGAGGCCAACTTCGAACTCTCGACCGAGGTGGCCTTTTTTCTCGCCTCCCACCACGAATCCAATATTCGGATTCTGGAGGGCTACCTGGCCCGCTTGGAGGCCTACGCCGAAATGGTGGGCCAGCCGATCACCATCCCGATGGTCCAGCAGCTCCTGGGACAATTTTTTGAAACTGAAAGCCGCCAGATAAACCTGGACCAGATATTGAGGTTAACCGCTGGATTTTTCAATGTAAAAATAAGCGAATTAAAATCCGGAAAAAAGCATCAATCCGTGGCCTCACCCAGGCAGGTGGCCATGTTTCTGGCCCGCAAGCTGACCACCCTGTCCACGATCGAAATCGGTCGTCGGATCGGCGGCCGGGACCATTCCACCGTGATACACGCGGACAACAAGGTCAAGGCCCGGATGAAAAAGGATAAGGATTTCGCGCGCATTCTCCATGAACTCGAACAATCGATTCAAAGCAGCGCCCTAGCGCCATGAAAACAGAAGGCCGCTGATGATTTTTCGGATAGAACCGGATGAAAACCTGTCGAAAGGAAAAATGTCCTTGGTGGAGCCCAGGTGCGTCGGTCGAAAGACGTCAAAAGCCTTTTCAGGGCAACTGGTGAGAATTATATAAAAAAAGCATGCTTTTCGACAATCAACAGGGTATATTAGTATTATTAGTTTTATATTACTTAAATAAAAGGAGATATGGTTCATGCTGGAATTGAAGGTGACGCGGGACGAGCTGCTCAAGGGGGTTTCCAAGACACAATCCATTGCCGAAAAACGCAGTTCCATGCCCATCCTATCCAACATCTTGATCGACGCCCAGGATGACCACCTCCTTATCACGGCCACGGACCTGGAAATCAGCTTCAAAGGCACCTTCGCGGCCGAGGTTATAAAACCAGGGCGGATGACCGTTCCAGCACGAAAACTTTATGAAATCATTCATGAAATGTCGGATGAATCGCTGGTCCTCAAAGAGTTGGACAACTACAATCTTGAGGTGGCGAGCGCCCGGTCCAACTATCAGCTCCACGGCCTGTCGGCCGAGGATTTTCCACCCATGCCCGACTACGAGGCCGTGACTTTCATGGAAATGCCGGCCGAGACGCTAAGCGACATGATCGAAAAGACCATCTATTCCATCAGCACCGAGGAGACCCGGTACAATCTGAGCGGGGTATGCGTGGAACGCATTCCAGATGAGGAAGCGCCCAAGCTGCGCTTCGTCTCCACGGATGGACACCGGCTTTCGCTTATGGACGCGCCTATTCCCGGACTGGATAGGCTGGGTATGACCGGCCGGGTTATCATCTCACGCAAAGGTCTGATGGAAATGAGGAAACTGGCCGACGAGGGGAACAATCTCAAGCTCGGTTTCACCGAGAACAGCGCCGTTTTGATCAAGGATACCTCTGTGTTGGTCATCCGCCTTCTTGAAGGCCGTTTCCCGGATTACACCATGGTTATTCCCAAGGACAATCCCTCGATCATGACGCTGAGTCGCAAGGATTTCCTGGAGGCGATGCGCCGTATTTCGACAATGCTTTCCGATCGATACAAGGGCGCCCGGTTCGATATCGAAGCCAAAAATTTGACCATGACCGTGGTCAACCCTGACGTGGGCGAGGCCACCGAGAATCTTCCGGTGGATTTTGCCGGGGAGGGTTTATCCGCTGGATTCAACGTGAAATATTTCATCGAGATTCTCTCGCCGCTGAAGGCGGATGCCGTGCAGGTAATCCTCAAAGACGCCAAGAGCCCCTGCCTTGTTCGCAGCGGAGAGGACCGCGGGTTCCTCGGGGTGATCATGCCCATGAACCTCTAGGCAAGGAAGAGGCAAACAAGTATTGATTATTTGGAAATATACGGCAAGAAGCAGGTATCATTCATGAACGATCAAGAAAAAAATACTCTAACCCCATCTGAGGAAAGCGCCGAATACAGCGCCGAAAATATCCGCGTGCTGGAAGGCCTGACCGCGGTGCGGAAGCGGCCGGCTATGTATATCGGCTCTCAGGGACAGGAGGGCCTGCACCATCTGGTCTATGAAGTAGTGGACAACTCCATTGACGAGGCCCTGGCCGGATACTGCGATCAGGTTGACCTCACCATCGGGGCCGCGGGCACGATCATCGTGGATGACAACGGGCGGGGCATCCCGGTGGACATGCACAAGTCCGAGGGCCTGCCAGCCGTGGAAGTGGTCATGACCATGCTCCACGCCGGCGGGAAGTTCGACAAGGATTCATATAAGGTTTCTGGTGGGTTGCACGGCGTGGGCGTCTCCGTTGTCAATGCCTTGTCCGAGTTTCTCGTAGTGGAGATCCGCCGAGACGGGTTGGTGTACCAACAGACCTATAAACAAGGCGTGACTGCCTCCCCGCTGGAAGTCATCGGCCGCACCCGGCGTCGCGGCACCAAAGTCATTTTCAAGCCGGACAGCACCATCTTCGAGACCACGAATTTCAATTTCGACACCCTGGCCAAGCGCATGCGCGAACTCTCCTTTCTCAACAGGGGGGTTCGGATCACCATCAACGACGAGCGGACCAACGAGACCAAGACGTTCCTGTACAAGGGCGGCATCATTGAATTCGTACAGTATCTCAATCGCGCCCGGACCGCGCTGCACGAACCGCCGATCCTTCTATCCGGGACAAACAACGGGGTCGATATCGAGATCGCCTTTCAGTACAACGACACCTACAATGAGCAGATTCTTTCTTTTGCAAACAATATCGCCACAATAGAAGGCGGAACGCACCTCTCCGGCTTCAAGACCGCCCTTACCCGGACGATCAACAATTACATCCAATCTTCCAAGCTGACCAAGAATCTAAAGCTCAAGTTGGAGGGGGACGACGTTCGTGAAGGTCTGACCGGGGTGGTGTCGATCAAACTTCCCGAGCCCCAATTCGAAGGACAAACCAAGGCCAAGCTGGGCAACTCCGACGTCAAGGGCTTGGTCGAGGTTCTGGTTTATGACAAGCTCAGCACTTTTTTCGAGGAAGACCCGACCACGGCCAAAAAGATTCTGGGCAAGGTCGTGGAGTCGGCTCGGGCCAGGGAAGCGGCCCGCAAGGCCAAGGAGATGGCCCGCAGCAAGGGCGGCCTGATCGAAGGGTCCCTGTCCGGCAAGCTGGCCGATTGCCAGGAGAAAGACCCCCGCTTCGCCGAGATTTACCTGGTGGAGGGGGAGTCCGCCGGCGGCTCGGCCAAACAGGGCCGGGACCGGCACTTCCAGGCGATCCTGCCGCTCAAGGGCAAAATCCTGAACGTGGAAAAGGCCCGCTTCGACAAAATCATCGCCTCTCAACAGATTCAAAACCTGGTCTTGGCCCTGGGCACCGGCTTGGGCCAGGATGAGTACTCCCTGGACCGGCTGCGGTATCACCGCGTCATCATCATGACCGACGCGGACGTGGACGGCGCCCACATCCGAACGCTTTTGCTCACCTTTTTTTACCGTCAGATGCCGGAGTTGATCGAGAAGGGCTATCTCTATATCGCCCAGCCCCCGCTCTACCGCATCACGGCCGGCAAGAAGGACACCTACATCAAGAACGAGGCGGAGTTCCAGGACTATATTCTCAAACGCGCCGTGGAGAACCGGGAGCTGTCCTTTGGCAACGGGACCGTCAAGGGCGAGAAGCTGCTGGGCCTGGTCAAGGATTTGGTGGCCTATCAGAATCTGGTCGAGCGCCTGGTTCGGCGGGGTTATCCGAGCCGGCTTTGGGAGGTGCTCCTTTCGTACCTGCTGGATCATGGAGAGGATTTCAAGAACTCGGCCTGGACAGCCGATCTGGTCGCCTTCCTCGAGCGGCAAGGCATCCGGGCCGAGGGACCCACGTTCGATGAGGAACACAACGCCTATTTTCTATCCGTCGCCGCTCACCAGAACGGGCATCGCCGCTTGACCATCGGCCATGAGCTCATGCGAAACGACGACATCATAAAGCTGCTGCAACTGTATAAACAACTGCAACCCCTGCGGCAGGCGCCTTACATCCTCCTTCACAAGGACCAGACCACGGAAATTCAATCCAAAGAAGAGCTGTTCCTGTTTCTGACCAAGGAAGGTCAAAAGGGCCTCCGGATTCAGCGCTACAAAGGTCTGGGCGAGATGAACCCGGGTCAGCTTTGGAGCACCACCATGGATCCGGAGATGCGGACCTTGCTCCAGGTCCGGGTCGAGGACGTGGTCGAGGCGGACCAGATTTTCACCATCCTCATGGGGGACAAGGTCGAGCCGCGCCGGGATTTTATCCAAGAAAACGCCCTCCACGTCCGGGAACTGGACATTTAAGCGAACAGACAAAAGGGGTCAGGGGCCTTTTTCCGTGATTTCATCGGGGAGAAGGGCATGGGCGAGCTCGGAATTTATGGGAAACCGGCCTAGAGAAGCAGGAAGGACATCATAAACCATGACCCAGGCAGGCACGATTGGCATGATCGAGCCGATCAAGATCGAACAGGAGATTCGGGCCTCCTTCCTTGACTACGCCATGAGCGTCATCGTCTCGCGCGCGCTGCCAGACGTGCGGGACGGACTCAAGCCGGTCCACCGGCGGATTCTGTACGCCATGTACGAGCTTCGCAATTTCAGCGATCAACCCTATAAAAAATCCGCGCGCATCGTCGGCGACGTCATCGGCAAGTATCACCCGCATGGCGACGTCGCGGTCTACGACTCACTGGCCCGCATGGCCCAGGACTTTTCCATGCGTTACCCCCTGGTGGACGGCCAGGGAAACTTCGGGTCCGTGGACGGCGATCCGCCCGCGGCCATGCGGTACACCGAAGTGCGCATGGCCCGCATCACCCAGGAACTCCTCGAGGACATTGACAAGGAAACGGTTGATTTCACGAATAACTACGACGGATCCCTCCAAGAACCGATGCCCCTGCCGGCGCGGCTGCCCAACCTCCTGGTCAACGGCGGGTCCGGCATTGCCGTGGGCATGGCCACCAATATCCCGCCCCACAACCTGGGGGAGGTGGTCGACGGCCTGATCGCCCTCATCCACGATCCGGAGATCGGCATTCGGGACCTGATGAAGCATATCACGGGTCCGGACTTCCCCACGGCGGGCTTTATCTACGGCCGCGGCGGTCTGTTCGAGTGCTACTCCACCGGCCGCGGCATCATTAAAATTCGCGCGCGGATGAACATCGAGACCCGGGCCAGGGACGGCAAGAAGTCCATCATCATCACCGAGCTGCCCTACCAGGTCAACAAAGCCCGGCTCTTGGAAAGCATCGCCGAGCACGTCCGGGATAAGCAGATCGAGGGCATCCAGGAAATCCGGGACGAGTCCGACCGCGAGGGTATGCGCGCGGTGCTCGAGGTCAAGCGGGACTATCCGCCCGAGATCATCTGCAACCAGCTCTACCGCATGACCCAGCTCGAAACCTCGTTCGGGTTCAACCTGCTGGCTATCGTCAACCAGGAACCCAAGCTGCTCAGCCTGAAGGACCTTTTGCATTATTTCCTGGACCACCGGCGGGAGATCGTGGTTCGGCGCACGCGCTTCGATCTGGCCAAGGCCGAGGCCCGGGCCCACATCCTCGAGGGTCTCAAAAAGGCCTTGGACCGGCTGGACGAGGTCATCGCACTCATCCGTGCCGCAGCGTCCCCGCCCGAGGCCAAGACCGGCCTGATGGAGCGCCTGGACATCACCGAGACGCAGGCCCAGGCCATCCTGGACCTCCGGCTGCAGCGCCTGACCGGCCTCGAACGAAGGGCCATCGAGGAGGAGCTCCTGGAAACGCTCAAGGCCATCATGAATTTCCGGGAGATTCTCTCCAGCGAGCGTCGCGTGTACCAGATCATCGAGGAGGAGCTTCTCGACCTCAAGGAGGCCTATGGCGACGACCGCCGCACCGAGATCATCGCCGACGTGGACAACGAATTGACGCCCGAAGACCTCATCGTCGAAGAGGACATGGTCGTCACCATCTCTCATACCGGCTACATCAAGCGGAACCCGGTCAGCCTCTACCGGGCCCAGCGCCGGGGAGGCAAGGGCGTGACCGGCAGCCGCACCAAAGAGGAGGACTTTGTCGAGCGGCTTTACATCGCCTCCACCCACAGCTACCTCCTCTTCCTCACCTCGGCCGGATATCTTCACTGGCTTAAGGTGCACGAAATCCCCCAGGCCGGACGGCTGGCCCGCGGCAAAGCCGTGGTCAACCTGCTGAACCTTTCCCCGGGCGAAGAGGTGGCCACCGTGCTGCCGGTGCGCGACCTTTCCGAGCCGAACCGGTTCGTGGTCATGGCCACCAAGCGGGGCGTCATCAAGCGCACCGAACTCGGGGCCTTCAGCAATCCGCGGCGTGCGGGCATCATCTGTCTGACCATCAATCCCGGGGACGTGCTCGTCTCGGCCGCGCTCTCCGACGGCGAAGGTTTCATCTTTTTGGCCTCCCACGACGGCAAGGCGGTCTGTTTCTCCGAAGGCGAGGTGCGGGCCATGGGCCGCACTGCGGCCGGGGTGCGGGGCCTCCGGCTGGCCGAGGACGATTATCTGGTGGGCATGGAGGTGCTCAACGCCTCCCGGGAGAAGTCCATCCTGACCGTGACGGCCAACGGTTTTGGAAAGCGGACGCCGGCGGCGGACTACCGCATACAGGCCCGGGGCGGCCTGGGCCTGATCACCATCAAGACCACGGAGCGCAACGGCCCGGTGGTCGGGGTGTTCCAGGTCGTGGATGAGGACGAACTTATGCTCATCGCCGATTCCGGCCGCATCATCCGCACCCGGGTTCGAGAAATCCCCACCATCGGCCGCAACACCCAGGGCGTGAAGCTCATCGAGGTTTCCCCGGACGAACAGGTCATGGCCGTGGCCCGGGTGGACGAAGAAGAAGACGAAGACGAGTAAAGACCGTTATGTCCCGCGGGGCAATACATCAGGCCGCACTTCTGGTTCTGATTTTTCTGGCCGTCGCGGCCGGATGCGGGCCAGGGAACGAAGAGAATTACCTCGAGCGGGTGAACATCTATTTCGAGCAGAACCAGTTCCAGAAAGCGGTCGCGGAGTGTCAATCCTACCTGAATCGTTTTCCGGAGGGGCATCGCCGGGATCAGATGCTCTACCGCCAGGGCGAGATTCTGTATTATGCCCTGAAACAACGCGGCGCGGCGGTCAAGATCTTCAGCCAGCTCGTGGAAAGCTTTCCGGAGAGCAATTACAGTCTGAAGGCCCGCGAGATCATGGCCCCGGTCTTCCGGGACGAAATCCGGGACTATGTCCGCGCCATCCTCGAGTATCGCTGGCTGATGGACCATACCCACGATCTGGAAAAGGCGGCCGAATACCAGTACCAGATCGCCCACTGTTACTTCCTGGCCAACCGGTTCGAGGAAGCCATCCAGGAATCACAGGCGCTCATCGACACGTTTCCGGATGCGGAGATGGTCGAAAAGGCCTATGACGAGATGGGCAGCGCCCATTTTGTGCTGGGCCGACCGGCCAAGGCCCTCGAAGCCTTCCGAGCGGCGATCGAACAGTTTCCGGAAAGCGTGCTGCGGCCGTCGATCGAGTTTAAAATGGCGGTTTGCTACGAGGAGATGGGACGCCTGTCCGAGGCCCTGGAACGGTATCGGTCTGTGCGGGAGACGTATGCCAATCAGCCGGCCGTGGACATTCGCATCAAGGGGGTGGAGAAGCGGTTGGCCGGACGGGGCGGTTTATCGCCCGCCGGAGCCGCGCCGCGTTCCCGGCCCCGGGCGGGGAAGGTGAGGCGATGACGCTCGAGGACCGGGTCAGGGCCATCAAGCGGGTGGCGGTCGTGGGCGCTGGCGCCTGGGGCACGGCTCTTTCGTTTCATCTGGCCGGCAAGGGACTCGAGGTGTCGCTGTGGGCCTATGAGCCCGAGGTGGCCGAACAGATCGAGGCCGAGCATGAGAACCGGGCGTACCTGCCCGGCGTGCGGCTCCCCGAGACGGTCCATCCTTCCCAGGACATGAGGGAGGTCGTCGAGGATCAGCGCATCGTGATCCTGGCCATGCCTTCCCATCACCTGCGCGCGATGCTTCACCGGATCGCGCCTCACCTTTCGCCCGGCGTCACCCTGGTCAGCGCGGCCAAGGGCATCGAGAACGAGACCCTGATGACCATGTCGCAGGTGATCGAAGACGTGATGCCCGAGGGCCTGCCCGTGCACCGGGCGGTGTTGTCCGGTCCCAGTTTCTCCCGGGAGGTGGGCCAGGGCCTGCCCACGGCCGTGACCGTGGCCTGCCAGGACCGGGAAACCTCCCAGGTCCTGCAGCACGTGCTTGCCTCCCGCCGGCTGCGCATGTATAGCAGCACGGACGTCATCGGCGTCGAGCTGGGCGGGGCGCTGAAAAACGTGATCGCCATCGGCACGGGTATTTCGGACGGCCTGAACCTGGGCCTGAACGCCCGCGCCGCCTTCATCACCCGCGGCCTGGCCGAGATCACCCGGCTGGGCGTGCGCATGGGGGCCAACCCGCTCACCTTCATGGGCCTGGCCGGCCTGGGAGACCTGGTGCTGACCTGCACCGGCGACCTGTCCCGAAACCGCACCGTGGGCCTCAAGCTGGGACGGGGCCTGAAGCTCGCCGAGATTCTGAGGGACATGACCGTGGTGGCCGAGGGGGTCAAGACCACCCGCTCCGCCCATGACCTGGCTCGGCGGGAAGGGGTGGACATGCCCATCACCGCTCAGGTGTACCACGTGCTTTACGAGGACAAGGAGCCCTGGCAGGCCCTGAGCGACCTCAGGTCCCGCGACCTCAAGCCCGAGATCTCGGACTGATTTCTCTTCCAGCCCCGCCGCTCCCCCCTTTGTAAAAAGCCTGCCCCGGATGGTATAATACCTTAATGCGACGTTACCGACTGATCGACCATACGGCCGACATGGGAATGTATCTCTACGGCCGCGACCCGAAACAGGTTTTTATAAGCGGGGCCGCGGTGTTGTTCGAGCTCCTGGTCGAAGGTCGTCGCCAAGGGCCGGGGAAATGGGAGGCGCTCGCCTTGGACGGCCTGGACCGGCAGGACCTCCTGGTGCAGTGGCTGGGCGAGCTCCTGTACATCTATTCCGCCCGGGGTCAGGTCCTGACCGGCGCTCGCGTCCAGCGGCTGACCCGCACACGGATCGAGGCCGAGATCGGGCTCACGGCCTTCGATGCCGCGCACCATAAACGGCGGACCGAGATCAAGGCCGTCACCTACCATCAGGCCGAGTTCAAGCGTCACGGCGCCGGCTGGAGGGCGCGCGTGATTTTCGATGTGTGATACGGAGCGGAATTGAAGATTCGTAAGCTGGACGATTATCGTTGGGAGATTCCGGCCGAGGGCGGGATGCGCGTGCCCGGCCTGGTCTTTGCCGACGAGGTCCTGATAAAAGCCATCGACAAGGACAACAGCCTGAAGCAGGTGGCCAACGTGGCCCATCTGCCGGGCATCGTGGGCCGGTCCCTGGCCATGCCGGACATGCACTGGGGATATGGGTTTCCCATCGGCGGGGTGGCCGCCTTCGACGTCGAGGAAGGCGTGATCTCGCCGGGAGGCGTGGGCTATGACATCAACTGCGGCGTGCGCCTGGTGACCACGGCCCTGACTCAGGAGGAGGTGCGGCCGAGCATCAAGACGCTGCTCGAGACCCTGTACCGGGACATCCCCACCGGGCTCGGCTCGCGCGGGGTGTTGAAACTTTCCCGGTCCGAGGTGCGGCGCGTTCTCGAGCAGGGTTCGGCCTGGGTGGTGAAGCAGGGGTATGGTGATTCGGCCGATCTCGAGCACACCGAGGAAGGCGGGGCCATGGCCGGGGCCGAGGGGGAGGGGTTGAGCGAGCGGGCCGTGGCCCGGGGTCTGGATCAGGTGGGCACGTTGGGCTCGGGCAACCATTTTCTCGAGATCGACCGGGTGGAGACGATCTACGACGCCAAGACGGCCGGGGCCTTCGGCCTGTTCGAGGGCCAGGTGACCGTGCTCATTCACTGCGGCTCCCGCGGGCTCGGCCACCAGGTCTGCGACGACTTTCTCAAGATGATGATGCGCTCGAAGGAGCTGGCCCAGATGGACCTGCCGGACCGGCAACTGGCCTCGGCCCTCGTCTCCTCGACGCTCGGACAGCGCTACTTCGCGGCCATGGCCGCCGCGGCCAACTACGCCTGGGCCAACCGCCAGGTGGTCATGCACCTGGCCCGGGGAAGTTTCGAAAAGGCCCTCGGCCTCGGCCCGGCCCGGCTGCGCATGAACCTTCTCTACGACGTGGCCCACAACATCGCCAAGTTCGAGACCCACTCCGTGGACGGCCGGGAGCGCCGGCTCCTGGTGCACCGCAAGGGCGCCACCCGGGCCTTTGCCGCCGGACACCCCGACGTCCCCTCGGCCTTTCGCGCCGTGGGCCAACCGGTCCTTATCCCCGGCGACATGGGCCACGGCTCCTACGTCCTGGTCGGCGCGTCCGGCGCCATGACCGAATCCTTCGGTTCCTCCTGCCACGGTGCCGGACGGGTCCTCTCCCGCAAGGCGGCCAAGCTGAAGGCCAAGGGTCGCGCCCTGGCCGAGGAGCTGAGCCAGGCCGGCGTCGAGGTTCGTTACACCGGGAGAAGCACCCTGGCCGAGGAGATGCCCGAGGCCTACAAGGACGTGGACCGCGTGGTCGAGGTCGTGCACCAGGTTGGGCTGGCGCGCAAGGTGGCGCGCCTGAGGCCCATGGCCGTCATCAAGGGCTAGGGCGGAGTAGGCCCATGGAAACCGTGATCATCGACGGCGTGACGCTGCACCTCAGCCACCCCGAGGAACTGCCCCTCATCTGGGTCGGCCAGCAGGAGCTCATGGACCAGATGCTGGCCGCCTGGCTGGTCCTAGACAAGAACGACCAGCCCTTGAACCCCCGCCTCATTGGCAAGCCCGGCGTGGGCAAGACCACCCTGGCCTATGCCGCCGGCCGCCGGCTCGGCCGCGAGGTTTTTATTTTTCAGGCCACGGTGGACACCCGGCCCGAGGACCTGCTGGTCACGCCGGTCATCTCGGACGAGGGCCGGATTCAGTACATGGCCAGCCCGGTGGTCACGGCCATGATCCGGGGAGCCGTCCTGGTTTTGGACGAGGGCAACCGTATGAGCGAGAAGTCCTGGGCCTCCCTGGCCCCGCTCCTGGACACCCGGCGCTACGCCGAATCTCTGGTGGCGGGCATCAAAATCCGCGCCCACCCCGACTTCCGGCTGGTGGCCACCATGAACGACGACGCCTCCACCTTCGAGATTCCCGAGTACATCCACTCCCGGCTTCAGCCCCAGATTCTGATCGACTTTCCCGAGGCCGAGGAGGAACGCCTTATCCTCGAAAAGAACATGCCTTTCGCCGACAGCGACCTCCTGGACTACCTCGTCGCCTTCCTCCAGCTCGCCCACCGGCACGACGAGCGTTACACTGTCCGGGACGGCTTGAATATCGGCCGCTACGCCTTGAAGCTCCGCCGGGCCGCACGAGAGAAAGGCCGGCCCGACGCGGACCTGGCCCGGTTCGTCCTGCAGGCCACGCAGCAGATTCTGGGCGAGGAGGCCTTGATCTACCTCCCCCGCCCCGCATAGTCGGCCCGTGGCGGATAACGATCTCATCGAATACGGCAACATCCTTTTTGTCCCGTGCTTGCATGGCCGGGTCGAGTTCGCCGCGGCCGTGCACCGCATCTTTGCCCAGCGCAGGCCCGAGGCCGTGGCCGTCGAGATACCGGCCACCCTCGAGGCCGCTTTTATCCGCGGGGTAAAACGCCTGCCGCGCCTGTCCGTGGTCCTGTACGAGGAACAGTCCGGCGGCCACGTGTACCTGCCCATCGAGCCCCAGGACGCAATCGTGGCCGCGGCCGCCCAGGCCCTAGAACACGATCTCCCCCTTCATTTCATCGACCGGGACACCGAGGGCTACCCGCCTCACCGCGACCCCATGCCCGACCCGTACCTCGTCACCCGGCTGGGCCTGGCCGCCTATGCCGAGGCCTACCGCCTCGAGTTCGAGGACCGGCCCTCGGCCAGGGCGGACGAGCTGCGCGAGATGACCATGGCCTTTCACCTTAAGGCTCTGGCCGAGCAACATGCGTCCGTGCTGTGCGTCCTGGGTTTAACTCATTACGGCCCGGTGCGGCGCCTGCTGGATGAACCCCTGGCGCAGCCCTTGGGGAAAAAACGGCGGAAGGGCGTAGTCCTGGCCGGGCTGGCCCAGGAGTCGGCCCGCGAGATTCTGTCCGAGATGCCCTATCTCATCAGCGCCTTTGTCCGGGCTGCGGAGCAAGGCAAGGCCGGCGAGTTGGACCGCCTGGCCGTGCATCAGGCCTTGCTCGGCGAGGCCAGCCAGCGGCACCTCAAGAACAGCCGGGAGGAGGTGAGGCCGGGCCAGATGACGGTGCTCAACCGCTTCGGCCGCAACTACGCCCTGGTGCAGGGGGGCCTTACCCCGGACCTTTTTCAACTCCTCATCGCCAGCCGCGGCGCCGTGGACGACAATTTCGCCTACGAGGTTTGGGACTTGGCCACCACCTATCCCTGGCCGGGCGAGTCCGAGGACCTGCCCACGGTGAGGCTCACCGCCGAGGACCTTTTCCTTAACGAAAAGAAAATCCGCTTCTATCGTCGCTTCCGCCGCCAGCGCCGGCGGCTGGTGCCGGTGCCGGTCAAGCAGCGCAAAAAAGAGGAAGTGCCGGGCCAATGGCAGCGGGAGTGGCAGGGCATGTCCATCTGCTCCTACCCGCCCGAGGACGTGATTGTCGAGGGCTACGGCCAGTATATCAAGCAGAAGGCCGTGCAGATGCTCTCCGAGGAAAACCGCCGCACCCATCCGTTCACCTGCTCGATGGAGGACGGCCTGGACATTCGAGAGACCATCCGCAACTGGTATGAGGGCCGCATGTACGTGAGCGAGTGCCGGCCGGCCGGCGGCCGGGTGGGCTCGGTGGTGGTCATCTTCGACGAGGACCGGCCGTTGCCCCGCCACAAGGAAAAATACCCGTGGCGGCTGACCTGGCTGGGCGAGCACGCCCAGGAGTCGGACATGGCCTTTTACGCCACCCGGGCCGGCGAGCAGGTCATCGGGCCGGGCATCTCCCGCTGCGAGTACGGCGGCCTGATGCTCTCCTACCCGCCGCTCCGCATGGCCGACATCTGGACCGACTCCTTTTTCGATGGGGCCCGCAACAAGGCCGAGCGCCTGCTCATGGCCGCCATCGACTATTCCGAGGAAAAGTTAGTCGCCTACATCGGCCCCCGCCCGCCCTCCTCCCGCATGAAAAGCCTGGCCGAAATGTACGGCCGCAAGGTCGTCTTTCTCCCATTGGGCCAGTTCTCCCCGCTCATGCTCAAAAAAATTAGAGTTTTCCACGTGCTCGAGGGGCATGAGGTGAGAGGGTATGCGAAGGAGTATATTTAGTGATATTTAGACAGGAAAAACTCGTTTATTCAGCGGCAAATCGTATGAAGTTTATACCTACCAAGTTAACAATAAACGATCTTCAACAACCTCCCTTTCAAGGCTTTGACCACTCATTTGGAGCCTCCGCAACATTGATCGACCGCAATTGATAAATACTTCTCTTTCAAATAAGCCTTCTGGTATCGGCAAATCACATTTCGTACGCCCAGATTTCTTTGTGCCATCAATACTTAAGGCCACATACGCACCTCGCTCTTTGCAGTGCTGTATAATATCCATTAGTTTTTTTAAGGAGAAGGATTGCGCCCCATACAGGATAGATTGGCTATGGCTATAAGGAGGGTCACAATACACTAAATCCCCCACCCTAGCCATATCCATAGCCTCTTCGAAGTCCATTTCTGTGAATGTAGTTCCCTTGGTGCGGAAGTGCCATTCATCAACTCTTTTCGAAAAAGACTTTGGTGATATTGGGTTATGAGGCCCGCATGGGGTCGACATGTATCCGTCCATTTTTCTAAATCGCACAACACCGCCATAACATGTCCTACATAAGAAAAGAAGATCGGCACCGTTAGGGCCTTTATTGTATGAGACCTTTATTTGTTCATATATTTTTTCCTTGCCACCTTTTTTTAAGGCGAGCCATCTTTCTTCGTACCATTTTTTCAATGTTTCCGGGGAGCTTGCGAGCGTCTCCCATATTTCTATCAGCGGTTGAAAGGAATCCGAACCTAATGCTTTTTCAGGAGCCAATGTCGCCAAGACAGCACCGCTGCCCAGAAAAGGCTCAAAGTACTTATTGAAATCATTAGGGAAATATGAAACAATCTCGGAAGCAAAGCGTTGCTTATTGCCCACCCACTTAAGTAATTGAGACTTAAGGGGATAGACTTGGCGAAGGCTCATGCTCTCGAATAGAGGAAGCTGCATTAAGGTCTCCGGTTAAGCCGTGGTCCTAATAAATCCAATATATCCTAATTTGGGATATTTGTCAAGACCTATTATACTCCATTTCATCATGAACCGAGACAGAAAAAATCAAGAACGACTTCAGGCGCTTTTACGCAAGCTGAGGGTGGAGGCGGGCCTTCGTCAATCTGATCTGTCCAAGCTCCTCGGGGTTCCGCAATCCTTTGTGAGTAAGTATGAATCAGGCGAAAGACGGCTTGATTTCCTGGAAATTTATGAGGTTTGTGAGGCTCTTAATACTTCCATATCAGAATTTGTCAAGAGATTTGAGGAAGCTGGAAAGTGAAACCCAATACTATATTTTTGAACCAAGACAAATCGTTTTGGGCGCATGTCAGAACCATCAGTCAAGAAGTGGGATATACCGTAAAAAGAAGAGGGCGTATTAAAATACCAGCCTATCAAGAGATGGGAGAAGCCCTTAAAGAGTTAGGCCTCGCTGCTGAACATATTCTTGACGAAAAAGGCAATCCTACTGCGTTAGCCATCAAGCTACAACAATATTTCCAGTACCGGGCACAAGTCCTCAACGAATATGTTGAACCTCGTTTAATGAACCTTGATCGCGCGAAAGGGGAGTTCGGCAGATTGCATAAAGAAATTCAGCCAAAATGCCCAATTCCAATGAACAAGCAGAAAAAGGAAAAAAGAGGCCCCGCCTATTTTACTGGCATCATCAATATGTTGATTGAAAAATACGCAAACGGCCTACCGTGTGACTATGGGCCACGAGAATTGACAACGATAACAAGGGATTCCAAGCCGGTGCGAACGTTAGCAAGGTGGGTGGATGGCGCATTTCCAAGAACTGTTAACCCACTGGCCGTTTGGGAAATTAAAGAGTACTATCACACTACTACCTTTGGTAGCCGAGTTGCAGACGGAGTATACGAAACGTTGTTAGATGGGATGGAATTAGAGGAATTACGTGAACATGAAGGAATAGACGTAAAGCATTATCTCATGGTTGATGCTCACTACACTTGGTGGGAATGTGGCCGTTCATATCTCTGCCGAATTCTCGATATGCTGCATATGGGTTACGTGGACGAAGTCTTATTTGGGTATGAGGTTATTGAACGTTTGCCCGCTCTTGTAAGAGAATGGGTAAAAGCATACAAAAAATCCAAGAACGGGTAAATAGACAACTAATTTATCCGAATGAGCCACGCGGCGGTCCTGCCAGCAGGCCGCCAATCGGCAACACTACCTAAATCCCCTTCACAAAATCCTTGCGTATCAGGTCGACGATCTTGTCCACCAGCTCGACCATGAACTCGGGGTGTTCTTTGGCGATCTTGTCGATGATCCTTTCCACCGAGGCCATATCCAGGGTGCCGACATAATCGCTGAGGAAAGCGGCCTTTCCTTGGATCATCTTATTGGTGGCGCGGGATAACGGCGCGGGGTGAAGGCCGGTGATCACCTCCGAAAGGAGCTGTGGGTCCTTGGCCAGCGTCTCATCCAGCAAGCCGCCCAGGGCCTTATGGTCCAGCGAGGTCAGCAGGGCCGCGAGCAGGGTTTTGTCGCTCGCCAGCAGATGATTGGTCAGGCCGGCCAGGGCGTCGGCGTCGGTATTTTTGACGAGCAGGGAGATCTGTTCGGGATTTTCTTTGAGGACGGCATTGAGGGACGCGGCCACGAGGGCCGGGTCGAGCGATTTTACGTACCGGCTCAAGATCAGCGGGTCTTTTTCGAGCAGCCGGTTGACAGCCAGGGCCATGGCTTTACCCGGAAATCCCCATGGCGGGCATTCGTTGACCGAGGCGCGTAGCCAGGTGGAGCGTCTGGCTCGCCTGCCCGAGCAAGTCTTTGTGGACATGGGTTATCGGGGTCACGGGTATCAAGGAGAAGCGCAAGTCTACGTGGATAAACGGCTTCGGGGCTCGACGGATAAGAGCCTCTGGCGGTGGATGAAACGGCGCGCCGCGGTCGAGCCTGGGATCGGGCATCTAAAACGAGAACACCGTATGGATCGCAACCGGCTCAGAGGGTTTGTAGGCGACCAGCTGAACGCCATCCTGAGCGCCGCCGGCATGAACTTCGCCAAGCTGCTCAAGTGGGCGGCGGACTTTTTGCGCTTGATTTTGTGCTGGCGCCTATTAACCCAAAACCCGTGCCCCTTTGTGCATGAAACAAATTAAAGGTTTTTCAGCACCGACTACTTAGCTTTGACTATCTTTTCTGCATCAGCTCGAAAATGGCTCCGCCAGCACCACCAGCATCGAGATAGGCAAATTTGCCCGGGTCATGGACAAAGAGCTTGGCACCCTGAGCGGTGAGACTGGTAACGGCGCCATCAACGTCTTCTACATACCAGCCGATATGGTGCACGCCTTCTCCCCAGGTATCCAGAAAGCGGGACTGGAAAATCCTGCCCTCGGTGCACTGTACCAGTTCGATCTGCAGGGGACCCACATAGGCAAATGCCATTCTTATCTTCCAAGGCCTGCCTTTGGCATCAACACCACCGTTCTCACTGTAGGTCCACGGACCAAACCCGTAAAGCTTTGACCAGGACTCAACCACCTCGTCTATGTCTTTGACAGCCCAACTAACCTGTGCTATCAAGGTTGGCTCAGCCCCTTTGACTTTGACATTAGCCATACCCTCAAACCTCCTCTAGAAACATTTCCCGGATATTTGCCTAGCCTTCTGCGGTGCCGCCCGTTTTGCTACCGCGGAAACCGGGCGGTCCAACTAGCTGGCCTCCATCCACTGCAATCGTCTCGCCGGTAACATATTTGGCCATGTCCGATGCCAGAAAAACCACGACGCTTGCGACTTCTTCCGGCTCTCCCAACCGGAGCAATGGAGTCGCCTGGGCTGCCCTCTCGCCCACGGCAGGTTCTTTCCACAACATTTCACTCAGTCGCGTTTTGATGACCCCTGGGGCGACGGCATTCACCCTGATCCCCCACTGCCCCCATTCCTTGGCCATTACCTGTGTCAACATGACATAGGCGGCTTTGGTGACGCAGTAGATATTGAGTTCGCCCGCCCTGAAGGCTGCGGTTGAGGCCGTATTGATCATGCAGCCGCCGCCCTGTTGCTTCATCACTTTTGCCACCAGCTGTGCCAGGAAAAAAGGCCCCCGCAGATTCACGTTGAACGTTGCGTCCCATGCCCATTCCTCCGCCTCGAGCAAAGGACCGTGATACGGGTTGGTGCCCGCGTTGTTAAACAGGATATCAATCCGGCCGAACTTGTCCAGCACCTGCTTGACCAGGCTCTTCGAATCCTCAATCTTGGCGATATGGGCAGCTACAGCCAGGCTCCTGACGCCCTTGGCTCTCACCTTTTCGGCAACTATCTCCAGGTCAGGTAACTTACGGCTGGCAACCACAACATCTGCACCGGCGGCGGCTAAGGCCACGGCACCCGCTTCACCAATGCCCCGGCTGGCTCCGCTCACCAGAGCCACTTTACCCTTTAGAGATATCTGAGATAGATCCATTTTACTTCTCCTTATTTCACGTTACTATCCGGCAGCCCGCAGTTACCCGCGGTCTGCTCGTTGATGCCCACCGGCCACCACAACCGGTTACCCCTTCAGGATCTGGTAGCTCTTGTCCATGGGGGGCATTTTATCAACTGCCAGCTGTCTGAAGTCTTTCAGCTCAGCCTGATGTGATTCTTTCTCCCAGCCGGGGATATTAGCGGACCTCATGGCCACCGCCTTATAGA
>Ga0315282_10003027_pt1 | contig 30380 bp, 21 predicted proteins | sample YL17G07_20_MG_FD_203693 | JGI IMG/M metagenome (GOLD analysis project Ga0315282, IMG submission 203693) | Sediment microbial communities from Yellowstone Lake, YNP, Wyoming, USA - YL17G07_20 | ecosystem: Environmental > Aquatic > Freshwater > Lake > Sediment | place: USA: Wyoming | collected... | reverse complement strand
GTCTTATGTTTTCCTGCAGGTTTCTCTCCTGCTCTCCTGTAAGAACGATCTGAGTGGACGGTCGCGCCATAGTGCTATCTTAGCCAAGTAGTTAATAAAGCTTTTTATGGGACATCATATTAGATAAGTAGTTGGATTATCTGTCGTCGGCTGCCCCCATCCTTGGTTTGGCATCTCCGATTTGTACCAATTATAGACGTCTGCCATGCCTATCGTTCCAAGGTCGTACGTGGTCGTTGTGGTGTTTCCGTAGGTTGTGGTGTTAAGTGCATTCGCTCCAGGGTACACAGGCAATGACCCACCGCCTCCGCCCAGCAGAACAGCCACGACGGTCACAGGAATCACAGTGCCAATCACGACCGCGACGATTATGACCACAATTGCAGTTGTTCCAATGCCACTCTCTTTCAGCCTCATTTTTTCACTATTTTACAATAGTTTACTATGTATAAATGCTGACGCTAGCTCTGTTTGTACCGTTTGCAACTATGCTCAATGTGGCGGGACTAGGCATGATTCAATTCAGGTAGTTGTTGCGCCAGTTGTGCCGCCAGTGCCAGTGTTCCCTGTAGTTCCGCCAGTGCTCTGGTTTGGCCCAGCCAGCAATAGCATAATGTGCGCGCCAGAGTAGTCAAATGTTATAATTACCGCCGCGTCGTTCCCCTTTGTGTACGCGAGCGAGTACATAGTTATAAGAGTTCCTGTGGATGTATCTGGTGTCGTGTTTTCCAAAACTTTCTCCCACCCCGACATGTTTGACTTGTACCAGTCAGTCACTGTTTCGGGACTTGAAGAGGTGATATATCCTTTGCCGGACCAAGTTGAGGACACGCCATATTGCGTCAATATTTGTTGTATCGTGGCGTCTGCATTCTCCACAACTTGAGCCCCTGGGTATTTCGGTAGGCCCGCTAAAATTGTCGAGCCGCTGTTACCGCCTCCAGTGCCGCCAGTGAGGACGAGGAAAGAAACAGGGACCACGATGGCCACCGCCACAATTGCGACGACTATCCCCACAATTGCTCCAGTACCGAGCCCACACTCTTTTGTTCTCATTTTCTGCCTCCAATTTACATCCGCCTCCCCTTTTATAAAACAGACAGATATCGGAAGCGCGTTGACCAAGCAGGATTTTAGGGAAGTCGGCGATGGTTGGTTTCGCTGCTGGGAAGCCACCATCTGAGAAGAGGCGTGGGGAGCAGAATACTTTCGGTGACCTCTCCCCAAAAAAGAATTAGAAGGGCTTTACAAAGACTACTTTCGGTGATTTTTGTGAATAAACGGGTAAAGCTAGAACCAACTTGGCAAAGAAAGTTGATTGAACAGGCTAAAAGAAAATCAGGACTAACTTGGAACGAGTTGGCATGGCACGTACACATCTCTAAAGCTTATCTAAAAAATGACTTGCATTACGAGCGTGTTCTTTTGTCTGAAAGGATATACAACGAGCTTTGCAAGTTGCTCGGCAAATGTTATGATGAACACATTATATCCGTGCTCGATTCGAACTGGGGGAGGGTTAAAGGCGGTCGCATAAGTGGCAGTTTATCCAAGCCCAAGCCCGTCCATTTGTTAACTGATCGTCCGTCATCGGAACTTGCTGAATCCATAGGCATAATGCTTGGGGATGGCAGTAGCTTGATGCGGGGCGGATACTATTACGTCAGGATATCGGGCCATTCTGAAGACGAAAGAGATTATCGTCTACATCACGTGAGTCCTCTGTTTTCGAGATTATTCGAGGTCCGATTTAACTTATCAATTCACAAAACGGCAAAAGAGCTTACTTTAACCAAGGGCAGCAAAGATCTTGTTTACACACTTAAACATTGGGGTTTTCCACCAGGCAACAAGAAACGCAACAACGTTAGAATTCCTTCTTGGATATTCGAATCGCAAGAATACCTAAAAGCCTGCGTTCGCGGGCTTATTGATACAGATGGTTCGGTCTGTCCAATCACTGGCAGAAAATATCCTTACATATGGTTTAGTAGCAGCATCCCAAATTTACGGAAAACATTCACCTCAGCAATGGAAATTTTAGGATTCAGGCTTGCCAAATGGACTGGCAGAGGTACCCCACAAACTTGCATTGCCAAAAAATCTGCTATAAAGAAATATTTTGAAGAAATCGGGTTTAATAATCCAAAGCATAAACGATATTGTGCCCCGGTGGTGTAGCCCGGTCAAGGAGCAAAACTCCGCCGAAAACATGCGGCCCTTTCGAGGCCGCGCCGCGGGTCCAAATCCCGCCCGGGGCACTATCCTCCAAATGGCAAATAAAGCATAATTTGGGCGCATTCTGACAAAGGCTGGCACCGGTCACCATTCACCGCTTTTCTGAGGCGCAGGCGGTAACCCGCTCTTTGGGTGTCCACCACGCTTTTTAAAAAACAACGCCAGCCCTACAACCGCAACACATACAATTATTACAGCAGCAATTGCCCAGACCGGAAATTCAGCCGGTGTTGTGGTTCTGATCTCACGGCTGAAAAGGTAGACCTTGTTGTCCCAGCTCCCTGCCGCCACATAACTCCCGTCGCTAGACATCGCCACCGAGTAAACATAGTTGTCAGTCTTGTAGCTCCACAGCGGAGTGCTAGAGTCTTTGGAGAAAAGGTAGACCCTGCGGTTAACGCCCCCCGCCGCAACATAACTCCCGTCGCCGGAAATCGCCACCGAGACAATAACATAACCAGTCCTGTAGCTCCACAGCGGGGTGTTTTCCATGCGAGAGAAGAGGAAAACCTTGTTTTCCCGGCCCCCCGCCGCTATGTAGTTCCCGTCGCTAGAAACCGCCACCGAGTTAACAAAGTCATCAGTATTGTAGCTCCACAGCGGGGTGTTTTCCATGCGAGAGAAGAGGTAGACCTTATAATCCAAGCCTCCGGCCGCCACGCAGCCCCCGTCGCTAGAAACCGCCACCGACCGAACATAGTTGTCAGTCGTGTAGCTCCAGCGCGGGGTGTTGTCTATGCGGGAGAACAGGTAGACATTGTTTTCTTGCCCCCTCGCCGCTATGTAGTTCCCGTCGCTGGAAACCGCCGAGCTAACATTGTCGCCAGTATTGTAGCTCCACAGCGGGGTGCCAGAGGTGCCGGATAAAAGGTAGACCTTGTTGTCCAAGCCCCCTGCCGTCACATAACTTCCGTCGCTAGAAACCGCCACCGAGTTAACATTGTCACCAGTCGTGTAGCTCCACAGCGGGGTGCTTGAGTCTTTGGAGAAAAAGTAGACCTTGTTGTCCCAGCTCCCTGCCGCAACATAACTCCCGTCGCTAGACATCGCCACCGACCGAACATAGCCACCAGTCGTGTAGCTCCACAGCGGGGTGCTTGAGTCTTTGGAGAAAAAGTAGACCTTGTTGTCCCAGCTCCCCGCCGCCACATAACTCCCGTCGCCGGAAATCGCCACCGAGTAAACCATGTTGCCAGTCGCATAGCTCCACAACGGCTGCTGGGTTTCGGTTTTGGCAGACGCTATCCCAAGCCCAAAACTCATCTGCGGCACCAATGCCAGGCAAAGCGCAAGCACGAGTACTAGCGTAAATTTTTTCAATACATAACCCGTTATCACTCGGATTTCCGAGCTTAATAGTGGCACGCATGAGGCAGGCCCTCTGAAAACCCGTTCAAACCCCACGCAAGGATCCTGCTCAATTCTTGCCTGAAATTTAGCGCCGGGAGGATGTGATAGATGTAAACGGGAATGATAACCCATCCCGGGCACCAGTGATTCCACATCAGTTAACCAAGTCAAAAAGACGGTTTTCAAACTGCCCAGATGAAAAATAAAAAACCCGCCGGAGTCTTGTCCTACTTCGTTACGAAGAACAGGATCATTAACAATACCGCGGCAGGGAGAGTTCCAGTTATAAAGCCACCAAGGGCCACACACCCGCCAGCCATTGTAACTAGCATCGCCGGGTAGACTATGTCCATACCTAGCTTTGACTTGGTGTTCAACTGCGACTCAAGCTTGTTCAAGATGAGTCCTAGCGATAACAGAGAAACTGCGAACAATACTTGTCCGACACCAAAGATAGTGGGCCCCCACGTATTATTTATCGCCCGCACTATTCCACCTACTAGAAACAGTACTCCGCCAACCAACGCAAATATAAACGTGAGAATCGCGGTCATGTCCTTGGTTCTCTGCCAAAAGCCGATTCCCGCAAACGACGCGAAAAGTGCTCCAATCCCAAGTATAATCCCACCGACGCCTGCCACGATGTTGTGGTTGATTACAGACATTATTGCACCGACTAGCCAGAGAATTCCGCCAACGCCGCCCATCAATATCATAACCCTGCCAGGTGACCCAGGTTTTGCCGCTGCTTCCGTTGCTGCCATTTTCATACCTCCATTTGATTAATACGTAATGAGCTCTCTGAGTGTGTTTAAATACTCTTCGGGCGTAAATCGGCGGTTTGTAATGGGAAAAGTTAAGCCACTTGCTGTAGGAACTCTCTTGTGGCGTGATGAAAAAACCGGATGTGCCGATACCCAAAGCTTACAGGGTCGTCTACCCCCAGTTGGTGGCGCTGGTCAGCTGCATTGACCCAGACAGCGGAAGGCCAAACATCATAACGGTGGCCTGGGTAACGCCGCTCTCCATCAGCCCGCCTCTGGTCGGGATATCAATAGCCCCCAAAAGGTACTCCCACGAGCTCATCTCCAAAGCCAAAGAATTCGCCGTGAACATCCCGACAATGGAAATCATAGAAAAGGTCGTGGGCTGCGGCAGGGTATCCGGTCGCAGGGAAGACAAGTTTTCCAAGTTCGGGCTGACGCCAACGCCGGCCAGGGCAATAAAGACTCCGATAATAGAGGAGTGCGTGGCCCACCTCGAATGCAGGCTCGTGGACCAGGTGACAGTGGGCGACCACACGCTGTTTGTCGGGGAGGTCCTGGCAGCATATGCAAACGAGGGGGCCTTTGACGGGCAGTTCATGGACATAGAGCACGTCAGGCAGGTTTACCAGGTGGGCGGGGAGACCTTCACGACCACCAGCAAGAAAAAGCTGACGCTTGCGCCTTGAGCGCGATGCATTTACACGAGAAGCATGGATAGCCATTCCACGATTATTGCGCCAAGCAGCAGCAGGGTGAAATGCGCTGCCGAGAACCTTCGGGCCTTTCCACTTGGTTTCTGGGAGATGTCTTCGACCGCAGTGTAGATGAACCACCCCGCCACAAAAGGAACCAGATATGGGCCGAGACCCAGATTCAGCAGCCAGAATTGGGTGAGCAGTGCCCCGAGAATCGCGGTGGAAGATGCCGCGAGGCTGCACCCCATCGCCTTGCCCTTGCTCAGCCCTCCGTGGAGAAGAAATCCGAAGTTGCCGAGCTGTTGTGCGGCAGAGTGAACCACCACCGCAAGGGCCGCCATGAACCCAACCGCCGCGAAAACCGAAAAGCAGCTTGCTATCGCCGCTCCGATCATGAAGTTTTGAATCCCCTCGCCCAGCAGGTTGGTGTAGTTGAAGGTATGGGTCTCGCATACTTCCCTGTGGTGGTGATGCCAGATCGTCCTCGCAAGGGCCAGGGCAACAATCGCCCCCATGAAAGCCAAAAGGGCCGCAGATGGCACCGTCAACACGGCCCACCACTTGGATAGTGCGCCGGGCAACATCAGAATGAAAACCGAGCCGAGCAGGAGGCCGGAGGAAAGAGGGGTCAGGAGGGACATCGCGAGCCCCATGGTTTTCTCCCTGAACATGAAGTACAACATCCCAAGAAAAGAGGTGCACGTTACCAGAACTGCGGTCAAAAACAGTGCCAACATTTCATGACACCCCGTATTCCAGCTTTACGCCCCACCCAGTAGTTGCTTCCTGCAGTAGTTTATAGATTCCAGGCACGTGGCCGGCCCCCACCGCGCAGACCACCTTCCTGCCCGACTCAAGGAGGTGGACGAGCCTGGCCGCCATGTAGGCGTCCCTCTCCTGAATGAGGACATTGTAAGCCTTTGGCGACATTGACCTGAACTCCCAGAGCAGGTAGTCGACCACGTCCTCGTCCGCCAGGCTTTCGAGGCTCTGGCGCTTCTGGAACGGGAAAAGGCTCAGCAGAAGCTGGGCGAAAATCCTGGCTTTCTCCCCGAACGGCACCGCCTTGCTCAGCCTTCGCACGGTTACTCCGATGTCCTGGTCAACAAGTTCGACCCTCGCCCCTATCTCCCTCGCAGTTTCAATCGCGCCCAGCATCTCCTCCCCGGCAGGCATCCCGGTCTGGTGGGAAAACTTTGCCTGGGCAAGGTACATGGCCACGTTCAGCGGGGACTGTCTCATGCCGGCCCGCAGGTTTTCCACTGTATCCTGCGCTCCCCCCTGCAGCAGCGCCAAGTACCTGGCAGGGCATAGCTCCACCGCAACAATTTCAGGGCGCTCCGCCAGGATGACATCCCTGATTTCTACCATGCTTTTCGGGAGCACGTGGGCGACCCCGACTATGAGGAAGTTGTCTCCTAGCTTTCTCAGCATCTATTCCCCTCCACGCGGTACATCAACAGGAGGTCCCTTCCGGCGTGTTTTACCTGGATAAGCTTCAGCTTTACTCCATCCTCTATTTTTTGAAATCCATCCCCACCAACGAGGGACTTCGCCGCAGCTCCGCCAACGATGCAGGGGGCAACAGAGAGCCTGATCTCGTCCACGAGCCCGGACTTCAGCATGTTCCAGTTCAAGGTTGACCCGCCTTCCAACAGCAGCTTTTTGACCCCCATGCAGTGGAGCCTTTTGAGCAGCTCTTTTAGGTCAACATCCTTCCGCCCGCATGTCATCACCTCTGCCCCGCTGGCCCGCAGCTTTTGGATTTTTTTAGAATTTGCCATTTCGGAAACCGCCACTATTGTCCTGCATTTTCCTTTCAGCACCTTGGCGCTTGTGGGGATCTTGGCGCTGCCGTCCACCACAACCCTGAGAGGGCTTTTTCCCCTGACCCTCCGCACGGTCAAGGATGGATTGTCTGCCAGAACCGTACCGGCGCCCACCATGACTGCGCCGACGTCGGCCCTGAGCCTGTGGACCCTGTCGAGATCCTCTTTGCAAGATATCCCGCTGTCTCCGCCGACAGTTGCTATCTTCCCGTCGAGGGTCATGGCGGCGTTCAGAATCACGTATGGTCTGTTCATGGGCACTGAGAAATTCTGTTCCTGCCTTTATTTATGTTGGAGGGGCCAAGGCCGGGATTCGAACCCGGGCTACGGGATCCACAGTCCCGGATGCTAACCGCTACACTACCTTGGCCACAAGCAAAAGTTAGCAGAACTTGTTTTTATGTTTGCTCAAGCTACGGTTTCGCCGCTGCATTGATGTCGCAATACCACAAACGCGGGCAAAAGTTAGCAGGAACAGCCTGACTTCTTCTTCTTTTTGACGGCCATCTTTTTCACCAAGTTGGTTTCACTGTCAAGTATAAAAAAATTGCTATTGAATCCCGAGGTCCCTAAGAAGACGCCTGGCCCTCCCCTCCCCGAGCATCCTCTCCAGTTCCTTCCTGGAGTCGTCGTCGTACCTCTGCAAAAGTTCCCTGACCCTTTCAGCCTGCCCGGGGGCCAGGTCTCCCGCAGCCCTCTCCAGCATCTTCTTCCGTCCACGCAGCACGTCCTCGGCCCTGTGCACCGCAGCCATCTTCCCAAGAAACTTTCCGCGCCAGCCTATTTCAGACCTTGCCTCAAGCTTCTGCAGCACTTTCTCAAGCCTTGCAGTGATAGAATCCTGTCCTAATCCCAGCGGTTTGAAGCACGGGCGGTGGAAGTTATTTATGGAAATTCAGCGAGATTGTACTGGTAAAATGAGCAACGAGTATGATGATAAAGTAAGCAAAAAGTCAGTCCCGCGTGGCATGGTTCTGTTGGTACTCACAATTGTTGTCATAGCGGGAGCTGGCGCTTATCTCTTTCTCACAAGGTCCGGCGGCGGTGGAGGGGGGGATAACACCGGGGGAGCCGGCGGTTCAGGAGGAACTGGAGGTCCCGGCGGTTCCGGTGGCACGGGAGCAATCTCACGCTTGACCGGGACGACGTTGGAGGATGCCGTTACACAGATTAAGAGCTATGCAACGGCGCAGGGTTACTCGGACGCACAGCTGACGTACACCGCGCAGGGCTCAAATTTCACGGAAAATGGGAAGGTAGATTGGAGCGACATAGTCCTGTACTCTTCTAGCGCAAACATGAAGGTGGAATATCTGGACCCCGGGACTTGCAATATCAGCAGTGCATCGATCCCCATCCCGACGGTCACCAGTTATCTTGATACATCGCAGATAGCTACACTGAACCCGGGAATCTGGGACTTTGCTGAAGGCGAAAACAGCTTGAGCATCGAAGTAAAGATAGACAATTTCCAAGGTCCTGGGCCATACAACGGTCAGATGGCGTGGAGGGTAACGGTGTACTACGGAACACCTGGAGAGCTCGAGACTTGGGAACGGTGGCTTACCATAACAACTGGTCAGCAAATGTCTGCTTAGGGCGGGTTACTGAGAGCTTCGTTTTACAAAAATACACTGCAAATATCGTCCGAGGAATGGTTACTCTACTTCGACTGTTCCACTGTCTGCGTCAACATCCAGTCTATCCCCAGTTTTTATGCCGTCAATTTCTATCTTGTCGATGCACGGAATCCCGGCTAATATCACGCCCGTCGCCACGATGGTCTCCGTCTCCTTGTTGACTATCGCCGCCGGTGCGACCCCGTTCTTCTTCATCCCGTAGATCACGTATGAGCCTACCGTGGAGCCCTTCCCGTTTGGAAAAACTAAAATCTTGTCCTTAACGGACTTGCCCTCGAGCTCGTGGCCTTTCTCGATGACCACTCCCGTCTTGGGGTCTATCCCGCCGTAGAAGCTGAGGGGCGCTTTTGAAACGATGGCTTCCCCCCTCACCTTCCCCGGGCTTATCATGCGGCCCTTCATACGGATACAGCTCAGCATGTCGTCTTTTTATACACTGTCTTTTTTGATGGCCGCGATGAGATTGAGGCGCCCCGGGGTAATCGGGTGTGAGGCTTTACTCCTTGCTGGAACGGGGCGCCTGTCACTTCGGTGACCTTAAGTTTGAATCTACCTTCAATCTCGACACCGCAATTACCAACTTTTATCGCTGTTTATTATGGAATAATAAATATTTAGCCTTATTTTGTAAAAAAATTCAATGGTGAGTTGAATTTTTATTCAATGGTCCATTAAAAGTTTTTTCAATGGTTGGGACAAAAAGTGGGGCATCGCCAGTGCCACGCCAGCGGCTGATGCACTGTGTCCCGCAAGTTGAGATCCAAAACGCCCGGAGCCAGCCTATAGAAAGATAATTATACAAGTAATTTATAATTATATGAGGATAAGTAAAAGCTGAAAGCATCGTTTGTGCCATGTTTGGGCTGGGGGAAGCTTTGGGGGTGTGGGGCCGGATGGGGAAGCGCTTTGCGCTATACATACTGGCGGCGTTCGCGTTAGTAATCCTAGTCCGCGCTGCTTACGTCCAGCTGGCGGCGGCTAGCTCCGGGTGGTGGAACGAGAACTGGCTCTGGCGAAGTCCCATCACCATCACGGTGCAGGAGAACGTGCCAGCAGGTTATCAGGAAAACTTCCTACTCGCTTACAATTCAGGCATGGCGTTCGATAACTTCCAAGACTCCCGCTTCGTGTGGGAGAACTCTACCGGGAAATATGTGCTCCCATATTGGTTTGAAAATGTCAATCCTCACGCGAGTGCGAAGGTGTGGGTCAAGCTACCGGTCGTGCTGGAGGAAGGCCAGACATACGACAACCTGAAGTGGTATTACGGAAACCCCGCTGCCGCGCCAGCAGATAACGGGGAAAATGTGTTCCTGTTGTTTGATAATTTTGACACATTCGACACGACAAACAAGTGGGTAGAAATGGATCTTGGAGATACGTACGTCAAATACGATGCAACGAACAAGTGGTTGTACGGAAATGGCAACGGGGGCAGTTATGGCTATGGCATCTACTCGCTCGAAAACTTCACTAGGCCGTTCGTATTTGAATTGGACACGTACTTTACAGCCGCCGATTACTCTTTTTTTGGCATCAAAGACGACACAGTTGGTACGTCAAGCAATTATTACACGACGTACGAGCACTCCGCTGGTACGCTGGGGAACGCTTGGGACTTCCACTGGTGGGCTCCCGAGGTTTTCGGGATTGGTGGTTTCAAGTACTATACAAACGTCTGGGCCCGTTGGGGCTTCATCGCGTTGCCCACCCAAGGGGGGTGTTTTGACAACGACCTGACCAACGGCTGGGGGGACAACTACACCAACACGAACGGAACAAAAACATCGCTCAAGGTCGGTCTTACAACGGATTGGGCATACTGGAGGATTGACAACGTGCGGGTCCGCAAGTATGCGGATCGTGTGCCGACCGCCACAGCTGGCGCGGGTCAGCCGGCCCCTCACTGGCAGGAGGTGGAGAGCTGGACTGGAACAGAGAGTACAACAACTCCCGCCTGGCAGAATATTGAGAGCTGGAGCGTGACTGTAAATGCTGTTGCTGGTTGGCAGGCTGTGGAGAGTTGGAGTGGGACTGCATGTGCGCTGGGCTTCGTGGTTAACGCAAGTCCCTCAAGCAGTTCTGTACAGCAGGGCAATTCAACAACAGTTGCGGTCGACATCTCGGCAGTCAACGGCTACAGCCAAACTGTTACGCTGAGCGCGAGTGGCACGCCGCTTGGAGTTTCTGTCGGGTTCAACCCAGGAGGCAGCGTTCCAAGCTTCAGCTCATCAATGACAATATCCGTCGGCGGCGACGCCAGCCCAAGCACTTACGTGATAGTGATAACAGGAACGGGCGGCGATGGGCTGGTCAGGACGGCAAACTACTCCTTGACCGTTACACAACCACAACAACAGCAGCAGAACCCGCCGCCGTCCTCGTCACCTGCTCCGCCCCCAGACGTGACTCCACCAACCATCGATGTCTTGGAACCAACAAGCAAAAATGTGGGCGAAAACGTCACTGTCCGCTTTAAGGTGGCTGATCCCTCCGGGATAGACTCTGGCTCGATTTCAGTGACCTTGGATGAAACACCTGTGCAGTACACGCGGGCGGGCGACATCATCACGGGTTCTTTCATCGGGCTTGAGGCAGGCGAGCATGTCGTAAAAATAACGGCAAAAGATGTTTCGAGCAACCACAACAAAGCCAGTGCGACAGTTTCATTCACCGTTGAGCAAAAAACAATGGTCGCCGCAGTCGCGCTCGCGGTTGGCACCGGGGAGAACAGGACCGCCACATTTGACAACGATAACCTTCCTTTAAAAAGGGTGACCATATCTTCCAACGAAAACATTGGAGAAAACAGGGCGCTTGGGAGCATGGTTGTTTCGGCCCGCTTGGTTGAAAGTCCCCCGGCATTCTCCCCGGAAAACGTGAAAGTTTACGCGTGCCTTGAGATATCGGTCACGACCCCCGAAAGCGCTCTAGCCTCCGCCATAATAAACTTCGTTGTTCCAGAGACCTGGCTCATGGCGAACAGCTTGAGCAGTTCGGAGGTTGCGCTCTACCACATGGAGAGCGGCGTATGGGTGGAACTCCAGACGACAAAAGTGGGGGAAGACAACGCTTTCGTGTATTATTCAGCCTTGGCCCACAGCTTTTCACCGTTCGTCATTGGCGTAAAGACATTCCCCCCGGCATTCGGTCTCCTCCTGCCATCAGCGCCACTCACTGTTGAAGGGGGGTACGTGCAGGTCACGGTATGGGTGAGCAATCCAACTTCTAGCCAGATCCAGAAGAGGTTGGAACTGAGGCTTGGCATAAATTCAAGGGAGTTTGACGTTGCGGCCCTGCCGAGGGGCGTAAGCCAAATTGCGGTTAGCGTGCCTGCCGGGTGGGTTCTGCACGGGGCATGTGACGTGTGGCTCTACGACCCGAGCGAGAACACATTACTTGACAGCGGGAGTATCACCCTTTCAAGCACGGTTGGGCAGCCAGATTCCACGGTTCCGATAGTCTCCCCGCAACTTCAAACATACATCATTTTGGCGGGTGGAGCTTCGGGAGTGATTGCCGCGCTAGGCGCGCTCCGATTTGTTGGGAAGTTGCCCACACCCCGCATGTCAAGGCCCAGGTTGCGCGGGCGTTTTGCCGGCGAGCATCGTCAAGCTCCTGTTAAAACGGAATCGCCCGTGTTGCAGGGTTACGAGGAGCTCCTTGCCCCGGCAGCCCGCGAGCTTTCGGAAGAAAGTCCCATTGTTCAGGATTACTGTAACCTGCTCCTGCCAGCAGCTCTTGAAGCGTCGGCAAGGAAAAAGGTGGAGCACCTCGGGCGGGCTGTAAAGCCGCACAGAAGAACGTCTCGTAGTTGAAATATTTCCCCTTGAGTTTACATCGCCTGTCCATGTTCAAACCCCCAGCGTCTTCGGGGCATGTTTTTATTACCCTGGATGAAAATTCATCTGTGAGAAAGAAAGGTGCGGCAGGAAGGCTCCCTTGGGCGATTCTAGCAGCGGCTGTCGTGGTTATTGCAGGAATTCTTGGCGGGGCATTGTCTCCACCAGTTCCAGCATGGGTCACGCGCGAGGTGTGGACAAATGAAAATCGCCCAGTCGCCCTCGCAGGCGGCGTCCCAGAGTACACGGGGTTTGAGAACATCTACATAATGGCGCACGGAAAGTACAACCAGAACGAGAACCTCAGCGGCAACGAGAACATAGTGAAGTTGCAGGGACAACCGGCGGTGATAGAAGGCGATGGCTGGAACGTCAGCATTCCATATGAAACCCGCTTTGATATAGTCCCAGCTGCCAGAGGGAAGGCACCAGAAAACATGGCGTATGCTGCAAAGGAAAACATAAGGGTGCATTTGGTCCTTAGCGGGGCATTTTCCTTGGACGAGTATTCCCCAGACAATAAAAAATTTGTTTATGAAAACCAAGGATACGGGAGCCCAAACGGCTGGCTCCGCCTGAACTTTGTGTTTGACAACAACGGAGACGGTTTCGTGTTGCGAGCTGGAAATTCTCTCAACTGGACAGCGACCCTTGAATGTTGGAAATGAAGGATGGGTGAACAAAATGAAGGGCCAAGGCAAAGTTTTGTGTGTGATTTTAATTTTGGGTATTTTTTCGAGTTCAGCGCTCCCGATTGTATCAGATAGCGGAACGATGGATGCTCCCGTCCCGCCGCCAACTCTCGTTTATCCGGAAAACAACGCGACCATCAATGACAGCACCCCGACACTGGTGTGGGACAATGAACTCCCGGCCGATAACTTTCAGATTCAGGTGGACAACGACAACGATTTATTGTCACCCGAAGTTGACAACGTAACCACCGTCAGCGAGTACACCCCGACCGCCACGCTCTCTTACGGCACGTACTGGTGGCAGGTCCGGATGTCTCGGGATGGGATTCAGAGCGACTGGGCGGCGGCGCAGACTTTTACAATAGTATGCGATGCGCAACTCGTTGAGAGCTGGACGGGAACCGTGAGCACCGTTGCTCCTGCATGGTCAGCAATTGAGAGCTGGAGCGAGGCCGTAGGTGCGGCCGCTTGGGGCACCTCGCGTGGCCCGATTTACATCGAGAACGACGACTTCTTCAACCTAGAAAACGGGGTGAACGGGGGCGGGTCTGGCACGGCAAACGACCCATACATCATCGAGAACTGGGCGATCAGCGCTTCCTCGGCCCACGGGATACACATCGAAAACACCACGAAATACTTCATCATAAGGAACTGCTTGATCGAGAACGGGGGTTCGAGTTACTGCGGGGTTTTTCTCGAAAATGTGCGAAACGGTGAAATTGATAATTGTATATTCGAAAACAACAGTTACGGCATCCGCCTCAGTACAGAGTCAGACAACAACACCATCTCAAACAACACCGTCGGGAACAGCGGCTCTGGCATCTACCTCACCGGCTCCGACAACGACAATATCTCAGGCAACACGGTGGAAAACAATCTTCATTACGGCATCTACCTCGGATCCTCCGACAACGCCACCATAGACAACAACACCGTCGGGAACAGCTCCGATATCAGCATCTTTCTCGATTCCTCCGACAACGCCACCATAGACAACAACACCGTCGGGAACAGCGATATTGGTATCTACATCAACGGCTCCGACAACGCCACCATAGACAACAACACCGTCGGGAACAACTGTGATGGCATCTCCCTCGAATTCGCCTCCAATAGCACCATCTCCAACAACATCGTGGAGAACAACGAACATGGCATCTACCTCGCCGGCTCCGACAACGCCACCATCTCCAACAACACCGTCGAGAACAACGCCCAGCGTGGCATCTTTCTCACCGGCTCCGACAACAACGCCATCTCCAACAACACCGCCGACAACGACAACTACGGGATTTACCTTGAGGGCTCCGAAAACAGCATCCTCTCCGGCAACATAGTGGGGAACAATTCATCGTGCGGCATCTACCTCGGATCCTCCGACAACGCCACCATAGACAACAACACAGTCGAGAACAACTCCCAGCGCGGTATCTATCTCTCCAACTCCGAAAACAACACCCTCTCAGGCAACGTGATAGATAACAACCCCTACAACTTCGGCGTGGCGGGGAGTGTAATGTCCTGCTTCATCCAAAACATCGACAACACTAACCTCGTGAACGGCAAACCGGTTGTTTACCTCACTGGGAATGAAAACTTGGTGATCAACCAGGACAATGTTTTCGGGTACTTGGGATTAGTGCAGTGCGACAACATTCGAGTGGAGAACCTCCTCTTTGAAAACAACATCAACGGGATTCTCCTTGCGGGCACGGAAAACAGCTTCCTTGAGAATAACATTTACAGAAAAAACGAGCATGGCATCCACCTCTTTTTCTCTGACAACAACTTCATTGAAAACAGCACCGTCGAAAACAACTTCAACGGCATTTACCTCGACAACTCCGAAAACAACGAGCTGGTAAACAACTACATCAAGAGCAGTGCCAACGTTGGGGTTTACCTGGTCGGGTCCTCGCTCAACAACGTCGTCCACTACAACGACATCTTTGGCAACGAGAACTACGGCGCACGCAACGACAACGAGAACATAACCCTTTTGGCGGAGAACAACTGGTGGGGCTCCAGCACCGGCCCGGGAGGGGTTGGGCCGGGAGCAGGGGACAATGTGAGCGAGAACGTGGACTATGACCCATGGCGCATAACTCCGTTTGCAGGGGGGTGGTATTTGTTGGATGACTGGACCGGAACCGTGAGCGTTACCACTTCAACTTGGCATGCGATCGAGAGCTGGGCTGGCACTGTTTCCACCGTGGCCCCTGCTTGGACGCTCGCCGAGAGCTGGAGCGGGACTGTGAGCACTGTTGCTTTGACTTGGAAGTCAATCGAGAGCTGGAGCGAGATAGTGGAAGCACCCTATGTTTGGGTAATCATCGAGAGCTGGAGCGGGACGGTATCAACAACCGCGGCCTGGACAAACATAGAGAGCTGGAGCGGGACTGTGAGCACTGTAACTTCGGTTTGGACGGCCATAGAGAGCTGGAGCGGGACTGTTAGCGTGCCGAGTTCGGTCTGGACGGTCGTTGAAACACGGAGCGGTAGCGTAAGCGTGACAACTTCGGCTTGGCAATCCATCGAGAGCCGGAGCGGGAGCGCGAACGCGATTATCACATACTACGTAAGCGTGTTTGGAAACGACGCCAACTGCGGCCTCTCGTGGGCGAGTGCAAAGAAAAAAATCGATAACGCGATTAAAACGGCATTTGCTGGCGACACCATAATCGTCGGGGACGGCACATACCCTGAAAACCTGAACGTGAACAAGAGCCTAACAATCAGGTCGGAGAACGGCCCCGCGGCGACCATAGTCAAAATATCGGACAATAATTATAATCATGTGTTTGAGGTGACGGACAACAACGTCACGATAGCCGGGTTCACGGTCAAGAACGCGACTGGGAGCTTCATGGCGGGAGTATATCTCAACTCCGCCGACAACTGTCGCGTAGAAAATAACATTGTCGAGAACAACCGTTGTGGCATTCAACTGTACGAGTCAGATAACAACACAGTAGCCAACAATACGTGCAAAAACAACGTATCTGGGGGCGTTGTTCTTGAATATTCAGACAACAACGTGCTTGAGAACAACGTCAGTGAAAACCACAGAGGAGGTATTGGTATCGGAATTTACGTATCAAGTTCCGACAACAACACTCTCGAAAACAATCTTAGTAGAAATAACGACTACGGAATTATGGTGTTTTACTCCACAAATGATAACTTATCCAACAACCGTTGCGAGAATAACACATACAACTTCGGAGTAGCCACGGTTCCTGCAGGAGGGGACAACATTTCGCATTTCATCCACAACATCGACAACTCCAACCTCGTCAACGGCAAGCCGGTCGTTTACCTTATAGGCGAAAATAACATCACAATCAACCAAGACAACGAATTCGGATATCTGGGATTGGTCAACGGCGAGAATGTCATCATCGAGAACATGGTGTTGGAAAACAACTTTAGTGGCTTGGTCTTGGCAGGAGTGAGAAACAGCTTGGTTGAAAACATCACGGCAAGAAATAACTACATTGGAGTTTATCTCAGCGGTTCCGACAACAGTACAGTTGGGGGCAGCACAGGGGGTAACAACTATTACGGCATCTACCTTTCAAGTTCCGACAACGGCATAGTTTCTGGCAACGCAGCGGATAACAACTATTACGGTGTCTCTCTCTGGAGTTCAGACAACAACATCTTCTCAGGCAATACCATTGAGAACAACCATTACGGCATCTACCTCAGCAACTCGGACAACAACAGGTTAACAAACAACACATGCGAAAACAGCGGAACTTGCGGCATTTACTTCACTTTGTCCGCAAACAACACCCTCGAGAACAACACCCTCGTGAACGACAACACTTTTGGAGTCCCTAACATTTCGAGCGTGGCTAGTTCCGGCATCACCCAGAGTTCCGCCACCGTCACATGGACGACAGCAGAAAGCTCGGACAGTACCGTCGAATACGGCACGACAACAAGCTATGGGGCCATATCGTCGGATGCGACCATGACAATGAGCCACTCGGTGAGCTTGCCCGGCCTGTCTGCGGCGACGACCTACCATTACCGCGTGAAATCGGCAGACGCAGACAACAACACGGACGTTTCATTGGATTACACGTTTACCACCTCGTCTCCGCCTCCCCCTCCGTCAGCTCCCGACTTCGCTGTCTCGCTGAGCCAGTCAAGCGGCACAATCCAGCAAGGTAATTCGGTTACGGTTACGGTCAGCGTCGCGCCGAGCAGTAGCTACAGTTACTCGGTAGCGCTGGGCGCGAGCGGTGCGCCGTCGGGAGTTTTGATTGGGTTCAGCCCGGGAAGCGGCACTCCCAGCTTCAGCTCCACGATGACGATAACTGTGGGTTCCAGCGTAACTCCGGGCGTCTACACAATCGCGGTAAAAGGCACCGGAGGGGACGGAAAAATCCACTCGGCAAATTACTCCCTGACAGTTAGCCAGCTGCCGTTCCAACCTCCAGTCTCGAAAGTTAACGACATCTCGCTTTGGCAGACGTCAGCCTCCTTCACGATAACGGCAGCGGCAAGCGACAACAACGGCAGCGTGGCGAGCGTCAGCCTCTACTACCGTTATTCCGGCAGCGGTTCAAGCTGGGGTCCGTGGGTGCTTTTTGGATTGGACACTGCGGCACCATGGTCGTGGTCGTTCAGCGCCGACAACAACGGTTATTACCAGTTCTACTCGGTGGCCAAGGGCAGCGACAACATTGAGGAGCAGAGCCCGGCATCGGCAGACGCGCAGTGCGGCGTTGACACGGCAGCCCCAGGCATCACGTTGTTCAAAATCAACAGCGATAATTCTTCCACCTCTTCGTCCGGCGTGGTTCTTGCGATCGGGGCCCAGGATGCCACCTCCGGGCTGGACGTTATGAGGTTCAGCGACGATGGCACCGGTTGGTCCAGCTGGGAGACGTTCGGCACAAGCAGGAGCTACACTTTGCAGGGGCTGGCCGGCACGAAAACAGTATATCTGATGGTAAGGGACAAGGCCGGGCTAACGTCCACCGCGTCCGACTCGATCATGTTGGAAAATGTGACGTGGAGCGAGTCCGTCCCTGAAATAGCCGAGAACGAGAACGGCTCCTTGGATTTCACCTCCTACAACATCCCAACGACCAAAATCATCATAGTCGCCAATGGCACAGTTTCCAATTTAGTGCTCAACGTTGGAGTGCTTTCGGGAAAACCCGAGAATGTTCCGGCTCCAACTGTAATCGTGGCGCGATACTTGGAGATCAAAACCCAGACATCGGGCGAAAACATCGACCACGCGGTCATAGAGTTCAAGTTGGAGAAGTCCTGGATTACGGCAAACAACATAGACGAAAACACCGTACAGCTGATGCGCTACAAAAACGGGTGGCAGCCCCTGCCAACCCGCAAGATACGGGAGGATGTCAATTACGTCTACTACTCCGCCGAGACGCCAGGGTTCTCCGTTTTTGCCATCGGCGGCAGCGCGCAAATGCCGACGGTCCCCACGGTCACGGCACTTCCGCTAGGGATTTTGGCTTTCGCTGGTCTCGGCTTGTTGGTCGCCATGGTTGCGGTCATTTGGGTATTTATACGGCGGGGCGGGAAGCGGGTGGCCACTGTCAAAGCGCCGCCTAAAGAAATTCCAAAAGAACCTCCTGAGCCCAAGGAACCCGCCATAGAACCTCAGGAGCCAAAAGAGCCTCAAGAACAGAAAGAACCGCCCAAGGAGCCCCAGGAACCCAAAGAGCCACCTAAAGAGCCCAAAGCCCCGGCTCCGAGCCCACCACCCAAGTCAAAAGATGATTGGAGTTGGTAGTCGAGCGCGCCGTGCGTCACTGTTCCATATGCTCTTCAGGCATGGTGACTTTTTTTGATCAAGGGACAGTTAGGCAGCCGACATCCTTTCATGCTTTTGTAGCAGAAGCGCAACTTTTGATGTTTACAGGCTCCCCGGAGCGTGGAGAACGAGAGAGGCGTAAATTCAACCGACCTAATGGCCGAGGTCAGAAGAGCTGAGCTGGGGGAGTAGACAAATTTCGGGCGCCCTCGCCCATTGATTAACGCGTTTTTCGTGATTAAACCTTCCAACTCGAACTTTTTCAGCCATTTGATAACGGTTGCCCTGCAGTGCCCGGACTCCTTCACGATTTCTGCCAGGGTTTTAGGGGTTGGCTTCCCCACGCCCCCCAGTATCTCCGCGAACGTGTACCTGAAGTGCTTCTCGGACATCATGACCAGATCTGCCTCTATATTTAAATCTATTTTTGTCTAAAAAACGAGGGCTTTTACACCTTTTAAACAACCCTTTTGAGGAGGCGGGTGGGCTGAGAAAAAGTAGAAGCCGACGTGTGGGCGCATTGGCATTTTCCGTGATGCTCGTGATGGCGCAGGCGGCGGCGCTCGTCAGTTTGGTCACGTTCAGCATGGTTGCACTTTCCCCGGTTCCGGTTGGGGCTGATGGAGGCAATACTTATTACGTGAAATCGGGCGGGGCTGGCACCCAAAGTGGGGACTCTTGGGCTAACGCGATGGCAACGATAGACGCCGCGATTCAAGCGGCATCGGCGGGGGACACCATCATCGTTGGAGACGGCACCTACGCGGAGAACCTGAACGTGGGCAAGAGCCTGACGATCAGGTCGGAGAACGGTGCCTCGGTGACGGTGGTTCAGACGCCGAACCCAAATAATCATGTGTTTGTGGTGACGGCAGACAACGTCACGATTGCCGGGTTCACGATCAAGGACGCTACTGGCGGTGGCATGGCGGGGGTATATCTCAACACCTTCGACAACTGTCGTGTGGAAAACAACGTTGTCGAAAACAACAGTTACGGCATCTACCTCATTACAGGATCAGACAACAACACTCTCTCCAACAACACCGTGGAGAACAACTCTTACGGCATCTTTCTCCAATCCTCTGACAATAATACCATCACGGGCAACAACGCGGATAACAACTACAACTACGGCATCTTCCTCGACTCCTCCAACAACAACACCATCTCGAGCAACACAGTGGATAACAACAACGGCAACGGCATCTACCTCGTCGTCTCCGACAACAACACCCTCTCCAATAACACCGTGGAGAATAACAGCACCCACGGCATATACCTCACCGGCTCCGACAACAACATCATAGATAACAACCGAACCGAGAACAACGTGTCCACAGGCATCTACATCTCCTACTCCGACAACAACACTCTCTCCAACAACACCGTGGATAACAACTCCACCGGCATCTACCTCGACACCTCGGACAACAACACCGTCTCGGGCAACACCGTGGATAACAGCTATACCGGCATCGTCATTTCCTCCTCCAACAACAACACCGTCTCGGGCAACACAGTGGAGAACAACTATATCGGCATCTCCATCGAGTCGTACTCCGACAACAATACCATCTTAAGCAACACAGTGGAGAACAACGCCTACGGCATCTACATCACAAGCGGTGCGGAAAACAGCACCATCTTGGGAAATGCAATAGGGAACAGCTCCGACCGCGGAGTGGTGCTGGCTTCCGCTCACAACACATTTGAAAACAATGTTGTGGAAAACAATACTTCTGCCAGCAGTGAAGGCATCGAAATCTCAAACCCCTCAGACAACAACGTGTTGAGGAACAACAAATTTAGGAACAACTTGACAGGCGTGCGCATCTATCCCGGCGCAGACAACAACCTCATAGAAAACAACATAATGGACAACAACAACCTCGCCCTGAATATCCAATCAGAGAACAATGTGGTGAGGAACAACCTCATGGAGAACAACTTGAACGGCAGCGGTCGCGGCATGTGCCTCGACAATTTAGATGTATACCATGCCGGATACAACACCATAGAGAACAACATAGTTAGATCCAACATTGAGGGCGCGTCATTTTACACGTCCAACTACAACACCGTGCGCTACAACACCTTTGAGAACAACTCCTACGGCATTTACCTCATCCAGAACGACAACTACAACACCATAGAGAACAACATAATGGACAACAACACCTACGGCATCCGCCTCTCCTCCTCCGACAACAATACCGTCTCGGGCAACACAGTTGAGAACAACAGCGTCTACGGCATCTTCCTCACCAGTGGCTCGGACAACAATACCGTCTCGGGCAACACAGTTGAGAACAACAGCAACTACGGCATCTACCTCGACACCTCGGACAACACCACCATCTCGGGTAACACAGTTGAGAACAACACCTGGGGCATCCTCATCTCATTCTCAGACAACAACACCGTCTCGGGCAACACCGTGGATAACAGCTCCCGCGGCATCGATGTAGAATGCTCGGAAAACAACACCCTCTCGAACAACACCGTGGAGAACAACTCTTTGTACGGCTTCTTCCTTTTCCCTGATTCCGACAACAACACCCTCTCGAACAACACCGTGGAGAACAACACTTACGGCATATACCTCGACACCTCGGACAACAACACCGTCGTGGGCAACACCGTGGAGAACAACTCACACGGAATCCACCTCGAGTCCTCCGACAACAACACCCTCTCGAACAACACCGTGGAGAACAACTCCACCGGCATATACATTTACTCTTCATCCAACAACGAGCTGGTAAACAACTACATCGATAACAACGACAATGGGGTCTACCTGACAGGATCCTTACTCAACAACGTCGTCCACTACAACGACATTTTCGGCAACGACAACGGCGTGTACAACGACAACTCAGACATCACCCTTCTGGCCGAGAACAACTGGTGGGGAGCAGCCGATGGCCCTGGGCTGGTCGGTCTTGGGTCCGGGGACAACGTCAGCGCGAATGTGGATTACACCCCCTGGCTCATAGCGCCATTTTCAACTGTATGGCGTTTGGTGGAGAGCTGGACTGGAACCGTCAGTGCTTCTGTTAGCTGGCACGCCGTTGAGAGTTGGACTGGAACCGTGAGCACGGCTGCTTCTGCCTGGACGCTCGTGCAGAGCTGGGGCGGGATAGTGGAAGCACCCTATGTTTGGGTAATCATCGAGAGCTGGAGCGGGACCGCTGGCGTTCCGGCTGCATGGACAAAAATCGAGAGCCGGAGCGGAACTGTTTCAACGGTGAGCAACGCGTGGCAATCGATTGAGAGCTGGAGCGGGGCTGTTGTGGCGCACAACGTGTACCATGTGAGTGCGACCGGGAACGATAGCAACAACGGCGCCTCATGGGGTACCGCGAAGGCGACGATAGACAACGCAATCAAGACTGCCTCCAGCGGGGCCACGATTATCGTCGGGGACGGCACATACCCTGAGAACCTGAACGTGGACAAGAGCCTGACGATAAGGTCCGAGAACGGCGCCTCTGTGACGGTGGTTCAGACGCCTAACCCCAACGATTACGTGTTCGAGGTGACGACAGCAAACGTCGTAATTGGCGGCTTCACTATCGAGAACTCTGCCTACGCGGGAGTGTACCTCTCTGGCGTGGACAACTGCTGTGTGGAAAACAACATCATAGACAACAACTACTATGGCGTCCAGCTTGCCGCTGGCTCTGACAACACCCGGATTGACAACAACACCGTCGAAAACAACTCCAACATCGGTATCTACCTCGGCGTCTCGGCGGGCAACAACACCATCTCCGGAAACATTGTGGATAACTGCTACACTGGCATCGGCATCGACCGCGCGGACAACAACACCATCTCAGGTAACAGTGTGCATAACAACACCTTCACCGGCATCTACATCGGCACCTTGGCGGACAACAACACCGTCTCGGGCAACACAGCGGAGAACAGCACTTACGGCATTTATCTCGACAACTCGGACAACAACACCATCTCGGCCAACACCGTGAAGAACAACTCATACGGCATCTACCTCTACTATTCCGACAGCGACATCATCGAGAACTCCACAAGCCAAAGCAACGCCAACTATGGCCTTTACCTGGATCCATGCTTAAACACAATTCTACGAAACAACACATATGAAAACGGCGCCGGCTTCCCAGTGATTTCGAGCGTTGCGGCCGCCCCCAGCACGGCATCTGCCACCATAACTTGGACGACAGCTGTGAGCGCGGACAGCGCGGTTGAATACGGGGCCACGTCTTCGTACGGGAGCACTTCTTCCAGCTCAACTTCTACCACCAGCCACTCGATTAGCCTGTCATCCCTTACAGCCAGCACCACGTACCATTACCGCGTGAAATCCGTCGACAGCAACAACAACGCAGAGAGTTCACCTGACCAAACGTTTACCACTTCATCGTCGCCACCGCCACCTCCGTCCAAGAAGAACACGGTTCTTTCTATCACCCCATCGAGCTTCGCGCTTACATCAGAGAATTCTACTACATTTACTGTCACCCTGAAAGATGCAGATAACGTCCTGCTGTCCGGGAAAACAGTAGCTTGGAGCAAAACCACAGGCAGCCTCTCGGCCACGAGCGGCACCACCAACAGCTCCGGGCAGGCGACGGTCACGTATACCGCGCCAGCTGTTGATAACCAGACTTCCGCGACGATAACGGCCTCATTTGCCGGGGATTCCAGCTATAATGCTGCAAGTTCCGTGAGTGCAACTGGCACCATATCTCCTGTAACTTCTCCAGTTTCGCCGACTTCCACTTCCTTGACCATCACGCCTTCGAGCTTCACAGTCCAGAGCGGCAGCTCCACGACACTCACTGCAACATTGAAGGACAACTCCGGCAGCCCGCTCGCGAGCAAGGCCGTAAGCTGGAGTGCCACCGTGGGAACCCTCAGCTCGACCACTGGCACGACAAACTCCTCTGGGCAGTCCACCGTCACCTACACCGCGCCAGTCGTCGACAACCAGACTTCCGTAACGATAACGGCTTCGTTCGCCGGTGATAACAGCTACAATTCAAGCCAGGGGAGCTCAGCCGGCACGATATCAAAGGCTCCGCTCGCCACCGCATCTTTGAGCGTCGCGCCTTCGAGCTTCACGATCAGTCCTGAAGAAAGTAAAGTTCTGACCGCTACATTACTGTCGCCAAGTGGTGCCCCGCTCGCCGGCAAGTCAATAAACTGGAGCGCGACTTCTGGCAGCGTAACCCCCGCGAGCGCGTCGACGGACAACCTGGGTCGCGTCAGCGCCACCTACGTGGCCCCAGCCAGCGCCGCCCAGGCATCAGCGACAATAACGGCTTCCTTCTCCGGAGACTCGGGCTACAGCCCAAGCCAAGGAAGCTCAACTGCTACGATATCACTCGCGGCCACCTCCATCACCACCACGCCTTCAAGCTTCACCCTTGCATACGGGGAAAACATAACATTGACCGCGACGTTATTGTCTGGCGGCGCCCCGCTTTCAGGTAAAGCAATAACTTGGAGCGCGCCAGTGGGAAGCACAACCCCCGCGAGTGCGTCGACGGACAACCTGGGTCGCGTCAGCGCCACCTACATGGCCCCGGCCGTAAGCGCCCCGACCGCGTTAACAATCACGGCGTCCTTCGCCGGAGACAGCAAGTACTCGGCCTCAAGCCAGGGTGTGTTTGGCACTGTCATGTCCCAAGAGATGGTGCACGTGGTGGAGAACCTCAAGGAGAATATGAACGAAACATTGGAAAACTTCGGGATAGCTCCCATCGAGAACGAGGACATGCAGGCGCTGGAGAACGCCTTCGTGAACGGCAACCTCGGCGCGATGGTGACTATCACGCTCGAGATTGGCAAACCAGGGCTCTCGAAGGGGTACGAACGCGAGAACACCGGGACCAGACTTGGAGACGTGATAGTCGGCGAGAAGATCGAGATTGTGGTGGAGTCGACCGAGAACGGCAAGACGGTGGTGATAAACCTCGACGACAACGTACTCCCCACAGCGTGGATTAAGAGGATTCTTGTCGATAATGTGGAGATTGGGCAGGCGGACGACTATGTCGATGTGCTCGACCCGACCAACGATAACGGGATGCCGGAGTATTTCATCCTGAAAGGAGGCAGGGGGGCCCAAATCTTGATTTCAATCCCGCACTTCTCGGCCCGCACGATTACTATTTCCACGCTGCCCACCCAGCCGCTCTCAACTTTGCCCCCCGTCTGGATCGTAGGGGTCTCGGCTCTCGGCCTTTTGGTCGGCATAATCGCTATTCTCTGGACGTACGTATCAAAGGGGAGGAAGCGGACTGTAATAGTGGTTCATGAGAAGCGCGCGGCAGTTGTTAAGGCGCCTCCTAGAGCACGTCCAAGAGAACCAGAAGAGCGCGAAGAACGCGAGCTGAGGAGATATATCGAGAAGGTGGTGGAGAAGCAAGAACCTAAAAAGAAGGAGCGCAAAAAATCCCAATAAAAAGCTCTTTATACATGTATTTGAAAAAAGGGTTGGTGAAAAGGTGAAGGTTTTGATACAGGGTTTGGGCGAGGTCCCTGCGACAATAGAGTTCGCGCTCGAGAGGGAACGACCGGACGTCACTTACATAGTCTGCTCCGATTACCAGCTGAATAACATCGCTTCCGATGCGGGGTACACCGAGCCAAATCAGGCAATCATCGAAGCCGCGGCGGTGAAGACGAACACAAAGGTGGTCTGGGAGGTCTGCGACATCTTCGACGTGAACTCCGTTGGAGAGTCAATAACCAGAGTCTTTAACCATATAAATCCTGGAGACGAAGTCGTCGTCAACTACACGGGCGGAGCTGCCAGCGTCAAACTGCTCCTCGGCATCAGCGCCGCCGTCATGCCCCGTACGCCGCCGATAAGGATGATTTACGCGATAAAGTACCCGGGCGGGATTGAAGTTTTTGCTGACCAGACCGAGGCAATAAAAAACATTTTTCAGCGCCTCAAGATAATCACATAATGGCCCGGCGTGAGGCACGTCACTGTTCCATGTACTCTTCAGGTCGCGGCGGCTCCGGCTTCAATCCTTTTCTCTTCCGCGTTTCTTGGACCACTTGATTTTGTAGCTCCCGCGGCAGCCTCTCGAACTTGTCAAACTGCGTCCCCCATATCGCCCGCCCCTCCGTCTCCGAGCGGAGTTCGGCCGCAAGCCCGAATGAGTTCGCCACAGGGAGGAGGGCTTTCAGGATGACTATGTCTTCATCGGCCTCCATGTTGACTATCTTCCCGCGCCGACCCTGGATGACCTTCGTTGCCCCGCCCATGAACTCCTGTGGGACCCGGACCTCCAGCTTGAGGATGGGCTCGAGCACTATCGGCTCCCCAAGAAGGATCGCCGCCTGCATCGGTCGCCTCACGGCCGGGATGATCTGGGCAGGCCCGCGGTGGACGGAGTCCTCGTGTAGCGTGGCGTCATCAATAATGATCTTCAGCCCGCGGGACGGCTCTCTCATGAGCGGGCCTTCCTCAACCACATTTTTGAATGCTTCAATGATGTGATCCTCTATATCCTTCATGAACTGGACCCCCTTCGTCATGTCCAGAAGCATGTTGGGGCCAATGATGGTCACGACATTCCTGGCCGCGTGGGTCTCCCAGCCGAGTTTCCTGAGAACCTCCGCCCTTTCCTTCCTCTCCTGCTTGTCGTTGACTTCCTTCTTTTCTATTGCCTGCATGACCTCCGGCTCCAGCGGCTCTACCACAATCATGAAGCGGTTGTGCCTGTTGGGCGACTTCCCCTCCACAGGTCCGGCCCTTTTCGTCAGGGTTTCCCTGTAGACCACGAGGGGCGCTGATTTCTTTACCTCCATGCCGGCCTCCTTCAGCTTGTACTCCACTATCTCAAGGTGGACCTCCCCCATCCCCGAGACTAGGTATTCTCCGGTTTCCTCGTTGATTTTTACGCGGATGTTTGGATCTTCTCTCGCTATCTTCTTGAGCTTGTCCACAAGCTTGGGGAGTTCCTGGAAGTTCTTCGGCTCCACGGCCACGGTGACCACAGGCTCGCTTATGTACCTGAGTTCCTCGAATCCCTTGGCATCCACGCCTACCTCGACGATAGTTTCCCCAACTTGGGCCTCCTTCATCCCTACTATGGCCGCGATGTTCCCAGCTGGCACCTTTTCGACGGGCACCCTATCGGGCCCCATGTAGACGCCCACGTGCTGGATCCTGGTCTCCTGCTTGGAGTTGGTGAGCATCACTGCTTTCCCCTTCTCCAATGTGCCGGAAAACACCCTCCCGGTTGAAATCACTCCCGCCTGGTCGTCCACTATGATGTCCGTCACCACCATGCAGATCTTGCCGTTGGGGTCGGCGTTCATCATGCTCTTGCCGATTTCGCTGTTGAGGTCCCCTTTCCAGAGAACAGGTATTCTCTCCTTCTGGGCATCCTTTGGGTTCGGGAGGTGGTTGATTGCCATGTCAAGGAGCACCTCGTAGACGGGGCTCTTCTTGGCGAGCTCGGCCACGTTTCCCGTCTGGTAGGCCGTGATTATGTCCTTGAACGTGATGTTTTTCTTTTTCATCTGGGGGATCGAGAGGGCCCACTTTTCCTTTGCGGAGCCGAAGGCCACGGATCCCTCCTCAACTTTCACCTGCCACTTCTCGGAGACATCCTTCGGGGCGAACCTCTGGATGAGCTGGTTGAACTTGGTTATCAGCTTGACAAACTTTGTCTGCATTCCTTCCGGGGTGAGCCTTAGCTCGTCGATGAGGCGGTCGACCTTGTTTATGTAGAGCACAGGTTTCGTCCTCTCCTGGAGGGCCTGCCTGACCACGGTCTCCGTCTGGGGCATCACTCCTTCAACGGCATCGACGACCACTACCGCGCCGTCTATCGCCCGCAGGGCCCTCGTGACGTCACCGGTGAAGTCGACGTGGCCCGGGGTGTCGAGAAGGTTGACGAGGTACTCCTTCCCCTCGTAGTGGTGCGAAAGGCTCACGGCCGACGTCTGGACTGTTATCCCTCTCTGCTGCTCTATCTCGAGGAAATCAGTGAAAAGCTGCTCTCCCGCGAGATCGAAGCTGATTATGCCAGAAGCGGCGACAAGGGAGTCCGTTAGGGTTGTCTTCCCGTGGTCTACGTGGGCGACTATCCCTATGTTCCGGATTCTGTCCGGCTCCCACATTATCTTTTGGATATCGTCCAGATGCTTGTACCTGCGCATTACTATCCCCAGAAACTATCCATCTGATATTTAAAAGTCAGCGTATTGGCAGCGTGGCCGACTCCAGCTCGTCTTTTCCCTTTGTCGGGGCAGCTGGGAACTCCGTCGGTATTTCTCCGGGCTTCTGCCCTATCCCTATCGAGTTTCCTATCCCCGCCACTATCACGGTGTCTCCGGCTTTTGTGCGCTCGCGGACGGCACGCTTGACCCGCTCCGCCGCGACTTCTGCACCGTCGGCCAGCCTCTTGTGCAGGGGTTTTATGGCCTCCGTGAATGACTCCATCACCACTATCGCGTCCACAGGTATCTTGCGCTTGGTGGCCACTTCCTCGATCTTGTACTTCTCAGTGGGCGGGCCGCCGATTGCCGCCCCCACCCCTTCGACCACCCTTCCGCTCAGCTCTCCCTCAAGCTTCCCGGCAGCGTCAATCATGATTATCCTGGCCACCTTTCTCCTGTTCACAAGCCACCTGACCAGCTCTCCAGGCTTCCCGACCCTCCCTCCCGGACCGCTGGCCTTGATCAAAAGCAGTTTCCTCCCCTCGAAGTTGACCTCCGCGTACACCGTTTCCTCCACGGGCTTGACCCACTTTGCATTTTTCGCGAAATGGGTGACGGTAAGGGGTCCAACGCCGTCGCCTATGGGCTTACCCTCTGCGAATGCCTTTGTTGCATCCCTGAACCCCTTTGCAAACTCGCGGAGGAATGGAAGGTTGAGCTGGACTAGCATGACGAGCTGGATGTTCTTGGTCTTCTCTGCAAGCAGCATGAAGTGGCGGGTAATGCGGTAGAGCGCATAGTTTGCCATCGCCCCCTCTATGACCATCTCTAGGTTGGCGGCAGATTCATGGTCCGCTTTTGGGGCGAGCCCCTTCACGATGCCTTCAAACCTGCTCTTGCGGACGTCCAGGATGTGTTCAAGCCTGTTCAGCACCCCTATGGGGTCCTCGCTCACGGGCTCTATGGCGAAGAACTCGAGGATGTTGTCCAGGTCCTTTTCAACGTCCCGCTTCGGCTTGCCGTGTTTGGACAATGACTTGAGCGCTACCTTTCGGCTCTCCCTGGCCAAATCCTCCAGCTCTTTGACGGCCTTCTTGAGCTGGCTGATGCCCATCCTGGCCTGGAGACCATAGAACTGGGGGATCAGAAGCACGTAGACTATGCTCATGACAAACATCAGGACGAGCGTTACCGTGATATCAGTATCCATCAGGATCATGTTTACCTACTCCATCTGTTTTTGGTCGTGATATAGGCTTTTCTCAGAAGGAATTAAAGCTGTGCTGTTGAAGTTTTTCGGGCGGGGGTAGCCAAGTCAGGTCTAAGGCGCTGGCTTCAGGAGCCAGTCCCGAAGGGGTTCGAGGGTTCAAATCCCTTCCCCCGCACCATTTTACCGGTTGTGGCTTTTCAGGGAAACTGTTGAGCAACCGTGGTTGTGTGGCCGCCGAGATTCGAACCACCAAAGGTGAATTAATAAACTGGAAAAATATCAGTTATGCAGGGACTTGGGCAAACATGGCAAATACACCATCGTTTTTCAAACGGCGCAGACGGCCGATTATTATCTCGGTGATTTCATTAATCGCACTCGGCGTTTTGGTGAGGGTGTGGGCCTTTGAAATAAATAGCGGCAATGTCCAAAATGAAAATAATGGTGAGCATACCAGCCAGTTTTCTGACGCCCAGCTGCAGCAGGCCAACCTCGTCCTGTCAAATGGCATCAAGATAGATGACCCAGAAAACGACTTTTATCATTTCCCGGAAAATAGCGTCCAGCCCGGCGGTAAGCCAGACAATCCCGACCCCTATCCGCTCCCTTACACTGATCTCAGGAGTTTAACTGTCGGCGCCGATCAAGATTACCTTTATACTAAATTCCAGTTTTGGGGTCAATTTCCCGATGCGCCGGCCATCTACAACGGCGATGCTCTCACTTCGGTCACCGTCAAGTCTGAAAGTTTTACCTTCACCAACGGTGAGAACAATGAAGATTCGGCCCAACTGGGAGACCAGGTTGTATTTATTGAAAACCAAGAAGGTGGGAGCACGGAACCTTCCGAGCATCCGACACTCAGCCATGCGGCCATGATAACTCCCACCGGCCAGGACGAATACATGGAAACAGTCTATGAAACGAATACAGGGGCTGGGATGGTTTCCGGCGGCCCAGGATATGATTACGTCCTCAGCGCCTATCCCCTGAGAATATTGTACGTATTTAGCTTTTTCGACAGTTAACTTTAAATAGTAGATATATATTTAATATATATTGATGAAAATGGGAAAGAAAGTCTCTATCACAAAGGCAACCGAGTTGCGCGTCGCTGGAATTGAG
>Ga0315282_10003026_pt1 | contig 30382 bp, 35 predicted proteins | sample YL17G07_20_MG_FD_203693 | JGI IMG/M metagenome (GOLD analysis project Ga0315282, IMG submission 203693) | Sediment microbial communities from Yellowstone Lake, YNP, Wyoming, USA - YL17G07_20 | ecosystem: Environmental > Aquatic > Freshwater > Lake > Sediment | place: USA: Wyoming | collected... | reverse complement strand
AATTGCTTCTCTTATCATCATTGATTCCAGCTTCCTGCTATCAAAGAACAAAGAACTTGCTGTTTCCTTATACAATATCAAGTCGGAACGATTCAAAGGAAAACTAAAAAACTAACAAACTCCTGTCATTACTATACTATAATGCTACCCTTTGTCAAGTCTTTTCTTAACTCTCTGACCACTCAAAATATAACACTTTTTAGGCAAATTTTCAAGTCTAAATTATCTTTTAACCATGGCGCCGCGGCAATACAGCGCTATCCTCATCTTACCAGCCTCCCTGCAGCCTCCGAAGGCTAACCCTGCCAGAAAACAAAGAGGCGGTAGCAATCATGGCTCTTTGCTACCGCCTCACTTGTGTTGGTTGCGGGGGGCAGATTTGAACTGCCGACCTTAAGGTTATGCGTACTACTACAGTTTTCACTGCTCCGCCATAAATAATGGCAGATTCGTAGTCTGGACTATATCTTAATCCCGTGTAACCGGGATCCCTGCCGTTTAGTCTCTACACCTTCCCCCATTCTTGCTTTCGCAAGAAAGCATGGGGACTTGGCTCGGTATTGCCTCTGATGTTTAATCAAGGGTTCCACCGAATTTGGCAGGCTATCCTATAGCCGTTTCCGGCTAAGGAGCCCATTAGACAACAAATCCCATCGCTCTCTGTACTCCGCTGACTTCGGCTTGCGTTGCCTCTTGTCTGTCTCCACAAATGTTATTGTGCTTTCATAAGTTGAAAAGACAGATAAGGGCATCACATAAAAAATGCCCAAGTCAGCGAGGTAGATAATTGCGAAATCAAAATCATCAGAACCGTAACGTTGCCTTAGCATACGGCGGCGATTTGTCTTGGTCCTACGCGCATCAACAACGTAACACTTTGTTGCGGCGTTAAACCAAGCACTCTTCACCTGTATGCGTAAAAGCCTACCTTGAAGATCGACTGCCAAATCATAGGCAAGGCGATCTCCGACAGGTTGCAACACTCTGAACCCCTTTTTAAGGAGCTCAGTTGTTACGGCTGATTCCGCAATATCGGCTTTGAGCTTTGTGTCCATGTTGAGCCTTACGAGCTACCAGGCTGCTCCACCCCGCTAAAGTCACTCACTATAGCTAATTCCGTGCTTTTATTGCCAAAGAACGGTTATTTCTTTAACTCAAGCAACTCAATGAACTCAACAAACTCAATGAACTCTAATTCCTTTTTGCAGGCAGTATCTTGATGGGGATTTCGCCTTTACGCACCACCCCCATCTTTTCCCGGGCGATTTTTTCCTGGTACACCGGGTCCTCTTCCGTGCGCCGCAGTTCCTCCTGCAAAAGGGCGTTCTCTATATAAAGTTGCTTGATATTGGTTTCCAGCTCGCGGTTCTTATCCCGCAACTCCTGCAGTTTCGTATAACCGGGAAGGAACGTCACCAGTAGAAAAACCGCAAGCCCAAAAAGCCAGAACGCTTTCCTTAATATAGGTAATATCACCGGCTACTTCCAAGCCCTCCCCGCATAAACTCCCCTTTCGCCTAACTCTTCCTCAATACGCAGGAGTTCGTTGTATTTGCAAATCCTGTCCGTGCGCGAAAGAGACCCTGTCTTAATCTGGCCGCACCCCACTGCCACTGCCAGGTGCGCGATAGTGGTATCCTCCGTCTCTCCCGAGCGATGGGAAATAACCGCTTTGTATTTATTTTTCCCGGCGATATTGATCGTCTCAAGGGTCTCGGAAAGCGAGCCGACCTGATTAACCTTTATCAGTATAGCATTACCTATCTTTTCTGCAATACCTTTTTTGAAAATCTCCGGGTTAGTCACGAAGATATCGTCTCCGACTAGCTGCAGCCTGTCTCCTAAAACTTTTGTCATCTCCTGCCAGCCGCCCCAGTCGTGTTCGGAAAGCCCGTCTTCAATGCAAAGGAGCGGATACTTGGAGAGCCAATCCTGGTAAATCCGGATTAAATCCCCGGATGTCTTGCGGGAATTCTCAAATTGATAGGCGCCGTCTTTATAGAAGGAGCTTGCCGCGCAGTCCAGGGCCAGGTAAATATCGCGCCCCGGCTTATACCCTGCCTGCTCAATGGCCTGTAAGATTAATTCCAGCGCTTCCTGATTAGAGGTTAAATTCGGGGCAAAACCTCCCTCATCGCCCACAGAGGTGGCTAATTTCTTTTCTTTTAGAATTGATTTTAAGGTATGAAAGGTTTCTGCCGCATACCTTAATGCCTCGCTAAAGGTAGGCGCGCCCGCAGGCATAATCATAAATTCCTGGATATCCAGGTTGTTATCCGCGTGCATCCCGCCGTTTAAGATATTCGCCAGCGGCACAGGTAAAATTCTGGCTTTATCCCGGCCTAAGAATTTATATAACGGCTGTTTGCGCGCGCCTGCCGCAGCCTTGGCTACTGCTAAAGAAACTCCCAGGATAGCATTGGCTCCCAGCTGGGATTTATTTGGCGTGCCGTCTAATTTAATCAGTAAGGCGTCTATCTTTGCAAAATCCGGGCTTAATCCCTTGATTTTAGAGGCGATTACGCTATTGACGTTATTCACTGCCTTTAATACTCCCTTGCCTAAATACCTCTTCTTATCGCCGTCGCGCAATTCCAGGGCTTCCTTCTCTCCGGTAGAAGCGCCCGAAGGCACGGCTGCCCTGCCCAGTATGCCGTTATCCAGCAGGCAGTCCACCTCCAGCGTAGGATTGCCGCGCGAATCCAGTATCTGGCGGCCGCAAATCTTCTTTATCTTAGCCATGGTTGTTCCTCCTTAAAAAATAATTTCCTCAATAGATAATAGGAAAAATAGTATAGCACAGTTTATCAAGCGGTCAACCAATTTTGTATATGATAGCGGTCTGCCGCGCGTCAGCCCGCTACCTGCCACATTATCAATTGACAGACAGATAAAGATATGCTATTTTGCTTCTTACAAACGAGGAGAGATGATGAACCCCAGAAAGATAAAATTATTCTTTAAATTCCACTGGATTGCCATTACGGTAACCATCTTCAGCGTGGCCGTAGGCATCTCCTTTATATTTTTCCTGCGCAGCTCCATTGTCGCCTGGATGACCATGGAATCCTATTTTAAAAAGTCTACCCTGGCGCAATACGGCATATTCTTCTACATATTCCTGGTGCTGCAACTGATCAGCCTTCCCTTAAGCGGCGCGCTCTGGATCTGGCTTATGCGCGGGGGGCAGATGAAATTTACGCAGTTCGGCAAAAAGCCGGTAGAGGGCAAAGACATCCGCATCCACTGGACAGATGTCATCGGCATGGATGAGGCAAAACAGGAAGCCAATGAAGTGGTGCGGCTGATTACTGACCGCGCGCACCTGCAGCGTATCGGCGGAAAAATCTTAAGAGGCATCCTGATGATCGGGCCTCCGGGCTGCGGAAAGACGTATCTAGCCAAAGCCATAGCCACCGAATCCAATATGCCTTTTATCGCCGTGTCCGGCTCGGAATTCATTGAGATGTTTGTGGGGGTGGGCGCCAGCCGCATACGCAAGCTCTTTAAACAGGCGCAATTGTTTGCCTATGCCGAAGGCGGCTGTATTATTTTTATTGACGAACTGGATGCGGTGGGAGCGCAGCGCGCGGTTGACCGCGGCTTCGGCGGCCAGACAGAATCCAACACCACCTTAAACCAGCTCCTGATAGAAATGGACGGCCTGAAGGAGAAAGATTACAATGTCATCTTAATCGGCGCCACAAACGCCCCGGAAAGCTTCCTTGACCCGGCGCTCCTGCGGCCGGGGAGGTTTGACCGCAAGATTTACGTTGACCTGCCGAACTTGGAAGAACGTGAGAAATTATTTGATTATTACTTAACAGAGGTAAAATACGACCCTGAACTTGACCGTCAGAGATTAGCCCGGCTTACCGTGGGCAACAGCCCTGCGGATATCTCTAACCTCATCCGCGAGGCAGCCCTGATTACCGTACGCAATAAAAAAGAGGTTATCTCTATGAAAGAAATCTCCGAGGCCTATGACCGCGTGGAAATGGGCATCAAACATAAAGTTGTCTTTACCCAGAAGGAGCGGGAAAAAATCGCCTTTCATGAGGCAGGGCACGCCATTGCCATGTATTTTCTTGCCCCGCACAAAGACGTATTCAAGGCCACGATTTTAGCCCGCGGAGGCGCCCTGGGCTTTGTCATGCCGCAGCCGCGCGAGGAAATACACGTGCGCACAAAAGAGCAGTATCTGGGAGATATAAAGGTAAGCCTAGGGTCGTACGCCGCAGAAAAATTAAAATTGCATGTGACTACCTCCGGAGTCAGCCTGGATTTTACCACCGCGATGTGGATTGCCCAGCGCATGGTCTGGGAATGGGGAATGGGTACATCCGGGCTGGTGGGTAATTACAGCCTGCTGGAGAATATGCGTAGCGACTTTGGAGTGTTCCGGGGAGAAGGCGTATCCTTTGTCTCGGAAAAAGTAAAGGAGCAGTTGAATAACGAAGTGCAGGAAATACTACAGGGGTGCCTGCGGGAAGTGGAAGAATTGTTGAAAAGAGAATCCTTACTTCTTGACCGTTTTGCGCAGGAACTGCTGACTAAAGAAGAACTCAATTACGATGAGATTGAAGCTGTCTTTAAGGAATTCGGTAAAAGCCGCCCTCCTATGTAACCTCCTCTTCGTCCTTGGCCTTGCCGGCTGCGCCGGGCCTATTGAACCCACCTATAAAGAAAACGACATCCCGAAACTGGTAAAAAAAATCTGCCAAGGCGAATATAACCTGGATGTCACCACCAAGCGCTCCAATACCACCCTCTGGATATACGCGCCGCTAAATCAGATCCTGGATAAAGAATACGGCGTCAAAGAAGACAAAATCCTCGATGAGGGCATGGTGGATAAATTACGCAATATCTTAACTACCATCGGCAGGGTCTTAATTAGTTCGGACAATACTCCGGAATTTTTTGCGCTCTTGGCCTCGGATATTAATCTCGGCTTAGATTACACAATAATAGGAAGCGTCTTAGATATGCAGAAATCTTACTCCGGGATACTGCCCTGGATGGAAGCCAACCGCAGGTATCTGGTTAACTTCGCTATCGCGCCTGAGGCAATCGGAGATTCTAGCGGAGCGCATATGCTAGCCCGAAACATAACCCTGCCTCAATTCCTCAGTGAACAGATTGCGCAAAGGATAGCGGCGAATTTTCAGGACGAAACCCACAAGAAGTATTTTAAGGTAGATAAGTTTAGCGGCAAGTTTCAGGACGGCACCCTTAGCATCGAGTATTCTATTCAGGAGACCGGCAAGCCGGATAAAAAAATAGACCCTAAAAAAGAAATACTGGATATAGCAACTTATTGCATACAGACTTATGAATTTAAAGACTTTTCTTTCCTGGAGTTGGTAGATGTATTACGACAGGATAAAACGCTTTTCAGTAAGCCGGCGATATGGTCCAGGCCCGGCCCTTAAGAAACCTTTACCTTCCTTCCTTCTATCTTTAACCTGCCTTGCGTAAATAAGTTAATAGCCGTTGGATAAAGCCTGTGTTCCAGGGTATGGATCTTTTCTTCCAGGCTCTCTAAGCTATCCTTTTCGCCTATACTGATTGCTTCCTGCAGGATTATCGGGCCATGGTCGGTTTCTTCGTCTACAAAATGCACGGTGACCCCGGCCACTTTGGCGCCATAGTCAAAGGCATCCTTAATACCCATCCTGCCCTTAAAGGCAGGTAAGAGGGCAGGATGGATATTGAGCATGCGGCCTTTAAACCTGCGCACGAATTCTGCGCTCAACAGGCGCATAAATCCGGCCAGGACAATCAGTTCTATTTTTTCTTTCTCTAGGTACGCAATAATCTCTGCCTCAAAATCCTTCTTTAGGGGGAATTCTTTTCCGGTAATCAGGGCCACTTTTATCCCGGCAGCCTCAGCGTGTATAATCGCCCCCGCCTGGGGGTTATCGCAAACCAATAAACTTAAAGCTGCTTTTATTTGGCCTTTTTTTACCGCGCTGATAATTGCCGCAAAATTACTGCCTCTTCCGGAAGCAAAAACCGCTATATTCATTCTCTTACCCTTATGGTTTGCACAGGACAGGCCTTCACGCATTCTCCGCAGGATGTACATTTATTATAATCTATTACCGCTAAATTGTCAATCCCTCGACTACGCTCGGGATTGATGGTGAGCGCAGTCGAACCATCAATTACATGTATGGCGTCAACCGGGCAGGCCTTCTGGCAAAGGCCGCAGGCAATACAGCCTACGGGGCAAACGGCCTTAGTCTGCCTTCCCGGGTCGCGCGAACTGCAGGCAACATACACATTATGCGTCACAGGGATAAGGCTGAATAATTTTTTGGGGCAGATGAAAACGCATTTATTACAGGCCTTGCATTTATCCTTGTCTACCACAGGCAGGCCTTCCCTAGACATCTTTATCGCCCCGAAGGGGCATATCTTGGCGCAGCTAGCAAACCCCAGGCAGCCAAAAATGCATTCTTTCTGTCCCCCTAAAACTAAATTTGCCGCCACACACTCCTCTATCCCCTGATAGCGGAACCTGTCCTTAACTCTTATCCCGCCGTTACAATGCAAAGCGGCAATGGTTTTTACCTTTTTCTCCAGGCGCTTTCCCAGGAGCCGGGCAATCTGCTCTTTTACCTTGTCCTCGCTCAGACGACAGGCATCTATACTCATTTTTCCGCTTAAGAGGCCTTCGGCAAAACCAAAACAACCCGCCCCGCCGCAGGCTCCGCAGTTTGAACCCGGCAGAAGCCCGTGGATTTTCTCCAGGCGGCCGTCAATTTCTACAGCCAGCCTCTTGGAAGCAAAGGCCAGGCCCACGCCGAATAACAGGCCCAGCGCACCTAAGGTTAAGATCGGTATAATAATCTCCATAAATTAAAATCTAAACCCGTTAAACCCCAGGAAACTTAAGCTCATAATGGAGGCGATGATAAAGGCAAGCGGAAAATCCTTTAAGGCCCTGGGGACATTGCATAATTCCAGCCTCTCCCTTATCCCGGACATTAAAAGCATGGCCAGGGTATAACCTAATCCCACGCAGACGCCCTGAAACGCCGAATAATAGAAACTCCCCGGCAGACTCTTGCCATTGGCAAAAAACATATCTATGTTTAAGACCGCAACTCCCAGCACCGCGCAGTTAACCGTAATCAGGGGCAGGTATATGCCGAAAAACCTGTAGAGCGGGGGGCTAATTTTTCTAATCACCATCTCCACAAATTGCACAAAGGTAGCGATTACCAGAATAAAAGATATGGTGCGCAGGTAGGTAAGCCCGAAGGGAATAAGTAAAAAGCGGTAGATAAGCCAGGTGATTATCGAGGACATAGTGGTCACAAACATAACCGCCAGGCTCATGGCTAATGCCGGGTGCGTTTCTTTGGAGATAGCGATAAAAGAGCACAGGCCTAAAAAGCGCGAAAGTATGACATTGTAGATAAATACCGCGGAAATAAAAATAGCCAGGAATTGCCCGGGGTTCATATTTTGTCCTTCTTTAAAAGATTAAAGAATCCCAGTAATAACCCGATGACTAAAAGCGCGCCTGAGGGCATGCTCAAGACAAATGCCGGCTCAAACCCTTTAATTAAGTTGCGGCCGAAGATTTGCCCTGCGCCAAAGAATTCCCTTATGCCGGATATCAGGATAAGCGCCAGCGTAAAACCCGCACCCATGCCTAAGCCGTCAAAAAAAGAATCCGCTACACCCCGCTTCGAGGCGTACGCCTCTGCGCGGCCCAAGACTATACAGTTAACCACAATCAAAGGGACATATATCCCTAAGGCGCGGTTTAATGCCGGGCTGTAGGCCTTCATGGTCATCTCGGTAACGGTAACAAAAGTAGCGATCACCACGATATAAGAGGGTATCCTTATGCGCTCCGGCACCGCATTCTTAATCATCGCTACAATGATGTTTGAGCCCACCAGCACAAAGGTGGCGGCTATGCCCATGCCGATACCGTTAATCAGCGACGTGGAGACTGCCAGCGTAGGACATAAACCCAGTACTAAAACAAAAGTGGGATTTTCTTTGATGATGCCTTTCAGAAATTCATAAAATAGTTTTCTCATTTATAAATTCCAAATTACAAATTCCAAATTACAAACAAATTACAATACCCAATGACCAAAATTCCAAAATAACAAGTTGGTTTTGGTATTGGGATTTTGGTATTGTTTGTGATTTGTGTATTGTGATTTGTGATTTAAGTAGTGCCATAAATCCTGTTTTTAGTATAGCGGTCAATTAAGGGTGTAGCCGCATTCATCATCAGGATTGCATAAGAAACTCCCTCGGGATAGCCGCCCCAGAGCCGGATGACTGCGGTGATTAATCCGCAGCCTAAGCCAAACACAAGCTGCCCCCTGGCTGTTAAGGGAGAGGTAACATAATCCGTAGCCATAAAAAATGCGCCCAGTATCAGGCCTCCGGATAAAATATGCAACAGCCAGTCTCCCCTAAAAAAACCGCTCTGGCCGAAGATAAAAGTAAATATCGCTACAGTCCCTACGTAAGTTACGGGAATATGCCAGGAAATATATCCTTTTAGCAAAAGAAAGACAGCGCCCAGAAGAAGCGCCAGGATACAAACCTCGCCGATACAGCCTGCCCTGTTTCCGATGAATAAATCCGGATAGGAAATTTTTGCTGCCAAAAGCCTTCCTTCCTTTAACGCTGCCAGCGGCGTGGCAGAGGTTACGGCGTCGTAATTTAAGGGCTGGATAAACCCCCGCACCAATTGCATATTTAGACTCTGTTTTATTGCAATTGGTGCGGGGGTAAAAGCAGTCATATACTTGGGCCAGGAGGCCATAAGAAATACCCTGCCAGCCAGCGCCGGGTTAAAGATATTCTGGCCCAGGCCCCCAAAGGCCTGCTTGGCAATGGCTATAGAAAAGGCCGCGCCGATAACCGGCAGCCACCAGGGCACCTGCGGCGGCAGGTTATAGGCGAGCAGCAAACCGGTAATAAAGGCGCTGCCGTCTAAAATAGTAACTTTTCTTCCGGTTAAGGCCTGCAGCAGGGCTTCTGCAGCCAGCGCGGAAACTACGCTCAAGATAATTACCCAAAGCGCCGCCAGCCCGAAAATAAAAACACCCGCGATACCTGCAGGAAGCAAGCCGGCGGCCACCAGCCACATAATTTTACTTACGGATTCTTTATTATGCAGGTGCGGCCAAACGCTGACTATGAGTTTATTTTTCATCTCTGATTAAACTTTTTATCTCTTCAGCCTTTTCCCCGACTGAATCCATTACTGCCCTGGAAGATATGGTCGCGCCGGTAATTGCCTCTACCCCGGAAAAATCTTTTTTACCGCTAAATTGCCCTGTAAAAGAACTCTGGGTAATGCGTGCGCCTAAGCCCGGAGTTTCATTCTGGCTGATTACCTTTATGGCAGTGAAAGTGCCGTCCTCTTGCATAGCGACAAGTGTTTCTATGCTGCTGGAATAACCTTTGCCTAGCGCCTTAAAGGCAACGCCGAGAGGCCGGCCTTCTTTATCAAAAGCCCTGTAATAGATAATCTCTTCTTTTGATTTAACCGCCTCAAAACCTACAGCCTGCGGCAGGAGTTCTTTCAGGCTATTTTCCTCTTCACTCTTAGCCTGCGCCATAATCCTGTTTTTAGTCAGTGAATTCATACCGGCAAGCGCGGCAGAGGCAATAATACAGATTAAGGAGAGGATAAACCCGTAGCGGACTACTTCCTTCATCTAATTCACCTCCAGCTTTGCCCTTTTGATGGATTGGGTCAACCTGCGTTTGGCCGGGCAGACATAATCACACAGGCCGCATTCAATGCAATCCAACGCCCCGTAGGCCTGGGCCTCTGTCCACATTTCTTTTTCCGCAGCCAGGTTAATCAGGCAAGGCATAAGGGCCGCAGGGCAATTCCTGACGCAGGCGCCGCACCTGATACAAAATTCCTCCTCCTGTTCCCTGGCCTCCTTTGCATTTAAAAGGAGGAGTGCGGTAGTAGATTTTATTACCGGCACCTCGTCCGTATATTGCGCAATACCCATCATCGGCCCGCCGGTAATGAGCTTGGCCGGCTCTTCTTTCAGCGGGCCGCAAGATGCAATTAATTCCCTGGCCGGCGTACCCAGCCGCACCAGGAGGTTTTTAGGATGGCTTAGGCAAGAGCCGGTGACCGTCACCACGCGCTCATATAAGGGCTTATTCAGGTATACTGCTTCATAAATAGCATAAAGTGTAGCCACATTATGCACTACGACGCCTATATCAAAAGGGAGTTTTCCCTGCGGGACTTCTCTAGCCAAGACATTCTTGATTAATTGCTTTTCCCCTCCCTGCGGGTATTGCGACTTTAATACTTTCACTATGAACCCCGGGCTATTGACCCTGAACTGCTTTATTGCTTCAGGCTTATTATCTTCAATAGCAATATATACTTTCTTGACGGCTAAACATTTTTCTACCAGGGCAGCCCCGAGCAAAACTTCATGCGTTTTCTCCAGCATCAGGCGGTAATCGCCTGTCAGATACGGCTCGCATTCTGCGCCGTTTATAAGCAGTGTATCCACGGGCCGGGGGGGGTTAAGTTTTATATGCGTGGGGAAACCCGCGCCTCCCATACCCACAATCCCGGCCTCAAAGACAATATTGCGTATCTCTTCCGGGCTGAGTGCCTCTATTTCACCTAGAGGCCGCGCCGCAGGAAATTGCCTTTTATCCAGGCCGTCATTCTCTATTTCGATAGCCGGGCATCTGCCCAATACAGGATGCGGCCAGGCCTCCAGCGAAATAACTTTCCCGGAAACGGATGCGTGCAGCGGAGAATATACATGCGCCTCTATCCCGGCAATCCTCTGGCCCAGAGTTACTAAATCGCCTATCTTTACCTGTGCAGCGCATATTTTGCCGATATGCTGGCTTAAGGCTAGATAAACCCGGGAGGCCGGCGCCAGCCGCTCTATTTTTTGCTCTGCAGTGCGGGTTTTACACTCTTCTAATCTAACCATGAGATTTTACGGTGGTAGAGCAAATTAAATATTCCTAAAAAGCAAAATACGCAGCCGACGGTTACAAGGATGGCGAGCTGGGAAAATTTTTCCGCCAGGATACTGCTGATAAACATAAAGAGCAAAAATCCCAAATGCATCACTATCTCCATGGAACTGAATATCTTGCCCATCATGGCGTTTTCGCTGACATTATGGATAATGGTATTGGCGGCAATCATGATGGGGGCAATCGCCAGGCCCAAGAGCAGCGCAAGCATGGCCGCCACGATAAAATAAGGATAACTGCTCAGGTAGATGCTGAAGAGAATGAGCATGGCGCCGCTTAAGAATAAAGCGCCGAAGATAGTCTTGTAATGCGAAAACTTTTGTCCAAAGCGGCCGTAAATGAGCGAGCCCAAAAACAACCCTATCCCCAAAAACATAATCAAAAGCCCCAGGCCTTTGGTGGCAGAATGCAGGGCCTTCTGCACAAATACGATTAAAACCACATAAACCGCGCCCAGCGCAGACCAGAGGATAAAAGTTATGCCGGCGGTAAAACGTATATCCTTTTTCCGGATAAAATATAAAACGCCGTCCTTAATTTCCTGCAAAACGGATTTACGGATTACCTCCACTATCTCTTTGCTTACCTTTTTTAAATTCATAGCCGGGCCGGCCTTTTTGCTCAAAGAGAAAATCAATGTCCCTGAAACCAGAAAACTTAAGGCGTCCAGATAAAACCCGCTTCTGGCGCCCAGCCACTCAATCAAGACCCCGCTTATGCCAAAACCCAAAATCGCGGCAATCATGCCGGTAGTATTCACCAGCGAATTAGCCATAAGCAGGTCTTTTTTCTCGACCAGGTCAGGGATGATGGATAACTTTGCCGGCACAAAGAACCTGCCGATAGAAAAAGTAAGGAAGATAATCAGGTAAATGGGGGTAAGCGACTTACTGTAGAAGAGGAATAACGGTATGGTTAAAACTAAAACCGCTCTCAGGAAATCGCATAAATACATGGTGCGGCGCCTGTCCCACCTGTCCACGTATACCCCGGCAACCGGCCCGATTAAAAATACCGGAATAATGGTAAAAGAAAGTATCTTGGCGATTTCCCAGGTAGAGCCCGGCGCCCTCAGGTAGACAAAGGCAATCAAGGCCATCTGGTCAAGCCGGTCTCCCAACTGCGAGATGATCTGGCCTAACCAGAGCAGGAAAAAATTACGGTTCTTAAGCACTTCGGTGAACTTGGACATATCTGGCGGTATGCATATTAAATGGAGCCGATGAGAGGAATCGAACCTCCAACCCGCGCTTTACGAAAGCGCTGCTCTACCATTGAGCCACATCGGCATAGGCAAAGGCCTTTTTTTAGCGCAGCCAGCCGCTTTAAAATGCCGGAGCAATTATTCAATTATAGCAAGTTTTAGGCAATAGTCAAAAGCAAAAAGCAAAAAAGCAAAAAAGCAAAAAAACGTTGACAAAAAATAAAAAGATGCTATATTAGCCTTAAGTTACGCGATTCAAGGAGAAACGGATAATTGCAACTCTTTTCAAGAACCGTAAAGCAGAAATCTGGGGATTTTTAGGCTTTGCGGTTTTTTTATTAAGTGAGCACATAAGTTATGGAGCCTTATATTTAAATATGTAAGCGACATAACTTATTGTGCGAACTTATCCCGCCCTTTCTTGAAATATTTATTATCTTTCTTAGAAAGGGCGGGATTAATTCAGCCAAACAACTTAGCTTCACTATCGTTCGCTAAGTTGTGGCTTCATTAAGGAGGTGAAAAAGCAACACATGGCAAGAGGAAAAGTGAAGTGGTTTTCAAACCAAAAGGGTTACGGTTTCATCACTACTGAAGACGGCAAAGACGTGTTTGTGCACTTTAGCGCAGTAAAAGGAGACGGATACAAAACTCTGGAGGAAGGCCAAGAGGTGGAATTTGAAGTCACCCAAGGCCCAAAAGGGGACCAAGCGACCAACGTCACCAGGGTATAACTTTTCAAAAATAGCCCCGCCCTTTCTAAGAAAAATGACAACTCTATAGAAAAAGCGGGGTTTTTTATTTCTGAAGGATTCCGGCTGCCTACGTTATCATCCCCCCTCTTTTTCTGCCTTTATCACTGTCGCTAAAATATCAACCTTATTCCTTATGCTAGGCGAGTAATTGCCGTCTGTATTGAAGATGGCATAGATATTTTTGAATCCAGCCGCTTCTAAGTTACGCCTCCAGTGTGCAGCATCAAGAAAACCCGGCAGCGGCCTTAAATCCTCATCTAAATCCACATCGACATAATTATCCAGTAAATTAAAAACAATTTCCTGGGATAACAAACGGCCTGCATTAGCCCTGCAGCATTCAGAAAGGATGAGCATGCCGTCCGGCTTAATGACTTGATAAATGTTTTGCAGTGAAGCGACTAAATTTTTAGCGACATGGAGGGAATTCACTCCGTAAACAATATCCACTCCATTTTCCTGAATGCCCTGCGCAGGCAGGGGCTTATCGAAATCCAGCCTTTTCAGGGAATATGCAAAATCATCGCTCACTCTATTCATTATCGCCCGATTGCCGATGCGTAAGAAAACAGGAGAAATATCAGAAAGAATGTATTCGCTTATCCTGGATAACAGTTTTTTTTCTTTCAATTTATCAATCAAAGCGCTGCTTGCGCTTCCTGTGCCTGCGCCGACTTCTAATAACCTGACGTTATTTCTTTCTAAAGCCCATTTTAATATTCCCAGAGCCCCAAAAGAATTATGTACACTGTAGCCGCTATTATCATTGCTAAAATATTCATTCCAGAATATCGCTTTATCTCCGGAGAAAAGAATTTCAAAACCCTTCTTCAGCCCGCTGAAAAAGTTGGGGTATTCGTTGATAACGTACTCCATCAGCCTGCTGGAGGATAGAATTTTTGGGTCAAGTTCTGCGGTCTTTTGTAAAAAGGCTTGTAGTTCTATATCATCGGACTTATTATAACAATATCGCTTGCCATCCTTGTTTCCTGCCGCTTCTAAAAAGCCATTCTGATTTAAGAAAGACAGCATCCATCCCAAGGCATACTTTGCTTTGGGAGTGAAGTTAAGCTGCTCAATGGTTTCCTCGCAAGAGATATATCTATTTTTTAGCAGGTGCAAAATCCCTGTCTTTTCAAAAAGTTGTAAAATTAAATGCGCAACGAAGGTAATCCCGTTAAAATAAGCCAGTTCGTAATATTCTCTGGTAAATATACCGGCAATTGCTTCTCTTTCTTCTAAAGTAAGGTCATTTCTGGATTCGCCTACCATGTTTTAGATTATTGGGGACGTTTGTTTTTTAGAAACTTAAAACACAATAGAACCGTCCCCTATTTTAAATTTGCCCCGACAATACAGAGTCGGGGCAAATTTATGCCTAATCTCCTCGCTTACGTTCGGGGATCGGCACCGACACGTAAAATTAAAGTGCCGAGGAGAAGAATCGAACTTCCCACGCCGGCCTTTTCAGGGCCGCGCTCTACCACTGAGCTACCTCGGCAATGTTGTTCGCTATAGCTTAATCAACGGTTGCAAGTAAACTTTTAATACTTGTTGCTTTATCTATAGCTTATCTCGTTAGGCTATGGACGCTCACTCCTTAGGAGGGGGCAAGCCCCCTCCTAACGCTTATAACAAATTTAAACTACGGGTCGCTGTTCTCCCCCAAGCGTGGGGGAAACTTTCCCCCACACCCCTTTTGTGTTTTTGGCAATAGCTAATTGCCTTTATATACCTCCTGTATCCGCCTTACGGCGGATAATTGCCAAAAACATTCAGCTTGCTAGTGTTATCTATTCTACACAAATTTAGGCGAATGGCAAGGTTAAGATGGCTATTTGATTTCCTTCTTGGAAAATACTTTGATGAAGCAGAAAATGGTCAGACCCAGTATCACAGCCCAGGATAAAACCAGAAACAGCCAGCCGCCTAACCTCATCTTATCTTCTCCAGTTCCAGCCTCTTTTTGCGCCAGGCAATTTTTACCAGTATCGCTAAAATTAAAAATATCGCTAACAGACCCAACCTTGTCGCTAAGACAGAGGTTTTATTCTCCAGAACAATATCTTTCATAAATATCAGGGCCCGGGATTCTTTCTGCCAAAAGTAGCTTACTAAGATTGAAAGCAGGAATAAGGGCGTAATATATTTAATAATAAATTTATAAATCTTAGGCACCCGCATATCCGCGCCCTTGTGTATCTCATCCCAGGCCTTTTCCATACCAAAGACCCAGGCAAAGAGTATAGTTTCAATAGTGGCAAAGAGGATCAGGAAGAATGTCCCGCCCCAGAAATCCAGTTCATCCACCACGCCCCTGCCTAAAAAGAAAATCGCCGGTTGGCACAGAATAAAAGTCACAACCGCAAAGATGGAAACTGCTTTTTTCCTGCTGATATCGAACTCATCCTCCAGGAAAGCCACTGCCGGCTGGGCAAGAGAAACAGAGGAAGTTATCCCCGCCAAAAACAGTAAAAAAAACCAGCTAAAACCCAATAGTGGCGCAAGCGGCAGTTTATTCAAAACCAGGGGCATAGTCACAAAACCCAGGTTAAATACGCCGGAAGAAGCGATGGATTTTATTTGCTGCGGCCCGAAGAAGACAAAAGCCGCCGGGATTACGATACTGCCGCCGAGGATAACCTCGGCAAATTCATTGGTGCCGGAGGCAGTCAGGCCGGAAAGCACCACATCATCCCCCTTGGATAGATAGCTGGCATAGGTCAGTATCACGCCTATGCCTACGCTTAAGGTAAAAAATATCTGTCCGGCTGCCTCCAGCCATACCTTGGCGGATTTTAATGCCGAGAAGTCCGGGTTCCATAAGAAGCCGAAGCCATTGGAGATATTCCAGGCCGGCCGGGATAAATCCGGCGTACCTAAAGTAATAACCCTGGCTAAAAGAATCAGCCCGAAGATAAATAAAAGCGGCATAGCCCATTTGCAGAGTTTCTCTATCCCGCCTTTGATGCCGTAATAAATAACCCAGATATTCAAAATAAAGGTAACTAGAAAAAATATGTAGGCAGTGCTTATGCCGTTAAAATAACGGTTATGCTCCAGCCCCTGAAAACCGCGCAGGAAACTCTGCATTGCGCTCTGGTCACAGAGGCCGCTGTATTTTGCGCTGAGGGCAAAGAAACTGTAGGCCAAAGTCCAGGACTCTATGTAGGTATAATAGATGAAGATGACTAGCGGCCCAAAGATGCCGATGACGCCGAAATATTTGATAAAGCGGTTTTTCTGCCAGAGGCTGTGGAATATACCGGGGGCAGTGCCATGCTCAAACCCTCCGCCGTAACGGCCCAGGGTCCACTCAATCCACATCAGCGGTATGCCTAAAAGAAAAAGGGAGATAAAATAGGGAATCATAAAAGCACCGCCGCCGTTAGCGGCTGCTTTAGCCGGAAAGCGCAGGAAGTTCCCCAGCCCTATGGCAGAACCTGCCACAGCCATAATTATCCCTAAACGCGAACCCCAGCTATCCCTTTTTTTCATCCCCTGCCTGCAAAAAAAATTCTTCCAGCTTATCCAGCGCGCTAGAGACCTCGCTGCTTAAGTTGTCCCCGAAAGCAATGCTCTTGGGTTGAATAAACAAAATAATTATATCTGTCCGTAAATTGCTTTGCAAGTAATTTATGGTCAGCGCTATAGAGGCGTTATGCGTGGAAAAGAGGTGGGTGGTGTTTACATCCTGCGCTTCCAATACCCTGAATTCTCCTGGCGAGATATCCAGGTCAACCGCATCAATAATTACTATATTATCCGGTTTTTCCTGGATGATTTTGCCCAGATAGTTTTCCGGATTCGGCCCGGCGTCTAAAGCCAGAAAGGAAGTTTTGTTTTTAAGCCTGGCGGCTAAAATAGAACCTGCGCCGTCGTCGCTCCTTAAGGTATTGCCTATGCCTAAAATCACAACTTTGCCCCACAGGTGGGCTTGGAGGTGGCCGAGCATCTACATCACTTTTAAGGCTTCCTGGATAAGCGGCAGGATTCCCTGGAGTTCCTCTTTGGATAACCTTCCTAATTTGGCAAAAGAGGGTTTACCTTCCCTATCTTTAATCTCCCGGGTAATCTGTATTTTCTTCGGCCCGTTATTATAGGAATGGATGCTCACCACGATTTTGCCGGTATCATTCTCCCAAAACCTTGAAAAGGCTTCCACATCCAGACTGCTGTCATAAGGCATTTTACTCCTCCTTTTAATGAGCGCATAACTTACGGAAGTCCGCCAAGGTTCTGTGGCGGACGACGTAAGCTATCTGCGCGAATTAACCCCCGCTGCTTTGTTTCGTCCCGTGAAATGCAAAGCATTTCCGGGATTAAATTCCCGAAAATCGCTTCGCGATTTCTGGGGACAAAACGAAGCAGCGAGGAGCGAATTAAAACTTCTTTCCATGGCGCCAGGGCCGGGTTTTATTGTATTCTATCTTCTTAAGCAGGGCCTTCTCCAGATCTATACCGCGCGCTCCGCAATAATCAAAGATACGGATGCAGCAGTCAGCCAACTCCTCTGCTACAGCAGCCTTGGCCCTGCCTTTACGCATTGCCTCCAGGGCCTCGGATAATTCCGAATGCATGAGTGCAACCAACTCTCCTTCATTGCGCTCCTTATGCCACCAGCCTTTTTCTTTGGCAATACGGTGGCAGTCGCCAATCAAATCAGCGATCCTAAGCTTTTTATTTTTCTGCATTTGCCTGCCCTTCCTCCTGGCCGGGATTAAGATACTTTTCTAAAAGCGAAAAAATATTTTTGGAAACAAACTCCTTTGCGTCAGTGCTCAGGGAGGATACTTCAATTTCCGTATGCAGGGGGTCTATTTCATTCAAGAATATGCCTACCGGGGTGGTATCGGTAGTGGATACATAAATGGCGATCAATTTCTTTTTCTTATCCTCTGCATAGATATAAAAACCTTTCTGGGGTATGATCTTTTTAACTTCCGTATAGCAGATGGCATAACTGCAGGCAAAGGTCTTTCTTATCGCTTTTGTCCTTGCTCTTTCCAAAGCCCTGGTAGAGCAACCGGCTATCTGTTTTGCTGCCTCTTTTATGCTGGCGCATCCTAAGAAATTAAAAATGCAAAATACAAATATCAAAATTGTAGTTTTAAATTTAGAACTTTGAATTCTCATTCTCGCTCCTCATTCATTTATGACTTTGCGTATTCTCTCCAGGTTCCTGCGCGCCTCTTCTTCGCCTCTTCTGGCAAATTCTTCGGCGCGGTGCAGCTCTAACCAGTATAACCCTGAAGTATCCGGATGTAAAACTATATCTGCCAGCTCCCCTTCTCTATTGGCTACCTCTGACTGCAGCAACTCTATACTACTGAAGATTATATCCAGGATATTGGTCTTCACCCTCCCTTTTAGATTGCCCTTGGAAGGCTCGGACGCCTTTCCTTTTAGTTTTTCATACTGGCGCATTACGTCCTGGCGGCTAGGAGTGACATTCACCGCGATTATCTTTTTTACCCCGGCCTTAAAGAGCGCTTCCGTCGGAAGCGGGTTGATTACCCCGCCGTCAAAAAGTATATCTCCCTTGAACTTAAAAGGCGCGAATACCCCGGGCATGGCACAGCTGGCCATCAACGCATCTACGAGCAGCCCTTTGTCAAAGACTTTCGGCTCTTTCCTGCGCACATCAGAGGCAACGATCTTTAAAGGCAGGCGCGTGTCATAAAACGTCTTGGTGCCCAGGTGTTTTTTTAAAAATTTTTTCAGTTTATTGCCTTTAATAAAACCTAAGAAAGGAAAAGTCAGGTCGATGAGCCCCCAGATATGCTGCGGCTCGCGGAATTCTTTGGTAATCTGGAGTATCTGGGCGCTGGAATTACCGGTTGCCCAAAGGCAGGCAATAACCGCTCCGATACTGGAGCCGGCAATAACATCAATGGGTATTTTTTCCTCTTCCATCACCTTTAATACCCCGATGTGGCAAAAACCGTAACCCACGCCTACGCCCAGGACCAGGCCCACCAGGCACTCACCCAGGGTCCGGGCAATCCTGCGTACTGCCTTGGCGTATTCGCCTTGCGGGTTATCCAGAACCAGCCTATCAGAGGATATAAAATCTATCCCCGGTAAAGTGGCAAACACTTCTTGAGTCAGGATTTTTACCTGCTCTGCGTGCGTAAGTTTAGAAAGTTTATACTCGTTGATGATCACCTTTATCTTTTCTGCGTAGAAATTCAATCCCTTAAGCCGCTGGATTAAATTGTGCGTCCTCTCCAGGTCCACCTCATCCGGGCTGCTCAAAATCTGGATGATGTCTGACTGGTTGAGGATCTCAAAAACCGGCCTGTCCATCAGCGCGGGCAGGTCCAGGATTAGGTAATGGTAATCGTTGACCAGGAGGCTCAAGATATTCATCAGCCTCCCCACGCAGGCCTCCTCCTCTGTTTTATAATGCAGGCAAACCAGGTCTATGCCAAAAATATCATGCAGGATAAAATCCCCTGCTGCCGCTGCATTTGCCGCCTGGATAGTAGATAAATCCAGGGCGCGGTACTCTGTAATCCCCAATCTTTGCGGCAGGCTGTGTATTTTATCAGCGGGGGCGATATCCAAAACAACCACCTTTTTATGCGTTTCTTTTTTCAGGCTTAAAGCCAGGTTTAAGGTATAGGTAGTCTTACCTGCCTGCGCATAAGAACTGAACACGGAAATAATCATGCTCTCGAAAATAGTTTTCTGGTGGATATCTTTGCGCTTGAGCCGGCGGCTAAGGGTGCGGCTTAAATCTATGGCAAGTTTCGGGGCTTTCTCTAAAAGGGAATCAAAGTCCTCTTTTTTAATGCACAGAATCAGGCAGTCGTTTAAGGCATAGGCACTTACCGAGTGCGGCTCGCCGGTCAAGAGGGAAATAATCCCGAAATACTTGCCGCGGTGTAAATACTCCAGGGTTGTTTTCTGGCCGCCGGCGCCTTGCGTATAAATCTCAACCCTGCCCAAAAGAAGGCAGTAGAAGGCGTCGGCGCAAGAGCCTTCTGCGTAAATAACCTGGCCCTTTTTATATTCCTTGAGGCTTGCCCTTTCTTTGATAAAGAGGCGTTCTGCGTCGGAGAGGCCGCTAAATAAGGGAACCTCTTCTAATACCAGCTCTTTTTTCAGTAAATCCATTTTTTATCCGGTGCGCCGCCAAAAAAAACCCGCCCCCTCATTTTGAGGGCGGGATAAAGACTAGCCGCCATATCCCGCAACCTAAGCGGGACTCTAGGCCTGTGGCCAGGTAACCCTGCCCGCCGCCTCTTTCCTACTTATCTTTTTTCGTGGCTCCCACCGCTGTACTTGAGTGCGCGCTTAAGCGGTTCCAGGTTCTAGGCCCCACTTTACCGTCTACAGCCAGGCTATTGGCCTGCTGGAATTCCCGTACGGCCCTCCTGGTTTTAGGGCCGTATTTGCCGTCAATTTCTCCCAGATAAAACCCTGCGTTCTTTAAAGCAGTCTGTATTTCAGTGACGCTGGGCCTGTAAGGCCCGGCCGGAGGCAGCGGTTCTAGTTTTACTGCTGCAGTCGGCGAGGGCGTAATTGCAGGCGCTGCCTTAGCTGCCTCAGGCAATTTACTCTCAGGCACAGAGGCATTCATCGTGCCCAGCGCTTCCATGGACATAGGCTCCTGGCCCTCTTCTAGCGCTGCCTGCTTTTTACCGCAGCCTAACATGTAAACGCTGAAAAAAAGCAGAACGCCGATTAAAAAATACCTTCTCATCCTTTTCTCCTTTCCTAACTGCCGTTATCTATCTATAATGAATAAGCCTTTTAAACTTTTGTTTTTTCACCTCCTTACATCCTTAATTTTAGCAAATAATTTAAAAAAAGCAAATGAAAGTTTGCTAGATCTGCCTTATCTTAGGGTAGGCCGTATTTATAATCATAAAAAACACCGCGCAGGCGACACCGCTGAGCATAAGTGCGCTGGATACTCCCAGTATCTGCGCCAGTGTCCCGGCGATTAAATTGCCAAAAGGGGTCATCCCGGCAAAGGTAAGCATAAATGCGCTCATTACCCTGCCCCGGAATTCGTCGCGGACATTTGTCTGCAGCAGGGTATTTATCAGGGCGACGGAGGTGACGCTGGAGCAGCCTACAAAAACCAGCGCCAGAAGGGATAAAAGATATATCCTGGAGAGGGAAAACAATATCAGGAAAAAAGAAAATACAAAACAGGAATAAATTACGAATTTACCCTTGTATTTAAAATCTCCCAGGCGCGCCAGAATCAAAGCGCCGATTAATGCGCCTAACCCCGCGCAGGACATAAGTGTGCCCAGGCCTTTCACTCCCACTTTTAAGACATCATTGGCAAAAACAGGCATAAGTATCATATAAGATATACCGAAGAGGCTCAATGCGGCGACAATGCCGATTAATGCCAGTATCAGGCGGTTTCCGGAGATGAAAATAAACCCCTCCCTTAAATCCTCCAGCGCCGTCGTCCTAGCGCTTCTGGAGAGGCTGTTTACCTTAATCGCAAAAAGCGCGATGATTGCCGCCAGGAAGCTTACGCCGTTTAAATAGAAACAACCGCTCATGCCGATACTGGATACCAGGATCCCTGCCAGCGCCGGGCCGATGATGCGGCTGGAATTAAAGGCCACTGAATTTAAGGCAATGGCATTGGGCAGGTGCGCCTTGCCCACCAGCTCCACCACCACTGACTGCCTGCTGGGCGCATCAAAGGCCATCACCGCCCCGTTTAACACCGCGATAAGCATAATCTGCCAGACGGTAACTAATTTCATCTGGGTCAGGATTGCCAGAAGAAAGGCCAAAAGCATAAAAGCGGTTTGCGTAAAGATAAGGATATTTTTCTTATTCAGCCTGTCGGCAAGGATACCGCCAAAGAGGGAAAAAAGCAGGATAGGCATAGAGCCGAGGAAACCGACCATGCCCAACAAGAAAGCGGAGTTGGTCAGCTGGAAAACCAGCCAGCTTTGCGCCACTATCTGAATCCAAGTGCCGATAAGGGAAACCAGCATCCCGAACCACCAGATACGGAAATCCCTTACTTTAAGCGAGGAAAACATTTTTAATGAGCACGTGACTTATGGAACGGTAGTGAACATAAGTCACTGTGCGAATTAATCCCGCCCTTTCTAAGAAAAATAATAAATATTTCAAGAAAGGGCGGGATAAGTTCAGCCAGACAACTTATGTCGCGTTTCACGCTCCATAAGTTGTGGCTTCACTTAAGATTTTAAAACCGCTTCGCGGCGGCAGCGCGGGCAGATAATCTTTATGCGCTCCTGCCGCATAAAGGCCGTCTCTTTCCCGGACAGGACTGCTTCTTTTAAGGCGAGGCCCAATCCCCTTAAATAAAAAAGCAGCAGTGAAGAGTTGGAAAAACACAGAGGCCCTAATCTTGCGGCCAGCCAGACAAACTGGTCATAGGGGACAATCGGTTCCCCGCAGCATTCACAGAGGAGAAAATCTTTTTCTATTTCATTTTGGAGTTCCTGCCTTTTTCCAGTGGTGGCGAAATCAAACTCCTGTGAAAGGATTATGCCTTTGGTAGTCGGGCAATTTGCCTGGCACTGGCCGCAAAAAATGCAAATATCCCAATGCACGGTCAGCCTTCGCCTAGCCTTGCCCTCTTTAATTTCATCTTCAACCTCTATTGCCCGGCTAGGGCAGACCTGGACGCAGGCAGTGCAGCCAATGCAGTCTTCCTCGTGGAAATAAGGCCTGCCGCGGAACCTTTCGTATGGCGTATGCGGCTCATAAGGAAACCGGCTTGTGTAAGGACCTTTGATTAGCGCCTTTATTGCTTCTCTTAGTTCGCGTAATTTAGGTTTTTTCATTTTCATCCTCAGCATACTTATCGCAGACTGATTTATCCCAAAGCTTCACTCCCGATTTATGAGCGCCTCTTGCTAGGGCATGTGCAGAGACCGGAGCGGTTAAAAGAATAAAGACTGCACAAAGAATTGCCTTTATGCCAGCGCCAGTTAATCCTTTAAATAAAAATAAACCGAAGAGAATGCTACACGTTCCTAAAGTCACGCTTTTTGTAGAAGCTTGGAGTCGATTATACAAATCAGGAAGTCTAACCAGACCCAGACAGCCAAAAAAATCAAATGCCAGGCCTATTATTATAAATGCATACCCAATTATCTCATTCATCAAAATCTCGTCCTTCCAAGTACTTTGCCAAGGCGAGGGTAGAGATGAAACTCTGTAAAGCCCAGGCAATACCGATATCTATATACCAATCCCTACCAGTGGGAATCCCTAATATCGCACAAAAACCTAATACTAAGATTCCTAAGATATCAATAGCCACTGCCCTGTCTGCGGGGGTAGGACCTTTTAGTATGCGCCACAGACACAGCAATCCACAAAATAAAAGCACGTAAAATGAGTGTTTTAAAAGTGGGGATTGCCACTCTAATAAAGAATAAAAAGGATTTAGCCACACTAATAAACCTATACCAATAAAAAATATAAACCCTAACAACCAACGCAATCTTTTCTTCATTCAAAAATCCTCTTTAATACGTCTTCAAAAGTCTTTACAATAATCTTTGTGGCTTCCTCTATATCTTTATCCTTCACATCAATCCAGTGAATGTACAAGAAGCCATTTTCCTGGTCTATATCCACACTCATTGTGCCCGGCGTCAGGGTGATAGAATTTGCCAGAAAAGTTAATCCCGTATCTGACTTTAAAGTGGTCTTGACTTTAACAATACCCGGGTTGATAGGTAAATCAGGATGACACACGCGATAAGCAACATCCAGGTTTGCTTTAATACATTCCCAGATAAATAGAGGGATATAGTAAAGAAACCATAAATAACGGCTGAGGTGTTTAAACTTACGTGGCCTTTTTACGAACAAATCGCCCGTCAGAAAAGAAACCAAGCCGCAAACTAGAATGCCGATAATCAAATGCTGCAAATCCAGTGGCCAAGTTAAAAATGCCCAGACCAGAAGTGCAATTATAAATAAAATGATTCGGCTTTTCATGATTCGACTCGCTCTGCTCGCTCACCATGACCCTTAAGCACCGAAGTGTGTCGAAGGGTCATTTTATCGCCCCAAAGACCGCATCTTTATAGCCTGTGCCTAATAATAAAACATTAACCGCATTTTGAAGAAAGGGTTTAAATATCGGAATAAGCAAAATCCCTCCGATAACACAGATAACTGCCAAAATTATCATCGATAAGCGCATTGCTAAAGGGACCTCTTCTAGGTCTTGCCGTTTCTCGCTTAATTTACCTAAGAAAGCATATTTTTGTACTTTCATAAAAGAAGCCAAGGTTAAAATGCTTGCTATTATTGCGCAAAAGGCATATCCAAAATGATTTGCCTGAATACAAGCCAGAATAATGAGCAGCTTGCTCCAAAACCCATTAAAAGGAGGGATTCCAGCAATAGACATAGAGGCAATCAAATTTGTATTTGCGGTTACCGGCATCTTGTCTCGTAATCCACCCATTTTTTGTAAATCCCTTGTGCCTAGAGAATAATCCACTGCGCCAGAATTTAAAAAAAGTAAAGACTTAAATATAGAGTGATTGAACAAATGAAATAATCCTCCCAGTATCCCTAAAGGAGTCCCCAATCCTAATCCTAATATTACATAACCAATTTGGCTAATTGAGTGATACGCAAGGAGCCTTTTAAAATCCCACTGACCAATAGCTAAAAATACCCCTACTAGCATTGAGACTGCTCCTAAAAACATGAATACGGATAGAGTAATATTATTTATACCTATGATATTAAAGAATATCCTCAATAACGCATAAACCCCCAACACCTTTATCAGCACCCCTGAAAGCATGGCTGATATAGGCGCAGGCGCAGAAGGATGGGCATCTGGAAGCCAGGCGTGAAAAGGCACAAGTGCTGCCTTTAAACCAAAACCTGCCAGAAATAAAACCGCCACAAAACTAACAATCATGCCGCTGCCTTTTTGGGATATTACAAAAGAAATATCTGCCATATTTAAGGTAGAGGTATAACTATAAAGAAGGGCGATTGCCAAAAGCACAAAACTTGAAGCCACTGAACCCATAACCGCGTATTTAAAAGAGGCCTCTAATTCTTCGGCCTCAGTGCCAAAGGCAACGAGGGCGTAACTGGCAATTGACGATATCTCTAAGAACACAAATAGATTAAATAAATCCCCCGTAATGATTATCCCGTTCATTCCCGCAAGCATCAGCATAAATAGAGTATAGAATCTGTATTTGTCGGTATATTTTTCCATATAACTTATAGAATATACCGTTATCAGTAAACTGACTAGATTTACCGTAACTAACATAAAACTCGTCAGGCCATCCAAGACCATACAGATACCTATAGGTGGCAACCAACTGCCCACTTTATAGACAAGGACTTTATGGGCATGCGCTAATTGAACAGAATTAAAGGAAAGGATAAGTAAAATCAGCGTGCCCAGATTAGCTAAGCAATCAGCAAAATTTCTTATCTTTTTCCCAAAGAGTGAAATAAGGAATGCTGTGCCTAAAGGGATAATCACGAAAAAAGGTAACATCGTCATCCTCTTAATCTGCGAATCTTAGTGATATCAAAGGTGCCGTATTTGTCGTAAATCCTTATGGCAATAGCCACAATAAGCGCAGTGACTGCTAAACCAATAACAATGGAAGTTAAGACCAATGCCTGGGGTATGGGATCGACCATATTAGTGATTGCCTGGTCTTTTGCTAATATCGGCGCTCTTGCGTGCATGCGATAACCTATAAGGACAAAGAATAGGTTCACGGCGTATTCGATAATCCCTAAACCAATAATTATCTTGATAATATTTCTCTTTCTCAACACGCAGTAAAGCCCTATGGAGAATAAAGCTAGGCACAAAATATAAACGCTCATTCTTTGTTCTCTGATTTTTTAAATAATATTAAAACCGTAAAAATAGCAAATAAACCTGCTCCCACCTCAAGACAGATAGCAATATTACATAATGGAATAATACCTGCGCTAAATAGCTCGAAAGGCCTTCCTTTTTGTAGAAAGAAATTAAAGAAAAAGTAGCCACCTGTAAAACCTAATAGGGCAATACTTAAAAACATAAGCGCACCCAAACTCTCTAATATAGATGCTGCTAGCTGGCCTAATTTCCTTAGGGCAAGGTCTTTACCAAAAGCAAGCATAAGGTGGATAAAAGAAAGCGCGATAATTACTCCGCCGGCAAATCCGCCACCGGGGCTAAGATGCCCATGCAAAACAATATATATACCGTAAAGTAATATTAACCCAACGGTGAGTCTGGTGATAGTTTTAACGATTAAAGTCATTCCCGGTTCTTTGTTTTTCATCTGATTCTACCTACTTTTCGCATCACTGCCAATACCCCCATTACTGCAGTAAAAAGAATAGTCGCCTCACCTAAAGTATCATACCCCCTGAAGTCTAAGATTATAGAAGCAACGATATTAGTTGCGCCGGTTTTCTTAAGACCTCCCTCAATATACTCTTTAGCCACTCGCATTATCGGTTGACCAAAATTAGGCAATTCCTTTAAGGCAAAATAGGCGAATGCCAAGAAACAGGCAATAAATAATAATGTAGATGCTGTATTAAAAAACCAGCGTCCATCTCTTATCAAAGGCAGGTCTTTTTTTATAGTGGCGCGAATAAGTATTATCAGACACAGGATTTCTACCACTAACTGAGTGATGGCTAAATCCGGCGCCTTTAATATCAGAAAGGCCAGGGATAAACCTAAACCCACTGCGCCTACGGCAATGACGCTGGAGAGCAGGTCTTTTACTTCAACGGCTACCACTGCCGCAAAAATCATAAATAGCAAAAGGATGTGCAGTTCCATAGTATTATCTCAAGAAGGCCCAGAACAGATACATCATCCCTAAAAGTGTCCAGGCCAGATAAGTAGGCAGGACTCCGTTATGCAGATTCTGGAAGAATTTACCGAGACCAAAGACAATAATCTTAGCCTGTTCATAGATATCGAATAATCCTCTCTCTGCCCCTTTATAAATATCCTTTAAAATCCAGAATTCTTTTACGCTGTTATAAAACTCGGTTCCGGTAACCCTGGTTTCTTCCAAATCAATTAATTCTCCTCCTATAAATGCCGTATCTTGACGCACCAGGGGCCTGGCCCACTTTAAGCATAATAACAGAAATCCGAGGACTAGACTAATAATAATCAGCAGAGTGGATAAACCTGCCTGCCAGGTCCCTATAAAAGAGACCCCTCTTATTGCCGGCAGGATAAAATAATGCAGCGGGATTTGCCTGGCGAAGACGCCGAAGATTATGCAGATAACTGCCAAGACTAGACACGGAAGCCACATCTGCCATTCTACTTCGTTGATGCGTTGTTTCGTTGAGTCGTTGTTTCGTTGTTGGCCGAGGAAAACAGCATGCAGTAATTTCATAAATGAGGCCAGGGTCAGCACTGACCCGAACATCGCTGCTACCAGGCACAAAATGCTTACTGCTTTTAAAAGGTAACTCTCAACTTGCCACTGCTGGAGCAATCCCTGATAAATCATCCATTTGGAAAAGAAACCGCAGAAAGGCGGGACTCCGGATATTGAGAGACTGGCTACCAGTGCGGATATATAGGTAAGGGGCATCCCTTTAGCCAAACCCCCTAATTCATCGAGTTCTGTGCTCTTGGCGCGGAACTCCACATTGCCGCTGGCCAAAAATAAACAATGTTTATAGATAGCGTTATTCAGCATATGGAACAAGCCGCCGGCAATACCAATGGGGTTTCCTGTACCGATGCCTAAGACCATATAACCTACCTGCGAAACTGCATGATACCCTAAGAGCCTCTTCATATTGTGCTGTACCAGTGCCATCATGACAGCTGCGATGATAGTCAGCGCGCCCATAAGCATAAGCAGTATATTCATTGCCTTATTCATGATAAATAAATTCAGGGAAATCCTGGCCAAGAGATATATCCCCAGCAACTTATCCAAAGACGCTAGGACGTACGCTGCCACAGGAAGGGGCGCGCTCTGGGCGCAATCAGGTACCCAGGAGTGAAAAGGCGCGAGGCCTGCTTTGGCAAAACAGGCAACCGCAATACTGATATAGGCAATTGCGGTCAGATAATAAGCGGGGGTAAGGGAAATCCTGATTTTATCCATCTGAAAGCTTCCTGTCAGGCAATAGATAATCCCTATACCAAAGAGCATCAGCGCATCCGAACCTCCAACGATAATCAGGGATTTCTTCGCGGCTGCGCCTGAGCCTGAGCCGCCCAGATTAATCAGCAGATAAAGGGTCGGGCCCAAAAACCCCCAGCAGACAAGAAGCAAAATCAGGTTATTGGCCAGGGCTGCGCCCAGTGCCGCTAGCGCAGTTAAGAAAATACAGCCGTAGTACTGCGCCAGATGCGGCTTGCCTTTCATAAACCTGGAAGAATAAATAACCGTAAGCAGGGAAAAGAAAACTATCCCTAAGGATATAAAACCGTTGAGAGTGTCTAATTTGAATAAAGGATATATGCTCATGCGAGTTTCAGCAGGTTCTTGGCTATTTTTTTAGTGTGGTAATAAACCGCGGCGGTAAAATCCAGCATATTCAAAAACATATTGCAGGCCATGGGGCTGCAGAGACCTTCGATCATCCTCTGGTTGTGCCGCTTACGGTAGAGGTCTACGAGAGTATCAATATGCTCATCTTTCCTGAGCACTTCTTTTACCGCGCTATAAGAGCCGCGCTCCAAAGCAGAGGTTACCTCCTTCAGCGCATCTTCTGTCCTGCGGTATAACTCTTCGTATTCCTTCACCGCCTCTTCGCTGAAAAGCAGCTTCTCCTGTATTTTTATTTCTATCCTCTCCAGTATATCTTTGCAATAATCTCCGATGAGCTCCAGGTCCCCTATGATCTCGGCATAGAGCGGGATTTTGGCCTTTTCCAAAGCATTGGAGGAAACCTTGTTCCATTCTACAAGCAGAAAGGTTATCTCTTTTTCCAGGCCGTTGAGCCTGTTTTCATCCTGCAGTATGGGCGGGATGAGGTCAGCATCATGCTCTATAAAGGTAAGGTGCGTTGTCTGCCACATCTTCAGCGCCAATTTTGACATCTCCGTAACCTTGGCCTTTATGGTATTAAGGTCGGCCATTTTGCCACCTCTCTTTTAACTTCTCGGTTTTTTCCTGCGAAAGTTTTATCAGGTCCCAGCCGCTCATTATTTTCTTATTGTCTGTTTTTCTGATTACTGCCACCCGCTCTGTGCAGCAGTAACAGGGGTCTACCGCTGCCAGGGTAATGGTGGCATCGGAAATCGTCCCGCCTACGGCAGCCACCTTGTCCGAGGCAACATTCATATAACTTGGGGCGCGTATCTTGTGCCTTACCGGCCGGTTTGTGCCGTCGCTTCTGATATAATGGAAACATTCCCCCCGCGGCGCCTCTACCCTGCCTATTCCTTCTCCGGCGGGAATATCCTTGACATCGGCGTCAATGGCGCCCTTGGGCATCTTTTCCAGGCATTGCCTGATAATGCTCACGCTCTCATACATCTCCAGAATCCTGACCACGGTCTTGGCAAATATGTCTCCGTCCTTTTCCACTATCACATTCCAGTCCACCCGGTCAATGGCGCCGTATGGCTCATCCCTGCGCACATCCATATTCAGGCCTGAGGCGCGCGCAACAGGGCCTACCACGCACCAGTCAATCGCCTGTTCTTTGGTTAAAGTGCCTACTGCTTTAAGCCGCATCTGTATTACCGGGTCATCCATTACCGCGCCGCGGAACAAATCCAGGGCAGGGGATAATTCATCCAGAGTTTTCTTTAATAGCGGTATGTCTTCCTCTGATATGTCCCGGCGCACGCCGCCGACTTTATACATGGCATAATTATTGCGGTTGCCGGTAATCATCTCGAAACAATCCAGGAGCGGCTCGCGGTATTTCCAAGCCCACATCCAGACGGTATTATAGCCGATGAAGTGCCCGGCCAGCCCCAGCCAGAGCAGGTGGCTGTGCAGCCTCTGTAATTCATCTATGATAGTGCGGATGTATAAGGCCCGCTCAGGGACAATATTGGCCTCTCTGCCCAGAATATCTTCCACTGCCAGGACAAAGGCATAGGGGTGGCTGGAAGAGCAAATCCCGCAGATACGCTCCACCAGAAAAGCCACCTGGTCAAAATGTTTTCCCTCGGAAAGCTTTTCAATGCCCCGGTGGTTGTAACCGATAATAATATCTATATCCACCACCTTCTCCCCCTCTACGTAGAGCTGAAAAAACTCCGGCTCTTCCTGTAAGGGGTGGTAAGGGCCTATGGGCACAATTACTTTATGGCTCATATTGTTTTATGTCAGTACTTCGTTAAAAAATATTTTTCTTTCCGATTATTTTCAAAAAACCAGTTTCTATAACTCGTGAAAAATCATAACTTACGACATTTCAATGCCTT
>Ga0315282_10003025_pt1 | contig 30414 bp, 28 predicted proteins | sample YL17G07_20_MG_FD_203693 | JGI IMG/M metagenome (GOLD analysis project Ga0315282, IMG submission 203693) | Sediment microbial communities from Yellowstone Lake, YNP, Wyoming, USA - YL17G07_20 | ecosystem: Environmental > Aquatic > Freshwater > Lake > Sediment | place: USA: Wyoming | collected... | reverse complement strand
GGATTGTGCTTGGCAGTTGATCATAGACAGGCTCAAGGAACTGAACCAGTTGGACAAATATGAAGAGAACATACCGGTCAAGGACTGGACGAGTTCGAGAGATGGAGGGCCACGCAAGAGAGTCAGGGAAGATTTGAAACTATAAATTATAAGAAAAGGTTGAGGTTAAGGCTGAGGTTGAGAAAACAATTCGAGAAGACACAAAAATATAGGCAGATAAAGGATAGGCTTGAGGTTTAGGAATTATCTTAACCTTAACCTTAACCTTAACCTTAACCTCAGCCTCAACCTAAAAGGAGTCTCAATCATGGTATTTAGGGTGGTGCGATGAAAACAAAGTCTAACATCGAAAAAATCTTAGAATCCGGTGGATTTGTGGTGACATCGGAGTGTGGGCCGCCGAGGGGGTCGGATCCGGAGGTGATCCGGAAGAAGGGTAACCTCCTCAAAGGGGTAGTGGATGCGGTCAACGTGACGGACAATCAGACCTCGGTGGTTAGGATGAGCTCCCTTTCAGCCTGTATCATCCTCAAGGAGATGGGGTTTGATCCCATTTTACAGATGGTCTGTCGGGATCGGAACCGGATAGCGCTTCAGAGTGACGTCTTAGGGGCAGCGGCCCTGGGGATCAATAATATGCTCTGTCTTTCCGGGGATCATCAGAAATTTGGGGATCATCCTAAGGCAAAGAACGTCTTTGACATAGATTCGATCCAGCTGATCAATACGGTAAAGACGATGAGAGACGATGGGAAATTCCTTGGGGGGGAGGAGATCAAGGGGAAGCCCATGCTCTTTATTGGGGCTGCGGCGAATCCCTTTGCGGATCCTTTTGAGATCAGAGCCGTAAGACTTGGCAAGAAGGTGAAGGCGGGGGTGGAATTTATTCAGACGCAGTGTATCTACAATATGGAGCGGTTTGAGAAGTGGATGGAGATGGTGAGGGAGCGCGGGTTGCATGAGAAATGTGCAATCTTGGCTGGAGTGACGCCGTTTAAGTCGGTGGGGATGGCGAAGTACATGAAGAATTCGGTGCCAGGGATGGATGTGCCGGATGCGATGATTGAGAGGATGAAGGGGGTTCCCAAGGAGAAACAGACGGAGGAGGGAATCAAGATTTGTGTGGAGACGATCCAGAGGTTGAGGGAGGTCCCAGGGGTGAGGGGGATTCATATTATGGCGATAGAGTGGGAGGAGAAGGTGTCGGAGATTGTGAAGGCGGCCGGCCTTCTGCCGAGACCACAGCTATGAAAAACGCATAGCGCATAGAGCATAGCGCTAAGCGTTAAACCAAAAATCCGCTATGCGCCGTGCGCTCTGCGCTTAGCGCAAAAAACGAGGGGGTGGAAAATGCCAAAGGCAAAGAAGATTTTAATCGTTGATGATGATCCAGATTTGGTGGAAGCAGTGACGATGATTTTGGAGTCGAAGAAATATGATGTGGCTGCTGCCTATGGCGGGATCGAGGGGCTCCAGAAAGCAAAGACTGAAAAGCCTGACCTCATCGTCCTCGATGTGATGATGCCGGACAAGGACGGATATGCAGTCTGCAAGGAGTTGAAGGCTAATCCAACACTCAGCAAGATCCCTATCCTTCTTCTAACAGCTGTGGTTTCTAAGATTGCAACGACCCGTTACACCCAACAGGGTGGCCTTGAAACCGAAGCCGATGATTACATCGACAAGCCCGTCGAGCCTGAAGTGCTGGTCAAACGGATTGAGGCCTTGCTTGCCAAATAAGGGTAAAGGTTGGAGGGAGGAGGTTGGAGGCAAATTCTTTAGGCCTCAAGTGAAACGCTCCTTAAGCGTAGCGATCCTATAGCGAAGCGCTCCTCCAACAGCGTAATATATGCCTGATCAAGTACAAATTCTTGTCATTGATGATGAACAGATCATGCGGGAGGGATGTTCACGAATCCTTTCCAAGAACGGTTGGGCAGTCATCTGCGCTGAGAATGGGACAAAGGGTCTCGAAGAGATTAAGGGCCAATCCGAAAAGATCGACGTTATTCTGCTCGATCTGATGATGCCGGGCATGAGCGGGATGGAGGTATTGGATCACGTTCGGGCCATCGATCCTAATCTCTTGGTCATCGTCATCACCGGGTACGCGACGGTGGAGTCGGCCGTTGAGGCAATGAAGAAAGGCGCCTATGACTTCATCCCCAAACCCTTCACGCCGGATCAACTCCGCATTGTGGTGAGAAGAGCTTTGGAAAAGAGGACTCTTCAGAAAGAGGCGGAGTTTCTTCGAAAGGAGCGCGAAAAATCCCTCCGGGACATTGCGACGGAGAAATCCAAGGTCAAAACCATTATCAATTGCATGGGCGACGGTGTCCTGGTATGCGATCGAGACGGTTGCATCGTGCTTTCGAACCCCGCAGCCAGTCGGATGCTAAAGATTTCTGAATCCTCCCTGATTGGAAACTTTCTTCCCCAATGTAACCTTCATCCCGAACTGGCCAAGACCATCCAGGAAAGCCTGACCACAAAGGATGGGAGCTATACTTCTATCTCTCAAGAACTGGGCATCGGGGAATCGGGAGACAGCTTTCTCCGTGCTCATACGGCACCGGTAAAGAACGATCTCGGCGAGACCATGGGCTCGGTCACTGTGCTTCAGGACATCAGCCATCTGAAAGAACTTGACAAGATGAAGTCGGAGTTCATTGCCATGGTGACCCACGAACTTCGAGCTCCCATCGCTGCAGTGGAACAACAGCTCACGGTCATTCTCAATAAGATGGCGGGTGAGGTGACAGAGAAGCAGGAACAACTTCTTCGCCGGGCGAAGGAAAGAACGAAAGGACTTCTCGATTTGATTAGAGATCTTCTCGACCTCTCCAAAATCGAAGCTGGGAAAATGGTCCAATATAAGGAGCCCCTGAATCTCCAAGAAGTGATCCAGAGGGTGGTCGATTTGATGAGGGCAGCTTCAGAAAATAAGAAGCTCGACCTCCAATTCTCTCCTCCTCCTCACATTTCATTGATTCATGCTGACCGCAACAGTATGGAGGGAATTTTTACGAATCTTATCTCTAACGCTATTAAATATACCCCGGAGGGAGGAAAGGTCTGGATCGACCTGGCTGAGGAGGGCGGATTTGTGAAGGCTTTGGTTTCGGACACGGGGATCGGGATTAAGAAGGAAGATCTTTCGCGGATCTTTGATAAATTTTATCGCGTCAAATCTTTGGAGACCCGTCAGATTGTTGGGACAGGGCTCGGACTTTCTATTGTCAAGAGTATTGTCGATGCCCATCTGGGTTCGATCTCTGTTGAAAGCGAGGAGGGGGGAGGTACCACGTTTATTATCCTTTTGCCCAAGGAGTCAAATCCCAGTTTCTGTATACCCCATCGTGAAGAAAATTGAGATGGTCGAAATTAAGGAAACGCGGTATCAAGCGTCACGGCCTGTCCATTCACTCAGCTCCGATAAAAAGAAGTGACCCTCATTCTGTCCTTAATCCTTAACGCTATCACTCGGGGCCTCGGGCGCCTGTCCCGTCCGGCCGCGCTGCGCCTGGGCCGCGGGCTAGGCTGGATTTATGGCTCCGTCATCCGCCACCGTCGCTCGGACGCCCTGGCCGCGCTGTGCCGAAGTTTGCCGGATTGCTCCGAAACTGAACGACAGCGCATTCTCAAGGCCATGTACTGCAACTTCGCCATCAACTATGTGGAAATTCTGCGCCTGGCCGGCGGCGCGGATGACGACCTCGGCCAGCTCGTCACCATCGAAGGTGAGGAAATCGTCCAAGACATGCTCCGGCGCGGCAAGGGCGCGCTCGTGCTTACCGCACACCTCGGCAATTTCGACCTGCTTGCCATGTTCACCGCCCAGCGCGGCTATCCGCTCACCATCATCTCCAAAGAAATCAAAAACCCCGCGCTTAACGACCTGTGGATGCGTCTCCGCGAGCGCTATGGCGTCAAAATTGTGCTCTCCCATAACTCCATGCGCGCCTGCTTCAAGGCGCTGAAAGGCAACGGGTTGCTCGGATTCATCCTGGATCAGAATCGGCCGCACGACCAGGGCATCTTCGTCACATTCTTCGGCCGGCCCGCCTGCACCACGCCTGGTCTGGCATTCATCTCCGCGGTCACACAGGCGCCGGTGCTCCCTGCGTTCATCCACCGCACGGACGATGGGCGACATCATGTGCGCTTGCTACCCGCCATCGAGCCACCGGCCGATCGTGGGGAGGACAGCCTTCGCCGCGCCACGCAGCAGTACACCACGATCATCGAGCAGGAAGTCCACCACCATCCCGATCAGTGGATTTGGATTCACCGCCGATGGAAAACCCGGCCCAAACCCGGCGACAAAATCGCTACGCCTGCCGACGGGTGAGGCGGTCTTCGCTTTTCGCTCCACAATTCGCACTTAACATCACGAAATTGGAGTTACTCCTTGACCGGAAAGTGCCCCGTCCGACCCATGGTTGGCGGGATGCGCGGGGTCCTTGCTTCCATCTTCATAACTTTACAAGCCATGCAAAATAAATTATAAGTTAGTGTTTCTTCCTGATACGCAGTGAGAAGAGGAGAAGATGAGTAGCGAAGAAGCAGACATCAGGGATAAAATGAAAGGAATATTGGAAAAGGTGGGGAACAAAAGAGAAAACCTCATACCTATTTTGCAGCAGATCCAGGAAGAGTTTGGTTATCTCCTGCCTGATGCCATGTTGGAGGTCGCACGGTTTCTAAATATCCCGGAGATTGATGTTTACAGCGTGGCGACTTTCTATAACCAATTCCGTCTCACGCCTCCGGGAAAGCATTCGGTAAGGGTCTGCATGGGGACGGCCTGCCATGTAAAAGGCGGACACATTACTCTTGCAGCTTGGCAAAGAAGGCTAAAAATAGAGTCAGGTCAGACCACACCCGATCGCGAATTCGATCTCGATACGGTGGCCTGTGTGGGATGTTGTGCGATGGCACCCGTGACGGTGGTTGATAAAAAAGTGCAAGCGAAGGCTGATCCCACAAGAGTGGACGGTATCCTTCTCCAATTTCAACTTCAAAAAGAAAAAGAAGATAAGGTAACCAATTGAAAGAATCTGCTCAACCAGTTGGGACATCCATCTTCGATGAGATAAGAAAACGAGCTGAGTCGCATTGGGAGAATCTTTGGAACGACCAGAAACCGGTCATCTTGGTCGGTACGGCCACCTGTGGGAGGGCCGCCGGCGCACTCGATGTCCTACAGGCAGTGAAGGAAGTTGTTAAGAACCGGAATCTAGAGTGTGGCATATTTGAAGTGGGTTGTCTGGGGCATTGCTATGCGGAACCTCTGGTCATCATTCGCAAACCGGGATATCCTTCCATCTGCTATGGCCATGTCACCCCTGTATTAGCTGAAAACCTAGTGGCTAACCTCATCTTAAACAATGATCCCAGCCTTGAATTTGTTCTTGGCGCCCTTGAAGCGAATGACCTTGTTCCAAGCTTTTCCGATTTTCCCCGGGCCCAATATGAGAAACGAATCATTTTAAGAAACTGCGGCAGAATCAGCCCTGATGAGATCGAGCACTATATTGCTCAAGGTGGATATCTGAGCCTGGTGAAAGCTCTCCGGATGAAACCCGAGGAGATTGTTGAGGAGATCAAAAGATCCAAATTGCGGGGCCTCGGCGGTGCAGGTTTTCCAGCCGGCGAGAAATGGGAGGTCTGCCGTCAATCTAAAGGTGAACCGAAATACCTGATTTGTAATGGTGATGAAGGTGACCCGGGCGCTTTCATGGACAGAGCGATTCTGGAAAGTGATCCCCACTCCGTGTTAGAGGGTATGATCATTGCAGGCCATGCCATAGGTGCCCGTCATGGTTATATCTATGTCCGTGCAGAATATCCTCTGGCCGTACAAAAAGTTCAGAATGCCATTCGTCAGGCAGCAGAGCTTAAATTTCTTGGTCAGAATATTCTTGGAAGTGACTTCAGTTTTGATATCACCCTCTTTCAGGGTTCTGGAGCGTTTGTCTGTGGCGAGGCGACCGCAATGATTGCCTCCATAGAGGGAAAACCAGGAATTCCCAGACACCGCCCTCCCCGTCTGGCCACTAAGGGTCTCTTTGGAAAACCAACTGTCTTAAATAATGTTAAGACTCTGGCCTATGTGCCCCATATTGTTAAGAACGGGGTGGAATGGTTCTCCCAGATAGGCACAGAAAAAAGCAAAGGCACGGCTGTCTTCGCTCTTGCTGGCAAAGTGGTCAATACTGGCCTGGTAGAAGTTCCCATGGGAACGACCCTTCGCCAACTCATCTTTCAGGTTGGCGGTGGCATTACCAAAGGCAAGCGGTTTAAAGCGGTACAGATTGGAGGCCCTTCCGGCGGGTGCCTTCCTGAGGAAGCCCTCGACATTCCCATTGATTTTGATTCCCTTCAGGAGAGAGGGGCCATGATGGGCTCCGGCGGGATGGTCGTTCTTGACGAGGATGATTGCATGGTTGAAATGGCCCGCTATTTCCTCGATTTTACCCAAAAAGAGTCCTGCGGAAAATGTACGCTCTGCCGTCTCGGGACAAAACAGATGCTAGATATTCTTGAGGACATCACCAAGGGCCGCGGTGAGATGGAGGACCTCGAGACACTCGAAGAGCTGGCAGAGGACATCAAGACAGGATCCCTCTGTGGTCTGGGAAGAACTGCGCCCAACCCGGTGCTCACGACCTTAAAATACTTCAGGGACGAATACAAGGCACATATCAAGGAAAGACGTTGCCCGGCATTGATGTGCCAGAGCCTTATGGCCTATTATATTCTCCCTGAGAAGTGTGCGCGCGGATGTGATGCATGCGTAGGAACCTGTACTGTGGAGGCGATCTCGACAGACAAGAAAAGAAGAATCAAGGTCATTGATCAGGAGAAATGTGTCAAGTGCAACACCTGTATGGCGGCCTGTCCGCCTCAATATAATGCGGTCGTCAAACTGTCGCCCCCTGATCAGGTCCCGAAGCCAAAGTAACCCCTCACTCCCCTCTCCCCTCAGGGGAGAGGGTGGGGGTGAGGGGAGGTTGAGGTTTAGGTTGGAGGTTAGAGGTCGAACCGCAATTTTAAAAAAGTAGGGGCGGCCCTCTGCGGCCGCCCACTCGGAAGCCTGCAGAAGGGCTCCCCTCGGCCGGTTCGGAATGTCTTGCAAAGGTTTTAGAACATGTAGGGTTTGCTCCCCGAGCAAACCAGATTTTCAGCACATGCTATGAAGGACGTATTCCTCACAATCGACGGCAAAAACATTAAAGCCAAAGAAGGTGAAAACATCCTCTTCGCTGCCCTGGAGAATGGCGTCTACATTCCCAACCTCTGTGCCATCCAGGAAAAGAAGGAAGCTGCTGCCTCCTGCCGTCTCTGTTTTGTAGAGGTCGAGGGCTGGATAGAGCCCGTCACCGCCTGCACTGAGCCAGTCAAAGAAAATATGGTCATCCATACCAAAGGCAAAATTGCTCAGAGACTGGCACGCACTTCTCTTGAACTCCTTTTGTCCAATCATCCATTAGATTGCTCTCACTGTTCAAAAAGCCGTTCTTGTGAACTGCTGAAGATTACTAAACACCTCGGTATCAAAGTAAAGGCAAACAGATTTAGGAAGCTCGAAAGAAACCTTCCCATCGATGACAGCCTTTCCATCTTCACGTTCGATCCGAATAAGTGTGTCCTTTGCGGGAAATGTGTTTGGGTATGCCAGGAACAATTGGGGATCGGAGCCATAGGTTTTACACGCCGTGGATTTAAGCGGGTTGTATCAACTTACCAGGATGCACCCCTCGCTGAATCCAGGTGCACCCAGTGTGGCGAATGCGTCAAAGTCTGCCCCGTCGGTGCCCTGACGTTCAAAGATTCCAATAAAGTTCACAAGGCCCCCTCCTCTAACGCCAAGTTGTAAAAAGAAAAAGTCCTTTCTCAGTGTTTCCATTCTCCTCGGATTGGGTCCGAACAGATATTGTCGAATTGCTCGTCAATGTTGTCGAACTCCGCTACTATTTGAAACCAATAGGGAAAGCTGTTCGGCCAGAACAAGTTTCGACAGATTTTTCCCCTACCCCTAGTCCCAGAATACTGCGCTATTTGTTTCAGAGGTGAAGGCCTCTTAAAAAACCAGGAATAGCCAAACAAGTTGAAAATCTTATGAAATTAAATCGAAGGAGGCATAAAAGCAGTCCCTCATCTGTGGCCTATGAGTGAGTTGGCATGGCGCTTGCTACTTGAATTTTTCAAATGGCTATTTTAAATATATATTTGAAAACCCCTGATCGTAATAGCTGTTCGGAGGATAAGATGAAGATCCCAGGGAAAGGTGCTGCAAAGACTTACAAGAGCCTGCTGGCGGCCGCGAGCGAGGTTTTCGCAGAGAAAGGCTACCGGGATGCAACGATTGCAGACATCTCCAAACGGGCCAGGGCAAACGTTGCAGCGGTAAACTACCACTTCGGTGATAAAGAAACTCTTTACAGGGAAGCATGGCGCCATTCGTTTCTCGAATCCATAGAAGCCCATCCGCCGGGGGGTGGTGTCAGTGACACCGCACCGCTCGAAGAACGTCTCCAAGGGCAGGTGGCGGCCCTTCTTCGTCGGATTGCTGACAAGAGCAACAAAGACTTCTTCATTGTTCATAAAGAACTTGTCAACCCGACAGGGCTGTTAGAGGAAGTCATGCGGAAAGAACTCCGACCCCTGCACGAGAAAATGGAGACCCTGGTGCGTGACCTCCTTGGCCCGCTTGCCTCAGACAGGGAGGTTCAGTTCTGCGTGATAAGCATCATAAGCCAGTGCATTAATCCGATGGTTGCGAGAAAGGGACGGCGTGGAAAGCGAGAAGGCAAGGATGATCCTCCGGGAGTTGACGACATCGAATCCTATTCTAACCACGTCGTGAAATTCTCGCTGGCTGGAATTCGTGCTATTCGCAATGACATCAAAAAGAGTCGAAGGCACACAAAATTCAAGGGAATAAGTCGAGATGGCTCAAAACAGGAGTAACTCATGAATGCTCTCCGCGAAGCAATTTTCATTAGACCAATACCGTGGTTCTTTGCGGTGCTTGCAATCCTCACTTTTGCCGGGTGTGCTACAGTGGGGCCTGATTATGTGCCGCCCGACACGCCCGTATCTGCAACCTGGCACACCCAACTCAAAGGAGGCCTGATAACCGAGGAGATGGATCCAAAAACCCTGGCGGCGTGGTGGACCACGCTCAACGATCCGGAACTCTCCAGTCTGATCGATCGCGCCGTGGCAGGCAACCTCGATCTGAAGAAGGCTTTGGCGCGGGTTCGTGAGGCGCGCGCCCGCCGGGGCATCGCCAAGGCCGATCTCTTTCCCACTCTCGACGCCACGGGTTCTGCCACATGGAGCCGTACCAGCAAAGACACGGGATCCGGCAAGACCAGTGACCTTTACGCTGCGAGCTTTGATGCAGGCTGGGAGTTGGATATCTTTGGTGGCGTCCGTCGCTCGGTGGAGGCGGCTGAGGCAGACCTCGGGGCTAAGCAAGAGGACTTGCATGATGTGCTCGTCTCCCTGCTTGCTGAAGTGGCCGTGAACTACCTGGATGTGCGTACCTTTCAGGTGCGACTTGCCGTGGCAGAGGCAAACCTGCAGGCTCAAAGCGAGACCTACCAGTTGGCCCAATGGCGTTATGAGGCGGGCTTGAGCGACGAACTTACCGTGCAGCAGGCCCGATATAACCTTGAAAATACACGTTCCCAAATACCAACTCTGCGCACGGGGTTGGAGGAGGCCATGAACCGCATTGCCGTGCTCCTGGGAGAACAACCGGGCAAGCTTCATGCGGAACTGGAGAAACGAGAGCCTATTCCGGTCACACCCTTGAACGTTGCAGTGGGTGTGCCGGCTGACCTCCTGCGGCGTCGGCCCGATGTGCGACAGGCCGAGCGCCAACTGGCTGCGCAAACAGCAAGGATCGGTGTGGCTACGGCGGATCTCTACCCCAAGTTCACATTGAGCGGCTCCATCGGCCTGGAAGCCCTTTCATTGAATAACCTGTCTTCTGGCATATGGACCTTGAGCGGAGGGCCTCGCATCAGCTGGGCAATCTTCAAGGCTGGAGCGATCCGCCAAAACATAGAGGTTCAGTCGGCACTTCAGGAGCAGTACCTGATTGCCTATGAAACCGCTGTGCTCAGTGCCCTGGAAGAGGTTGAAAACGCACTCGTGGCCTATGCTGAGGAACAACAGCGGAGGCAGTCATTGAGCGAGGCGACACAGGCGGCCCAGAAGGCGGTAGAGCTGGCACAGCACAAGTACCAGGCAGGCCTGACGGATTTCAGCAATGTACTGGACGCCCAGCGCTCACTCTTGTCATTCCAGGACCAACTGGCCCAAAGCGATGGGACCGTAACCTCCAACTTGGTTCGCCTGTACAAGGCCCTCGGAGGAGGATGGACATCAATGGCTCCCGATGAGAAGAAATAACTTATGACACGGAGAGAAAAAATGAAATCGAAAATTGATCCAGACTCAGATGTTGCGCAGACCTTGGAAATTGATCAATCTTCAGGCCGCAGAAAGGGCCTGAAGCGATGGCTCATCGTGGCCCTCCTGGTGGCAGCCGTGGTAACAACTGTTGTGATCTGGAAGAGGATGGAAAATTCCAATTCGGTGCAGTACAAAACCCAGGAAGTGGTGCGCGGAAATCTGTCGGTCGTCGTCACCGCCACAGGCACCCTGCAGCCAACCAACAAAGTTGATGTCGGCAGCGAGTTGTCGGGCATTATCAAGACCGTCCAGGTGGACTACAACGATAGGGTAAAGATTGGCCAGGTCCTCGCCACACTCGACACCTCAAAACTCGAAGCGCAGGTCACACAATCCAGGGCCGCCCTGGAAACAGCGAAGGCCAAGGTCCTGCAGGTGCAGGCCACTGTCACGGAAACTCGCAGTAAGCTCACACAGTTTCAAAAGGTGCGGGAATTGAGCAACAACAAGGTACCCTCCCAGGCTGAGCTTGATGCGGCAGAGGCGGCGTTTGAGCGGGCCAAGGCCGATGAGGCCAGCGCCAAGGCGGCGGTCTCCCAGGCCCAGGCCACTCTGGAAGTTAATGAAACAGACCTGTCCAAATCGGTTATTCGGTCCCCGATTAATGGGGTTGTCCTTGCACGCAGCATAGAGCCCGGACAAACCGTGGCCGCTTCCTTTACTGCCCCGGTGCTATTCACTCTGGCCGAGGACTTGACCAAGATGGAACTGCACGTGAATGTGGACGAGGCCGATATCGGTAAAGTGCAGGAAGGCCAAAAAGCCACCTTCAGCGTCGCCGGCTACCCGGATCGAACTTTCGAGGCACGGATCACCCAGGCCCGTTTCGGTTCATCAACGACGTCAGGGGTTGTGACCTACGAAACGGTGCTGAAGGTCAACAACTCGGACCTCTCTCTACGGCCTGGGATGACGGCCACCGCGGACATCACGGTCAAAAAAGTTGAAAATGCCATCCTCATACCCACTGTTGCGCTGCGTTTTACGCCGCCAGTACAGGAGGAGAAGAAGAAAGAGGAGAAGAAGTCTTCCGGCAGTCTGGTCGGTTCCCTGCTCCCGCGTCCGCCCCGTTCCGCGTCCAAACAAGGCGAGGACGTTTCCGCCAACAAAAAGCAACAGCGCGTCTGGACATTAAAGGATGGGCAGCTCTCAGCCATCCCTGTCACGATCGGGTCGACAGATGGAAGCATGACTGAAGTTGTGGCCGGAGACATCAAACCCGGGATGGCGTTGGTGGTCGATACCCTCAGTGCGGGGAGATGAGCATGACTGCCCTTAATCATACAGACAACCAACCCCTTATTGAGCTGCAAGGCGTGACGAAAGTTTACGGCACTGGCCAGGCGGCCATGCATGCACTTCGCGGCATTGATCTTCGAATCGATGAGGGCGAGTTCGTGGCGGTGATGGGACCAAGCGGTTCAGGCAAGTCCACTTGCATGAACATCCTTGGCTGTCTGGATACGCCAACCGCTGGGGTTTATAAGTTCAAAGACATTGAAGTGGGCAAACTGACCCGCGACCAGCGCACGCGGTTGCGCCGGTTCTACCTTGGTTTTGTCTTTCAGGGCTATAATTTGTTAAGCCGCACCTCCGCGCTGGAGAACGTAGAACTGCCCTTAATTTATCGTCGTGTCCCCGCCGGCGTGCGACGAGCGCGTGCCCTTGAGACCCTGGAGACAGTGGGTCTCAAGGGATGGGAATCCCACACGCCTGGCGAACTCTCGGGAGGTCAGCAACAGCGGGTCGCCATTGCACGTGCGATTGTGACTGACCCCGCCGTATTGTTTGCGGACGAACCTACGGGTAACCTGGATACGGCCCGAAGCCGTGAAATCATGGATCTGGTCACCGGTCTAAACCGCAACCAAGGGATCACCATCGTCATGGTCACTCACGAACGGGATATGGCAGCCTATGCGAAGCGCACCGTCCGCTTCTTAGATGGTCTGGTTGAGTCAGATGAGCAAAACGGGAGGGCAACATAATGCTATGGAACACGATTCTACTGGCCTTGCGTGAAATCAAGCGAAACGTCATGCGCTCGGTCCTGACCATCCTGGGCATCGTCATCGGTGTGGGAGCGGTCATCACCATGGTCACTATCGGAGGAGGCGCCACTGCCCAAGTCAAAGAGCAGATCGCAAGCATGGGCAGCAACCTGCTCATGGTCACTCCTGGGAAAAGACTTGGGCCTGGCCAGTCTTCCAACACCGTTTTGTTCAAAGCGAGCGATGGAGAGGCTATTCTCAGGGACGTCAACTCGATTGCTGCCGTGGCTCCAGTCTCTTCCAGGAGTATCCAAGCCGTATTCGGTAATCAAAACTGGTCGACCCAGGTAACAGGAAGCGACAATCAGTATTTCAGGGTGACGAACAGATCCATCAGGTTGGGCCGACAATTCAGCGACAGCGAGCTACGCAGCGGCGCAGCGGTCTGTATTGTGGGTGAAACTGTGCGGAAAAAGCTGTTCGGCGGGCAAGAATCTTTAGGGGGAAATATTCGTCTCGAAAAACTCTCGTGTCAGGTAATCGGCATCCTGGAAGCCAAGGGCCAGAATACCATGGGCATGGACCAGGACGATATCGTTGTCATCCCATTACGTACTTATCAGCGGCGCATTTCCGGCAATCAGGATGTCGCGATGTTTCAGGTCTCGGTTCAGCAGGGCGCCTCGACCGATAAAGCTCAGCAGGATATTCGGTTGTTGATTCGGGAGAGGCGTCATCTATCACCCAGTGATGATGATAACTTCAATGTGATGGACATGAAGGAGATCGCCAATATGCTTACGGGGACCACACAACTGCTTACGGCTTTGCTGAGTGCCGTAGCTGCCGTCAGCCTTCTGGTAGGCGGTATTGGCATCATGAATATTATGCTCGTGTCGGTTACGGAGCGGACCCGCGAGATTGGTATCCGGCTCGCTATTGGGGCTTTCGAGCGTGAGGTACTCATGCAATTCCTGGTGGAGGCGGTAGTGCTGTCTTCCTTCGGAGGTTTAATCGGTATTGTGCTGGCCCTCACTGCATCCGTCTGGCTTGCCGGTATGTTGCGCGTACCCTTCGTCTTCAACGCAGGCATCGTCGTTATCGCCTTCCTATTCTCGGCCGCGGTGGGCGTGATTTTTGGCTACTTCCCGGCACTCAAAGCCGCCCGGCTCGACCCGATCGAAGCGCTGCGCTACGAATAATATACGAACACTTCTTGCCTCAGGCTGTCCCGGTTGTTTTGCTGTTTCCTTTGACCGGTATGTGCCCTGCCCCATCGGCGCCCTCACTTCTTTTCCTCTCCTCACTCACTTCCAAAAGATTCAAAAAAGGTGTATATTCCAAACCGTCTACACCTTGGCCCCAACAACAGCACTTCAGTGATATTTTACTGTAAGCGAAAGCTTAGAAGGGCGGATTGAAAATGACGGATATGGATGAATGGGGAAAGGATCCTTCGGTACAGATCATGCGAAAGGTTTTCAAGGGGATGGAGAAAGCCCAGCATGAACTCCTCAAACGGCTGGATATCACTCCCTATGACCTACGAATCAGGAGGTGGCGCGAGCAGGCACTTGCCCTCTTCGAGAGAGCTTGGGGCGTTGCAAGTCGGATGGGCATCACCATAGATGAACATACGGCATCTTTGGTTTATGTCCATTGTCTTGCGAAGATCATGAGTGCGGAGCGAATCAATATCCCTGCAGGCATATTGCCTGATGCAAAAAGTGTAGAAAGGATTTTCAAGGAGGTCTTTTCATGATCCGTTTGCGTTTATTCGGCCGCTGCCGCATCTATCATGATCCGGTAAGCCCGGTCTTAAGGGCACCAGCGGAAATCGGGTGGGACGCCTGGTTTCGCACCATTGATCTCGTCACGCCCCAAACACTCAAGGGTCGGGAACTGCTTTTGCGGACACGTGGCTGGTGGACTGTTGAACCTTCGGATGTTCTAGATATTGTCGAGGAGCACGGTAAGCTCGTGGTGGGCGAAAAAGGCGAGTTGATGGTGGAGTTTACGAGTCAAAAAGCTCTTGATGCCCTTTCAACCTCACTCTCAGAACGATTTGATGATCAAGTGTTGCTCGCCCCATAGGGTTTTTCCACTATAGTTTGACGTGGCGGGACGTAGTTCAAAATAAGCAAATTCCTCTTTAGCACATCGGCTGTGGCGATTGGGCAGGAGGATATACGAAAGCCGCTAGGAGGAGATAAAAATCATCATGACAATCTCGCCCAATGATCTAAATGACAAGTCAGACAGGAAGGATTAGAATTATGCAGATAAATCCGGATTTTATTTCTCCTTGTGGTCTTTATTGCGGAGTCTGTGCCATTTATATCGCACACCGTGATAATAATCGCAAACTCAAGGAGCGGTTAGTGAATCTTTTAAAGGGAGGAGTCCCTGGCAAAGGTAAACTCCCCAATAGTGAAAGCCTTTCCATAGAAGATATTAAGTGCCGAGGCTGCTTATCTGATGAACAGTTTATGCATTGCCGACAGTGTGAGATCAGGAAGTGCACAAGAGAGAAAGGTTACACCGGATGTCATCAATGCGATGAATTTCCTTGTCAGTATATTGAAAATTTCCCGATGCTTGTCGGCAAAAAGGTTATTTTGCGGGCCATTCCGTATTGGCGAGAGGTTGGTACTGAAAAATGGATTCAAGATGAAGAAGCCCGCTATATTTGTCCTGAATGCGGCAATAAAGTTTTCCGGGGCGTTGTAAAATGTAACCAGTGTAACGCGAAATTGAATCTGGACTAGTTTTTTGTTGTGGGAGCAAGAACCGCTTTAATTTTAACTGCATAACCATCGCATGAACTCGGACGTGGCTTCCGCTGCGTTCCAGCCCCGCCGCTTATGCGAATCGTTCGTCGAAAGAAAATTACAGCATTGCATACCCCCTACCAGATGAGATATTATCTCTTATAGGGTGGTCCTATGAAAATCGAAATTGAGAAAGAAGATGATGGCCGCTGGATTGCTGAAATCCCAGAACTTCCTGGGGTTATGGCGTACGGGAATAGCCGGAATGAAGCCATTTCAAAGGCAGAAGCATTGGCCTTGCGGGTCCTGGCTGACAGGCTAGAACATGGTGAAGAAATTCCGGAACTTAAGGAAGTATTCGCAATCACAGCATGAGCGAATGGCCTTCAACAAGAGCCCGTCAAGTCCTTGCTGCTTTGCTTCGAATGGGTTGGACGATCAAACGGCAGTCCGGCACCTCTCACCGCGTTCTTACTCGCCCCGGCTGGCCCGATTACGTTTTCGCATTTCATGATCGTGAAGAGATCGGGCCAAAGATGTTGGCGCGTATTGCCAAACATACTGGTCTTACCCCTGAAGATTTATAAAAATCGCCGAACCAACCACTCCAGCGGATGGCTGACAGCCACCGCTGACCTAAATCCTAGGCAGCACGTTTGGAGGTACACGTCATGAAAGTGTCTGGAAACACAATCCTGATCACGGGTGGTGCTACTGGAATCGGCTTGGCTCTCGCCGAAGCGTTTGTTGACTTGGGCAACAAGGTTGTGATCTGTGGCCGCCGTCGCAACAAGCTGCTGGCCGCAAAAAAACAGAACCCTCAATTGGAGATCAGAGTCTGTGACGTCTCACGCTCCGCCTCAAGAACGGCTCTCGTGCGGTGGATGGAGCAGCGCTTTCCCTCGCTCAATATCCTGGTCAACAATGCGGGCATTCAGCGTCGCGTCGACTTTTCAAAGGGGACCCGCAACCTACGTCAAGCGGATCAGGAAATAGCAACAAACCTTGTGGCTCCCATTCATCTTACCGCCCTGCTGCTTCCTTTACTCAGGAAACAGAGCCGGGCGGCCATCGTCAACATCTCCTCGGGGCTCGGATTCACGCCCTTAGCCGCAGTTCCTGTCTACTGCGCGACGAAGGCAGCCATCCACTCCTTAAGCCTTTCACTACGGCACCAGCTCCGCCACACTCGAGTATGCGTCTTCGAGATCGCACCACCTATGGTGGCAACGGAACTGGCTGGCCGTCGTCAACGACCTGAGGAGGATGAGTACACTATGAGCACCAGCGCGGTTGCCAGAGAAATCGTGACGGCGATTGAGACCGAGACGTACGAGGTGCCACTGGGAGCCGCCGTCAATCTGTATGAGAAGCGCGACCAGATGTTCTCGGCCATCAATGAGTAGGAAGCGCAGCCTAACAATCGGCTGCAGCGGATAGCCATCGCTGATTTCAAACTTCGCGCCGCTAATGCGGTCCACAACCTAGAAGAGAAACGTAATGTCCAAGTCCCCGGAAACAGAAACAAGCAAGAGATCTGTTGAACACCAACCCTCTGAGACAGCCATGGCAACTGCCACCATGCGCGCTCTGGCGGCACATGACGAGAGGGAAGAGATCAGGGGATCTGACTACCTTGCCGAGGTATTCCTAACCGAGGATCGAAAGGCCTCGCTCAAAGACCTTGCGGTGCGAAAATGGGTGATGAAGAATAGGATCGCACCCGGCACGTACGAGTTCATGATCGCCCGTACGGCGTTCTTCGACCATATCGTAAGAGACGGATTTCTGCAGAACATAGCTCAAATCGTGCTCCTTGGCGCGGGATATGACAGCCGACCCTATCGTTTTAAAGACCTTATCAAAGATACCAGGATTTTCGAGCTCGACGCGCGCCCTACACAGCTTCGCAAGAAGGAGATGCTCGAGCAGGTTGGCATTCCTTTGCCAGCCCATCTGGTCTTTGTTCCCATAGATTTCAATAGGGAGAATCTGAAGGATGTCTTACCCGCTGCGGGTTTTTCCAGAGATCAAAGGGCGCTTTTTGTCTGGGAGGGGGTCACGTATTATCTGCCAGCAAAGGTTGTCGACGATACGCTTGGAGCCATAAGAGACATATCATGTGTCGGCAGCTCCGTTTGCTTCGACTACGCTTCTCTTTCGGCTGAGGCGCTCAGCGAAGAGGGAGCCAAGATGCTAAGGGAGCATATGAAATCCAGATACTCAGCCGAACCGACCAAGTTTTTCATCCCCCAAGGCAGGCTCGAGGCATTCCTGGTAGAACGGGGTTACGTAATCATCGAGCATCTGGCTCCATCCGAAATGGAAATGAGATATCTTACCCTACGGGATGGCTCAATTGCCGGTAAGGTGCCCGCTCTCTTCTCTCTTGTTCATGCAGCTTTAGCACGATAGCTGGGCCGCTATCCCCCTGAATACAACATTTCAACCCATAACAAACGGAATGGATCCGGAGGAAAGGTTTGTTTTTCATATCGAAGCCTTTCCACAGGGGACCCATTTTGGCAAGATATATTCACTGTTTGAAGTTCAAAGTGATTCATCGCCATCCAAGAAAAAAGGTGCTTTTTTCTCTTTCATCAAGAAATACTATCTGAACAGAAAGAACTGCAGGTATTGTTTTCCTATGCATTCCGTGCTAAATTTTTGATAAACATTAACCGGGGGTGTTATCATAACGAAATCTATTCTGATTATCAAAGATGAAAAGGATATTGTCGACTTGATCGAATACCACTTGAAGCAGTCGGGTTTTTCGGTCATCAGTGCCCTTGACGTTTCCATATATTACGCCGATACCGCAGACCCACAGGAAGCTCTTTTCGTTGTAATGGACTACCCTGCGAGCAAGACCCCGATTTCTCTCAACAACAAGAAGGAAATATCGGGACAGCTCAATGACTGGTCATGAATGCTTCCACCGCCTTCATTAGGAATGTTGAAGCCTTTTCCTTGGAGCTGGTCCGCCTCATTGGAGCCCTGGGGATCTATCCCGTGCAGCATCCGTCCTGTCGGAGCATTGCCGAAAACGTAGTTGCGTTAGCACCTCTTGATTCCACCGGGACCCTCACGATTGGCGTCACGCCCATTGAGCTTGTTGTAGCCGGACAATTCATAGGCGGAAAGTCCACCCGCCTCGCCAATCTCCTTTGTGTTCGAAAAATAGTTCGAATCTTCTGGACGAAAGATGTCCGGCCAGAGGAACTTCTGGTATTTGCTAAACTTCTCTCCAACCCCAAAACTGTAGGGATGGAGCTCCGAAAGAAGCTTCATGCCGAGGGGGTTTACACCCTCGATTTTGAACCTCTAGAAATCCAACAGATCCATGGGAAGATCGATGAAACCGCGACAGACGTTGAGGTCAACGCAGCCCAAAGACGCCGCCAAGCCTGGATGTTATTGATGGATCAGGATACCCCTGCTGAGCATGTTGCTTCGGTTCTCGTGACTGATCAGTTCTGGGATGAGGCAAAGACGGCCTGGTCAGATCTAGGATACGGTGATTCGACGGGTTTTACCGCGTTCTTGCTCCAACTGGGGAATCGGTTCGAGACCGCCATCTCTCTCATACCAGACCAACAACGAGAGCGCGTGTTGGGTCATCTCGCAAAGATCGGCAAGACCCTTTCACCGCAGGATGTGGCGCACATCGTGGCTCGAGAGGATCCAGAGGGAAACAGCATCGGGCAAGGGATTACTTCCCTTGTTCGAGAAATTGACGGACCACGATTTGTTGACTTGTTGGCTGGCCTAGCGGCCTCTGGCAACCAAGGAACGCGAAGGCTCGTTGAGATCTATCGCGCTTTCGCCCCCGCCACGACTTCTGAGGAGTTACTGGCGTTGGTGAGAGCCAAGCTATCTTCACCCGAGGATAGCGGCTTTGCAGCCGACGTGTGGAGGACGGTGGAGGCCTTCATCCTCAGCCTCACCGAAGAACCCTTTATGGATCCCGACTATTTGAAGTCCCTCGATGATGTGGTGGACTCGGCGGCTCGTATCTCCGTCGAGGAGAAAATTCCGGAGTTGCTGGAAGATCCTGCCGGTCACCTGGACCATGTCATCCTCGCGCTCGCAGGGACCGATGACGATTTTTGGCAGAGAAAACTCCTTCAACGTCTTGAGACGCACATGGAGCGACTTGATGTTTCTCGAGTATTCGGGTTCGCTAGACTCATCGACAACGTGGTTTCAGAATTGCTAGACACTGATCCCACCTTGGTCCGGACCCTCTTCCGCATGGGACTTGCCTCTGTTTCCAAACCGACTGTTGAAGAACGACAGGCCTTGTTCGAATTCAGCTTACGCCACGAACATGTTCTCTTGCATTATGCGCTGAAGGTATTGTCGGAAGCAAAACAGATCTCTGTCCGCTACTTCCTTGTCGATCTCCTCTCCCATTTCTCCGCTGCGGCAACGCCTGTCTTCATATCGAAAGCTCGCAACAGCTCCTGGCACCTTACCCGCAATCTGGTTATTGTTCTTGGGCAGCAAGGTTTTCTGCAGGCTGTCCCCGCTCTCAAAACCTTATCAAAACATCCCCATCTGAATGTGCGGAAGGAGGCTTTGAAGGCCTTAAAAGCCATCGAGAGAGGTAGGGAGCTTGAAGACCGTGTCCCCTGACGGCCATAGCCCTTGACGGATGAAGGCGGCAGGGTGTACCGTGGTCAAAAGAGGTTGTTCATGGTTTTATTGCAATCGATCCTGGAGGGCGTATCATCGTGAGACAAGATAATCTTGGTTATTTTTTGAACGCTCTCGGCGCTCTCTTCCGGACAAGACGGATCTTCCCTCCGGGGCAGAGACGCGTCCTCTTGGCTGCTCGACAGGCAGCCCACCGGCTATCGGTATGGGGCGGTCCGATAAGTATCACTCTCCTCGGGGATGAGGTCATTATCGAGGATCGAACACTGAAAATACTCCCCTCTACTTTTAAGGAACTTTTCCAGTCACTCCTGCGATCTGGTTGTGAGAGGGTTCACATCGAGGCGGACGCCGACGCAGCCGATCTTATGGCCTGGATGGATCATGTGGTTTCCAGAAGGCAGGGTCCCTACCGGAATGCTAGTATCGTTGCCGGCCGGCTGACCCTAGAGAAGCCGTCCCATCGTCCCCCGGTTCCGACCCCTGTGCAAGCCGTACCTGGTCTTCTAGGGCTTCTGACGCACGCTCAGGAAGCCTTTTCCGATCTTGAATCGAAAAAACCAGAGGGCCTCGTCCGTGCAAAGGAGATTGTGGGTACGATCGCGTCGCGCCTCGCCCTTTCAAAGGAAATTTTCGATCCTATCCACGAGCTCAAGGATTTTGATGAATATACGTTCACCCATGCTCTCAATGTGTCGGTCCTCTCATCTTCCATTGCAAGGGTCGCCAGGTTCCCTATGGAAATGATCAAGACGATTGCTCTTGCGGCTCTTTGCCACGACCTCGGAAAGAGTCAGCTTCCCCACGCTATCCTGATCAAGGGAGACACCCTGGATCCCAATGAGCGAGCGGCCATGGAGAAGCATCCGGTTCATGGAGTTCGACTTCTTCTCGATACCCCCGGAGTGGAATCAGAAAACCCTCTTCTTCCTGTCGTAGCGTATCAACACCATATACGTGTCGACCATTCTGGATATCCTAAGCTTCCGGCTGCCCTGAGTTCCCACAAGCTGCATCCCGCGAGCCTCATTGTTGCAGTGGCCGACATTTATGACGCCCTGCGTACGGTCCGTCCCTACCGACCAGCCATGAGCGTTGCCAAGGCGTGTTCAATTCTGCTTCGAGAAGCGATGTCAGGGACACTCGACAAGGGTTACGTCTCGTCATTCCTCACACTCCTAGAGGTTCTTGCTCCCGGGAGAAGCGTCGTCCTCTCCGATGGAAGTCGAGCTGTTATTCTGGAGACACGGGCAAACGATCCATTGGCCCCCATGGTAGAGCGTGAAGATGGCTATGCGTATGATCTTTCCTCATCCCAAAACCTGTCAATTCTAGAAGTTGAAGAAGAGACCGCGTGATCGAAACAGGATGGTCTCAACTTCAGTTCGGGGTAGCGCTATAGCAACGGACGGAGCTTTCAGGGGTTCTTTTGATATCGAATCCACCGAGGGAACAGGAACGATCATTCGTGCATCATGGCCATTGCGGGGTCACGGTTGATTGTCAAGGACCCGTCTGTCTACGAGGCTTCACTATCTGCTATAAACCCTCTATTTTCAGACTACCGAAAATGTTCGGATTTGATTCTCATATATTGAATCCAGATACATGATTTTTACCAAAAATCTTCGATTCTCAAATCAAGCCTCAATCGTAGATTCACAGGTGAAATATTGAATCGAGAGTTCTTCTGACACTCTCTTTCAAATAATATACTGGTCTGGGCAGCTCTAGTAAGAGGCATCGAGGCTTTTTCCCTGAAATGAAACTTTATGAAATGACTACTGGAGGCCACCGATAACGATTCGGCCCCGGTATCCCCCTGAACAATTTTTCTCCCTACTTGTCCAATATTTTCTCAACAAAAAAGTCAGAGACTGGATAAAAACTTGTCACTATTTGATCTTTAAGTCTAAATAAAATACAAAAAGTCCGAAATTTCAATAAGTTATCAATAGACAACTATTGGCACAATTTTTGCTGAAAAATTATGGGATATTCCCAAGGCTAAGGACAAGCGGGATTAACCAAAACCAACTATTGTGAATCATAACCTTAATATAAATATATTGATCCTTCTTCTCAACGTTTCTACTGTTTGCCGCAACTAAATTCATACTCCAGGAGGAAAGGGATATGAAATACGCAAAGAACATTCTGTTTGCCGTGATGGTGCTCGCCGTGGCAGCCTGCTCGCCAAAAATCTATGGTAGGGTTCAGCTTGTGGACGTGAACCTGCAGCCTATTCCGCCTGCCCAGGAAAGCCCGCAGGGGACCGTGGTGAATATGATCAACACGACCACGATCATCGAAAAGGCGTCCGGGGCTGTCGTCACGGACGCAGAGGGCAAGTTCGAATCTGTAAAGAGCTACGTTATCCCAGGGCTATATAAAGTGGAAGCAAATAGGATCGGGTACATGACGGATACCCAGTCCGTGAAGGTCACCAAGTTCGGCGCAAAGAAAGTAGAGTTCAAGCTCAAGAAGATCCCCGAGGGCAAGCGCAAGACCATTGAAGGTTCGAAGTCCGATGAGGACAAGATCGTGAACCCCGGCGAGGTCAACATCCAACCGCCCACGATGTAGTAAGATCGTAAAAACTCGGTTTTTGCATGGAGTCACAGCTGCTCCACTTTTCAACAAGCAGTTCTCTCAGGAGGCTCATATGATGAAGCGTACTGTACGGACAGTTCTTATGATGTTTTCGGCATCTTTGCTCTTTGCCTGTACGGGCGGCGAGAAGCTGGAATTCAAGGTGAAAGCCAGCATGGACGGTCAGCCGGCGGCACAGGCCAAGGTGATTGTGGACAACGAGGAGCAGGGGTTCACCGGTGCGGATGGCATCTTTTCGAAAACCCTAAGAAAGAAACCTGGGGTTGATGTTGAGGTCATTGTCTCCAAGGAGATGCCAGGGTACCGGATCAAGCCCTGGAAGGGTACATTCGTTATGAAGCTGCCCAAGTCCGGCACGGTTGACACGTACGCATTCGATGCCGACCTTGTAGCAACGCGGTATGTCACGATCACGGCTACCGAAAAGGGTGTACCCGTAGCGGACGCCTCCGTGAAGGCCGCGGGAAAAGAAATAGGCAAGACGGACGCGCAGGGAGTGTTCGTGTACGAGTACAAGGCTCTGCCCAAGTCGGGCCTGGACCTCACGTTGACCAAGTCAGGGTATGCTACGTGGCGCAAGACCGGCCAGGTGGAACCGGGTCAGAAGCTCGAAGTTGTACTTAGCAAGCGCGTGATTGTCACGATCAGCACGCTCATGGAAGAGTACGGCCAGTCGAGCGGCATCTCGGGCATCGACGTCACAATCAACAATAAGCCAGTGGGTAAGACCGATTCCAAGGGCAACTTCATCTACACCTATGACGGCGAGCCGGGCAAAAAGGTGCCGCTCACGCTCTCGGCCAACGGCTATATCCCCGAGACCTGGAAGACCTCGATCGTCCTGCAAGGCGACGTCCATATCCAGCGCTATTTCTATCCCGCTACTCCCAAACCGATTCGTACCGGAATCTACCGGTTCGTGAGCAATTCACCGAACGTGGACTTGAAAGAGGTGCTCAGCCAGACCGAGGCATCGGTGGCAGCCCAGTTTTTCAAGTACACCTGTTTTAGCGAGGTGCCGTCCCAAACGCTCCAGGCAGATATGAAGCAGGCAAAACTCAGTATTGAAAAGATCACTGCAACGGGGTGGCGCGAGACGCCCCTCAAAAAGACCGTGGACATGATCATCCTCGGCAGCGTTGCCAAAGACGAGAAGGGGCTCTTGATCGAGACGAAGTTCCACACCTCGGGCGGTAAGCTCATCCTCAGCCACATGACACGGGCCAAGGGCGCCGGCGACATCAGCAGTGCGGCGAAGGAGATCGCGAATGCCGTGCTCGAGCGCTTCCCCTTCGAAGGCACCGTGGTTTCCTCCGACGGGGAACGATACAGGATCAACCTTGGCAAATCGGGATACCGGATCACCAAGGGGACGGATTTCGTGCTCATGGCTCCGCGTTTTGCAGAGGCAGGCAAGGTGTCGGGATACCACGAGACCGGCAGGCTCAGAGTCAAGAAGGCCGAAGAGAGCGGCTCGTGGACAGAAGTCGAGGAACTGAAGGAAAACGAAAAGATCACGGTTGGCGATCGGGTCGTTCGCCGCATCTACCGCGAAGGCGAGGAAGAGGCCGCCCGTAACTATTTCATCCTCTCGGCAAAGGGCGGCGTGCCTCCCGATGTATCGCCGCTTGCCGCCGTGAACATCTACGTCAACGATGAGTGGCTCGGATCGACGGGGCCCGATGGCAAGGCCGAGGTCCCCGTGCGCATCAACAAAAGTTTTTCGCTTATGCTCTACCGGCACGGCTACCAGCAGGTGACCGAGAAGGTCAAGATCGAAAAAAACAAGGACGTGAAAGAGTTTGTGCTCACCGTCAACAACGCGTTGTTCAAGATCGACTCCGAGCCGTCCTCGGCCGATGTGTTCCTGGACGGTGATAAGATCGGACGGACGCCGATCCTTGAGGGCAAGCCAGTCACCCTTGGTTTCCACACAGTGAAGGTCTCCGCCGGCGGAGACTTCCGTGACTGGGAAGAGGTGGTGGAGTTCTCCAAGAAAGAAGAGAACCGCACCGGCGACCGAAAGATCGTCCTGTCCAAGGACTTCCTCAAGATCGGCCAGCGAGCCCAGCAAAAGGGCGACATTGACGCAGCGATCCAGGCATACAGGAGCACCGAGAAGGGGCATCCGGATTACTCAGAGGCACACCACCGCCTGGCACAGATCTACCTTGACGAGAGGGGAGACTACGACGCCGCCACCAGGGAATTCGAGAACGTGCTCTCACTGCCCGAGAACCAACAGCTTGTATACAAGCAGTTCTCAGTGGCCTTCATGAACCTGGGGCATGCTTATTATGAGAAGGGCAATGCCCTTGTACAGAAAGACAAGGAGGGGGCTGCGCAGAATTTCGCCAAGGCGATTCAGAACCTGCAAATCGCGAAACAGAACATGCGGTTCTTCCCGAATGTGCACTATGATGAAGCCGTGCACGACACCTACTACTATATGGCACTCTCATACCATAAGCTCTATCTGATCACCCGGAAGAACAACATCCTGAACAACGCTAACCTCGCGTGGCGAGAGTACTTCGATTTCTTCCCCAAGAGGTTCGAGGGGAACAGCACCTTTGAGAAAACAAGGGAAGCGGCGCAGAAATACTGGGATCAGATCAAAAACCTATGATGCATTCAGGAGGACTGGCTGGGTGAAGGTCAAACGGTATGACGGTGCTCTAGGTTGGGCTCTCATTTTTTTGTCGTTCATCGCGCCTACGGGAATGGCCGATGATTCTCCATTAGCCCCTGCGCTTACGGACAAGGCGGTTGAACTGATCGAGCCCCTGTTCGTCAGGCCGCTTGTCAAGATCGAATCAGGGCGGAACGATTCGAACCCTGCGTGGTCTCCCGGGGGCGCGTTCATCGCATTTGAGCGGAGCGTCGGCGACAAGAAGGAGATCCGTATTACGCTTCCCGACGGCACGCCGATCCAGACCATCTATTTCAGGCTTTCGGAGGGCCGCAAGGAAATGAAGTTCTTCTTCCCCGGCGTGTCCGAGGAGACGAGCTACAACGCAGGAATCACGTGGTCGCCCGACCAATGCCGGTTCGTTTACATGAGCAACGGCGGGGAAGGCAACTACGATATTTACCTGCAGGACCTCGGCGGAAACGCTCCTGTGCGGCTGACCGACCACAAAGAAAAGGATGGACAGGCCCATTGGTCTCCGATTGCTGACCGCCTCATCCTTGTATCCGGTCGCACTGGCAACGGCGACATCTATCTCCTGGACCTTAGCACCCGCTTGCTTACACGGCTGACTTGGGGAGGCAAAGCATATTTCTATCCCCAGTGGTCTCCCGACGGCAAGGGGCTCGTGATGATATACGGCAGCAATGAGAACCATGACATCCTTCTGATCAACGATGTGACGAAGCCCGTGGAGTCCCAAAAGAAACTCACGACATGGCCCTATGACGACCTTCGGCCCGTTTGGTCCCCGGATGGGAAAAAGATCGCCTTTTACTCGAACTACAACCCAGCCGGTGATCCAAAGATATGGTCGATCGTTGTGATCGCCGCAGATGGGTCAGATCCCACCGAGGGAGAGGGGCTCGTTGCAAAGGTTGTGGCAATGGACGTCATTCCGGACGTTGAGGTGGGCCCGGCGTGGATGCCGGACAGCAAACAGATTGTCTTCGTGAAGAACGACCGGCAGGAATATAATCCGATCTATGTCGCCGATCTCGAAGAGAAGACGGTCATTCCCCTCAAAACCGAAACCAAAATGAACCATGATATTACGTGCTCTGCCGACGGGACAATCGCGTTTCGCGCCCAGGTCGACCAGTGGGACCAAATCTTTATTATGAAGCTGAAGAACTGATTTCGATGATCCTCCATGCAGGAGTTCAGGTATGGGATGTTTCCCGGTGTTCCTTTCATCGATCATTCTGATCGCCGCGGCCCAGGTCTTTGCCTCTGACGACGTGGTGACCGGCGCGATGAAATTGTACGAAAGGCGGCATTACAATGAGGCTGCAAGGATGCTCCGAGCGGACAACGCTTCATTCGATCAAGGCAAGAAGGGAAGCGTAAACCTTGCCCTCGGCATGATCTATTTCAAGGACGCTGTGCTTCATCGCGACCTTTATCAAGCAGCGGTTGTCGCATCCCAGGACTACCTGAAGAGACTCTCTGCAGCCCAGGGCCCGGATCGGAGCCGCTTCGTGGACCTCTACTTCGGCGAAGCGCTGGTCGAGTCGGGCAACTCAAGTGCAGCAGCGATCCATCTGAAAAAATTCTCATCGATCGAGAGTGTCGAGCCCCGGTACCGGGCAATCGCTAAGGTCAGCCTTGGGGTCAACTATTACCAGAACAACGAATCCTCAATGGCAACCGAACTCTGGAGAGGGGTTGATACCACTGACCCTGAAGTGAAGGCCGAGCTTGCTGCTGCCTACAGCAAAGCCGGCCTCATGGACAAGAACCCTTCAGTCATGGCAGAAGGCATTCTTTCAGAGATGAAGAGGTCCGGCAAGCCGCTTTCGATGCGGATGGTGAAGAACCTCATTGCCATCTATGCGCGGGGGCCCGTGTTGACCGAGAAAGGCTTAGATCTGCTCAATCGTTCAGATTTGAAGGCGGTCTCGTATCGGGAGATCTTGGGGAAGTCCAAGGTGATTAATTTCTACGATCTTTCTCTACTCAACGATATGGCGACCCTCTGCGGCCGGGCGAGTCTAGCCCACCTGGAGAAGGCTGCCAGCGACCCAAAGGTTAAGGACGCAGCAGAGTTTTATCTCAGTCAGGCGTCTGCACTGTTCGGTTCAATCGAGCAGTCTTCGAAGGTCGTGGCGTCCTTCGTCGCCACATCGCAGATGCCCCAGCAGTACAAGGACCGCATCAGGGTATGGCAAGGTGCTAACCTGTACGTGAGGAACCGCAAGACCGACGCGATGGGCCTGTGGGACGAGCTTGCGCGAAAGCAACCAGATGACCCAGACCTGATCGCGGAGATCCTCTTCGCCTGTAGCAGGATGAAGATAGAATGTCCGAGGGTGGTTGAGAAAGCCGCTGCCATGGTCGAGGCCGGGGAAAGCAAGAAGTTTTCCTCACTGAACATCGCCATCGGCAAGTACTATCTCGGCAAGCTGGATCATGTCAAGGCAGTCTCCTACCTGGAGGCTGGGCGCGACAAGAGCAATAAGAACAAGATTGAATCAAACGACCCCGTGATGCTCGTCAACCTTGCCGATGCATATTACCGAACCAAGAAATTCTCCGAGGCCCTTGAGATCTATTTTGAAATGAGCAAGCAGTTCCCCGAGGTACGCCAGATCCAGGAGGCCATGCAAGGCGTTTACGCCATCGAGCACAAGAGCGCAGGAGATGTGAAGATCAACTAATACAAACGCATTTATTTCTTTGAGATGAGGCCCCCTCACCCTCCCCTCTCCCCGCTGGGGAGAGGGATGGGGTGAGGGGCGCATTCAGCGATCTGTTTTCCGAAACCGTCTTAGGAGGTCATTATGAAACGGATACTGGTTATTCTACTTCTTATGGTTACCACAGCCGTGGTTGCATTCACTGCTGCCGAGGCAGGCCGAAAAAATGACAACAGGCCGGACGGGGGCAGCCTAGGATATGGGGAGTACGGCAGGCCGGCGACCCTCGACCCTATAACGAGCAACGAGATGATCTCGCTGCGGCTCACGGAGCTCATCTTCAACGGTCTGGTCGGGATCAATGAGAAGCAGGAGATCGTCCCCGAGCTCGCAGAAAGATGGGAACTTTCTGCCGACAGCCGCACTTATACTTTCTTTCTTCGGAAGGACGTGACGTGGCATCCGAAAGAGGGCGAAGCGCCCAAACCGTTCACGGCCGACGACGTGCTTTTCACCTACAAGATCATGATGCACCCCAAGACCATTACCCCACTCAAGGTACGGTACGAGTTCATCAGCACGGTCGAAAAGCTCGATGATTATACGGTCAAGTTCACGCTGAAGCGGCCAATTCTGAACGCTTTGGCCAAGTTTAGCTTCAAGGTGATCCCGAAGCACGGGCCGAACAATCCGCTCTACCTCACCCGGGAAGATCCGTTTGTACGGAATCCCATTGGCACCGGCCCCTATGTATTGAAGAACATTACCGCCGAGCGCGAGATCGTCCTCAACGCCAACGAAAACTACTTCAAGGGCCGACCTCACGTCGACAAGCTCGTCGCCAAGCCTTTTGCGGACCAGAATATTATGACGCAGGCTCTTATGTTCAATGCGATCGATATGATTGTGCTCGTCAACCCGAGAGACATCCCCGAGATCCAGGGCGACAAACGATTCATCCTCCAGCCCTACAACGCGCTTTCCTACTCGTTCTTCGGGTATAACGTACGGAACCCGCTCCTCGCGGACAAGCGCGTGCGCAAAGCTATTACCCACGCAGTGAACCGGCAGGAGATGCTTGACTCGTTCTTCAACGGCCAGGGGACCATTATCTCCGGGCCCTTTGCGCCCGGAAGCTGGGCCTATAATCTCGATGTGCAGCCCCTGGCCTTCGATCCCGAGAAGGCAAAGGCCCTTCTGCAGGAGGCGGGCTTCAGCCGCGGCGCTGACGGCTTCATGCAGAAGGACGGCAAGCGGCTCGCGCTCTCGCTCAAGGTCCCGATCGAGAAGGAGAGCGAGGCCGTGAAGCGCGTTGTGCTCGCATTCAAAAACTACCTCAAGAACGTCGGCGCTGACATCAAGGTCGAGTTCAAAGAATGGCAAGCCTGGAAGGAAGACGTGTTCTTTGAACATGACTTCGACGTCATCTTCGCAATATGGGTTTTTGACGACTCGGCCGACATCTCGTCGCTCTTTCATTCTGGCGAAATCGGTGAATGGAAGAACAATTTCGGCGGATACTCCAACCCGGAGGTGGACGGCCTGATTAACGAGAGCAAACTCACGCTCGATCACGAGAAGCGTCGGACGATCAACCGGAAGCTCCATGCGATCTTGGCAGAAGAGAACCCTTACACCTTCCTCTGGACGCTCACCAACTATGCGGCGTATCACAAGAAGGTGAGGCGCGTGGCTATCCATCCTTACAAGTTCTTCTCGTACGCCGATGATTGGTTCATTGAGGAGAAGGATCAGAAATAAAGTAATGCGGAATGCGGATTTCGGAATGCGGAATTGCCCGTCACCCAACTTCTCCCCTGAAAGACTGTATCTGAATGGGGTCGACCAGTTGAAGACGGAACAGGCGGACGGACGAGAAAGTTTTAGAGCGGAACCTTTGAGCGATTAGATTCAGATGCCCCAGTGGGTTGAAAAGATCGCATTTCCAAGCATAAGGATTATTGCCGATACACTCTAACGACCGCATTCTAAAACCTTCGCAATCCGCCTGGCTGTTCCGTTTCGAAGAGTTTCTATCTTTTCTTCAATTACGACAGGGTCTCCCGCGGAGAGAATCAAGTCCATCTTGAGCAAGGACGAGGTGCAACGGAGGCCGCAGTTCTCCATGACGTCAAGTAATCATCAACCATGAAGTCTTCAGCGATCCGGCCCATAGCCCTGGTGCTGTCCAGGGAGCTCATTATCACGATACTCCTGCTTCTGGGCGTAAGCTTCGTGGTCTTCATCATTCTCTTCGCGTCGCCCGGAGACCCCTTCAGCGTACTCCTCGAAGGACAGCTGTCTACAGCGGAAGTCAGGGCCGGGGTGCGCGAAGCCATGGGCGTGCCTCGGTCCTGGACGATGCAGTACCTGTCCTGGCTCGCGGGAATGCTGACGGGCAACTTCGGCGCCTCGATCCGCACTGGCCTGCCGGTCCTCCCCGAAGTGCTCAGCGTTGGGCTCAACACCCTCATCCTCACCATCGGGTCGCTCATCATTACCCTCCTGATCGCAGTGCCTATTGCCCTTTACTCGGCCGTGCGCGGAACGGA
>Ga0315282_10003024_pt1 | contig 30414 bp, 27 predicted proteins | sample YL17G07_20_MG_FD_203693 | JGI IMG/M metagenome (GOLD analysis project Ga0315282, IMG submission 203693) | Sediment microbial communities from Yellowstone Lake, YNP, Wyoming, USA - YL17G07_20 | ecosystem: Environmental > Aquatic > Freshwater > Lake > Sediment | place: USA: Wyoming | collected... | reverse complement strand
AAACTCAAAACTCAAAACTCAAAACTCGAAACTCGAAACTCGAAACTGTCTTATCTGATTTCCCCGCCCGGTTGGTAGCGCTCCACCTTGGGTTTGCCGGTCTTCACCGGCACCAGGAGGCCCACGGTGCGGTTCATGGGCACCAGGTATTTTTGGGCCACCCGCCGGACGTCGGCGGCGCTCACCGCCAAAATCTTCGGAATGAACTCCTTCAGCAGGGTCCAACTGGCCACGGTTTCAGTGCGGCCCAGCAGCATGCCCCGGTAAAAGATGGAGTCCAGGGCCATGTAAAATGAGGCGGTGGTCTGATTCTTGGCCTTCAACATTTCCGCGTCGCTGACCAAATCCGTTTGCAGCTTCTTGATCTCGGCGTCCAGGGCCGCCTCCACCTGAGCCACGGTTTTGCCCGGCATGGGCTGCCCATAGAGCATGAACAGGAAAGGATCGGTGGTATCCAGGTTGAAATCCGCCCCCACCTCCAGGGCCAGCTTCTGCTTGTAAACTAGACTGTTATACAGCCGGGAGCTCCTACCCTGGGACAGGATGCGGTCGAGCAGCTCCAGGGCATAGGCATCCGGCTCCCGCCAGTTGGGGGTATGATAGCTCATCAAGATGGAAGGGAACTGCGCCTCCCGGTGCACTTGCACCCGGCGTTCGCCATACTGCTGCGGCTCTTTGGCGGGAACCTTGGGGGGCTCAGGTCCGGCCGGCAATTCCCCGAAGGCGGCCTCGATCTCTTTTAAAGCCTCCTTGGGCTCGATGTCCCCCACCACCACCAGGGTGCAGTTGTTGGGCTGATAGTAACGGTGGTAATGTTTTTGAAAGTCGTCTAAGGAGATGCTCTCGATGTCATGAAGCCAGCCGATCACCGGCCACTGGTAAGGATGGGCCTCGAAGGTGGCGGCCATGGCGGCTTCCTGCATAAAGCTGCCCGGGTCGTCCTCGGTGCGCAGGCGCCGCTCTTCCAGGACCACCTTTTTCTCGGTCTGGAAGCCCTCATCATTGACGTTGATGCCCTTCATGCGGTCGGCTTCCATCTCCAGCCAGCGTTTGAGCTGATCCTTGGGGCCGGTTTCAAAATAGGCGGTATAGTCCCGGCCGGTAAAGGCGTTGTCCGAGCCTCCCACCCGCTGCACTTCCCGGGAGAAGTACTTGGGACCGTATTTGGCGGTGCCTTTGAACATCAGGTGTTCGGTGAGATGCGAGATGCCGGTCTTGCCCAGGCACTCGTTGCGGGACCCCACCCGGTACCAGAGCTGGACGGTGATGATGGGAGCCCGGCTCTCCTTGAGGAGGAGCACCTTCAGGCCGTTCTTCAACTTGTGTTCCACCACCTGGTCAAACAGGTTGGCGCTCTCTTGGGCCGAGAGGTCCTGCATTGCTCCCAGGATGAGGCCAAGGGCCATGAGGGCGCTCATCAGGCAGAATCGCCAGGCTCCCGGGGCCGCGGCCCGGGGCCGGCGGCGTCCGCCTCCATTAAGGCTGCTGGAAAATAAGGTCATAGGGTAGCTGTCTGCGTCTCTTTGAGGTCCGGGCCGCGGCAGGCGGCCTTGGTTCTGCCGCCCTTGTCCCCAAAGGCTGGGGCCAAGGGAAGCACCAAATTCTTTAACCAGTTAAAATATATACTCGCCAGAAGTAATTCAAGGGAAGCGACACAGTATTATGTTCCCGCGTTAAGGTCCGGGAGTTTATGGTTACCCGCCGGCTGGACCGTGGCAGTCCGGAAAATCGAGGTAATCAGGGCCGCGGTCGACGCCCCGGCCAGATCCAGGGCCACGTCTCGGAGGCTACTGCCCCGTGAAGGAAACAGGGCTTGATGCCCCTCGTCCAGAAGGGCCAGGCTAAGGCAGAGCCCCAGGGACCAGAGGAAGGCCCGCCCCGGTTGGTAGCCCTTTTGTCCCCGGAAGGCCCGGAACCACAGGAAATAGACGAAAGCGTAATTGCCGAAATGGCCCAAGGTTTTGCGGAAATAGAAGTGTATCAGGTCAAACTGGGCCGGGCTCACAGGCGGGGACCAGGATAGCAGCCACTTCAATAAGACATAGGTATGTTGGGAAGACCCCAGGTCGCCGGATAGGCCCAAAACTACCCCGCACCAGGCCAGGGGCGGCAGCCAGTACCACAAGAATTCTCTGCGTCTCAGGAATGATCTGTTCAAGCTAAGCCTAATCTACTGAAACAAAGGGCGAGCTAAACTCCGGCCAGTCCGCTATCAAAATGTGGCTGAAAACTCTTAAGTATAACAAGATTTATGATGATTTCCGGCGATTATTATTGAAACGCAGGCTTTTCAGCCCAAAATCGCCTCCACGAAGGCTTCGGCGTCAAAAGGCCGCAAGTCCTCCATGGCTTCTCCGACCCCAATGTAGCGCAGCGGGATACCGGTCTCATGGACCACCCCCAGGGCCACCCCGCCTTTGGCGGTGCCGTCCATCTTGGTGAGCACCAGGCCGGTAAGCCCGACGGCCTCGTGGAAGAGTCGGGCCTGGCTCAAGGCATTCTGGCCGGTGGTGGCGTCCAGCACCAGGAAAATCTCGTGGGGCGCCCCGGGAAGCCTTTTGGCCGCGGTGCGCTGGATCTTTTTCAGCTCCTCCATCAGATTCACCTTGGTATGGAGGCGGCCGGCGGTATCGACATAGACCGTGTCCACCCCCCGGGACTGGGCCGCGGCCAGTCCGTCAAAGACCACCGCGGCCGGGTCGGCCCCGGTCTTTTGCTTGATGACCGCAGCGCCCACCCGCTCGCCCCAGATCTCCAGTTGCTCCACCGCCGCCGCCCGGAAGGTGTCGGCGGCCACCAGCATCGGGGTCAGGCCCCGGGCCCGGTCCCGGTGGGCCAGCTTGGCGATGGTGGTGGTCTTGCCCACGCCGTTGATCCCCACCACCAGCACCACCCAGGGCCGGGCGCTGATCTCCGGCGGCGGCGGGGCGGTGAGCAGGGCCACCATCTCCGCCTTCAGGGCGGCCTTCAGCCTTTCCACGTCCGCCAGCTCCCGGCGCCGCAACCTTTCGTGCAGGGCCTGGATCAGAGCCAGGGTCGTTTCCACCCCGATATCGGCGGTGATCAGTAATTCTTCCAGCTCCTCCAGGAGAACGGCGTCCACCTCTTTACGTCCTCTGAGGAGGCGGTCCAGACCGCCGGCCAGGGTCTCCCGGGTGCGGCTCAACTTCTCCCGCAGGCGGCGGAACATGCCTCTCCGGAGTTCCAGGGCCTCGGCTTCGCTCTTTTCTTTCTGTTCCTCGGAGGCCTCGGTTGGCGGTGTAGGGGCGGGTTTAAAACCCATCCCTACTTCTGCTTCGGCTTCGGGCGGCAGCTCGGGTTCGGGGAGGGTCGGTTCCGCCTCCAAAGGCTCGGAAACCGTCTCTGCTTCCGGCAGTGCAGCCTCTTCAGCGGGGCGGGACTTGCGGAAACGGGCGAAAAGGCCCTGGCGTTCCACAGGGGCCTTTCTCGGCAGTTCGACGGGCGATTCCTCGGCTAGATCCTGAAGGTCGGGCTCTCCTTCATCCTGCTCCAGGCCCGCGGCCTCGCCTTCCGGGATAGGCTGGCCCGCCTCCCGGTCTTTCTCCCGGTCCTTATCTTTGCGGAACCAGCGACCCATCGTTATTGCGTGGTGATGCGGGAGAAGTCGGCCATCTGCAAAAAGGTCCCGCTGATGCGGGCCAGCAGGCTCAAGCGGTTGCGGCGCAGCCGCTCGTCTTCCGCCATCACCATGACCCGGTCGAAGAAGGTGTCCACCGGGCCGCGGAGCCGGGACAGGGACCGGCACATGGCGGAGTAATCCCGCCGTTCCAGGGCCGCGGCCACTTCCGACTCCATCACCAGCGTGGCTTCCAGGAGCAGGTTTTCTTCCGGGTATTCGAACAGCAACTCGTCCACGGCGCCGGCTTCGGCCCCCCGGGAGATGTTGATCACCCGCTTGAAAGCCACCGCCAGGGCGGGGAAATCCGGGCTCTGGCGAATCTCTTCCAAGGCCTGGACCTTGTCCATGGCATCCATCACGTCCGGGGGGCCCGCGGCCAGCACCGCGGCCACCGTCTCCTGGTCAAAACCTTCCGCCTGCAGCAGGTTCTGTAGCCGGGTCTGGAAGAAGTCCAGCACTTCCAGGGCCGTCTCTTCCGGAGTCCGGCTGAGCTTGTCTTTTAGCAGTTCCAGACTCAGCCAGACGGTTTCCGGCAGGTCCAGATGCAGCCCTTGGGTCCGAAGTATGCGGATGACGGCCAAGGCGTGGCGGCGCAGGCCGTACGGGTCGGCGGTGCCGGTGGGGCTCAGGCCCACCCCGAAGCAGCCGCAAATGGTGTCCAGCCGGTCGCCCAGGCCCACCAGGGCCCCCACCAGGTCCCCGGGGAGAATATCATCGGCGTGGCGCGGCAGGTAGTGGGTGAAAATCGCCGCGGCCACCTCGGGGTCCTCCCCGAATAACCGGGAGTACTTCTCACCCATGACCCCCTGGAGGCTGGGGAATTCACCCACCATCTCCGTGGTGATGTCCGCCTTGGCCAGGGTGGCGGCCCGGCGCACCTTGTTCTCCAGGGCCGGGGCCAGCTTCCGGGCCAGGGAGCCCGCCAGCTCCCGGAAGCGCTCCATCTTCTCGTAAGAGGTGCCCAGCAGGGAATGGAACACCACCCCTTTCAGGGCGTCCACCCTCTTTTCCAACGGCACTTTGGAGTCCACCTGATAGAAATACATGGCGTCGCTGAGGCGGGCCCGCAGCACCCTTTCGTGCCCCTGACGCACCCGGTTGGGGTCCCGGGCGATGGTGTTGTTCACCGCGATGAAGTGGGCCAGCAGCTTGCCGTCTTGGCCCCGCAGGGAGAAATAGCGCTGGTGCTCCCGCATGGAGGTGATGAGCACTTCATCGGGTAGTTGGAGAAATTTTTGGTCAAAGCTGCCCACCACCACCGAGGGATATTCCACCAGGAAGGTGTTCTCTTCCATGAGCCCCGGGTTGGGCACCACTTCGCCGCCTACCCCGGCCGCGGCTGCGGCCAGTTCTTTTTCCAGGTGCGCCCGGCGGGCCGCCGGGTCCACCAGGACGTGGGCCTTCTGCAAAGCCGCCACATAAGAAGCAGAATCCCGCACCTCAATGGCCTGGGGCGCCAGAAACCGGTGGCCGAAGGTGATCGGCCCGCTGGCCACGTCCGCCAGGGGAAAGGGCACCACCTGCCCGGCAAACCGGGCCAGGATCCAGTGGATGGGACGGGCAAAGGTGACGTGCAGGTCCCCCCAGCGCATGGACTTGGGGAAGCTCAAGGCCATGATGAAGTCCGGCAGGATCTCTTGCAGGCACTCGGGAGTGGGCCGGCCGACGGCGCTCTTGCTCACCGACAGATAGACTCCCCTGGGAGTGTCCAATTCCACCAGATCGGTTACCATTACCCCCTGGGCCTTGGCAAACCCCAGGGCCGCCGGGGTGGGGTTGCCGTATTGATCGAAGGCCACCGCCTTGGGAGGGCCGATGATCTCCTGCACCGCCTCCGCCTGGCCGGCCGCCACGTCCCGGGCCACCAGGGCCAGGCGCCGGGGCGTGCCCCAGGTGACGATCTCGCCGACCCTGATGCGGGCCTGCTCCAGCCTTTTGCGCAGCCCTTCCGCCATTTCGCTAAGCACCGGCGGCAGAAAACGGGCCGGAATCTCCTCCGTGCCGATCTCTAATAACAATTCGCTTCCCATGGCGTTCCTCTTTAGAAAAAATAGGGACACTTCCTATTTTTCTATATTTACCACCACCATATTGAGGTCTTGCCCTGAAAAATAGGAAGTGTCCCTATTTTTTCTTCAACAATGGAAACCCCATCTCCTCCCGCTGCTTCAAATAACCCTCGGCGCACAGGCGGGCCAGGTTCCGCACTCGGCCGATGAGGCTGTGGCGCTCCGCCACGCTGATGGCCCCCCGGGCGTTCAGCAGATTGAAGGTATGGGAGCATTTCAGGCAGTAGTCGTAGGCCGGCAGGACCAGCCCCAGGCCAATGATGCGGCTGGACTCCGCCTCATACATGGAAAAGAGTTTGAAGAGCATGTCCACGTCGGCCTGCTCGAAATTATAGATGGAGTGCTCCACTTCCCCCCGGTGATGCACGTCGCCGTAAGTGACCCCTTTGGTCCACTCCAGGTCGTAGACGCTCTCCACCCCCTGGAGGTACATGGCGATGCGCTCCGGGCCGTAGGTGAGCTCGACGCTCACCGGGTGGAGGTCGAGGCCCCCGGCCTGTTGGAAGTAAGTGAACTGGGTGATCTCCATGCCGTCCAGCCACACTTCCCAACCCAGGCCCCAGGCCCCCAGGGTGGGGGATTCCCAGTCATCCTCCACGAAACGGATGTCGTGGTCCAGGGGGTCGACCCCGATGGCCCTGAGACTCTCCAGATAGAGCTCCTGGATATTCTTGGGGGAGGGCTTCATGATCACCTGGTACTGGTAATAGTGCTGCAGGCGGTTGGGATTTTCGCCGTAGCGGCCGTCGGTGGGCCGGCGGCTCGGCTCCACGTAGGCCACGTTCCACGGCTCCGGCCCCAGGGCCCGGAGCAGGGTGGCGGGATTGAAGGTGCCGGCCCCCACCTCGATGTCGTAAGGCTGCACGATGAGGCAACCCTTATCCGCCCAGAAGCGCTGCAAGGTGATGAGCAGTTCCTGAAAAGTCATCCGGCCCTCCTCCACTGACGCAAAAATATCTGGATATACTAACAGCTTAGCCATGTCTTGTCAAGTTTTCACCTGCCGGGGTAGTGTCCTATTAGGACACTACCACTCACCGGAGGTGCCTCAGATAATATCATGAGGGAACTTGCAGGGGGGCCTTCGAGGGTCGCCCGGACGACTGGCAAGCAACCAGGAAAAGGCCGGCGCCCCGGAAAAGTCCCGGCCGACCAGTCGCCGAGCGAAAATTCCGCCATTATTTCTTTTTGGTTTCGCCTTTGCCTTTGGTTTCGGGTTTGCCTGGGGCCGGGGCTTTTTCTGGGGCGGCTTCGCCTTTAGCTGGTTTTTCGGCCTTAGCCTCAGCCGGTTTCAGGCTATCAATCAGCATCTGATTCACCGCAATTCCCAGGCTTTGGGCCGTCTCCACGTCCTGCCGGGCCTTATCTTTTTCCCCTTTCATCAGATAAGCCACGGCGCGGTTATTGTAGGCCTTGCCCTGCTTGGGGTCGATCTCGATGACTTGGCTGAACTCGGCGATGGCTTGATCGAAATTCCCCTTCTCACAGTAGGCGATGCCCCGATTATTGTAGGCCGGGATGGATTTGGGCTCGAGCTTGAGGGCCTCGCTGAAACTGGCGATGGCCTGGTCAAATTGCCTGGACTTTAGGGCCTCCTTCCCCTGGTTAACATACTCCTCGGCGGTCTTGGCGGCGCTGGCCCCGGTGGCGGGCGTGGTGGGCGGCGCCGCGGCTGGCGGGGCCTGTTCTTTGGCAGCCTCCTTGGAACTCTCCTGGGAGCCGCAGGCCATCAGACAACAACACAGCAGGACCAGGCTGAAAGACAGATAAAAGAGCCGAATATCTCTGGCGGTGGCCATTTCCAACCTCCTGGGGAAAAATATACTCGGGTTTCTTTAAGGGCAGGGCCCCCGAGTAGGAAGGCCTCATCACCCCGAAGGCGCGACGGTGAATTGATCTTCTCCGGGTGAGCCGCTGGATCCACGATATGCCATGGGAAGTGCGAAAGCAATAGCAAATTCGGCCGTGACCCCCCATTACTCCTGGTTTATGGTCTTGACGGAAGGTTCGCTGTCGGGTTATAAGTTAGCTATAGGCACGTAGCTCAGGGGGAGAGCACTACCTTGACGCGGTAGGGGTCCGGGGTTCAAATCCCCGCGTGCCTACCAGAGATTTCCAGGGGTTACGGTTTCGGGCCGTAACCCCTTTTGCTCCTTTGGACCAATTTGCGACCGTTAATATTTGCCTCGATTCGACCTTTTGGGGCACCGCCTGAGCGGGGAAACCACCGCGAGTAGCCCCGGATAGACCAGATGCGACCCATGGAAATTTGCCCGGAGTGCCGCGATTGCCTGACCCGCCTGGTGGAGCTCACCGTGGCCCAGGCCACCCCGGACCCCGAATTGCAGCAGCCGGCCCGCCGGGCGGCCCTGGACATTATTGCCCGGGAGTTTAACCCGGCCGCCATTCCGGCCGGCATCGCCAATCATTGCCATCACGTCATCATGGCCATTACCGGCACCCCAGACCCCTTTGCCGCCCGGAAGGCGGCGGCCACCGCCTATCTCGGGCGCCGGTTCCAGGGTGTGGCCGCCGCATACGATGGCGACCTGGAGTCCCTCTTGCGACTGGCCGCGGCGGGCAATGCCGTCGATTTTTTCCGGGAGGAGGCCGAAGTGACCCGGGAGCTCACTTCCCGGGTGGAGTTCGGGCTCTCCGAGCTGGACCATTTCCGCCGCCGGCTGCAAGGCCCGGCCGGACTCCTCCTCTACCTGGCGGACAACGCCGGGGAACAGTTCTTCGATTACCCGCTGGTGGCCCACCTCAGGCGCCTCGGCTGGCAGGTTCTCTACGTGGTCAAGGGCGGGCCCATCCAGAACGACCTCACCCGGGAGGATCTTTACGCCTCCGGCCTGGGGGCGAAACTTTCACCCCTGGCCGACACCGGGGCCCGCACCGTCGGCCTGGAACTGGCCAAGACCAGCCGGGCCTTTCAAGATCTGTTCGGGGCAGCCCGGATCATCCTGGCCAAGGGTATGGGCCATTTTGAGACCATGAGCCATCTTCCGGACCCGCGGCTCTATTTCCTGCTCCAGGCCAAATGCCGGCCGGTGGCCCGGGCCCTGGGGGTGGAGCCGGGCGCCTTCGGGTTTTGCCGGACTCCGGCGATTTCCCTTGACCCTAACGGCTGAACCGGGTAGCATAAGAACACTTACAGGCCCCTCCGAGGGTTAAAAGGGAAGACGGTCAAAGCCGTCGCGGTCCCGCCGCTGTAATTGGGGACGAAACCGGCAACCGCCACTGGAGTTGGACTCCGGGAAGGCGCCGGGATTAGGACGATCCAAGAGCCAGAAGACCTGCCTGTGAGAGGACGGATCAGGGCGGCGCGCTACGGCCCTCCCGGCCCCCTGAGGACCAAGAAGATGGGTGCAATCCTCAATTCTCTATTTTCGGAGAGTTGGGGATTTTTTGTTTTTTGGAAAGCGCTCCCGTAGGGGCGGGGTTACCCCGCCCATTCCCCGCAACTTTCTTAAACGGTAGCCGCAGGCTTTAGCCTGCGCCGGCACAGGCGAGACGCCTGTGCCACTGAGACTGGTATAAGACCTTTATCCGAGGACTCTTTGTCCTCTCCTTATCCACGGCGCCCTGGCGGCCCTGGTCCTGGGGTTTGGCGCATATTCCCCCGGGCCGGGGCCGCCAGGATTTTCTTGATCAGCCGCCCCTTACATCTCCGATAAAAATGATTAAGATAGCTTCAGGAGGGGTATGGGGCCGCCGCTGACAGCAATCGGCTCTCAAGAGAGCCTCTGATATCTTCACAGGAGACAAAAAATGCCGGAAATCAAAGTGAAGGGGATGAGCTGCGGGCATTGCGCCGCGGCAGTGACCAGGGCCTTGGAAAGCCTGCCGGGAGTCTCGGAGGTGCAGGTGGACCTGGCCGGCGGCCGGGTCACTTACCGGAGCGCCGGCCCTATACAGCCTGAAGAAGTGGCCCGGGTTATCAAAGTCGCGGGCTACGAGGTGGTGGCGGCGTAGCCGCTCCCGACCCGGGGGCGGTTCTCGAACCGCCCCGGCAATCAATTAATTCTCCTCGGAACTGGCGGCATCGGTGGAAAACCGATGCCGCCAGGCGTTTTTCCAGCGGAGCCGATGCTTGGCCCACGACTACCTATGGTGCTGGCCGCCCCCGCCGCCACTGGGCGCCGGGGCCGGAGCAGATGGCCGCGGGGCTGGGGCGGACGGCGCCATGCGCGGCGCCGGGGCTGGCGCCGAGGGCCGGAAGGAAGGAGCAGGCCGGGATGGCGCCTGGAACTGCCGGATCTGCTGCTGCATCCGCGGGGTCACTTCGTGCGTCGACGGCGGCGGCATGGTCGTGCCCCTGGATGGGGCGCGGAACTCCCTGGCCGGCGCCCGCGTGGGCGCCTGGAATTCCCTGGGCGGCGTCACCCGTTCCCGTCCCGGGGCCGTGAACTCCCCGGCCGGGGCCCGGCGCTCTGCCGATGGCGTCACGACATGGGGGGCCTCCCTGGGGACCCTGGGCGCCGCCTCCCCTCTGGGCGCGGTCACAGCTTTGGGGGCGGTGGCGCCTCTCGGGGCCACCGGAACCCCCCGGGCCGCCCCTCTGGCGGCCGGCTGGGCCTGCGGCGCTACCCCTTTGGGAATCTCTTTGCTGAGCTTGGGCACATTGGCCGGCGGTTTCACCACCCCGGGGTTGGCCAACTGCCGCCCCACCGTGGCCGGATTCGCTACCCGCTGTGCTTGAAACCTCCCGTGTTCCCGCACCGAGGCGGGGATGGCGTCCCGAATAAAGGGGTGCCGGTTAAAAACCGCCTGGGACGGCAGGCCGTTGCGGATGTGGGTAAAGTTGGCGTTTCGGGCGAAGTTATTGATGTTGACGACGTTAATGTTGGTCACCTGGGACACGAAGGGGAAGGACGGCCCGAAGCAGTAGAAGGCGCGGTGGTTGAAGGCTGGATAGTAAAAATCACTCAGGAACAGGGTATTGGCAAAGAGAAACGGCACATAACCGTAAGGTGCCAGGTAGCCGGTGTTGTAATAAGAATAGGCCGGTAAATAAGGCTGATTGAACCCCAGCAGAAAATTGGCCGCCTGGGCGAAGATCCAAAAGGGCGCCGAGATCAGGTCCAGCACCGGCTGGCCGGAATAATACCCGCCGGTGGGATAATAGGCCGGCTCCGGCACGTAGTCGGGCGGCGGAATCGGAGCCCAGCCGACATATTCGTCGCTGGTGCGCCAGGCCGCGGTGGAGGGATACCAGGTGCTGCCCGGATTCCAGACCCAGCCGTATTCCGTGGTGGGCATCCAGTTGCCGAAATGGTAGGTGGCCCAACCCCAGGGTTCTCCGGTCTCGAAGACCCAGCCGTCGGATGTCGGCACCCAGCGGCCGTCCATATAAGGCCGCCAGTTGGAGGTCACCCCCTGGGTGGGATACCACACCGGGCCGTAGTTGCCGTAATCCACCCAGGTGCCGTAGGGGGACAGGGCATCATAATACATGGCCACGTCTTCGCTGGCGGCCGGGGAGGGCGCGGCCGGAGCAATAATCAGGGCCAACAGGAGCAGCAAGGCTAGGCCCATTACCAAACCGGATTTCTTACCAGTTAACCTCATTTTAAATCAACCTCCTTAGGCACGCCCCTCTTATGAAGTTCCCCCCTCGCGGCGATTTTTCACTGAGCCTATCCTGAGCAGCAGTGACTTGATATTTTTGAAGATAATGCTGCGGTGGCCAAAATCAAGCCGCTAGGAAATTTGGCAGAGGAGCGGGCGGCGATTCAGGCCCGGCGCAGTTCGGCCCGCCAGAGCAGGTGATGCACCGGCTGCAAATCCCACGGGGAGCCGGCCGTCTCCCGGAGGATGGGGTCGAACTCCGCCTGTCTCAAGGAGTGATGCCAGCTCACCACTTTAAAACCCGGATACACCATCAGGAAGGGCAGTCCGTAGGGCGGGAAAGCGAAGCATATCCCGCCATTAGCATTAGCATTATTCCAGTTCCAGACTTCGAACGTTAGCATCTGCGGCCCATGCAAGGTTATAAAGGCCGCGTTCCACGTAGCGCTGAAAGCTGGAATACGGCCAAGCCGCGACCCGCGTAACCTGACCAGGCTTGACCGGATGGTAGTGGAGATAATCAACGTGATGCTCATAGTCAGCCTCGTCGCGGATGGCGTGTTCCCAAAAGCGTCGCGGCCCAAGGCCTCGTTCTCACTTCTGCAAACGCCGGGCTGAAAGTCTCTCCCCGAATGTATTGCGGCATAAGTTAGGGTTAACCCAATTGCCGAAGGCGGGATGCGCTGCGCTTTCCCGCCCTACGGCTACTGGTATTAGCCTGCGCCTGCACAGGCGGGACGCCTATGCTACCAATCCACAGGCGAGACGCCGATGCCACCAATCCACAGGCGGGACGCCTGCGCTACCGATTCACCGGCGGGACGCCTGCGCTACCAATTCTTATGGGGGTTGGGGGAAAGGGTTTGGGAGAGTTTTTTGTATATTTTGTAAGGGCAGGGGCCGTCGGCCCCTGGCCCTCTCCCCCAAATTCCCTATCGCTTCCCCCTCACCGGAAATGGCAGGACACCCAGTGCTCCGGGGCGGTCTCCCGGTAGGCCGGCGCCTCGTCCCGGCAGCGCGGCAACTGGGCCTCGGGGCAGCGGGGGTGAAAGGGGCAGCCCGAAGGGACGTGCACCGGGCTGGGCGGCTCGCCCTTGAGGGCCGGCGGCCGGAAGGGCTGCTGCGGGTCGGGCAGGGGCACCGCGGCCAGCAGGGCCTCGGTATAGGGGTGCAGGCGCGCCCGGGCAAAGGTTTCCCGAGGGGCCATTTCCAGCAGGCGCCCCAGGTACATCACCGCCACCCGGCTGCTGATCTGGGAGATGACGCTCAGGTCGTGGGAGATGAACAGGTAGGTGAGGCCGTGGCGCTCCTGCAGCTGGGCCAGCAGGTTGAGAATCTGGGCCTGGATGGAGACATCCAGGGCGCTGACCGGCTCGTCCGCCACCATCAGCCGGGGGCGCAGGGCCAGGGCCCGGGCGATCCCCAGGCGTTGGCGCTGGCCGCCGGAAAATTCATGGGGGTAGCGCTCCAGGTGTTCCGGCTCCAGGCCCACCTCGGCCAGCAGTTCCGCCACCCAGGCCCGGCGTTCGGTCCGGCTCCCCAGGCCGTGGATGATAAAGGGCTCCTCCAGGATTTGGCGCACCGTCATCCGGGGGTTGAGCGAGGAGTAAGGGTCCTGGAAGATGACCTGGAACTGGCGCCGCATGGCCTTGAGGGCCCGGCGGGGCATGCCGGTCAGGTCGGCGCCGCCGAACCAGACCCGGCCGCCGGTGGGGGCCAGCAGCCCCAGGACCAGGCGGGCCAGGGTGGATTTGCCGCAGCCGGACTCGCCCACCAGCCCGAGGGTCTCCCCGGGAAAGAGCTCAAAACTCACCCCGTCCACCGCCTTCAGCAGCGGCCCCCGGCCCCAGGGGCCCTTCAGGCGGAAGTAGCAAGACAAATCCTGGGCTTTCAGCAGTTCAGGCATGAATAAGTTGCCCGTAGTCAGTAAAAAAACCATTATTACAGGGAGCCCGTAGCCCGTAGGGCGGGAAAGCGAAGCGCATCCCGCCATTAGCAGTAGCATTATTAAGTCAGGCCCAACCCATTGCCGAAAGAGCGATACGGTTCGCTTTTCCTCCCTACGACTACTGAAGGCGGGATGCGCTTCGCTTTCCCGCCCTACATCAAAAGACATTCTGCCTTTCAAGGATAGATGGGCAAAAGATTTTCAGGCATAATTCCAACACCGCACCCAATGTTCCGGGGCCACCTCCACCCAGGGGGGCGCCTGTGAGCACTGCCCCCGGGCCTCGGGGCAGCGGTCCTGGAACAGGCAGCCGGGGGGCGGCTCTGGCGGCAGATGCCCCTTGATGGCCTCCAGCGGCGCCCCGGGAGGCCGGTGAAAATCGAGGCGGGGCACCGAAGCAAGCAGCCCCCGGGTGTAGGGATGGCCCGGGTGGGCAAAGAGCTCCCCGGTGAGGGCCTGCTCCACGATGAGGCCGGCGTACATCACCGCCACCCGGTCGGCGGTCTGGGCCACGATCCCCAGGTTGTGGGTGATAAACAAGACCGACAGGCCCATCTCCGCCTTCAGGTTCTTCAGGAGCGCCAGGATCTGGGCCTGGATGGTGACGTCCAGGGCGGTGGTGGGCTCGTCGGCGATGAGCAGATCCGGCCGGCAGGCCAGGGCCATGGCCATCAGCACCCGCTGGCGCAGACCCCCGGAGAGCTGATGCGGGTATTGCCTGAGGCGCTGGCCGGCCTCGGCCAGCCCCACCCGGGACAGGGCGCGGGCGGCTTCTTGAAAAGCGGCTTCATGGCTCAGGCCGCGGTGCAGACGCAGGACCTCGGCCACCTGGTCGCCGATGGTGAGCACCGGGTTCAGGGCGGTCATGGGCTCCTGGAAGACCATGGCGATGCGGTCGCCCCGGATCTGGCGCAGCCGCGCCTCAGGGCAGTTGGTCAGGTCTTCCCCCAGAAAGCGGACCTCCCCCGCAACCCGGGCCTGGGGGACCGGCAGGAGGCGCAAGATAGCCATGGCGGTGACGGTTTTGCCGCAGCCCGATTCCCCCACCAGACCCAGGGTTTCCCCGGCGTTGAGATCAAAGCTCACCCCCGCCAGGGCCCGGACCCGGCCCCGGGAGGTGGTGAAATGGACCGTGAGGTCCCGCACCTCCAAAAAGGGAGCGCCTTCCTGCTGCAAGGCCAGATTAGCGGTCATAAAAAACTCTGCTTTTTTCCGCCGGTTGATGTCAAGCTTTAAATCCAGGGTAACATAAAGCTCGGCATTTAGGTAGCCGCAGGCTTCAGCCTGCGCCGGCAACGACCGCAAAAAAACGCAGGCTAAAGCCTGCGGCTACAAAAAACCAGCTGTTTTGCTGTCGGCCCTCAACCCGGAACGGGCTCCGTCCGGGGCAGCCGGATGGTAAAGGCGGACCCCTGCCCCGGGGTGCTGTCGACGGAGATGGAGCCGCCGTGCTCCTGGATGATGCTCCGGGAGATGGCCAGTCCCAGGCCGGTGCCCTTGGCCTTGGTGGTGAAATACGGTTGGAAGAGGTTGGCCACTACCTCCGGGGACATGCCTGCGCCGGTGTCGGCCACGACGACTTCGACGTTCTCGCCGCGCCCCCTGGTGGTGATGGTGATTTCACCGCCCCGGGGCATGGCCTCCAGTCCGTTCTTGAAGAGATTGATCAAGACCTGGCGCAGCTGTTTGGCATCGAAGTTGAGCTCCGGCAGGGGGCTCTCCTCCACCCGGTTCACCTTGATGTGGTTTTCACCGAAGGTGTCGTGGAACAGCTCCAGGACTTCGGAGATGAGGATTTCCAATCGGCCCGGGCGCTTCTCGGCCGGCGGGCGCCGCACAAAATCCCGCATCTCCGCCACCAGCCCTTCCAGGTTGGTCACTTCCTCGGCGATCATGGACAATTTCTGCCGGGCCTTGTCGTCGAAGGCGGGCAGCTTGAGGAGTTGCCGGGCGAAGCCCCCGATGATCAGCAGGGGGTTTTTAATCTCGTGGGCGATGTGGGCCATGGTGTTGCCCACCGCGGCCAGGCGTTCGGACTGCACCAGCCGGCCTTCCATCTCCTGGTACTCGGTGATGTCCCGGAGGATGCCGGTGAAATAAAAGTTGCCGCCGATTTCCGCCACGGAAAAAGAGATGCTCATGGGGAATTCGCGGCCGTCCCGCCGCAGCGCGGTGAGGCGCAAGTGCTTGCCGATCACCCGGGCCTCCCGGGTGGCCAGATAGCGCCGCACGTAATCCCGGTGCTCGGCTTTATAGGGGGGCGGAATGATAAGGCTCAGATCCTGGCCCAGGGCTTCTTGCCGGGTGAAGCCGAGCATCTTCTCGGCGCCCTGGTTGTAGCCGATGATGAGGTGGTCTTCGTTGATGGTGATGATGGCATCGGTGGCGCTGTGGATGATGCCGGAGTTGATCTCCTGCTTCTGGCGCAACTCCCGGAGTTGGCACGCCAAGTCTTTCAGGAAGCCGACGGCGGGGCCGGTAATCAGATAGTCCAGCTTTGCCGGGGAAAAATCAGGCAGTCCGGCCGTCACGGCCTGGCTATCCAGGATGAGATCGAACTTTCTCGGGTCCAAATCCTTAAGCGGCTCAACCCGAGGCTCCGAAACCGCCGGCTTGGCGGCGTATAAGACGATTTCCACCGGCGGGTGGCCTTCCAGGGAAAAAGGTAAGGTTACCGGGGGCCAGATGAATTCCTCGCCGTCCAGGACGAAGGCGATGCGGATGGCTTTGGGGGTAGTGGCCATGTGGTCAGCAATCAGCAGTTAGCCGTTAACAGTTTGGTATGCCATGCTAAGGCTGACAGCCGACGGCTGGAAGCTGACAGCTAGTTAACCTTCATAGCGTTTGAACACCAGGGAGGCGTTGGTGCCGCCGAACCCGAAGGAATTGGACAGGACGTAGCGCACGTCCTTCTTCCGGGCCTGGTCGCGCACGATATCCAGGCCGGCGCAATCGGGGTCCAAGTCCTTGAGATTGATGGTGGGGGGCACGATGCCGTCCCGGATGGACAGGAAGCCAAAAATGGCCTCCACCGCGCCGGCGGCGCCCAGGAGGTGGCCGGTCATGGATTTGGTGCCGCTCACCAGCAGTTGCGCAGCCTGGTCCCCGAAGATCTGCTTGAGGGCCCGGCATTCGTTGCGGTCACCCACCGGGGTGGCGGTGGCATGGGGATTGACGTAATCGACGTCTGCCGGGGTGATGCCGGCGTCCTTCAAGGCCAGAACGATGCAGCGCCGGGCCCCTTCCATGTCCGGGTCGGTGATGTGGTGGGCGTCCCCGGTCATGCCGAAGCCGACGATCTCGCCGTAGATGTTGGCGCCCCGGGCCACCGCGTGGTCCAATTCCTCCAGGGCCAGGATGCCGGAACCTTCCGACATGACAAAGCCGCAGCGGTTGAGGTCAAAGGGCCGGCTGGCGGCCTCCGGGTTGTCGTTATAGCCCGCCGCCAGGGCTCCCATGCGGGAGAAGGCGGCCAGGGTGAGGATAGTGACCGCGGCTTCGCTGCCGCCGGCGGCCATCATGTCCGCCTCCCCCAGGGCAATGGAGCGGTAGGCCAGGCCGATGGCGTGGGCCCCGGCGGCGCAGGCGGTGGACAGGGCGATATTGGGCCCCTTGGCCTTGAAACTGATGGAGACGTTGCCCGCCGCCAGATTGGGGATCATCTTGGGCACCAGGAAGGGCGAGACCCGGCGCACCCCCTCGGTGATCAGCTTGGTCACCCCCTCCTCCCAGGAGCTGACCCCGCCCATGCCGCTGGCGATGATAACCCCGGCCCGTTCCGGATCTTCGGCCTCCAGGTGGATGCCCGAGTCATTGATGGCCTCCAGGGAGGCCGCCAGGGCGAACTGGGTGAAGCGGTCGGTATATTTGATCTGCTTCAGGTCTTCTTTGGTGACGTCCTTCTTCCGGGCCTGCAGAATTTCCTTCAGGTCAAAGTGCTTGATGCCGCCGCCGATGGTGGGGAAATCTTCGGGGATATGGAAGCGTTCCATGTTTTCCGGGGTAAAGTAGTCCAGGTTGGTGATGCCGGATTCTCCGGCCAAAAGGCGCTGCCACACGGTGGGCACGTCGAGCCCCATGGAAGTCACCATACCCACCCCGGTGACCACCACCCGCCGCATCCCCATGGTTTTTGAACAAGACATGAATTTCAACCTCCGCCAACTGCCAGGAAAAAGATATAACCCGGGATAAAGGGGGCCGGGCAGGGTAAAGCCGCACTCCGAGGGGCGCGTCAAGTACAAAGGAATTATCGCCCAGGGGCCATCGTTGTCATTGTAAAATACCTGTGTTACTATTGCAACGGGTTTCCGCCCGCCGGCCCAGGAAGGACTTTTGTGACCATGTGTTTTTGTAGTTCGTGTAAGGGAACGGCCATTTCCGGCGGCGGCCATGGGTCCGCCGCCCCAGATCGCCCCGGCTCGCAGCCCTGCCAGGTAGAGACCTATTCGGGTTACCGGGTCCATGAACGCCCCCGGCGCTTCACCTGCCAAGGGGAATGGCTGGAGGTGCGCCGGGTTGTGAGCCGCTGGCAGGAACCGGAAATGCTCTGCTTCACCGTCAGCGCCAATGACTCCCGCCGCTATCTCCTCAAGTATCGCCCTCAGCGGGATGCCTGGGAGGTGCTGCGCCTCTGATTCGAGCCCCAAGCAAATTTTCAGTTTACTTTTTTCATCGGGTTCAGATACAATAGCTCATTTGTGAAAAAAAGTTCGTCGTTCCTCAAGGTGTCGAGTCGCTCAATCATCCTAGCTTTGAGGCCGGAAGAGGATAATCTATGAGGAGCTCCAGGAAATCCAGAGTGAATCCCAGCTACATGGAGAAGCTCTATTCGTTTTACTGCCCGTTTTATGATTGGGTCTTTGGCAAACTATTAGGCCCCGGCCGTCGTAAGGCCTTTAATTATCTATCCCGCCGGCCTAACCAGAGGGTATTGGAAATCGGCGTTGGCCCCGGCTCGACCCTGGAATTTTATCCGCCCCGGACCGATTTCGTGGGCATCGACATCTCCGCCGCCATGATCGGGGAAGCCCGGAAAAAGGCCGCCAACCTCAACAGCGGCAGCCGCTTTCACCTGCAGGTGATGGATGCCACCAGCCTGAAATTTCCCGATAATCATTTCGATGTGGTCATGGCCGCCTATGTGATCACCACCGTCCAAGACCCCCATAAGGTCTGCCGGGAGATCCTCCGGGTGGTCAAGCCCGGTGGCCAGATCATCGCGGTGAACCATACCCGCAGCCAGAACGGCAGCTACTGGGGCCGGGTCGAGGACGTGATGGCCCCGGTGTTTGTCCGCATCGGCTTTACCACCGATCTGGATGTCATCAAGGTGATGAATGAGGTGGGCATCAGCGTCCACGAGGCGGTGCGCTGTAATCTGCTGAATACCGGCCGGATCATTATGGGCACCAAGCGTTAAAGGAGAGTCCGGTAGCGCCAGCCCATCACTGCCGCAGCCCTTTTCCCCCCGCAGTAGACCCGGGTGCGGCCTGCCACGAGAGCAACCCGGTGGGATCGCCAACATTCCCGATACCCATTTCCCAAGGCTTCCGGGTGGGGTGTCTCTTCCTCAGGAGAACCTTATGAAAATTGACAAAAGCTCTTTTGTTACCATTGATTACCTGATCCGCATGGGGGAGGGGGAGACCTATCCGCCCAGCGGTCAGCCCGAAGAGATTTCCTTCTGCATGGGCTGGGGGGCGATGCCGCCGGGACTGGAAGAAGGCATGATCGGGCTGGAGCAGGGTGACCAGAAGGTGGTACATCTCAGCGCCGAACAAGCCTATGGTGAATTTGACCAGGAACTGGTGATGGAAGTGCCCCGCGGCGATTTCGCCCCGGATCTGGAACTGAAACCAGGGTTGGTGTTCGAGACCGAAAACGACGAGGGGCAGGCGGTCTATTTCATCGTCCAGGAAGTGAAGGACGACGCGGTGGTCATCGATTTCAACCATCCGCTGGCTGGCAAAGATCTGGAGGTCACCTTTTCGGTGCGCCAGGTGCGGGAAGCCGCCCCGGAGGATCTGGAAGGGCACGAGGCTCACGGGAGCTGCTCCTGCTCCCATTGCGGGGAAGGAGGCTCCCAGTCCCATTAACGGAGGGCCACCGCCTATGACCCTACCCTGGGCGCCGCACTACGACCCGGGCGTGCCCCTAACCGTAGAGCCGGTCACGACCTCGGTGCCCGAGCTATTGCTCGATGCCGCGGCCCAAACTCCCCAGGCCCCGGCCCTGGTATTTTTCGGCCGGAACTTCTCCTACCGGGAGCTTTCGGACCAGGCGGCCCGCCTGGCCCAGGCCTTCAAAAGCCAGGGGCTGGCGCCGGGTGAACGTCTGGCCCTCCTGCTGCCCAACTGTCCCCAGTTCGTGGTGGCCTATCATGCCGCCCTGCGCCTGGGGGCGGTGGTGGTGCCGTTAAACCCCTTGCTGAGCGCCAAGGAATTGGCCCAGCAGCTCAGCAATTCCGGGGTGCGGCGCCTGGTGGTTTTAGATCACCTCCTGCCCAAGGTGGAGGAGTTCCCCGGGCTGACCCACCTCATCGTCACCAGCCTCAAGGACGTGCTCCCCTGGCCCCTGAGCTGGCTTTACCCCATAAAGGCCCGGCGGCAGGGATTGGCCCTGGGCTTTCGGGCTGCCGCGGGCCGCTTCGCTTGGCGAGCCTTGCTGGCCCAGCCCCCGCTGGCCGCGGCGCCCCGGCCCGGGGTCGAGGACCTGGCGGTCTTGCTCTATACCGGCGGCACCACCGGCACCCCCAAGGCGGCCCGGCTTACCCACGGCAACCTCATGGCCAACGTGGCCCAGATCAACGCCTGGCTGCCCCAGGTGCGCTTCGGGAAAGAGCGGCTGGTGGGCCTGCTCCCTTTTGCCCACTCCTTCGGCCTCACCGCCTGCCTCAACTGGCCCATGTCCCAGGGGGCGCAGATCATCGTTCTGCCGCGCTTCGAGATCAACGGCTTCATCAAAATGTTGCGGAGATTCCGGCCCACCATGCTGCCCGGAGTGCCCACCCTCTTTGTGGCCCTGATCAATGATCCCCGGCTGGTTAAGCTGGATCTGTCGGCGCTCTGGGCGGCCATCAGCGGCTCGGCCCCCTTGCCCGTCGAGGTGCGGGACCGCTTCGAAAGCCTCAGCGGCTGCCGGATGCTGGAGGGCTACGGCCTCACCGAGGCCGCCCCGGTGACCCACTTCAATCCCGTTAAGGGCAAGAGACCCCTGGGCAGCATGGGCATGCCGCTCCCCGGCACCCTGGCCAAGGTGATGGACCAGGAGACCGGGGCCCGGGAATTGCCTCCCGGCGAGGTGGGTGAACTGGCCATTCAGGGGCCCCAGGTGATGCAGGGCTACTGGCAAAACCCCCAGGAAACCGAGGCGGTTCTCAGGGACGGCTGGCTCTATACCGGCGACCTGTCCCGGCGGGACGAAGACGGTTATTTTTATATCGTGGAGCGCAAAAAAGATTTGATCATTTCGGGGGGTTACAACATCTATCCCCGGGAGGTGGAAGAGGTGGTTTACCAGTTTCCGGGGGTGCAGGAGGCGGTGGCCTTCGGGGTGCCGGATGCCTACCGGGGCGAGATCGTCAAGGTGGTCATCGTGCCCCGGGACGGCATGGCGCTCAACGTCCAGGAGCTCCGGGATTTCTGCGGGCAGCAGCTGGCGGTGTACAAGGTGCCCAAAATCGTCGAATTCCGCGCCGAACTGCCGAAAAGCCTGGTGGGCAAGGTGCTGCGCCGGCTGCTGCGGGAAGAAGCAGTGGCCGCAAGCCCAAAATCTTGACGATAGTTGTAGGGGCGGTTCTCGAACCGCCCATATGCAATGCGCACTGCGCAACATCTCGACCTGGCATTCGAACAGCATTTGCTGCGCAGATGTAGGGTGGGCACGGCCCACCATTCCCTTTATCAGGTGGCACAGGTTTTCAACCTGTGCTTCACCGGCCGGAGGCCGGTGCCACTACACCCGGCTTAAAATATGTCTTTCAAGCGCACCTTACGCTACCATTGGCTCAAATTCTTGCGCCTCCAGGACGACCCCCGGAAACTGGCCTGGGGTATGGCTCTGGGGATTTTTATCGGCATCACCCCCACGGTGCCCTTCCATTTTGTTTCCGTGCTATTTCTGGCCCCCCTCCTCAGAATTTCTCCGGTCACCGCCGTCCTGGGCATCCAGATATGCAACCCGCTGACTCTGGCGCCCTTTTATCTGGCGGCCTATAAGGTCGGACATTTCTTCCTGCACCGGGGGGCGCCCCTGAGGCTGCCGGAGACTTACACCCTGGACAACCTGATGGAGGTGCTCTGGCGGGGAGGCCTGGCCCTGCAGGTGGGGGGCGTGATCATCGCCCTCCCCCCGGCCGTCGCCTCCTATTTTTTGACCCTGTGGATCATCAAGCGTTATCGCCGCCTCAAGGCGCGGAAGGCCGCCAGTGTCCCTAACCTCCTCTCCCAAAATCCTCCTGCAGCTTCTGGGCCTGAAGCCTAAAAAGACCCTGGGCCAGAACTTCCTGGTGCACCCCCACCAGGCCCGGCGCATTGTGGATGCCCTGGAACTCGGGGGTGATGAGACCGTGGTGGAGATCGGCGCCGGCCTGGGGGCCCTGACGGTCTACCTGGCCCAAGAGGCCCGCCGGGTGGTGGCCCTGGAGCGGGACCCGGCTCTGGCCCGGTTTTTACGGGAGGAAATCTTCCCAGGGGCCCCGCAGGTGGAAGTGCTCTGCCAGGATGTCCTGAAGTTCGATTTCCTGGGGCTCAGCCGGCAAATGGGCCAGTCCCTGGTCGTGGTCGGCAATCTGCCCTACCAGATCACCTCACCCCTGCTCTTCAAGCTGATGGCGGAGCAGGCCGCCCTCAGCCGGGCGGTATTGATGATGCAGCAGGAGGTGGGGGCGCGCCTATTGGCCAAGCCCGGCACCAAGGATTACGGAGTGCTCTCCGTGCTGCTGCCGCATCATTTCTCCATCCAGCGCCTCTTTTCCCTGGGGCCGGCCAATTTTTATCCGCCGCCCCAGGTGGATTCGGCGGTCCTGAGGCTGACGCCCGCCAGCGTCTCGCCCCCGGCCCGGGACCCGGCTCTATTGGCCCGGGTGGTGAAGGCCGCCTTCGGCCAGCGCCGCAAGACCCTGAACAACACCCTTACGGCCCGGGCCGCCGCCTTCGGGCTCAGCCCGGAGCAGCTCCGGGCCATCTTAACGGAACTGGCCATCGACCCGGTGCGGCGGGGAGAGACCTTGAGCCTGGCGGAGTTCGTCGCCCTTAGTAATAAAATCTCGGATCTGAGCAAAGATTGATCAGTGGTAGCCGCAGGCTTTAGCCTGCGTTTAAACGACTCGCACAACGGCGCAGGCTAAAGCCTGCGGCTACAGAGTAAATAGCTGACCGCTGATAGCTGAAAGCTTAAAATGACTTACGAACCCCGCACCTACCGCACCCGCATGGCCCGCTCCAAGTTGGTGGGCTTTCAGGTGGCCGTCAAGGAGACCGACCTCTGGGTCCTGGCAGGACAAGACTTCTCCCGGGAGGTGCGGGAGGTGGTGCTCCAGGAGCGCCGGCAGTTGGAGGCTTACATCGCCAAACACCCGGACTTTCTCCCGGCCCTGACTCCTTGGCCGGACGATCCCTTTGCGCCGCCGGTGGTACGGGAGATGATCACCGCGGCCCGCTCGGTGGGGGTGGGTCCCATGGCCGCGGTGGCCGGGGCCATCGCCGCGCGCGTCGGCCGGGCCCTGGAGCCCTTGAGCCCCGAGGTGATCGTGGAGAATGGCGGCGACATCTACCTGAAGGTGACCTCGCCGGCCACCGTCTCCCTGTTTGCCGGGAAATCCCCCTTGAGCCACCGGGTGGGACTGAGGATCGAGCCGGAGGTGTCCCCCTTGGGGGTCTGCACCTCCTCGGGCACGGTGGGCCATTCCCTGAGCTTCGGCCGGGCCGACGCCGCCTGCGTGCTGGCCCCCGATGCCGCCCTGGCCGATGCCGCAGCCAGCGCCCTGGGCAACCGGGTGCAGCATGCCGGAGATATCGCCGCAGCTATGCAGTGGGCCGAGACGGTGCCGGATATCCTGGGGGCGGTAGTCATCGTGGGGGACAAGCTCGGGGCCTGGGGCCGGGTGGAGTTGGTGCCCCTGGCCGGATGAGTGATTCAAGAGAAAATTGCTGATGAGCCGCGCCTTGGAAACCCTGCTGTTGATCGCCGGCTTTTTGCTGATCCTCTTCTTCTGCACCGAATCGTGCCAACAGGGCCTGGCGCGCCTCAAGGCCACCCTCCGGCAGCGGCCTCGGCTGAAATATGTCGCCTATCCACTGGGAGCCTTGCTGTTCCTGGGCGCCGCCGCCCTCATCATCCACTCCCTGGTGGGCTTTGCCGCCAGCCGATTTTCTTATGATTGAAGAATGGCAATTAATCCCAAGCGGAGTTTGAAATAGATTTTAGTTTTTGCTGACTGCTGACAGCTGACAGCCGAAAGCTAAATCTCTTGCGCCGCGGCCAAAAATAGGTTGAAATATTAAGCAATTTTTTAAAGAGGGAAAACCATGGCGGGTGAAAAGATTACTGCGACTTCCACAGGGGAACTGCAGGTTCCGGAAAAACCCATAGTTCTGTTCATCGAAGGGGACGGCACCGGCGCCGATATCTGGGCCGCCACCCGGCCGGTGCTGGACGCCGCGGTGGCTAAGGCCTACGGCAAGCAAAGGCAAATCGCCTGGCAGGAGGTCCTGGCCGGGGAAAAGGCCTTCAAGCAGACCCGCAGTTATTTGCCGGTGGAATCCCTGACCGCGCTGCGGGAATTCCGGATGGCCCTCAAGGGCCCCCTCACCACCCCCATCGGCGGCGGCTTCCGGTCTCTTAACGTCACCCTGCGCCAGGTTCTGGACCTGTATGCCTGCATCCGGCCGGTGCGCTATTACACCGGGGTGCCCAGCCCCATGAAAGAGCCGCAGTTGATCGACATGGTGATCTTCCGGGAAAACACCGAAGACGTCTATGCCGGGATCGAGTGGCCATCCACCAGTCCCGAGGCCCAGAAACTCATCGCCTTCCTCAACGCCGAGCTGGGCTGCTCCCTGGATCCCACCGCGGCCATCGGCATCAAGCCCATGACCGAGCGCTGCAGCAAGCGCCTGATCCGCATGGCCTTGAAATACGCCGTGGAGCACCAGCGCGCCTCCGTCACCCTGATGCACAAGGGCAACATCATGAAATATACCGAGGGGGCCTTCCAGAACTGGGGCTATGAGGTGGCGGCGGAATTCGGCGATCTGGTGACCAATGAGGGGGAACTGGCCACCCGCTACCACGGGGTGATGCCGGCGGGCAAGGTGCTCCTCAAGGACCGGCTGGCGGACAACCTCTTCCAGCAGGTGCTGTTGCGCCCGGCGGAGTATCAGGTCATCGCCACCCCGAACCTGAACGGCGACTACATTTCGGACGCCCTGGCGGCCCAGGTGGGGGGCCTGGGCATGGCGCCGGGGGCCAATATCGGCGACAACTGCGCCATCTTCGAAGCCACCCACGGCAGCGCCCCCAAATACGCCGGCCTGGACAAGGTCAATCCCACCTCCCTCATCCTCTCCGGGACCATGCTCCTGGAGTACCTGGGCTGGGGCGAGGCCGCGGCGCTCATCCATCAGGCCCTACCCCGCACCCTGCAGGCGGGCCTCGCCACCTACGACCTGGCCCGGCTCCTGCCCGGCAGCAAAGAAGTCTCCTGTTCCGCCTTCGGGCAGGGACTCATCGATCATATGTAGATTCCATCCCCTAATCCCTTAAAGCTAAACAGGGGCCCGGCTCGCCGTGCCCCTGTTTTTTTTCGCTCCCTATTTACTAACCAGAAGTAAGTCTTAATAGTTAATTTTTGTATTTTGCACAATAATATGCTACCCTTGCATTCTGGGAAAAATTGTCCGGTCATGGTTTAGTTATGATGCCTTCTTAGCCTAGGAGCCATAAGCCATGCAGAGAACGACAAGACCCCTAATAAATGTTCTGGCTCTGGTAATATTATTGCTTTTCGCCGCCGGTGCCTGGGCCAGGCCTACTACCCCCGAGCAGGCCAAAAATGCGGTGCTGAACTGGCTCGGCAAAGAAGCTCGCCCCATGGGCGCTCCCCTGGGCGGGCAGATCAAGGAAGTCCAGACCTTTATTGACCGCGCCGGCTCGCCCGCCTATTACGTAGTCTATCTGAACCCCAGCGGCCTGGTCTTTCTGCCCGCCGACGACCTGGTGGAACCCCTCATCGGCTTCGTGAGTGAGGCGACCTCATACGATCCTTCGGCCACCAACCCCCTGGGGGCGTTGGTGAGCCGGGACCTTCCGGGCCGGGTCCTTAAGGCTCGGGAAATGGAGACTCAAGCCGAGGCGGCAAAGACCCCCCTGGCCCCCGAAACTCCCTGGGCCGCGGCCCGGCAAAAATGGGCCTGGCTGGCGCAGGCCGCCCCGGCTCCCGGCCAGGAAGCATTCACTGGCATTTACAATCTCTCCGACATCTGGGTGGCTCCCTTTGTCTCAACCCATTGGGGACAAGGATGGCCGCCTCCAAGCATAACCAAAGGCTATAATTATTATACTCCCAACCACGATCCCTGCGGCTGCGTGGCCACCGCCATGGCTCAATTGATGCGTTACTGGAAATACCCCTACCCCCCCTCTGGTCCAATTGTTGGTACTTTTTATATTACGGTGGAGGGCAGTTCTCAATATGCCACCATCCGCGGCGGGGACAGCGCCGGCGGTCCCTACGATTGGAGCAACATGCCCCCAGGTAGCGGCTCAACCACCACCGAGCAGCAGGCCATAGGAGCCTTGACCTATGACGCCGGGGTTTCCGTCGACATGAATTATACTTCCGGATTTTCGTATACTGGAACTATGCATAGCGCTGCCAATGCGTTTTACAACACTTTTAAGTATAGCAATGCCATTTGCGGCGACAATTATCGCGCCGACCTCCCGGCGGCCAACCGCAATGCCATGGTGAATCCCAACCTGAACGCCAAATACCCCGTTCTTTTCGGGATCTTAGACAGTGGCGGCGGCGGCCATGCGGTGGTCTGCGACGGCTACGGCTATAACGCCTTAACCATGTACCACCATATCAACATGGGTTGGGAAGGTGACTCCGACGCCTGGTACAATCTCCCCAATATCGGCAGCGATAATGGCGCCTTTACCACCATCAACGAATGCGTTTATAATGTCTTCATTAACGGTTCGGGGGTCCTCATCGGCGGCCGGGTGACGGACGGCGGCGGCAAACCGGTCGGCGGGGCCATGGTGACCGCCACCGCCGGGGGCCAAACCTATAGCGCCGTATCCCCTACTGCCAGCAGCGGTGTTTATGCCATCCGGGTGCCTGCGAACACCACCTTTACCGTAAGCGTGGCCAAGGCGGGGTTCACCTGCGCTCCCCAGTCAGTGACCACCGACTATAATTACTATCGGGGTCCCGATACCGGTAATGTCTGGGGCGTGGATTTTGTGGGGCAGGCGAAGCATGGCATATCATCGATTTATCAGTTACTGCTCAACTGAAGCGGCCGGAAAGGGCAACCTTCAAAAGAAGAAAAGGCCAGGCAAAACGCCTGGCCTTTTTTCAAAGAAATTATCCTGCAACGATACTTGAATGGCATTTACTTCGGCGCGGCTGTCGCCTCCTCCTGAATCACGTAGATGACCTCGAACCGGGCGGCCAGCTCCGCCTTGACGGCCGCCACCGCTTCGGGCGAGAGATTCTTCACCCGGATATACACGTCCCGCACATTTTCCTCCGGGCTGCGATAGTAAGTCAGGAGGCTCACCAGGCGGCCTCCCTTTGCCCGCATCAGGTCCGCCACCTCCTTTAAAATGCCGGGGCGGTCTTCCAGGCGCAGGGCAAATTGCGCCCCCCCCTGAAGGATGCCGCTGATGTGCATGAAGGCCCGGAAGACGTCCGACTGGGTGATGATGCCCACCAGTTGGCCGGCCGCGCCCACCACCGGCAGCCCCGAAATGGTGTGCTCCAGCATGATTTGCGCTGCCCGCTCCACCGTGTCGTCCTGGGAGACGCTGATGGGATTGCGGGTCATGATCTCGCTGACCTGCAACTCCGCCAGGAGATAGTACAATTCATGCACGTCCAGGGTGGTGGCCTTGGAGGGCGAGGCCTCCTTCAGGTCCCGGTCGGTGATCAGGCCCACCAGCTTGCCCTGGCTCACCACCGGCAAGCGCCGGAAGCGATGTTCGTTCATGATATGGATGGCTTTGATCATGGAGGTGTCGTCATTGATGGTGATGGGGTCCTTGGTCATCCAATCCTTGATCAGCATGTCTTCTCTCCGGGGTTTTGGGGATGGGCGCTAACCCACGTTTAACACAAATTCAGGCCGACGTTAATGAAAAATAAGGGCTCAATTCTCCAGGACATACCGCTTCCCCGGCAGTTCCCGGATGAGGCCCTCCAGTTCAGGAGACCGGCCCATGCCCGGGTGCTCGGTTTCATATTATCATCTCCGAAAATATAAAATTTCTTATTATCGCTTTTGGCTCCTTTCCGATAATAAAAATTTGGTTATTTCCATTTGCAATAATAACGAGAAATTTGTCTGGTCAATTCTCCAACACATACCGCTTCCCCGGTAGTTCCCGGATGAGGCCCTCCAGTTCCAGGATGGTGAGCCGGCTCAAGACTTGCGAGGCGGAGAGGCGGGTGACCCGCACCAGTTCTTCCAAGGGCAATGGGTCGGAGCCCAGCAGGGCCAGGAGCGGGTCTTCCGGCAGGGGGGCCGGGGTGAGAACAGGCGGGGCCGCGGCGGCTTCTGCCGGTGTAGGGCCGCCGGCCTCGGCGGCCGGGGTTTCCCGAACCCTCGCCGGCGCAGTAAACAGGGGGCGTTGGCCTTTCTTCAGGGCTGGCAGTTCCTGGATGATGTCGTCCACGTCCTGCACCAGCTTGGCCCCGTCCTGGATGAGGCGGTGCGGCCCGAGGCTGGTGGGGGAATCGATGGGCCCCGGCACCGCGAAGACCTCCCGGCCCTGATCCAGGGCGTAGCGCACGGTGATGGAGGTGCCGCTTCTCAAGCCCGCCTCCACCACCACGACCCCCAGGGCCAGGCCGCTGATGATGCGGTTGCGGATGGGGAAGTTCTTGGCCTCGGGCGGCGTGCCCAGAGGGAACTCGCTGATCAGGGCCCCCTGCGCCGGGATCTGTTCGTAGAGCTTCTGATTCTCCGGGGGATAGACCACGTCCAGGCCGCAGCCCAGGACCGCCAGGGTGCGGCCGCCGTTTTCCAGGGCCCCCTGGTGCGCGGCGGTGTCGATGCCCCGGGCCAGACCGCTCACCACCGTTACCCCCCGCACTGCTAACGCCCCGGCCAGGCGGCGGCAGGTCTTGAGGCCGTAATAGGAGGCGGCCCGGGTGCCCACCACGGCCAGCGCCAGGTCGTCCTGGGGCAGGAAGCTCCCCTTGATGAAGAGAAGCGGCGGCGGATAAGGAATCTGTTGGAGCCGGGCCGGGAAGCAGGGATCATCTTGTAAGAGAACTTCAATCCCCGCGGCGGCAATCTTGGCCAGCTCCGCCTCCACCCGGTCCCAAGCCCGGAAGGTTAGGAGGTCTTGGGCCAGATCGGGATTGACCCCCTTGACGGCGAGCAGTTCCTCCCGGCGGGCCTGAAAGACCGCGGCCGGGGTGCCGAACCTGGCCAGCAGGCGCTGAAACAGCACCGGCCCCACGCCGGGGATACTCTTCAGGGCCAGCCAGGGGAGCTTGTCAGTCATGGAAAGGGCTTCTCACGCAATGATGCTAACACGCAGTAGGACAAACATCTTGCATGTAGCATTCATTGCATACAGGACTATGAGATTTGCACCAATTCCTGCCAATTTCCCAACACGGCAAGTCCATTATGCCGGGAAATTCTGGATGAAGTGCCTTGGCCTTGTATATTACCTGCTCAACGCTTGGGTCTTCCGAACAAAGACCGAGGCGAGCGAAAACCCTGCGAACATGTACATCCGCAGAAATATCTATCGAGAAGTAATCGGCAAAGGGTATCTTGAAATCTCTCGCTAGAATGTTTGTTGCCATACTTCCAATCTTTGGGCCAACGCCATCAAATTCAAGGAAACGGTACACTACCTCCGCGCTTGCAGGCTTTCCCTTCCATATCCTGGAGGCATCCCCCGCATACTGGTTCTTGATACGCCCGATCGCCAAATAGAAGAACCTGCTCATCTTATCAACAAACCGGTGGAGAGATTCTGGTTCGCTCATCAACCGGTTCACCTTATTCAGTGAGAGACTGCTAAGAAGCTCTATTGAGAATCCTTGAAGTTTTTGAGAAATTTTATATGGAATTAGCCAGGCCCTTTCAGCCTTGATTTGGCGGTCCATGACGCACGCCAAAACAAAGGCATGAGGATGCATGCCCAAATCATTCAACAGAACATCGGCATCTTCAATGCTGGTGAATTCTATAATCTGCTTTGGAGCTTGAAAGAGCACTTCGCCGTGTTCAACCAATCTATCGCGTATGGGATTCTCGTTCATATTTTCTGATCCTTACTATCTAATTTTATTACCTTTTCCGTTAAACTCGTTGAATTCCCATACTTCGACATCGCGTGGAATGAGATGAGAGAAAGTTCGAATATAGTATTGAGCAAGGGTTTCGTTTCTTCTTGAATTAAAATCCCGCAGTACAAAAAGGATTTTTCGGTAGCCCGGACCAGCAGCATGAAAAAAGAACATTGCTTCATTCCAAACTGTAAGTTTGGCGCTGGGAACATTACCTCCTTCCGTCCATGTATGTGCTTTACATTCTACTAAGATTTTTAAATCCACATTTCCAAGATCAAACGAATGAGGTTTATACCCATTAATCCCTATCTGGACTGTAACATTGGCGTTTAAAGGTAGGCTCTGTTGAGCAAAAAAATCTTGAGCTTTGGTTTCAAAATCACGGCCAACATGAGCATTACTCTTGGACCCTTTTCGCTGGAATGGCTTATCCATTTTTGAATCTCATCAAATGAGGAAATGCTATCGAATAAAATTCTTCTTCCCTTTTTCCTAATGGGGACTGGCCAGTTTGTCAAGAAAATTAAATATATGGGGTTGGGGGAGAGGGTTTGGGAGAGGGGGCAGGGGTCCTCGACCCCTGGCCCCCTCTCCCAAAATATTCTTTTCTTAGGCTACAGGCTCCGATAGGCGCGCTTCG
>Ga0315282_10003023_pt1 | contig 30424 bp, 29 predicted proteins | sample YL17G07_20_MG_FD_203693 | JGI IMG/M metagenome (GOLD analysis project Ga0315282, IMG submission 203693) | Sediment microbial communities from Yellowstone Lake, YNP, Wyoming, USA - YL17G07_20 | ecosystem: Environmental > Aquatic > Freshwater > Lake > Sediment | place: USA: Wyoming | collected... | reverse complement strand
GAAATGTTTTTGCTTTTCATTGATTTCGCCTGCCACACCGTCCAAAACAATGGCGACACCCTCCTTTATGCACGTCAAGGGCGTCCTGAGTTCGTGCGAAACAATAGAAATGAACTGTGATTTTATCTCCGTTGTTTCTTTGAGTTTTTTCTCTGCCTCTTTGTGTACTGTGATGTCATCGACGACGACAACGACGTGCTTTTGGCCGTATATTTCCGTTGGCACAACACATAAGGAAAGCCAGAGCGCAGTTTCCTCGCCGTTGACCTTGAGCGTCGGCCGGAATTCAACCTTACTAATGGGCTGCTGTGACTCGAACGCGCTTCTTATGGACCTGAACATAGGGCAGAGTGGGCAGTTGGGGCTGTAACCACAGCCTTTTTCACTGATGGTGCTGTTGATACACTTTAGGGCCCGGCCTACCCGCAGATTGATGATTTCCAAATAATCACTTTTGACCATTTGCCTGATAGTGTCGTTGACTCGCCGGACTATTAAATCCTCATCTACCAGCAGCATACCAATCGGAACCACGTCAAAAATGGCCTCAAGATGCTTTTGCTTTCGGTCAAGTATTGTTCTAATCTGTTTGCGCTCGATGGAATTCCGCACAGTGCGAGCCAGCAGGTTACTGTCAACTTGTCCCTTGACAAGATAATCCTCCACTCCCTTTTGCATCGCCATAGTTGCCATTTTCGCATCATCGTGACCGCTTAGCACAATAATGGGTATATTCGAAGCTTTAGCATTTACTGTGCTGACTGAGTCAATCCCCCGACTGTCTGGTAGGCCGAGGTCAAGAAACACAATGTCAAAATTACCTTTATCTATGAATCCAAGTGCCGTATCAAGACGTTCCGCACATTTTACAGATGAGATAAGGAGCGCCGATTGGCGTAGTAGTCTATGCAGCAATTTTGCGTCACCCGCGTCGTCTTCGACTATGAGTATATTTAATGGTTTTGCGGCATCGGATTCCATCTTTTGCCCTACATTTTGTTCTTTCAGTAAATTGTTTCTCGCCTTGTCTTGCGTGGCTTTTTGGACCGCTTTTACACATTACCTTTGGTTTTATTTTCCAAAGCGTTTGATATTTTTTCCACCAGCTCCGTAAAATCAAAAGGCTTGGTGACGTAATCAGTGATGCCGTATGAAGAGGCCTTTGCTATATCTCGGGTCTCAAATACCGAGGTCAGCATTATTACAGGAATGTCTTTGAGCCGTGGATTTTTTCTGAGTTGCTCGAGCATCTCATGGCCGTTCATAATGGGCATATTGGTATCGAGCAGTATCAGGTTCGGTTTTTCGGCTTCTGCTTTGTCCAGGCCCTCTTTTCCATTCGGGGCGGTAACGACATCAAAGTCGGCCCACTTGAGCCGACATTCTACTGTGCTGACCAAGTCGGCCTCGTCGTCGACAAAGAGTATCTTTGGGCGGGCGGTTTTAGTCTTGGATTTAAACAAACCCAGCATTAGTCCCTGCCTTCGAAGTTTGCTTGCGCAGGAGCTTCGAATTTTTGGTTAGAGAAGTTATTTTGCGGATTTTATCGACCGCTTAGCGGGCTGATATTAGTGGAAATAGGCTGTGTATACAAAATCGCCAAGAGCTTTTAAGCAGGCTCTAAGGTCAGCGGTATTTATGAGACCGTACCGTTTTTTGAGGATTTTAGACTCCGATAATCAGGCCGTTATCACAAAGCCGACAGACGGGTCTCGGCGATTCTGTTATCGGTCGCTGTCTTTTGTAGTTGTTGCATATCGGGGGCGGCATCTTGTTGGTTTGTCATTAAGTCATCGCGTGGTCGAGTCGATGGTAATTAAGCGGTTAATCTGGCTTAAATGTTTTCGGTAAACAAGAGGGGCGTATAGAAAAATGTCAGACCCGACAATTTCGTACATTCGGCAGGAGCATATCCTGGACGAAGAGGTTCTGCAGGAGGTTCTCAGGGAGCAGCAGAGCAGCGGTCAGAGCCTTGTAAGTATTCTCAGGCAAAAGAGTCTTGTCGATGAAGACCGGTTGACGAGAATAATCGCCGTTGCGAATAAGATAGAGTTTGTAAATCTTTCGCCGGAGATGGTCGAGCCGATAGCTGCTCACATGGTTACATACGAAATGGCGAGCCGCAACAATATAATTCCGGTCAAGAAACAGGGCAACAATCTGGTGGTTGCGATGAGTTCGCCGCTGAATCTTGCCGTCAGGGACCAGATAGCGATAAGAACCGGCTGCAAAGTTGTGCCTGTTGCAGCGACACCCAGCGCAATCAAACAAGCCATTACGTACCACTTTAGTGTGCAGAATGTTACCCGCCAGGCGATAGCCTCAATGCGGTTCAGTAAGGGCGCCGACAGAGAGCAGGCAAAAGATGTGGTGATGGAAAACAAGGCACTGAAGGCTGCGGACGACCCTATTACCAAACTTGTTTCGCTGATTATTACTGGTGCAATTGATGCGATGGCCAGCGACATACATATCGAACCCAGTGAGCCGGATGTAAGGGTTCGCTACCGTATCGACGGGTTGCTCCGCGATGCGATAGACGTGCCCTCATCAGCTCAAAAAGAGGTGGCGTCACGCATTAAAGTTCTTGCTGATATGGATATATCCGAGCGGCGGCTTCCACAGGATGGACACATCTCGCTGCAGCACGAAGGCAGGGACTATGACCTTAGAATTTCGTCACTACCAAACATAGGCGGAGAAAAGATTGTCATTCGTATCCTCGACAAAGGCACCAACAGGTGGACGCTCGACGAAGTAGTTACCTCTGCCGATGACAATGAAAAATTCAGGTCACTTCTGGCAAATCCCTATGGTATTTTACTGCTGACGGGGCCTACAGGCTGCGGCAAGACCACGACTTTATACTCAGCTCTTCAGCTTCTCAACACGCCCGAGAAAAACATCGTAACGGTTGAAGACCCTGTAGAGTACCGTCTCGACGGCATAACGCAGGTGCAGATTAAGCCGGCCGCAGGAGTGCACTTTGCGTCGGCTTTGCGGAGCATATTGCGGCAGGACCCGGATATCATACTTGTCGGTGAGATTCGTGATGCTGAGACCGCCGAGATAGCCGTAAGCGCCGCTCTGACGGGCCATCTGGTTCTGAGCACACTGCATACAAACGACGCAGCAGGTGCGATTTCGCGGCTGATTAATCTGGGCATAGCGCCGTTTCTTGCTGCATCGGTGCTTCTGGGCGCAGCGGCACAAAGGCTTGTACGAATAGTCTGCCCCAAGTGCAAAACCAGCTATAGTCCATCATCAGAAGAGCTTGAGCAGTTACTTGGTTCCGCCGGGCGAGACGGCCGGATTCAGTTGCAGCGAGGCGAGGGCTGTAATAGCTGTTATCATACCGGCTACCGTGGACGCAAGGCTGTCTATGAGATATTGCAAGTCTCCCCTGCCATCCGCAGGCTGATAGTAGAGGGGACCGACGATGATACCATCAAAAACCAGGCGATAACTGAGGGGATGAAGACGCTCCGCAAAAGCGCTCTCGAAGAGGTCCTTAAAGGTACCACAACACTTGAAGAAGTGCAGCGGGTTGTTGATGTAAGGACGGAATAATGGCCATTTATGAGTATACAGCAACTGACCAGAACCAGAACACCTTCTCCGGCATTTATACTGATATTGATGGTGTCAGGAGTCTGCGGGAAGAGCTGGCCAAGATGGGTTACAGGCTGCTTAAGGCGAGGCGCAAAACAAGCCTCGCAGTGAAACGGGCCAGGATAAGGCAGGCTGAAGTAGTTACATTTACCTACAGGTTCGCGGGGATGTGCTCGGCGGGGGTGTCAATCACCCAGTGTCTCAAGACGCTCGAGGAGCAGGCGGACAATCCCGCCTTTAAGTACGTAATCTCAGACATTAAGCAGAGTATTGAAAGAGGCTCAACCTTAAAAGACGCTTTCGAAAAGCATAGGAAGATATTTTCAGATTTTCTGCTCGGCATGGTCGAGGCAGGTGAATCCGGCGGAAGACTCGCCGAGTCACTTCAGATGAGTGCAAACTACCTTGAGAAACAGGCTGAACTAAGGCGCAAGGTGAGGTCCGCTTTTGCCTATCCGACTGTGGTGGGCATTGTATGTCTGGTGGTAATTACAGGGCTGGTGGTTTTCGTTGTTCCGGTATTTTCGAATATATACAGCCAGCTGCACGTGTCGTTGCCTGGGCCGACACAGGCCCTTGTGGAGGTGAGTTTTCTGCTCAGGCACTGGTGGTGGGTCATTATTCTTGGTGCAGCGGCTCTTGTATTTGGGCTCAGGCGGCTTGTGAAAAATCCGCATGTAAAGACCAGATGGGATGTCTTCAAGCTGAATATGCCGCTGTTCGGCAGACTCAACCGTGCTGTGGTTGTAACCCATTTTATTCGGACTTTCGCGATGCTGGTCTCGACGGGTGTGCCGTTGGTCAAGGCCCTGCAGGTTGCCAGTGAGGTTGTGCATAATTCGAAAATCTCACAGATAGCGGATGGGCTTCAGGAATCGGTAGAATCTGGTAATTCCGTTGCGGCTTCGCTGAAAAATTACGATATTTTTCCGCCGATGATAGTCCAGTTAGCGGCTTCTGGCGAAGAAGCTGGGTTATTATCGGAAATGCTCAACAAAGGTGTCGATTTTCTCGAAAAGGATATCGACAGAACGGTAAACGCTCTGATGACCAAAATCGAGCCTGCAATGACGATTATTATGGGAATTGTCGTTGGTTTTGCGCTTGTAGCGGTGTATTTGCCGATGTTCGATTATATGAGCCACTTGAAATAGTCAGTTGTATAAAGAAAAAACGAAAAGTGCGGCGTATTTTGTGTCGATTGTTTATTATATTTTATAAGGGGATAGTTTGTAAACAAAGGATGACTTTATCGGAAAGGAGCTAAAAAGATGCGTCGGGAAAAGGGTTTTACGCTAATTGAACTTTTGGTCGTGATAGCAATCCTCGGGGTTCTGGCGGCGATTGCGATTCCGAGAATAACCACAAGCACGGCGACAGCCAAGGCAAATGCCTGCGCAACCAATATTGACATAATGAACACCCAGATTGAGATGTATTATGCCGACAAAGGCTACTATCCAGCTGGTAACGACCTGACAATTGTAACCGGCGACCCCAATTACTTCCCGGAAGGCGAACCGGTCTGTCCGACGACTAGACTGAGCTCAAGCTACTCGATGTTGACGGACGGCACGCACCGCGTCACTTGCAGTGAACACGGCCACTAAGGTACGGTGGCGGCTCGATAAGAGCTGAACGGTGTGTTTTAAAGTGGGAAATGGGGATGGCTATAGGTTGACTGTAGCCATTTTTTTATGTTGCTGCGGGGTTCGGATATGGCCAGGCAAAAAACGGCATTTACGCTCGTTGAGGTTATTCTCGTCGTCCTTTTCCTCGGTATAGTAGCGGTTATTGCCGTACCGAGACTTAGCTATTCCGGCTCTTCAAGGCAAAAAGCCGATGGCCTGGTTAGGAAGCTTGCTACCGACCTTCGTCGCACACGCATGCTGGCGATTTCCAATGCCGCGACAAATTCAAAAGGCTTTAAGTTGGTAATGACCGGCTCACCCTACTCTGGCTATCAAATAGTCGATGACTCCAATGGTACGGTGGTGGATTCACAAACGATAAGCTCAGGTATTAGTGTTATCTGTTTAGGTGGCATCGAGTTTCCCTTTGGACCGTTGGGGAACAAGCGAACCGGCACCGGCATCATAAGCGGCATCATGATTACCATTTCTGCACAAGGCAGGCTTTATAGAATTACATTCACAAGTGCTACGGGTATGGTCAGATGCACCAAATACTCCTAAAAATCGCAAATTGCAAATGCCGTGATCCCGTAAGGGATGCCTTACGGCAGGCATACTGTACATCGCAACCTGCGAATCGGTCAGGGGGCTTTACTCTCACCGAGGTTGCTGTAGCATCGGCTCTGCTGATTATTGCGATGGTTCCGATTTTGAAGGGCCTTACTGCCGCCCATCTTAACACCGCAATCATCGAGCACAAGAGCCGCAGTCTGATACTCGCCCAGGCCAAGCTCGATTATATAAAGGCCCACTCAATCTACCACTACAGCAGCTCATATACCGCGACCAACCTGTCGCTGGGCGGTTCATATTTGTGCAGTGTGTCCGATAGCGGCTCAGGCGACAATCTCAGGACGATAACCGTCTCTGTTGGTTTCGACGCAAACGGCGACAACAGTCTTGGGTCCGACGAAATCGGGGTTACGCTTAGCACCAAACTTGCAAAACGATGGAATAGCGGATGACAAAAGACAGAAGACAGAATGCAGAAGACAGAAGAAAAACGTGCGACGCACGACGCCGCGCTATGACGCTTATAGAGATAATCGTATCTTTGGCCATAATCACCATTATTTTGGCTGTTATTGTGCCGCAGTTTGTGATGATGCGCAGTAGCTGGGCCTCCAAGGAGGCTACTACCGAGGTGCTTCAGAACGGCAGAATTCTGCTGGACCACCTCGAGCGAAACCTCTTAAAAGCGGTAAGAATAACCGCTGTAAGCAGCCCATCGACAACCACCGGGTACATCCAGTTTGTGGCTAACGATGGCAACAGTTACAAATATGACATAGCAAGCAGTTACATTCGCTACGGTATTGTAGGCGTTCCTTCGACCCTTGCGGGGCCGGCCACCCAATTGCAGTTTAGCTGCTACGACGCCTGCAATTTGGATACACCGCTTGACCCCATTACAGATGCCAATATCATCCGCAGCGTAAAAGCCGAATTTACTGTGTATAGTCCCACCACGACGAGCCTGAGCAAAACCTTCGACGTCAACACCTACCTCCGCACCAACTCATCCCTTATCTGGGAGCTTAACAAAGGGACAAATGTTGATTTCTATACTGTAGGGAGCTACATAGATGCTGCCCTGGCACAAATAGACGACACCCATTATCTCTGTGTCTATGCCGGTACCGGTTCTGATGGCTATACAGTGGTCCTGACGGTCGATGCGAATATGGTAATCACGGCGGGGACGCCGTGCCAATACACCACCCCAGATTACTCAGATGCCCGGTATCCTGCCGTGGCACAGATAGATAGTACTAATTACCTCTGTGTCTACAGAGGTAAAGTGGGTAGTTACAACTTTCAGTATGCAGTGGTCCTGACTGTAGATACAGGTTGGACAGTCACAGCAAGAGCGTTAACGCAGCTTGATTCCACCTGTAGCGATACAGGCTGTAGTTGTAAGTATAATCGCATGGTAAAGTTAAACGATAGCGATTATCTCTGCGTCTATTCTCGGGATACCAGCGGTCCTGGCTATGCGGAGGCTTTGAGGGTCGAAGCAAATGATACAAATGGCTGGACAATCACGTCTGGGGATCCGTGTGTCTATGATAGTGTCAAGGGCAATATGCCTGACCTGGCAAGAATAGACAATACCCATGGCCTCTGTGTCTATTATGACAATCAGAATCCCTACAAAGGTGATTGGGCAGTGGTCCTGACGGTCGACCCGCAGACTTTGGTAGTCACGAAAGGGGAGCCGTGTGACTATGACACCAGCGGTGGCAACGCGCCCGCTATAACGCAGATAGACGACACCCATTATCTCACTGCCTATAGCCAGAGTACCGGCTATGCGGCGGTTCTGACCGTAAATACCGGCGACTGGACGATTTCCAAAGGCACCGGCTCTCAGTTTGAGACTGCATCCATCTCGACGCCGGCTCTGGCGAAAATAGACAGTACTCATTATCTCTGCGCCTACAACGGCAAGGCTGTTATTCTGACCGTGAATACCGCTGACTGGACCGTCAGCAAAGAACAGGCATCGCTTGTGTGGGAATCGAGCGTAACCGAGCCCGCTTTGGTAAAGGTAAATGAAAATGTAAATGATGCGCTCTTTCTATGTGCTTATTTGGGGAGCTCTTCTTACGGCTGGTCTGTAATGCTGGAAGCGACCAAAATACGGCCGTGAGTCTTGCGCCGAAAAAGAGAAACTCATCCTGCCAATTACCAACCTTCCGCAACCCTAATAATCAATCCCGACCAGTCGAGATGCGATGAGCTTATAGGACTCTGGCAGAAAATTATTTTGTAACGGCGGCTTGCATTACTTAGTGCCAATAAAAACCAGATTTTCACAGTTCGATACGAAGTTTGTGCCGCAGCTTTTCGCTTTCCCATCAAAACCTGAAGAAGGGCAGCTTTTTCACAATCCACTGCTGTTTTTAGACGATACGAATTAGTGTTCCTGAACGCCTACAGGGCACAAATGGATTGCGCAATTAAGATGTAGGGGTCTGATTATTATATGAAAGTTGAACTGATGGTTCGACAAGCTCACCATAAAGATGATGGTGTTGCGCTTTTGATAGTGGTTTTTGTCATAGCTCTTTTGGCAGCGGTGGCTATCGGTATGCTCCAGCTCAATACGGAGGATATCCAGCTTGTGCAGAATCAAATCAATGCTGCCCAGGCCATTGCCACTGCGGAAGCAGGCCTGAATGACGCCTTCTCCAAAATCTGGCAGGGCAGTGACCCGAATATCAGCAGCACCTCTTTCAACGGCGGCTCATACACCGTCACAGCCGACGGCAATACGATTACATCAACAGGCACTACGGCGCAGGGGTTTGTTGCGAGGGTCGGAGCCGGCATAACCGTAGGAGCCGTCAGCCCGTACAGAATAAGAATTGATAGTTTGAGGGTAAATGAATGAAGTTGACCGCCAAAACGGCGCTGGGTGTCGATATTTCGCACGAGCAGATAAATTTAGCTCTGCTTAAGAAAGGCGCTGACAGTATTCAGCTGGTGAGAGCTGCTCATGGTCCTGTGCCGACCGGCGTAATAAAGAACGGCGTTGTGGAAAAACCCTCATCTCTGGCTGCGGCGGTAAGGAAACTAAGGGTCAAAAACAGAATGGGTGCGCATCATCAGGCGATATTGTCTGTGATTGGCGGTCCTGTGCTGATACAAATTCTCGAGCTTCCTGAAAACGTTCCGGCCAACATAGGCGAATTTGTGCGTAATGAGGTCAAGCACTTTGCGATGCTGCCGGCCGGTAAGGTAACATCAGATTTCTGCGGACTAAAGCCACAGGAGAAATCCTTTGGTCGCCGGTTGCTTGTGGCTGCCGCCGACACCAACAAGCTTACTGAGTCCGCTGCTGCACTTGAGAAAGAGGGATTAAATATCGTCGCCATTGAACCAGCTTCGCTTGCTTACGTCAGGGCCTGTTACCACAAACGAATCGCAAAAAAGTTCGACCAGAACCTGCTGCTGGCAATGCTCCGCGAGGATGTGCTTGCGCTGTATCTGTTCAGGAACGAAACCCTGGATTTTGTGACGACTAAGCATTTCGAGGCTGCCGACAGCGATGACGACAGGCATATTGAATGGCTGGCGGGGGAGATACGCGATGTGATACGGTTCTATGATTTTGAGGCTTCCGGAAAGCGAAGTAAATGGGAAGTGGAGATAGTGACGGATGAGTGCGACAGCCTCCTTAAGGAAAAAATGGATATGTTGCCTCCGCTTCTTACCGAGGTAGCGGGACTGAAAATCAGGACCTTTGAGGAGGCGTCCGTTGACACTCCGCTTGCGAATCCGGATGCGGCGGCAGGTGCCTCCGCCGTTGCCATAGGGCTGGCAATGAAGTTTTTGCAGTCCGGTGATTTTACGCCGGCTGTCAACCTGCTTCCGCCGAAGCTGCTTGAGGCCAGGTCTGTGAAAAAACAGGGGTGGGTGATTGCAAATATCGCAGCGGTTGTTTTTCTTTTGATGATTCTTAGTATCGGCCTGTTCAGTATAAAGGTCGAACAGTTAAATCGTAATACAGACCGCAAAATGCGTACGGAGGCTATCGAGAATATGCGGACATTAGTGCACGAGCAGACTTTGTTAGATGGGCAGATAAAAGATGAAGCACAGAAGCTCAACAATATGGGCGCGGCTGTAAGAAGCGGTTATTTTCACAGGTGGGACAGGATTCTCGAGCAGATTGCCCACGCAATACCGAGAAACGTTCGGATATGCAGCCTTTCGAGCGACGGCGGTTCGATGATAACGTTCGAAGGTCAGGCTCTTTCCTACGAAGCCGTTGAGCTTTTCCGCGATATGCTCAGCAGATGTGAGCATATTAAGTCTGCTTCGCTGGCAGGGACCGAAAAAGACAGTGAATCGGACAAATGGATAAAGTATACCATCGGCTGCTCATTAACCGACCGAAAGGAATATCAGTGACCGTGCTGAATAGTTATACAAAATTGACTTACTCTTCGAAGAACGCTGTGCTGGTCGTGGCGGTCTGTATAGCGGCAGTCGCGTTTTATAATCATTTTGTTGCGCCTCACAGAAATTACCTTCGGGCTGCACAGACCTATGAGACACTCGCAAATGCGATTGAGCAGAAGAACAGAAGCATCGCGGGCTATGTGGAAACCAAAAAGCAAGAAATTCAGCAGTTGCAGCACAAATCACAGTTGATTGATGCAGGGCTGTTCGACGATGTCGAAGCCAGGCAGTTTTTCAGCGGCATTCAGACAGCTGCCGAGCAGACAAAGTGCGTTATAAGCTCATTGAAATTTTCGCAGGATGGGAGGCAGGAGAGCACGAGCATCTCTTCGCAAGGCCCTTACGTGGAGGCAAGTCGTGCGACATTAAGCGTTACGGGCGGCTACAGAAACATAGTCGCACTAATAAGAAAATTGCAGGGGCGTCCGGAACAGGTTTGGATAGATTCTCTGAGGATAAGATTAATCTCAGGCAGATTATTGAGTTGTGATATGACTATTACCATTTATGTAAAGCACAATAAGGATGGGCCGCTCAATGAATAAGCCCGTACATCTAAGTAACCTTCCTTTTTTGCTGGTGGTCGGTTTTTGTCTGGCGGTTGCCGGTGCGCAGCCGCAGCCCCGACAAGTCGGGGCTGACAAGCAGGCGGTTACCGCCGATGCTCGTCTCGGCGAAGGCGCGAGCCGGAGCGGGATCGGCAGAGATGACCCCTTTGCGCAATTCCAGCAGGAGGAACCCTCCGCATCTGATACTAACGGCATAGAAGAGTCCACACCTGAGCTGTTTCTTGAAACTATAACGTTTAAATCTCTTAATGCAGAGAGTTTTAAGTCTCTGATTGCAGGTGTGTCTTCTCGGTATGGCAGTGTTTCTATCGATAAGAATAGTAATACTTTAATTATTTATGATACCAGAGAAGCTTTGGCAAAAATAATGAAGCTCGTGCCGCAAAAAGAAATCGTCGCTGAAAACCTCGTTCATAGGAGCTATCGAATTGTCTATGCTGATGTCAACGAAGTCGAGAAAACATTGAAAGCGTTTATTTCGAAAGACGGCCAACTCTCGGCCAACCCGAGCACAGGTGATATACTCGTTGTGGATTACGAGAGCAAAATCAAGGTCATTGACAACTTTGTTAAGGAGATTGACCGCCTAATGCAGCAGGTAATGGTTGAGGTAAGAATCTACGACGTAGCCACTACAGACGACTTCGATATCGGCGCGGAGTGGGATGCCGGCCGGAACAACCCGATAACCAGCCTTACGCATACAAATACACATGGGATAGTCGACACTGTTGATACTGTAACGCCCGCTAACACCGGAACGGTTACCACGGATACCGACACTGCTACTAAAACAACGAATACGGCTTGGCAGCACAGTGATGCCGGAGTTACCCAGCACACGTCGGAAGCAACGAAAACCTATACCTATAGAAAGAGTAAGCCCTTTGTAGGCGGCTCGTTCGATTCGGAGACGGCTGGTACCATACGCCTTGGTCTTCTCGATACGGTTAGTTTAGATATAGCGCTGAACGTTCTGCGCACCCAGGTTGGCGCCAAGCTTCTTGCAAACCCTCGTATTCTGGTGCTTGATAATGCAACCGCCGAGTTCGAAATCATAAGTGAAATCCCCTATACAGAGGCAAGCCAAAGCTCCACCGGTGGTACTACTATGACATCGACCCAATTTAAAGAAGTCGGCACTAAGCTTAGGGTTACCCCACATGTTACAAGAGATGGTATGATAAGATTGCAGATAGTCCCGGAATTTGGCGTTGTTACGGAAAAAGGAGTAAAAACCGCTTTAACGGCCCTGGGGACTGTGCCCACTGTTGACACCCGTAGAGTTGACACGAAAGCGTTGGTAAGAGACGGTCAGACTGTTGTGCTGGGCGGGCTTCGCAAAAGGACAGTTACGCAAACGATTAAAAAAATACCGATACTCGGTGATGCGCCACTTCTGGGACAGTTCTTCTCGGATGTAAGCGAAGAGGTTAAGACCAGCGAACTGCTTATTTTCATAACACCGAAGATTGTTGTCGAGCCGACCCTTTCACCAAAAGAGCTCAAGGGCCTTGAATCAACCGAATTTAGCGACCCAAAGATTACTGATACTGAATACGAAAAAGCCGAGGAATCCGAAAAAGAAAAAATAGAAAAGAAGCAGCCCTCGCAGCCATAGTATTCCAATTCTGTTGAGGAAATCCAAAGAGAGTTCGCACCTTCTTCCAAATCCAGGCAATACGTCGTACCGAAACAAATAACTTTTTGTTGTTCTCCTCTCTCAAAATATCTTTTTGGATGGCCATACCAGCCAAAAAGGAATTGACACCGGCAGGATGGGGTTGTTACACTGCGGGTGTTTGGATTACCCGGCGCCCGTAGCTCAATTGGATAGAGTGCCGGACTTCGAATCCGAAGGTTGCAGGTTCGAGTCCTGCCGGGCGCGGTTATAGGCTGATTGCCACGAAAAACAACCCTTTTTATTTCTTCAAGGCTCAATCTGAAATTAGGACTCGAACCTAAGAGGGTATGGGGGAAAATTCCCCCATGTCGTTGGGGTGACAGGAACGACCCTGAGCACGGTCGAAGGGCAGTGACGCCAGAGGGGCAAAGCCCCTATGGGGAGCGAACGGTAGTGAGCGACTGGTTCGAGTCCTGCCGGGCGCGCTTTTTCAAATCCGACTCTTCTCATACCTGATAAAAGAGGAACTCCCAAAATGCACAAAACCCCCGTGCCTATGAAAAACCAGTGGGCGATACAGGAATCGAACCTGTGACCCGCTGATTAAGAGTCAGCTGCTCTGCCATCTGAGCTAATCGCCCATCAATTAAACGAAGCGTTATCGGCTTGCGTTACACGCTGCGCCATCTTGTAATCTCACCTCTTGTGGTTGTCAAATAAAAACTTATGACACTGCGGATTGTCCGGCAAGCACCGGGGACCACCCAATATTTTTGCTTGACAAAATTGTGCTATTGCACTATTTAAGACTACTTTGAAATCGATAAACAAGGTCGTGACTGTAAAAGGTACGGCGGAGATTTCCGCCTGTTTCTAATTTAGAGCCTGACGGCACCGATAAGAAAATTCGAACCTTAAAGCAATGGAGTAATTACAGTGCTACCAGCAAAGAAGACCAGTAAAACGAGGACCCGCACACGTCGCAGCCATCATCGGCTGAGAGCGGTAAATTATTCGGTGTGTCCGCAATGTGACCAGGCGAAGTTGCCCCACGCAGCCTGTGAAAACTGCGGTTACGTCAATCCGAAGATAACCTTAAAGCTGGGCGAAGAGGAGAGCAGCTAAGTATGAGAATCGCCGTCGACGCAATGGGTGGTGATTATGCACCGGATGAGATTATCCGGGGCGTGTTGGAATCAATTGAGCTGCTTGACGACGAAGACGAGGTAATCCTCGTAGGCCCATCGGATGTCATCGAATCGCAATTGACCGCGCTAAAGGCTCGCCGGGACCACCTCAGCGTTGTCGATGCGCCTGAAGTTATCGCTATGGACGAGCCTCCGATTGAAAGTCTGCGCAGGAAAGTAAAAAGCTCCATCGCAGTCATTGCCAAACTTGCCAAGCGGGGCCAGGCGGACGCCGTGATTTCCGCCGGCAATACCGGCGCATGTGTCGCGGCGTTTCAGATAAGGATGCGAAATCTCCCAGGCGTTAATCGGCCGGGCATAGCGGTTGTCTTTCCGACCTTCGAGGGTCCCGTAACGATATGTGACGTCGGCGCCAATATCGCATGCAAGCCGATAAACCTTTATCAATATGCCATAATGGCCCGCATCTATTCGAAACATCTTCTCGGTATCGAGAACCCTCGCGTCGGGCTTATGAGTATCGGCCAGGAGGATGCTAAAGGTAATGAAATGGTGAAAAAGGCCCGTGAACTGATGAAATCTGACACCAATATGAATTTCATCGGCAATATCGAAGGCAGGGACATTTTCCGAGGCGTCTGTGACGTCGCCGTTTGCGATGGTTTCGTCGGAAATGTTGTTTTGAAGCTGACCGAAGGACTTGTAGACGGCCTTTTCAAGGCGATAAAACACGAGCTTGGCTCCGAAAAGCTGCTGCTTGCCTTGAAATTTAAGCCCGTGATTGAAAGAATCTATAACAAGTACGACTACAATGAGTACGGCGGCGCACCGCTGCTTGGCATTAACGGAACAGCTCTTATATGTCACGGCGCCAGCAAGAGCCGAACAATCAAAAATGCCGTTCTTGCATCAAAGAAATACCATACTCGAAAAGTAAACGACAAGATTGCGGAATACCTGTCAACAGCTTCCTTCTGTGACGAACCACAAAAGAACCATTCTCAGGGTATAGTTACGTAGGGACAACGAATGACCAAACAAATTAACGGAGGGAGTATTCCCTATCGCGCAGTTATAACAGGTCACGGTTCATTTGCACCGGCTAAAATCCTGACAAACGAAGAGTTGGCTAAGATGGTAGATACCACGGATGAATGGATTACAACCCGAACAGGAATAAAATCCCGACATATTACCGGCGACGATGAAACTACCGCATATTTAGCCACGGAAGCAGCCAAAAAGGCTTTGAAAAAAGCCGGTCTCGATGCCGGCGACGTCGAGCTTATTATTGTGGCCACCATCACACCGGAAATGGTCTTTCCTTCGACAGCGAGCTTTGTGCAGCGGGCCCTCGGGGCAAAAAAAGCGTGGGTCTTTGACCTGGCTGCAGCCTGTAGCGGCTTTGTCTATGGTTTGTCCATCGTACAGCAGTTCCTCGAAAGCGGCCGATGTAACAACGCCCTTGTGATAGGTGCGGAAACCCTGACAAAAATCACCGACTGGAGTGACCGAACAAGCTGCATCCTCTTCGGCGACGGCGCAGGGGCGGTTGTCCTTGAGCGAAAAAAAGACAGTCAAAGCGGTATCCTGTACAGCATTATGGCCTCCGATGGAAACCAATGGCGGGCCTTGAATTGCCAGGCTTATGGTTCTCGCCATCCCGCAAATAAAAAGCTGGACGACCCGAAAAAAACGTATATGGAAATCAAGGGCAGGGAGGTCTATCAGCAGGCTATTCGGCGAATAGTTGAGACTGTTACCCAGTGTATGGAACATTGCAACTTGAGTATCGATGATATCACAATGGTCATTTCGCATCAGATGAACGCAAGGATTATCGAGTCAGCGGCCAGGCGTTTGAAACTGCCCAGTGAGAAGGTCTTTTTGAATATAGCTGAGTACGGAAATACCTCGGCAGCATCGGTGCCAATCGCCTTCGACGAATGCGTTAGAAAGGGAAGAATCAAAAGAGGCGATATTATTATTTTTGTGGCATTCGGCGCAGGTCTGACCTGGGGAGCTAATGTGATTCATTTTTGAATGTGTGGATAATATGAAAACCGCTCTTTTATTTCCGGGACAGGGTGCTCAGACCATCGGTATGGGCGCCGACGTCGTAGCGAATTTCCCCGAAGCAGCGGAGATTTTCAAAAAAGCAGACGATGTTCTCGGTTTTAACCTGAGCCAAATCTGTTTTAGAGGCCCTGAGGAGACGCTTAATACCACGACGATTTCACAGCCTGCGATTTTTGTGACCTCAGCGGCGATATTGGAGGTCCTGCGGAATAGGCGGTCTAATGGCACATTCGTAAATGCCGACGCAACCGCCGGCCTTAGCTTGGGCGAATATACCGCTCTGTACGCGGCGGGCATGCTGAGTTTCGCCGACGCTGTTGTTCTGGTCCAGAGGCGAGGCTATGCGATGCAAACCGCCTCCGATGATGCCAAAGGTGCGATGGTCTGTATTATCGGACTTGACGAGGCAGCCGTTAATGCACTTTGTGCCGAAGCGAGTCGGGGCCAGCTTTTAACAGCGGTGAATTTCAACTGTCCCGGCCAGATTGTGGTAAGCGGTGCCAAGGGTGCCTGCGACAGGGCAGAGGCACTGGCTGACAAATATGGCGCCATAAAAACCATTCGCCTGCATGTGGCTGGTGCCTTTCACACCGAAATGATGGCCCCAGCCGTCGATATACTCAGAAAAGCACTGGCTAATCCTGAAATTCACAACCCCGGCAGGACCAGGATTATCGCCAATATCAATGCCGAATATTACACCGGTTCGCAAGACATTGCAGAGGGCCTGATAAAACAGTTGACCTCTCCCATCCTCTGGCAAAAATGTATGGAGCGGCTCCTGGCTGATGGAGTGGAGGAGTTCTATGAGATTGGCCCCGGCAAGGTTTTGGCGGGCCTTATGAAAAGAATCAGCAGAAAAACAAAAGTCACCAGCGTAAGTGACCTGCAATCCCTAAAAGAACTCTTGGCTGCTTAGCCACCGTTCTTGCTTGCGCCTGAGCATAGGGGGGAAGTTTAATTTTTTCGGTATAGTTAAGATGCCCAGCCGGTTGGTGAAAGGAAGTGATAGCCCAATGTAAAAAGGAGCGCGGATTATGAAGACCAGATTAAGTTTGTTATTTTTGGTTGCGGAGGTATTTGTTATGGGAAACTCTTTTGCAGAAGATGATATTTCGGCGAAGATAACACCGGCTGCAATTGAAGCCCGGATAGCGGAAATCCGAATGGGTGATCTTATAGTAAAGACCAAACCCGGGGCTGATGTTAAAGTTCAGCAGGTTCGTCACGAATTTTTGTTCGGTACCGCGATTCCGGACAGCCTTGCAGAAAAAAGCAGTGACGCTATGTCGCCGGAAAACAGAAAGATGTTTTTGAAAATTCTTTCTGAGAATTTCAATTATGCGGTGCATGAAAACGCCCTGAAATGGTATGACTGCGAGGTCGAGCCTAACGTTGTAGATTATTATAGAGCGGACAGGATATGGGAAATCTGTAATGAGCTAAACATACCTATGCGAGGCCATTGCATATTCTGGGAGAAGGAGAAGTATGTTATGCCTTGGCTGAAAAAGTTAAATAACGATGAGCTTCGTGCGGCAGTCGACCGTCGCGCGGTTGACGTTACGAAACATTTCAAGGGCCGCATCAAAGAATTTGACTTGAACAACGAAATGATTAACGGCAACTTTTTCCGCCAGCACCTTGGTGACGGTATCATAAAAGAAATGGCCTCTATGGCCAGAGCTGGAAATCCGGATGTTACTCTGTATGTGAACGATTACGGCATTCTTGTCGAGGGTGGTTACAATGCTGCTGCTTATATAAACCAGATCAAAGGTCTTCTGGCAAGTGGTGTCCCGATAGGTGGTATTGGCTGTCAGGGCCATTTTTTCTCTTCCCGCGGAACAGCCTCCGGGGCCGCCACTACTCCCGAGCACGTTCAGAAAACCCTCGACAGGCTCGCCAAGTTTAATCTGCCGATTAAAATCACCGAATGTCTTTTCGAATCTGACAGCGAAAATGAAAAAGCCGAGGACCTTCGTAAGTTCTTCCCGATTCTCTTTGCACACCCCAGCGTCGAAGCAATTTTGATGTGGGGCTTCTGGGAGCAGGGCCACTGGATGCCACAGACGGCTATGTGGAAAAAAGACTGGACGCCCACCCCGCAGGCACAAGCCTATCGCGACCTTGTTTTTAACAAGTGGTGGACTCAAACTTCCGGCAAGGCTGATAAAAGCGGCGTGTTTAAAACAAGGGCATTTTACGGCGATTATATAATCACCTCGAATGGAAAGACCCAGAAAGTAACTCTCAGTAAGAAAGAAAAATCGATACAAGTAAGTTTTGAATAATGGAGATTTCGCAGGTCACTGCACTAACTCACATTGTGGATTTTGTGTCAGGTGCAAAATGGCTTTTAGTTGCCCTAACCCCTTGGCTGGCCTGACTTAAAAATCTTCTTGCAAACTGAGGTCTTAAATGCTAAGTAAATACCTTCCAAAAGCTAAAAGGATTGACGCAATTTGCGGAGAATAAAGATGTCGGAAAAGAGACTGGCTGTTGTAACCGGTGCTGCAAGGGGGATAGGGCGGGCAATCGTTCTTGAGCTGCTCAAGCAGGGTCGGCTGGTTGCAGGCCTCGATATAAACGCCGAGCAGTTGAAGGAGCTTGAGAGCATCGTGCAGCAGGCCGGTTTTAGCTGTGTAACACGCTGCGTGGATATTACGGACACTGCCAAATTCACGGAAGTGCTCGAATCCCTTGCTTCCGAATATGGCGGGATAGGCATTCTCGTGAATAATGCCGGTATCACCCGCGACGGCTTGCTTATGCAGATGAGCGATGACGATTTCGACAAGGTTCTTGCCGTTAATCTCCGCGCCGCTTTTGTTGCTATGCGCGTCGCGTCAAGGTCTATGATTAGGAACAAGTACGGCCGAATCATCTGTCTAAGCTCAGTTTCCGGTGTGATTGGCAACGCTGGGCAGGCCAATTACGCCGCCAGCAAAGCCGGTCTTATCGGCTTGACCAAAACCATTGCTCGCGAGCTTGCCAGAAAAAATGTAACGGCAAATTGTATCGCGCCGGGCTTTATTGTTACCGAAATGACTGATAAGTTGCCCGAGCCAGTCAAAGAGGCTGCCAAACAGATTATACCGCTGCGTCGATTCGGCAGTGTTGATGACGTCGCAAAGGCGGTTGCTTTTTTAGCCGGCGACGATGCAGGATATATCACGGGCCAAGTCCTCTGTGTGGACGGCGGAATGGCAATGTAAAAAAAGAAAAAAATGTTTGTACATTGGCAGCCTAAAAGGTAATATACCTGCCAAAATAATTGGTGCCGGCGATATCGTCAGCGGTTTTTACCGCCGGAAAAGGCTTTTAGGACAGAAAAAACGCATTTAACCAAGGAGGCTGAGCAAGTGAGTGCTGAACAGTTAGATGTCAAAGAAATCGAACAAAAAGTAATCGACATAATAAGTGAGCAAATGGGTGTAGATAAGTCCGAGATAACACGCGAAACTTCATTCATCAACGATTTAAATGCCGACTCGCTGGATACGGTGGAGCTTGTTATGGAGTTTGAAGATGAATTTGATATGAGCATTCCTGACGAAGAGGCCGAGAAAATCCAGACAGTTGGCGCCGCTATTGATTACATTGTAAATGCAGCACACGCCAAAAGCAGCGAGTAATCAGCGGGTCACTCCTTACGATGAATAGACGACGAGTTGTTATTACCGGCCTGGGTTGTGTTACCGCTCTGGGTGACTCTGTTGACGCTCTTTTTGCTGCGCTGTGTGCAGGCAGGAGCGGCGTTTCGAACATTGAATCATTTGATGTCAGTGCCTACCCTGTCAAGTTCGGCGGCGAAATAAAGAACTTCGACCCCACCAGATATATCGAGCAGCGCGATGCAAAGCGGATGGACCGATTCACGCAGTTTGCGGTCGCCGCCGCCAGAGAGGCCGTTAGCGGCAGCAGGCTGGATTTCTCCAAAGGAGACCTTGTTCGTGTCGGCGTCATCCTCGGTACAGGCATAGGGGGAATTGGAGAAATCGAGCAGCAGCACATTAGGCTCCTGGATAAAGGACCCGGCAAGGTCTCACCTTTTTGCGTCCCCAGACTTATGGCCAACGCCGCCAGCGGGAATATCGCGATTCAGTATGGCCTGCAGGGACCAAATTTTTCCGTTACAAGCGCCTGTGCATCTGCCACGCACGCTATCGGAGAGGCCTTCTGCAATATCGCTGCCGGTCGCAGTGACGTCATAATAACAGGTGGTTCAGAAGCCGCCTTGACACCCGTTGGATTGGCCTCTTTCTGTGCCGCAAAGTCGCTGAGCACGCGAAACGATAACCCTGTCGCAGCTTCGAGACCGTTTGATAAAGACAGGGACGGCTTTGTCCTTTCCGAGGGTGCTGGAATCCTGATTCTTGAAGAGCTTGACCACGCAAAAAAACGCGGCGCACATATATACGCTGAGCTTCTCGGCTACGGTGCTACCGACGATGGTTATCACATCACCGCACCTCTGCCGGACGGCGCAGGTGCCGCAGCAGTAATGAAACTGGCATTGGCTGACACAGGCATAGAAAAAGAAAAGGTCGATTATATTAACGCACATGGAACCGGCACGGAACTAAATGACATCGCAGAAAGCATCGCCATCAGAACTGTTTTTGGCGACCACGCCTACAAGCTGCTTATCAGCTCCACCAAAAGCAGTCTCGGCCATCTGCTCGGCGCAAGCGGTGCCGTTGAGCTGATTGTTTGTGTAAAAGCGATTGAAGAATCGATTGTTCCTCCCACCACTAATCTTGAGAACCCCGACGAGCGATGTGACCTTAGGATGGACTTTGTTCCGCTGCAGGCCCGCAAGGCGACCATCAATATCGCTATGAGTAATTCCTTCGGCTTTGGCGGCCACAACGCCTGCCTCGTCGTCGGAAGGTTTTGAGGATTTGCGGTTACCTTTAGAACGCCATTGATTCCGCAAATACATCTGCAAATTGCCGTTCGTGCGCAATCTCAACGTATTTGATTTTGCGGGCTAATTCGCCGGCTTGCTTCCTCAATTGTCGGCTCAGAAGTATCATTTGCGCACCGCTGCAAGCGGCGTTGCCGATAAAATGAATTCGTTCGGTCGGCACATCCGGCAATAGGCCTATCCGCAGCGCACTTTCTGCGCGGATGTAGTTGCCGAATGCACCGGCTAAATAGATGTGCCGGACGCCATCGTCGCCGACGCCGATTTTTTTCTGCAAAAGTTTAATCCCAGTCCGGATAGCTGCCTTTGCGAGCTGCACCTGTCGAATATCTTCCTGCGTCAATATGACCTTTCCGTTTTTAGCCTGCTTATTTTCAGCAAGTACAAAAGCTCGCTGGCCGTCGTGTTTGGTGATTCGCGAAAGAATAGCCGGCGATAAGCGCCCCTTTAGTTTTTCGGCCTCCACAAATCGGCCGGTTCGGTCGATAACGCCTAATTGCAGCAACACCGCTGCGGCGTCGATTAGGCCGCTGCCGCAGATTGAGCGTGGCAGCCGGCCGCCTATGACATCTAAGTCTATATCATTTTTGTTTGCAATGACCGCTTCTATTGCTCCTTCCGATGCCCTGCTGCCGCGGCTTATTCGTGCGCCTTCCAGAGCGGGGCCGGCAGCACAGCTTGCGGCATAGAGCTTATCAGCGGTCCCGAGCACTATCTCGCCGTTAGTGCCGATGTCGACTATCAGCGTCATTTCATCTGCTGAATCGATGCCGGCTGCAAGAGCCGCGGCGGTGGTGTCTGAGCCGACGAAGCCCGCGATATTTTCGACGGTATAGATGTTTCCGGCGGCGTTGATGGAAAGTTTCAAATCATCCGGCCGGCGATTATGTGCCTCGACGGAAAAGGCCCGGTAGGGGGCCTGCCCGAGTTGTGCAACGGGAAATCCCAGAAAGATATGGTTCATAGTCGTATTGCCGACAATGCACACTTCGTATATGTGTTCTGCATTTATGTGTGCCTGTTCGCAGAGCCGGCTGATTAGTTTGTTGATACAGTCGACAATTGCCCTGTTCAGGTCGGCTAATTTGGCACTCGCCTCGCTTTCGCTACGGCGAAGCGGGTCGGATTGAGCGTATGCGATTCTGCTGATGACATCGTCGCCGTATCGGGTCTGCGGGTTGAGCTCCGCCTCGGTCGCTATGCAGCGCCCGTCCTTCATATCGAGTAGTTTCACTACGACGGTGGTTGTGCCGATATCGACAGCCAGCCCGAATATATTCTCACCCTTGTCTCTGTATTTTTCCCATACATCGGGTCGGCCCTGAGTTTTTGTTCTGACTCCTTCAGTTAGGATTTTCTGCTCGAAAAATCTGGAAGCAGGGGGGATTGTTACTGTAACATCGCTTTCGATTGTGTATTGGCAGGCGAGCACGGTTTCAGAGTCTGGTTCTCCGCTTGGGGACGCCTTACGGCGGAGATTTACGACGCATTTTTTGCATATGCCCTTACCGCCGCAGATGGTGTCTAAGATTATGCCAGCCTGACCAGCAGCTTCCAGGAGCGTCGCGCCGGCGTGAATCGAAACTCGTTTGCCGTCAGGCTCAAACGTTACGTTATAATGTCTCATTTTAGTACTGTGTGCGCGTGGCATCGGCGAGTGATTTTTTACCGCAAGCTGTCGGCGACGCCGTTATCCGCTCTTTTTATGGCGTACTTTCCACTTGGCGTGTCTCTTTTTGCTGCCGATTTTGCGTCTGCGCCTTGCTTTCCCCATTCATTTCTCCTGCAATGACCAGGCCATGCCATAGGCAAAGCCCCAAAAAATCTTGTTGCAAATACTTTCAAACGGACAGAATATATAGTACTATAATGAGAAAGTAAAGGGCGTAAAGACAGATTTTGAGTTTTGAAGTCTTACCGATTCAGTTTGGGTAAAAAGATGATTCAATGTAAAGACTGTGAATTTTGCGAAACAGGTCCCGGCGGCCAAAAGGTCTTCAAGTGCGACCCTTTCAGCAACATCAAGGAGCCGGAGTGCCTGGCCAAGTGGCAGCTCATCCGCCTCGATATGCTCGTAGCCAGCTATCAGGGAATGCTTAAGTGGTATAGAAAGTTTGCTCCGCTGCAGGATAAAATCCTAAAATATATGGAACGGGAAATCGAGGATATAAACGAGTCTGAGCAGTGGAGGCTGGACGAGGATGAGCAGGATGAGTCTGAGCAGGACGAAGAAAAGCCTTGAAATGCCCCGGAAAACTTGGTCCGCCGGCGGGGTTTTTGGAATCTATGCAATAAAATTGTCGGGCATGCCGTCTATAATAATGTGAAAAGTGCGCAGATATGGCTGAAAGGGAAAATTTGAACCGGATAATATCCGGCTGTAGGAACGGCGATGCAGAATCCTTTTCACAACTGATTGATATGTATGCTGGCCGATGTTACGGTTATTTTTATCGAGTAACAGGCAATCGCACCGTAAGCGACGATTTGCTTGGCGAGCTATTTGTCAAATTGGTGGAGAAAATCGGCTCTTTTAAGGGCGGCTCCTTCGAAAGCTGGCTGTTCAAAGTCGTATCTAATATCTTTCACGATTACCTAAGGGCCAAGCACCGGCAAAGCCAGTTTTTGGAGACCCAGAAAAGTCGGATGCAATCTCAGGTGTCCGAGCCGGAGCGCTGCGACGGCGACGAAATCGACAAATTGCAATTACAGTTGAATAAACTGGATGCCGATACAAGAGAGGTGATAATGCTTCGCTATTATTCGCAGGCAAGTTTTAGGGAAATAGCTCAGATGCGGTCCGAGCTGATAGGAACGACCCTCTCAAAGGTTCATCGCGGGCTGAATAAGCTTCGCGAATTGATGGAGGGCTAATGGCTATGGAAAACCAGGCGAACGAAAACATTGAAAAGCTGTTCGGCGAATTTCTCTCCGAGGAGGAGAGCCTCCGGGCTGCGGAGAACGTTCAAAAGGGCGAAAGAATCCTCCGTGAGCATCCCGCCCCAGCTCCTGCCGGCGAGCTTTTAGCTGATATTAACTCTAAAGTTGTTAAGGCATTGGCAGCCAAAGGAGCGAAGACTCGCAGGTTGATTGCCTGCAGGGTGGCGGCTGTTGCTGCGGTGGTTATCATTCTAATTGCTATAAGCGCAAAATTTTTCGGGAAAGGCCCTGCTGTACAGACTCCTGTTACTTTAGAGCCGATGCAGCGGGCAGTCTGGGAAAGTGATGGTATTTCCAGCGGTCAGACCGAGTTGGCTCTTTTGAGGGATGAGGTTGAACAGGCTGAAGCTAAAGTATCGGACCTCAAATTTGGCAGGGACGGCGGATATGGCGGCAAAGAATTTGTCGAAATTGAAATGGAATTAACCGATATCAGCGGCGATTTTTGGAAAGGATAAAAAAATGAAGGCAAGACATAGTCTCTTATTGGTCTTGGGAGTGGCCATTTTAGTAATGTTTAATCATCCTTGCCGGGCCCAGCAGCCTGCGCAGCAAGTCCCGGCTGATACAAATGCGCAAAAGGTCTCGGCTGATACAAACAAACCCGCTACGCCAACGCCGGCGTTTGAACCGAATGTTGTGCACGATATGAACTACTGGAGGACTAAAAGTCGTGAAGAGCAGCAGGACCGACGAAAGTATCGCCCCCGCGAGGAGGTTCCTTTCGCACCAGCTGGCGAAGCTGGCGAACATGAGCGCAGACCGCCGGCAATGATGCGCCAAACCTACGAAGAGTATCTCCAGTGGTTGCAGAGTAATTACCCGGATGAGGCGAAAGAACTGGCTGGGCTAAAAGAACAAAACCCCCAGCTTTATATGAGAAAGCTTGACCTCAGCTTCAGAACTTACGGAAAAATCGCAGAAACAGCGAGGGAAAATCCCGAATTGGCTGGAATCCTCAAAGAGGATTTGGAGCTAAGGAAGCAGACCGATAAACTCCTCGGCAGAATAAAAACTGCCGCTGACGAAGAGAAGAAACAACAATTGGTCAAGGAATTGGAAGGGGTAGTTAGCGCCAGATTCGACCTGATTGTCAAAAGGACTCAGATACAATACCAGCAGCTTAACAAAAAGCTCGAGCAGCTCAAAGAGGGGGTAAAAGAGAACGCAGCCAAGGTTGAGAAGTGGAAGGACCCGGAATTTAAGAAGCAGAGCGTAAAGGCCCGAATGGAAGAATTGCTCAGCGGAGCCGAAAAATTCAACTGGGAGTAACCAGTTGTTTCAGTCATTATTGCGGGGCAGACCTTAGGCCGTGCAGGTTTCTTTATAGTTTGTCCTTCGACTTTGTTCAGGACGGTGAGCTTGTCGAACCGTTTCGCATTTGCTCGGCTTCGGTTGCCCGTTTGAGTGTCCCTTTTTCCTTTGAAGTCAGGCTGTGAATGCCCTGCTCGTGTACTTTCGCCAGTATCCTGTCAAGCTCTGCCTGTAGATTTCGCTGCTGGGCCGCCTTTCTGTGGTGTACACTTGTCTGGATTTTGAATTTGATTTTATTCTGCCAGGACTGCGAAAGAACATAAATGGCTCCGGTCGCCATTCCTGCAAGATGTGCCGCGTTGCCGCCCGCATTGGCTGATTTTGTTACGACAAGGAAAAAATACATGGCGCCGAAAATCACTGTTGCTGTTCTGATTGATACGGGAAAGAACAGAGGAAATATAAACAATCTGATATGTGGAAACAAAATCGCGCAGGCAGCTAACATACCAAGTATCGCACCGGATGCTCCGACCATTGCCATAGCCGGCAGAAAACCCACAGCCACCAGCAGAAGGTAAAGCACGCCTCCCGCCGCTCCGCAGCTAAGGTAAAATATCAGAAACTTTCTGCTGCCCCAGTATCTTTCGAGTGTCGGGCCGAGAAAGTATAAGCCGAGCATATTGAAAACAATGTGAGTAATCCAGTTGGGGTCGTGCAGAAACTGATAGGTTACGAGTCTCCACAGTTGCAGCGCCCGCAGCAGCGTAGTGGGGTCCAGTTGAAACCAGTCATAAATAAGGACGCCCAGCGGCTTTATAGTTATAACGACCAGAAACACAGCTATGTTGATTATCAGCAGCCACTTGACCGCCGTCGTAATCCCCGGAAGACCCATCTGCATCTGCGGCCCGTAGCGGTAGGAAGGCTCATACCTTTCCTGACTGTAGTCTCTGTCGTAAAGCCCCATAGTAAAAAGTTTAAAAGTTTAAGGTAAAAATTAAAAAACCGCTCATCTATACAATACAATATCGGCTGATTTAACTTAATGCCCGGAGTGAACGTTGTTTTGTCTTTTGTATCGGAGTATTGTCAGGCTTCATTTTGGTAAATACGGCCATTAAAACTGCGCCGAAGATTATCATTATAACACAGATATTTTGTGATACTGTTAGACCGTCGAATCCAAGTGGGTTATCGTCCCGCACAAATTCCAAAAAGAAACGACTGATGCCATAAAGTACGAACATCAGGCCGAAGGTACAGCCGGGCTTTGTAAAAAGTTTTTCACCTTTGCCGGTTCGGATGGCATTTTGTAACCTTCGCCAGAAAAGATAGAGTATCAGGCACAGCAAAGCCGCGTTTGCCGATGAGTACAATTGTGTCGGATGTACTGGTAAACACCGATATGGGCCGGTTTTGACCATTTCCTTTTGTTTATCCGTCAGCTCTTCGTATTCTTTCAGCCGCTGATACTGCAGACCGTTCTCTTTTACATCATCTAAGAAGAATTCGTCTGGCAGTTTGAGTTGTGGCTCCGCGCGGAGCCTTTGCGGATTTGGAAAAACCTGGCTGCGGTAAGCGTATGAGCCGTACGGAAAACGCACTCCCCACAGCAGATTCGTCGGTCGTCCGAAGCAGCAGCCGTTCAGAAAACAGCCGATTCTTCCAAACATAAGTGCTAACATAAGCCCGATAGCCAAAATGTCGAGGTACTTGCGAATGGCAAGCTTATGGTAGCGCAGGTAAACAACGATTACCGCAATGGCTAAGATTACGCCGCCCAGAACCTCAAGTCCTCCCTCCCAGATGGCGAAAACAGAAGGCAGGTCTGTCCTGAATCTTTCGAAGTAATGAATTACGTAAAACAGTCTCGCTCCCACGACGCCGGCGATAAGCGAGTAAAGCGCTGCGTTGGTAATCATCTGCGGGTCGGGTGTGATATTGCGGCTGAGGCGCCTTATCAAAAAAACCGCCGAGAGAAAACCGATAACCATCATCAGACCGTAGCTTTTTACGGTCAGATGTGTGAAAGGTATCTCAAAAAGTATGGGATGCATAGCGTACAGCGTTTAGCGTATAGTTTTTCTAATCGTTATTTCTATACGCTCTCTTTAATTTTATTATTTTTGCCGAGAACGACGACTTTCGGCTTAAAGTTTTTGGCTTCTTCGGGTGTATAAAAGCCGAAAGCGAGAATTATTACGGTATCCTTGGGGTTTATTAGTTTTGCCGCTGCGCCGAGTATGACGACCTGACCTGAACCGGCCTCTGCGGGAACTGCGTATGTCTCTACTCTGTTGCCGTTATTCAAATCAGCCACCAGCACAGCCTCATAAGGCAAAAGCCCGGCCGCATCCATTAGTGTGGCATCTATCGCAATACTGCCGGGATAGTGCAGTTTTGCATCGGTTACCGTTGCGTTGTGCAACTTGCTTTTCAAAAGTCTCACGAACATATAATACAAGCCCTGAATATATATAGGGTTTCTCGGCGGCAATTATATATTATCGTTTACCTGCGTCCACTACAATGTTGTCGATTAACCTGGTGGAGCCGATTTTGACTGCCACCACCGCTAGAACTTTGCCGGTGATTTTCTCAATATTCCGCAGAGTCTCGGCGTCAACGATACTTATATATTCTATCTCTATCGACGGCACCCGGTTCAGTACCTTTTTCATTTCGTCGATGATTGTTTTGCTCTTTGTGGTGCCGGCTCTGATTAAACTCTCGGATTTTTTCAGCGCCTTGTAGATACATGTCGCGTCTTTTTTTTGCTGCTCACTGAGGTATTTATTTCTGCTGCTTTCCGCCAGTCCGTCGGCTTGGCGCACCGTAGGATAGATAACAATCTTTAGTGGCATGTTCAAATCTGCAACCATTCGCTTAATCACAATCGCTTGTTGTGCATCTTTTTGGCCGAAGTACGCAACATCCGGCGTAACGATATTAAACAGCTTTGCGCAAACTGTTGCTACTCCGCGAAAGTGTCCCGGCCGGGAGCGTCCGCAAAGCGGCTCAGTTAGCTTTTCCACATTCACCCACGTCAGGTTCTCTTTTTTGTACATTTCCTGTGGACTCGGCGCAAAAACCACATCGACGCCGGCCTTTCTGCATATGGCCAAATCGCTCTTAAATGGCCTCGGATACTTCTTAAAATCCTCACCCGGCCCAAACTGTGTCGGATTAACAAAGACGCTTACAACGACAAAATCGCATTCCTTCGCTGCTTTTTTAATCAGCGAGATATGTCCGATATGCAGCGCACCCATCGTCGGCACAAAACCAATTTTTTTGCCTTTGTCGCGGGCCGCTTTTACTAATTTTCTGACCGACTTTATTGTCTTTGCAGCTTCCATTTTTGATTATGCAGCAACGTAACTTTTTATTTGCTCCGCCAGGTGCTCAACGTCAGCGTCTTTGCCGCTGTCGAAATCCGGCATCTGTTGACGGATAACAGGGCATTTTCCCCAGTCTGCGAAGAGCTTTTCGTGGCCGCGGATGAGAGAATCCAGAAACTGCGGCTCGATTTTCTGCTCGTATGGCCGGTTGCGACTGTGAATTCGCTCCAGACAGTTTCCCACCGAATCAGTTAAGTATATTACCAAAACGGGCGCCGCAACATCAGCGATTATTTGCTTATGAATCTTATTGTACAGTGCAAGTTGTTCGGCATTGAGTAGTTGCTTTGCGTAAATCAGCTCCTTATCGAACACGTAGTCAGCGAACACAATTTCGCCCACCGCTAAGCTGTGATTATTTAGCTGAGCGACTCGGCTGGTCAAAAAATACAATTGTGAATCCAGCGCCAGCTCATTTTTACCAGCGTAAACCTGCGGCAAAAACGGATTTCTATCATAGGCTTCGAAAATGGCTTTGCGCCCAAACAATTTTGACAATCTTTTGGTCAGCGTTGTTTTGCCGACGCCGATTATGCCCGCCATACTGACAAGCTGTGGCAAGTCACCGTTGATAACAAAATCCATTCCGTTCAGCCGGGCCGCCAGCTCATCGACCGTTTTTTTAAGCACAGGATGCACCAGCGCCCCATTGAGTTCGCACAGACCCTTTAGCACAAACGACCGCAGATGCATCTGTGGATGCGGCACCGTCAGGTTCGCACGATTTATAATTTTCTCGTCGTACAGCAATAGGTCTAAGTCGATAGTCCTCGGCGACCACTTTATCCGCCTGACTCGACCGAGTGAGATTTCAATCTCCGCTATCTTTTTGTGCAAATCTTCCGCACTTAAGGTCGTTTTTATTTCCGCCACAGCGTTTAAATACCCCGGCTGATTGGCCGCAGCCCCCGCGGTTGCTTGCGCAGCAAGCGGGGCGGTCTCGATTACCTCGCTCACTCGGACAAGTTCAATCTGTTCAGCTTCGCCGAGCTTTTCCAACGCGGTCTTTATATGCTGTTGCCTGTTGCCTAAGTTGCTGCCGAGTCCAATATATGCTATTGTCATTTTATAAAATCCGAAATTCGAATGTCGAAATTAAAAGCAAATTCAGGTGACGAAAAGTCAAAACTCAAAATTTTAAGTTTTAAGCTTTGGTTTTGCACTTTTAACTTTGCATTTTACATTTTTTGGAAGCGTTCCATTGCTTTTCTGACATCGGCGGGTTTGGCAAATGCTGTGAGCCGCAGATACCCCTCGCCGGCCGGCCCAAATCCTGCCCCGGGTGTGCCGACCACGTTGGCCTTTATCAGCAAGCGGTCGAAAAACTCCCACGAGCTGACCCCTTCCGGCACCTTTAGCCAGATATACGGTGCGTTGACCCCGCCGTAAACCTTATAGCCGAGCTTCGTGAGCGATTCGCGAATCAGCGCAGCGTTGCCCATATAAATATCGATAATTCGCCGGCACTGTTTTTTACCCTCTGGCGTATAGACCGCTGCCGCTGCCGCCTGTGAAATGTACGAGGCGCCGTTGAATTTCGTACTGTGCCGTCGGTGCCAGAGGCCATTAACTTCCACCGCCTTGCCGGCCTTCGTATCAGCCTTTAGCTGTTTCGGCACAATGGTGAACGCACATCGAACGCCCGTAAAGCCGGCCGTCTTCGAGAAACTCCGGAATTCTATCGCTACTTCCTTTGCGCCCTCGACCTCATAAATTGAGTGTGGAATATGACTCTCGGTTATAAAGGCTTCATACGCAGCATCGAAAAGGATGACCGCCTTTGTCCGCCGGGCGAAATCCACCCATTTTTTTAGTGTTTCTTTGCTCGCCACCGCTCCTGTGGGATTGTTCGGAAAGCAGAGGTAAATGACGTCGACTTTTTGCTTCGGTATATCCGGGATGAAATTATTCTCAGCGGTGCACGGCATATAGACGATTTTTTCGTATTGGCCGTTCTGGTCTGCCGGGCCGGTCCGACCAGCCATAACATTGGTATCAACATAGACCGGATACACAGGGTCCGGTATCGCAACGATATTGTCGATGCCGAAGATTTCCTGGATATTGCCTGTATCGCACTTGGCGCCGTCGCTGACGAAGATTTCGTCCGCTTCCAGTTCGACGCCTCTGCTGTTAAAGTCGTTTTTGATAATCGCTTCGATTAAAAACTCGTACCCGCGTTCCGGCCCATAGCCC
>Ga0315282_10003022_pt1 | contig 30429 bp, 33 predicted proteins | sample YL17G07_20_MG_FD_203693 | JGI IMG/M metagenome (GOLD analysis project Ga0315282, IMG submission 203693) | Sediment microbial communities from Yellowstone Lake, YNP, Wyoming, USA - YL17G07_20 | ecosystem: Environmental > Aquatic > Freshwater > Lake > Sediment | place: USA: Wyoming | collected... | reverse complement strand
TGGCTTACGCAATTGGCTCTATGGGATCAAGAGAATAGCGTAGATAGACCGGGCCGGTAATCTCTTTCTAAAGCCCGCTTTGGCTTCTTTAATGTTTTTATTTTTAGAGAAGTTGATCCAAGGATCCATCCATGTATCCTGGTACCTACATAAGTAATGTCCTATGGGATATTGAGAAGACCTACCGATGAATACAAGAGTGTGATCCTTATATATTCTTCTTTTGATTTTATATTTAATGTACTTATATCTGTAGTTTCCGTTGTAACGATTAAGAACATTGATTATTTCCCTGCAGTAGAAACCACTGTGGTTGGCTTTGCGTGTACCGTGTGTGAATAGTTTTAGTGTTGCTGAATAATCTAGTCCTAACATAAAGGCAACACAGGCTGCGCCGCATCCCCAAGGATGTTTTTGAACGATAGCTTTAGCTCTGTTCTTCTCTTTCACATACTCGAGCATAGTTTTTATATTTTTAATTTCAAGTCACCAGTGCTCTCCTCCGATGGCGGGAAGAAGCAGCAGCTGACTTCGGGCACTTGATACCTGACGCCTGACACTTGATACTATAGAGTGGTGGAGAGGAAAATTTTAGATACAAACCTAAAACTGCTCGTGGGCCAAGAGATGGCCAAGGAGCTGGTGAGTAAATCCTTGATGCGAGGGGCATGTTCCACCTATCTGCTGGTGGGTCCGCCGCATGTGGGCAAGGGGCTGCTGGCCCGAATTATGGCGGCCAGCTGGCACAGTACCGCCGATATTCATAAGCCCCATCTGGATACCATCATCTTCGACGAGATCTTGGCCACTAATTCAAACGAGAACGAGGATAAAAAGTGGAAGAAGACGGTGGACGATACAGTGCACCTGATCAATCTCTCGCCGAGTAGCGACTACCGCATATTGATAGTCGATGATATTGATCGACTTAGCATCTCGGCCGCGAATGCGCTTCTAAAAACCCTGGAGGAGCCACCGGTGCATGCCAAGACCATTATCACCGCGCAAAATATTAACTCGGTGCTGCCGACGGTGCGTTCCCGCGCGCAGATCATCCGGCTGAATAGTCTGACAGACAGAGAAATCCGTGAGTATCTAAAAAAACAGAAGGTTAAAAAGCTCGAAGAGGCCACGCTACTGGCCAACGGTGCCTTGGGCATCGCTGGAAGTTTGGCGAAGGATAAAGAACTGTTGGAGCGGGGGATGGCGCAGGTCGAGGCGTTTAGAACCGTAATCGGCAAGGATGTTATTAAAGGCATGGCGATCGCCAATATTAAAGAGCGGGAGGAGGCTCTCGATATGGTTTCCACTTGGACCAACCTAACCCGCCGGCTGATGCTGGCCGACCTGCGCGACGAGGGAGTCCCTTGGCTAAATGAAGTAAAGAACCCACCGGATGAGCGCAAGCTGGTCTCCTTTCTCTCACGGTTGCGGGAGGCCAACGATGCCCTTGAGAGCGGGGCTAACGTGCGGGTGGTGATGGAAGCCCTGGTCTTGGCCGGGGTAGGGGCGTTATAATTCAGGCCCAAACAGGTTATAATCAGTTTACGAGGTCTATAACATGATAGCTATGTTAGAGCTGATAATTTTTGCGGCTACGGTGATCCTGCTGATTATCATTCTTCGGAAGCTCCCCCTAGAGAAAGAGGTGGTTAAGAAGCTGGCCAAGGAGGCCCGGGAGCTGGACCACGAGGAGGAAGGGGAGAAGAGCGAGGAGGACGAGGGGGACGAAGCCCTGCTGGAGCACGCCGATAAGCTGGCCCAGGACGGCCAGTACGGCAGAGCGGAGAAGCTGTACCTAAAACTGATCACCAAGGATCCGCAGGCAGCCAGCTTGTATAACAAACTAGCGCTGGTATATTTGGGCAATAAGGAATACAAGGATGCGGCTAAATCTTTGGAGCAGGCGCTGCAGATCGAGCCAGATAACGACACCTTTTACAATAATTTTGGATTGCTGTTCTATCAGCAAGGAATGTACGACGAATCGATCGAAAGCTACGAGAAATCTCTGTCCATCAATAATAAAGTGGCTTCTCGGTTTATGAACCTGGGCCTGGCCTACTTTATGTCTAAGAAGCATCGCAAAGCCGCCGATGCTTACGAGAAAGCCTTGATCTTGGAGCCTCACAATGAGGAATACAAGAAGTTATTAGCAGAGGCGGAGGAAAAGCTAAAATAATTCAGCACCTAGAAATATTGTGCCGAGGTACCGAAGTGGTCAAACGGAGCGGTCTGTAAAACCGTTGGCTAACGCCTTCCTAGGTTCGAATCCTAGCCTCGGCACCACGAGGATGAGTATGCCCAGAAGAAGATATTCTTTTTGGTCGACGGTGTTCCATATTGACGGTAGCCTTATGTTGCTTGTAGCCATAATGCTCCCTGTTGCACGTTGGCTGGGTATATATGCAGGCAGTAGGGACTACCGGGATGCCCTAATTACTGGTGTTGTTGGCATTTTGTTGTTAGGAGTAGGATGGTTGCTTAGAACTAGGGGCTGGTTGCCACGCTATACAGTGTTATGGTTTGTGGTTGCAGTAGCTTTTATCCCCATCTTCTGGAAGGGAGTCTACCTGTCCGCATGGTTATTACGATTGTTGACAGGTATCTTGCCGGAGTAGCTCAACGGTAGAGCAACTGTTTTGTAAACAGTAGGTTGGGGGTTCGATTCCTCTCTCCGGCTCCACGTCACAGCGAAGGAAATAGTAAAGATTGGTTGTCTACCAAGCTGTTGTTAGATTGACAGTAGTTTTGTCGTGGGATAGCATACAGCGTTGGGCAACTCTGTCCGACATGCAACCTTGACTTAGTGACTTTGAGGTAAGAGGAGATTGGCATGGCGGCCATCATCGGAATTGAGGGACTACCCGGTTCTGGCAAGACGACGGTGATAGGTCTGCTGATCCGCGACCTGTGTACAGTCGGACTGCGAGCAACCACGGTAGATATTGAAACCACCTGGATCGCCCAACGGATCAGGGAGCTGGCCAGCTCCTACCCCGTGGAGCACCTGGTGCGCACTCTGCTCTTTTGGGCGTTGCGATGGCACCAGCATGAACACATGCAGCGCGTGAGAGATGACTATGATGTCATCTTTGCTGATAGATGCTGGGGCTCTACCCTCGCCTTCGATGTCTATGGGAATGGAGTGCCCCGCGCAGTGGCGAATTGGGTCGGCAGCCGCCTTGACTGCTTCCCCGATTTCACCATCTGGTTTGATGTCCCCCTGTCGGTTACCCGGCAACGCAAGCAAGCATCAACCATGCGCGACGAAGCGTTTGCGTCAAGGGTGGAGCAGGGGTATCGCGAACTGGCCCAGGAGTTAGGCTGGCATCGTGTTGATGCCACTCGACCCCCCGAGGACGTCAGGCAGCAATGCCTCGACATCATTCTCCCCCGGTTGTCATCCCCCCCAGCTCAGCGGCTTATGTAAGCCGCTGGTTTTTTTATCCCGTTCTTATGAGAAGGTTTGCGACTGGGTGGTAATTTGTTAAGATTTGCGTAGATGCTTGCCTGGCCCGCGTAGCTCATCTGCCGGCTGGCGGAGGTAGATTCACCCGCCACAATGCCGAGGTAGCTCAGTGGTAGAGCAACCCCATGGTAAGGGGTAGGTCGTGGGTTCAACTCCCATCCTCGGCTCCAGGCATTGGGCGGGGCAACCCCGACTCCGGAAAATTATTATGCCAGCTACTAAGATCAGTTTAGACAACGCAAAGCGGGAGAAGCTGTTTTATTTTGTGGCTAATGTGGTTATCTATCGGGAGTCCGACGGCCGGTGTTTGATATTAAAACGCGACGAACGGGAAAAGGTGCATCCAGGCAGGTGGGGGGTGCCGGGCGGGAAGCTGGAGTGGAAAGATCTGGACTTGGATCGCCCCAGTCGCATCAACGGAGATGTGCTGGATTATGAAAATGCGCTGGAAGACCTGCTAAAACGGGAGGCCAAAGAAGAGGCCAATATCGATATCGATACTGCTAGTTTTGCCTATATCAATAGTGTCGCGTTTGTCCGGCCGGATGAGACGCCGGTGATGATGGTGAAAGTAGCAGCTGAATATTTGGGCGGGGAGGTGACCCCGGAGAAGGGTGGGTTTACCGATTACGCCTGGGTTAATGCTGAAGAGGTCAAGAACTATCCCTGCATTGATGGTATTCATGAGGAAGTAGCCAAGACCATTGCGATCTTTGGTCGGGCGGTGGCCGTTTCGTAGTATAATTACTGAGCCATACTAATTAAGTTTTGGGGTAGGCCATGAGTAGAAAAACACTGAGCATTCTGGTTGGCTTGGCGCTTTTGTTGAGTACTAATCCAGCGATAGCTATGCCCGAGCGCAGCTTAGCAGATTTAGATACTCCGGGAACACACCGGACACTGATTTTACCGGCGGCTAATCACTCTCCGGTGATCTCACTGGGATCGGCTATCGATCCGCAGAGTGGGAAGCTGGTAGAGGGGTACGCCATTGTTCATTATGCTAAGGGTGGCAATTCGGGCGGGAAGCCGGGTGGCGGCACTGCCTACTATGCCTTCCTAGCTAAAGGGGCCAAGTGGAAAACCGTGGAGCCGTGGTTGATGAATCCGGCTAACGCCAGCGGTTTGGATGGCACCACGCTTTTCAATGATACAGCAGCCGATATTAGCAAATGGGAGGACGCGGCTGATGGCGCGATGGGTGGCGGCAGCATCGACATCCTGGGCAGTGGAACAGAAACGACAGATAGCCTATCCGCCGACCTGAATGCTCCTGACGGTACCAACGAAGTTTACTTTGCGGATGTATCTGACCCCGGCGCGATAGCGGTCACCATCGTTTGGGGTATCTTTGGCGGACCACCCCAAGGCCGCGAGCTGACAGAGTGGGACCAGGTCTATGACGATGTTGGCTATAACTGGTCTCTATCCGGGGAGGCGGGCAAGATGGATTTCGAGAACATCGCCACGCATGAACTAGGCCATAGTGTGGGTTTGGCCGATCTGTACAGTTCGGCCTGCTCCGAGCAGACGATGTACGGCTATGCCACCTATGGGGAGACCAAGAAGCAGACTTTGGAGTCTGGGGACATCGCTGGGATCAGCAAGCTGTATTAGGACTAAGACAACCAAACAAAAACCGGCCCCGCGGGGCCGGTTTTTTGTTGCTCAATGGTTAACTGGGCTCCAGGGTAAGCCGGAAAAATGGATTGACAAGAGTTCCTTTTTTTGGTATAATAAAAAAACAGCTAAATAATCAGTTATGAGCTTTGGCAAGGGAGAATTTGGTCATCAGGCAGAGGAGCCCACATCAGAGCAGGGTGGCTTAGAGCTGCCTCTAAATGATGGGCCGGAAGGCGCGGCTGATCAGCCGGGAGCAAACGCAAAGGATAACATCCGAGTAGACGGGATTAGTACTGCTGACCAGTCCGGCGTTTTTGAAGCACGCGAAGAGCTGGAGCGATCGTTTACAGACGAAAAAACGGAGAAGCCTAGCGAGCGGGCCCTAGTTGGTATCGTGGAAAAACTGATCGAGGATCCCGAGGCCTTGAAGCAATCAATTGAAGGGCTGATCAAGTATCTGGCTAGTCTTAACCCAGAACTTGTCTCCAAGACCGCCGAAGAGATAAAAGAAGTGTCTTTAGAGGATCTTCAAAAGGAGTTGCAAGAGCTGATGGAAGAAGAGAAAAAGATCCGCTCACTGTTGGAGGAGGGAGCTCAAGGGGGTCGTGATGGCCAGGTGATGGAGCAGCAAAAACTGGAGGATCTGGTGGTTAAGATCGCCGTGCTGGTGATCAAGATCGCGGTCAAGGTGTTTATGGCCACTCTGAAAACCGTGGCCGAGATGTTTGGCTCTAAGGGTAAATCAGACTAAATCTAGCCGGTTGAGGCAGTCCTTGACACCTGTAGGAGGGGGCTTTATAGTATCGAAGTACTACTCTGTAAAGGTAATATGGCTAAAAAAATTATCGCTGTAGTCAAGATTCAGGTCGAGGCAGGGAAGGCAAACCCAGCCCCGCCGGTCGGTACCGCCTTGGGGCCTCATGGCATCCAGATCATGGAGTTCTGCCGAGAGTTTAATGAGCGGACGGCCAAGATGGAGGGGATGGTGATCCCAGCCGTGGTAACGATCTATGAAGATCGCAGTTTCAAATTTATCCTTAAGCAACCCCCGGCTTCGGTGCTGATCAAGAAGGCTGCCGGGTTGGAAAAAGGTTCTGGCGAATCTCATAAAACCAAAGTGGGCAAGTTAACTAAGGCCCAGGTTCGCGAGATCGCAGAGCGCAAGATGCCCGATCTGAACACTGAGGATATTGATGCCGCGATGAAGATCATCGAGGGCACCGCTCGGAATATGGGGGTCGAGGTGGGCAACGGCAATTAATATATCCGTAATTGTGGGACCTCGCTAAACGAGGGTTTGTACCACAAGGAGGCAAGATGGCAGAGAAGAAACGGGCGGCCAAGGCCAAGGTCGCGGGCGAAAGGCCCAAGAAAGAACATAAACAATCCCCGGTCGATAAGCATGGCCGAGGCAAAAAGTATCTGGAGGCGGCTAAGTTGGTCGACCGTACCAAGTTATACCCGATCGCGGAAGCGGTTGATCTATTGATTCAAACTTCACCAGTAAAGTTTGACGCAACCGCTGAGGCGCACATCCAAACTGGGTTGGACCCCAAGCAGGCGGATCAGAATATTCGCGGCACGGTAGCGATGCCGGCGGGGCTGGGCAGAGCCACCAAAGTATTAGTGTTTGCCGAGGGAACGGAGGCCACTGAGGCCAAGAAAGCCGGCGCCGATTACGTTGGCAGCGACGATTTAGTGGAGAAGATCAAGGGCGGCTGGTTGGATTTTGCCGTGGCGATTGCTGAACCTTTGATGATGGTAAAGATCGGTAAGATCGGCAAGATCTTAGGCACCAAGGGATTGATGCCTAACCCCAAGACCGGAACGGTGACTAAAGATGTCTCGAAGGCCGTCACCGAGTTCAAAAAAGGTAAGGTGGAGTTTCGGTTGGATAAGGACGCCATCGTCCACGTGGGTTTTGGAAAGATATCGCTGGGCAAGGATGGTTTGATGAACAATTTTACTGCGCTATTCCGCGCACTCTCTAACGCTCGTCCATCTTCGGCCAAGGGAACTTATCTGCAGAAGTTGGTGATCGCCTCCACCATGGGTCCGGGGATTAAGGTAGATATTACTTCGTTACAGTAAATCTCAATGGAAGTTAGCATTAAACGAATTGATAAGAGTTTGCCGTTACCGGAATACCAGACCGCGGGCGCGGCAGCGTTTGATATCTATGCGCGGGAGGAGATTGAGATCCAGCCAAAGGAAACGGTGCGGGTCCCATCGAACCTGATCGTAGCGACACCCCGCGGCTATTTTCTTATGCTATCGCTACGGTCCAGCACGCCCAAGAAAAAACCGGGCTTAGTGATCCCTCAAGGCGTGGGAGTAGTGGACAGCGACTACCGCGGACCGGAGGATGAGGTGTTGGTGCAGTTATTGAATACAGGTGACCAGGTAGCCACCATTGAGCGGGGGGAGAGATTCGCGCAGGGGACATTTGTCAAAATTGAACAGGCGAAGTTAATTGAGGCAGAGGAGTTGGCCGCAGTCAGCCGCGGGGGTTTTGGGAGCACAGATGAAGAATAATCGCTTTATTGTTTTTGAAGGGATCGATGGTTCGGGCCACACCACCCAGGCCAAGTTGTTAGCCGACTATATCGCTGAACGCGGGGCGCTGGTATGGCTGACCAGGGAGCCCACGGAGCTTACAGAAGCGGGCCGCGCGATCAAAACAACTTTGAGGGGAGAGCTCCCCATGCCAAACGATCCGATGGAGTTCCAAAAACTGTACGTCGAGGATCGGCGCCAACATGTGGAAGAGATCAAACAACACTTGGCCGCTGGCGAATGGGTGGTCTGCGATAGATATGTGCCGAGTACGGTAGCTTACGGCGCCGGAAGCGGGGCGGACTACCAGACTTTATTGGAGTTAAACCAGCAGTTTCCGCTGCCCGATGCCACTTTCTTTTTAGACGTTAGCCCAAGTATAGCGGTTGAGCGGGTGAAGGGCAGGGGGGAGACACGGGAATTTTTTGAGCACGAAGAAAAACTGTCGGCCATTCGCCAAAACTATCTTCGGCTGATGGAAAATTATCCCCATATGAAATCGGTCAATGGCGAACAGGGGATAGAGGATATCGCTGGTCAGGTGCGGGCTATCTTGGGAATCTAACCAGTCAACTGAGCCTCGCGCTGGCGTTGATACGCTTCCGAATCTGCTCGGGCGGATTCATATTCGTTGTAGTCAACAAATTTAAGCTCTTTACCCAGTTCAGGATAACGGGCCATGATCTGCCGATGCATCTCTTGGGCCACTCGGCGATATGATTGGTGGCCTTGTTTAATGGTGCGCAGTTCTAGAAAGTGCATCGCCTCGCGCATATTCATCCCCATCGTCCAGCGGATGTTAAAGCCAAACAGGACCGCATATTGGGCGTAGTATTTACCCAAGTGGCGGCGCAGGGTTTCGTATAATTCCTGCGATAAGCGGATACATTTTTCCATCTCTGCCTCAGCTCCCACCTGTTTGATCACCTCAGGGATCTTGGAGAAGCCGAGATGAGTGGTAAGTAGTTGACGTTCTTGGGTAAGCATTCGTTGGCGATGCAGATCGCGGTAGATGCCAAAGTCGGCTTGCAATTCAAATTTAACCGGGTAACCATCTTCGAGGGCGCGGCCGGGGCGTTGCCTCCGGTTCTCACGTTCGCCGTGATAGGTGTGAACTAACGCCTCTTTCTGTTCGGGAGTGAATTGGCCAATTAGTTCGCGAAGAGTTTGGGTATCTAACTCGCAGTGGGGGAAAAGCATCTGGGCCAGTGTTGAGGTGATTAGGTCTGTATCTGGCAACAACTCAACCTTGTAGCCATCAGCTGCCCGGAAGCTGGGGGCGCAAACCCCCTCAGCCAGCTGATCCATCTGCTCGCGGATGTTAACCCAATAGTTGTTGGGGCAGGCCCGTTCAACATAGCGCGGAATAATTTGATTGAGCGCTACATGAGCCTCGCCAGCCAATCTCCGCATTTCGGGAAGCGGATGGCTATAGAGATGAGAGAGCATGTGCTGAAACGCGCGGCCGTTGCCGAACAATCCCACATTAGTTAACGTGGCGGCTGGAAGCAGGATGCGGATAGTATCACAGGCGCGGGTATGAATGTCGATCTTATAGGTGCGCTGGAAGTCTTTGATCTCGGCCTCGTCGACGAGTTCACTCAGGAGTTGTTTGTCGCGACCGTCACGAATTTGGTACTGTACAGCATCGATCGGGTAAATTTTGGCGTAGTGTCCTTCTAACCGGTGCGCTAAGGCAGCATAGGTTTCAAAGATCTCGTCCATTGTTTTGGTATATTGTTGGCCACAGGGTGAGCTTAAGATAGTTTCATCCCGTAGGTAACGCCAGCGGCCGTATTTATCTTTTTGGTCGTAGGTAACGTAACGCGATGACTGCTCAATGGGGGATAGACCGATGCGGCGATCCTCCATTTCTTTAGTGGCCAAGTTCGACACATTTTCTAGGGAGAGATGAGCCCCCTCCAATTCGCCGATGGAATCGTCGCCATAGGCGATTAAAACTCGGCGAATCAGATCGTCCGCCTTATTAGCTTTGAGTTGTCCATCAGTTCCAATAAATTCTTTAAGTAAGGTGCGTTTGAAGCCGCCACTAGCCCGGGAGTAACGAGCATAGATGGCACCAACCAATCCGGGCAGCTCTCTATCATTCACGACAAAAACTTCCCCCTCGGGGTTACTGACAAATCGGCTTAGGATCTGTAGCTCCTCGGGATTAAATTCCTCCTCGCAAAACCGCCGGCTGCCGATATCCATTTTCTTCTCCTGTTAGTTGATACTACAGCCCATTATACCCCGGTATTTTGGTGCCCCCCAAAGGGGAGGTTGACACACCTGTGGGGGCGGGGTAGAATTCCCTTGTTACACCTTTGAAGACCGTAGGTAAGAAAGTAAATCCTACCGAGAAGGCCACACTGCTTAAAGTGTTCCTGATCGGTAGATCAGGAATTTTTATGCCCAAAACCAGAGCCCAAAAGGGAGTGGAACTGACCAAGCTGACCGAAAGTTTGGGCAGTAGCAAGGCCGCCATCGTGGCGGAATTTAAAGGTCTTCTGATGAGCGATCTAACCGCCTTCCGAAAGAAGGCGAGGGCCCAGCAGGTTAAACTCCAGATCGTTAAGAACGCGCTGCTCGCCAAGGCTGCTGAAGAGGTGGGGATCAAGGATTGGAATGTTCGCAAGGTAAATCGTCAGTTGGCGGTAGCGACCGGCGGACAGGACGAAATAGCTGTGGCCAAACTGGTCTATGAATTGGCCAAAGGTAGTAACGACAAGGTTAAGCTCTACTCCGGCGTGATCGATAAGAAGGTGGTGCCGCTGGATCTAATTTTGCGGTTGGCGCAGCTTCCTAGCCGCGAAGAGTTGCTAGCCAAAGTAGTGGGCAGTATGGCTGCTCCCATTAATGGATTCGTCCGGGTGCTAAATGGCCCGTTGCAGGGCTTTTACAACACCGTTAAAGCTTTGCAATCAAAATCATAAAAATTATAGAAGTTTAATTTAAGAGGAGTAGTTATGGTAGACGAAGAGAAGCAAGAAACGCAAGCCGAGGTTGCCACCACCGAAAAGAAGGCGGACGAGAGCAAACTATCTGGCAATGCTAAAAAAGTCGTCGATATGGTCGGCGAGATGTCAGTGTTAGAGTTGGCCGAACTGGTCAAAGTGTTGGAAGACAAGTTTGGCGTAAGCGCTGCTGCCCCGGTTATGCCGGCCCAAGGGGCCCCCGTTGGGGCTGCCGGCCCCGCCGTGGAGGAGAAGTCCGAGTTCAATATTAATGTGACTTCTGCTGGCTCCAACAAGATCGGTGTGATCAAGGCCATCCGCGAGGTGACCACCTTAGGCTTAAAGGAAGCCAAGGATATGGTTGACGCCTTGCCCAAAGTGATCAAGGAAGGGGTCAAGAAAGCCGAAGCCGCCGAGATCAAGAAAAAGCTGGAAGAGGCCGGCGCCACTGTCGAACTCCAATAGTTTGCTTTCAGGGGTAAGTGTGGCAGCCACAAGGGGGGATAGTATACACAGTATATACTGTGTATACTATTGGGATTATGGGATTGGGGGTGGACAAAATAAGGGGGGGTGCTATCTTTTGGGTGGCGCTTTGTTTTTTTGGCTCTGGAAGCCGACAAGCGACTACTCTTTGACATCGAGGTGAAACGATGAGGCCGATCGTCGGCTGCCTAATGGCAGTTCTGCTGGTGGCCGGATTGGCCACCTTGCTCGGTTGCGCTCGGGTTAGGCCCTGGCAACAGGTTCTAACTGGTGAGAAGCTGGCAGCCTGGGAAGACCAGCTAAAAGCCCGGGTGGTTTTCCCGGCCGATCAGACTCCTACCGATCCCGGTATGTGGGTCGATAACGGCCTGGGTTGGCAGGGCCCCTTTCGGGGCGATCTACCAGTCCCGTTCTGTTCGCCGCAGTTCCGAGTCTGCTCGGTCAACCAATCGTGGATCAGCTCTTTGCCCACGACTGCGGGAACGACTCGGTTATGTGGCTCTAAAGGCGGTAGTGTCGGTCAGCTTACTACCGAAGCGCTCGGCGCAGACGTTTGGCGGTATACGATCCGCGTTACGCGCCGATCAGCGGACGGGCTGTACTGTTTTTTAGGCAAGACGGTTAAGCCAGCGCCGGTGTTTGCCTATGTTGATCCGGCCAAAGCTTTTCAGGCAGTTGAACAATCAACAACTGATCAGCTCGATGGCGCTCTGCGGATCCTAGACGAGCAGGGTCAAGAGCTGGCCTCCTACCCCAATACCTTTTACCAGCTGGGTCTGATGGAGTTGGGGGCGGTAACGATCAGATCACCGGAATCCCTGCCTATAAAGTTCTCGGTAGAGATTTCGGCCGATGGTTCAACCCCACTCTTCTACCATTGGAGCCAGATGGTATGGGCCAGTCCCCATATCACTCAAGAGTGCGAGTGGTGGGATGCTACGATCCAAGAGCGTCGGCCCAAACAGCTTTGGCCAGCTGGTAGTGCCGTCGTCAACGTTGATAAATCCAGCTCTGTCCGAGTCTGGATAGATGTTACGTTAGCGCTAGTGTCCAACGATGCTGATGCTGACATCAGAGTTGATCTAGGGCCGAGATTGGTGTTCGTAATTCCGGCTTCTGGATATACTGTGACCGTGAAGTAATTCCCAAGAGGAGCGTGATGACTAATGAGAACGATGTTGCTGCTTATCGCAGCAGTCATCTTGGTGTTGTGTGTCAGCTGTCCGAAACACAAGAGCTATGGTGGCTCTTCATCGAGTGGCAGTGTCGAGAGCGAGAGCACGCGGGGCAGTGGCCTGTTCGGCAGCGGTGTCCCAAGCGGTAATGGCCCACACATCGACATCGGCCAGGGCTGGGATGTCGGTACGAGCGGAAAGATTCGCAGCGGTCTCGTCAACCCCCTTGACGCTGCCGGTTTCAGCTGGGGTTGGGGGTGTTATAGCCAGGAGTTTGAAGAAGCTGCCGTGTCCGCCACATCGGCCACCATCCACTATGCCTACCGTCTTAGTGCGATAGAGAAGAAAGAGGGCGCTTGGGGGGAAGAAGAGTGCTACCTCCTTCAACTAAGGAGCACCGAGGATGGCTGGGAATGCCACATAGGGGATAAGGTCGCTGCAGTTAAGGACTGGTATGCCGAAGGTGACTCAGTCTACCGAGTGGACTTTTCTCTACCCGAAAAAGGTAACTACGTCTTGGCTGTGGGGAGCGGCCATCTCCTCATCCGGTACTGACGATGAATTCAGCTAACTGTTAGCTCCCCGGAGTTTGGAGGTTGCCATCTGGCAACCACACCAAACGAAGGGGAGTTTATTTATATCTTGACCCCGTTAGAAGTCCGACAGAGTTACGTATTTTCCTTTCAAGTTAGTATGAACGAACAACGCTCCGCTCAATTTTATCTAATCGGTTACTTGTCCGGGCAACTTCTAACGGGGTTGACAAAAGCGGGGGATAGTGGTAGGATAACGTGCTCTGGGAGCGGATAATTTTATATCAGGTATAATCAAGAGTTATGCCTAAAGAAGCGGGTGATAACCCAATAGAGAGAGTTGAGGAACCGTTCACCACGGAAGCGGAGGCAGTTATTGCGGTCGAGCGTGGCGAGCCCACCCCCTCATCTTTAAAGCCTGGCGAACGCCTGCTCGGTGGTTTGGAGTATGTGGAAGATAGCCGCTCTCCGGAGATCGACCCGTATCAAACCGAGGCCTATCTCAAACTTCTCCACGGCTACACGTCGGAAGCACTGACCTATGATCTGCGCGAGGGATTCCGCCGATTGCGAGGCGCGATCCTTTCGGAGGATGCGAAGGACTTTTCTAAAAGCACCACCCGCTTAGCCGAAGAGAAGGGGGAAAAATTGGCCGGTGAAGAGGTGGGGTTATTGATGGAAGAGGCGGATGCCAAACTGCTAGGCATTGCGGGACTTTACGGAGGATTGTTACTCACTGCCGAGGGCGATGGCCGGCGGCTGTTTTTCCCAAGCCTGCCGGGTGAGGATCCAGCCGAGGCGGTCAAGCGAGCGACATTTGTGGCTGAGCAGTTTCAGGAGTCTGCCAAGGGCCTGCATCCGCTTAAGTTCAGAGACGGTGATCAAGACGTTGAGTTCAGAGTCGGAGTGGATTGCACGGACAGAGAGACGGGCGACCTGGTGGTCACAAGCTTAGGTGATGAATATCTAAGAACGGTAGCGGTGTTCGGCAAAGTGATTCCGCGGGTGGACTATCTGCAGCGGGAGGCCGATGCGCACCGCCACCAGGTGGCAGTTAGTCCGGCGGCGCGGGCCCTACTTACTAAGTCGCGATTTCGCAGCACCGAATCGGGGAAGAACTTTATTCTCTCGTCGCTCCACAGCGAGGATAAACCGGAGCCGGTCACCATTAATTTACGAGCTGATGAAGGCCAGGTACCCATAGTGGAACTAACTCATTACTATGAGGCGCACATCCCGCAGGACAGGCGGAGCGAGATGCGGGACACGATCATTACTACATTCGAGGAGGGCCGGCCGGTAGAGTTTAAACCATTTTGGGATTATCCGCGGGTGTCCACTTCCTTCATTAAAGTAAGCGGTCTGCGGCCGATGATCGGTCAATCGGGTGACAGCGAGACGGATGCGGAGGCCCATCGCCAGATCAATCCGGTGATTTCCCAGGTGTTGCACATCGTGGATCACAACGGCGGCCGGGTGGAACGCATCACCGGCGACGGGGTCATCTATGCGGTGTTCGAAGGGCCCAGCAACGAGTACCACGCTACTCGGGCCACCTTCGAAGCTGGGCAGAAACTGAACGGAGCCGGTTTTGATTTCCGCGCAGGCGTTTCTACCGATTACGCTTTTTCAGGCGTGGCAGGGACAGAAGGACATCATACCTTCACTCAGGTAGGTAAGCGGGTGAATGAATCTTCCCGCTTGATGCAGACAGCGCCGGAGAACCGGGTGGTGATCAGTGGCAGCACCCATCGGCGGGCTAGCCATCGGCTGCGCTGCAAAGAATTAGGCGAGCCGATCGAACTGAAAGGTGTGGGTACGGTCGATCGCTATGTGGTGGAAAAGATCGACTATCGTGCTGGCCGCTATGCTGAAGTGGAGAAGATCGTGGGACGAGAGGCGGATCAGCGGGAATTGGAAAAGCATATTGCGACTGCTGCGGAGACCGGACAGAGCCAGGTGGTAGTGGTCGAAGGCGAGCCCGGCGTGGGCAAGACCGCGGTGGTCTCCAAAACCATCGCTGATAGTTTGGAGGCGGGCAAGATCTATAAGATTGACGTGCGCTCCGATGAGGCCAATCGCAAACTGCCGTTGAGCACTGCCCGCCAGTTCGTCCGCCAGCTACTAGACGTTCCTGATGAGGTGGAAAATCCCCAGGATCTGGAAACCCTGATCCTTAGCCGCGAGTTGCCCCCAGAGATGGTGGAGCGGTTGTCGCTCCTGAACGCTGTGCTGGGCACCAGTTTTACTCCAACGGACAGAGTCAAATGGTTGGACCGGGCCGACCAGCGCCACGAAAGTATTGCCTTGATGCGCGATCTGTTTCAGTTCAAGCGACAGCAGGTATCTCACGAAACGCCGGTGGTGTGTGTGGACGACTGGCAGTTTGTTGACAGGCAATCGGCCGATCTGCTGGCAGATTTTATCCGGGCGACCGAGGGGGATGGAATTGCCTGGTTAGTTCCCACTCGTCCATACATTAACGATATTGAAAAATCCATTATCGAGGGGCTCAAGCGCAATCTGCCGGAAGAGCAGACTCATCTGGTGGAGATAAGTCCGTTCCCTTCATTTGTGCCACCGGAGTTTCCGGGAGAGGAAGCGAGTGATGCAGCCAAACGCAACTATTATCTGAAGCTGCGGAGTGCGCAGATCGCCTGGATGCAGCAGAACAAGGGCTGGGTGATGCCTCTGGTATCGGCCATCTTTGATATTGATCCGTCTGAGTTCGAGCGCAATCCGTTGGCGGCGGCCAAGGTGATCTCCAAAGTATTTTCCAAGGATGTATCGCACGGGAACCCCTTCTATGCGCGGGAGATACTATCGCATTTAGCAATGAGTCACGATCTGGGGGTGAGTGTGTTCGTCCAGCACCCCGAAACTGGCAAGTGGCATTTTGGCGACTATCTGCTGCCCGGGGAGACTAAAGACAGCGTTAGGGCCAGCCGTAAATACTATCTGGAGGATGAAAAGCAGCGAGACGTGCTGGAGCGGGTGGGCACCATTAACGATATCGAACAGCAGAAATTCGAGGCGCTTGATTCTAACTCGCAGGCGGTGGCGCGGGTGATGTCTTGCTTGGGTTTGGAAGCGAGCAAGGCGATGTTAATGCGGCTGACCCGGATGCCGGAGCGGCGGCTGGATATGTGTTTGGACCAGCTGATGGACCACGGGATGATTTCCGATTTGGACGGTGGTTACTTTGCCTTTGTCCACCGGATCACCCAAGAAACCATCTATACCCGTATCGCCAAGATAGAAGAAAAGTATGCGATACACGAAACCGTGTTGGGGATCTTAGAAGCGGAGTACCCCAGCGAACAAGATAGATTAGAATCCAAATTCTTCCACGCCAAAAATAGTGGGAACCTGATAAACATACTTAAGTATGCCGATCTATATGGCCGGCAGCTACGAAACTATGGCGAGGAATCTGGCGCCATCTCGGTGTTGGAGCGAGGCGCGCAGGCGTTTGGTGAGTTGGAGCGACAAGGTTTCCCGGGAATGACCGAGCAGCAAAAATTGCAGACGGTAAATGAGCAGTTAGAGCGGCTGTTGTTCATCCGGTTCATCTGGAACCGGCTGGCCAAGCGTGGAGAAGAGGTGTCTACCTTAGAATTGGCGCACAAACTATTTCATTGTTACTACGGTGGAGAAGATGGTCGAGAATCGCACCCGGTAGAGTGGGCAGCGTACCACGCTTGGATTCTTTCCGACTTGGGGCTTAGAGTGGGGGATAAAGAACCGGAACGGGCAGCGCGCGAATACTACGAAGTAGCGCTGGATATTCTTAAGCCATTCGAGCAAGAGGGCACACTAGATAATCTACCAAACAATTTGCGGCAGGTGATAATTATTAACTTAAGTAACACCTATCTGCGGCTGGGAAGTTACTATCGCCGGATGGACGGTGTCGATAATCTCACTCGGGCAAGAGAACTCGTGAAGCAATCCGTTCACTATGCGCGAATGACTGGTAACTATGAAGCCATAACCTCAGCAGTCAATGGTTTGGGTATTATGTACAAGCGATTGGGGGAATTTGAGCTTGCCAATCAGTGCTATGGCGAATGTTTGGAATTAGCTGAGCGGACAGGCAACCTTCCAGACCAGGCACTGTACCTTAACAATCAGGCTGGGGTGCTGCATGGTTTGGGAGATAGTGCTGGCGTGGAAATAGCACTGACTCGTTCCTTGGATATTACTGCTCGAGTGTTCCGTCCGCAAACACGAGCTTGGAGCAATGTGGGACTAGGTTCGCTACGAATGGCGATGGGAGATTTTACCTCTGCTGTGGAATATCTTCAGAATGCCAAAGAATTTTTTGCCAATGCCGATGTGTTGATGTCTGCCTCCTTAAGTATCGACTTAGCGCATTGTTATCTGCGGGCCGAACAGCCTGATACGCTTGCGGCTAGAATAGAGCTTTCAAATGTTCAGTCTGACGATAAACGGTTGAGCATTCTTAGTGCTTACACTATGGCGTATGCGGATTACCTAGACAAATATATAGATTTCGAGGACTTTGTGACACAGGTTAAGACACAAGCTGAAGCACTATCAGTTATGGGGATGACCCAGTCGGCCATGGACGCATACCGATTCTTAGGAGAGGTCATATCAGCAATTGATGTGGTTCGTTCGCATGCCTACTTGGAGCGGGCACTAGAGTTGAGTGAAAACTGTTGTGCGGGTATTGACAAAAAAATGATTGTAGCTCAGCTACAATCATAGCCCCCATCTGGTCCCAACGTGGAAGTTATTCTTTGTCCTGATCGCCCATACTGGCGCTCATCGCTTGACTGGGCGCTACAATAGTAGGATTGAGTAGTGTTCTAGCCCCCGCTGCCCCAATGGCGATTGCCAGTAGTATTAACACGGCGATTAGAATAATGAGCCATTCCTCAGTTATCCAGAGATAGACGTTGTTGTTAGATTTCTTAGAATTGCTGCGCTGTGGTGCCATTTTAATTTTTCTCCTCTTCCCCCGGGACAGTAGCGCTCATAGCGCCAGTGCCGGGGAGAATACCGCGGCTCTTTAGCCAGTTGACGATGATCTGGCCAAGACTAGGTTTGGTTACAGTTTGATTGCCCACCTGGATGGTGCGGCCCAGCACCATCTCCCGGATAGTGGTGGTAAATTCGTTAACTGCGATCTTGGCGCGAGCAGCTATTTTCTGGCCAACGGTGGTCTGGGTCTTCAAAATATCGTTGATCTGGCTCTGTTTTACTTCGGTAGTACCTGCGGCGGTGTAGTTCAGGGCTTGAGTGGCTGCGAAAGCATCGAGCACATCAGAAGAAGCTTGGGCATTGGTGGTAGTTTCTTGGGTGGGGGCAGCAGCAGGAGCGGACTGTTCAGCGCTGCCGCCGGTGGCCGGGGCGCTGGTCTTGTTGTTCAATAAGGAACCAACCAGATTGCTCAAGGCATTTCCGGTAGTGCTTTCATTTTTGCTGGGGGTGGCGGGGGTAACATCCACCATCGGAGCGCTAACCTGAGCCACGATATGCAACGAGGTTGAAGCGCTTAAAGTAGTTCCGGTGACGGTAGCCGTGATAGTGACAGAGCCCACACTAATGGCGGTGACCACACCATCTGTGCTTACGGTAGCAACACTCGAATCGCTGCTGCTCCAGGTGATGCTGGGTGAAACGGTGGCGCCCACCGCGTTTCTGACAAAGGTGATGGGGCTAATCGTGGATTTGGCAAGCGGATTAAGCACCAGGGTTGCATAGCTGGGCAGCACACTAAAGCTGGTGATAGGGATTAGCGGGGTACTACCGCCAGCACTGCTGTCCTCGGTGGTCGCCTCGATGGTGTAGATTTTCAAGCCTGCAGACATCCCTATGGTGAGCTGGCCGTTGGTGATGGATACGGTCTTGGTTTGAGTACCATAGCCGGTGAAGTTGTAAAGCACTCCATTAACCGTAACCGAGCCGTCCTGGGCAGTGACACCTAAGTGATAGGTACCCGGGGTGGCGGTGATGGTAACCGTAGCGTTCCCCAGAATGTATAGGGAACGTCCCATGTTTACCACTGGGCCGCCCACCCACTTGGTGGGAGGGAGGTCAGCGTTTGGTCCTTCGAGGTCCTGACCTAATATAATACTGCTGCCGCCATCCCAGAGAGCAGTACTGCCGGTCTGCTGATAAACCACACCGGTGCCAGTGCTGACGATACTTTGCTGGGTGGCGGTATCGGTAGCCAACGAGCGGCTAAAAATAAAGGCGAGCACAATGGCTACCGCCAAGACGGCAGTAAGCTCGCGCTCGACCCAGTCGATTACCACCTTACTCCAGTGGGGTTTGCACTTTTTCATTTTTCTTTTGGTTTATTACCCCTGCTAGCAATCTCGACCCGTTTTTCTATTATAGCATAAAAAAATGACCTTGTCAAAGGTTTTCTTGGGTGGATTGGGAGGGGGATTCAGGCCGACTTTTCCAGTCTGTGACTGGATATTGCCCTGTAAACTGAGCCACCGGGTTGGAGTGTGCTCTCCATCAGATCGAGCCGGTTGAGCTGGGTAGGAGGCAGATTTAAGGAGGTCTGGGTTAGTTCCCCGAGGCGGGCGGAGGCCACTCCCTGGGGGAGCTGGTCGGGATGGTTCCCGAGCCGGGCGATGGTCAGGTGGGGGCGGAAGGGCTTACAATCTGCCTCGGGGGCCAAGGGGATAATTCGGGTGGCGACCTCCTGTTGTAGCTCGGAAAGGTTGGCTCCCGCCATGCCAACCCAGAGAGTGTGGGGTTCCCGTAAGTTTGGAAAGCCGCCCAACCGATCGAAGCTGACTATTAGGGGGCTAAATCGCTGGGCCACCCGCTCTAACTCAGCTGATAGTTGAGGGATCAGCTCCTCATCAGTATCGCCCAGAAACAGCAGGGTCAGGTGAAGATTATCGGCCTTAGTCTTGATCAATCCGGGAGGGATAGGCAACTGATACAACCACCGGGCGAGCGCCAGCCGGGTGGGAGCATCAAAATTGAGGGCGATAAATAGACGTTTTTTCATCCTAACGAGCCATTGGACAAAGCCGGGACAGACCTATACTATATATATAAACTGTAGCAGATATGACAGACCTATACGCGGTAATTTTTGCGGGTGGGGTCGGTAGCCGGTTGTGGCCGGTGAGCCGGGTGAGCAGCCCTAAGCAGGTCAAGCCATTTTTAGACAGCGAGGATACCCTGATCCAGCGCACCTGGCAGCGGGTGCGCAGATTGCTCCCGGCCGGGAATATCTACGTCAGCACCACGGCGGATTATGCCGAGGTGATCAGAGAGCAGTTGCCGGAGATGGTACCGGCTAATTTAATTGTGGAGCCGGAGCTGCGGAACACCTGCCCGGCGATCGGGCTGGCGACCGGAATTATCGCGAGAAGGCATCCCGGCGCGTTCGTGATGAACGTATGGGCGGATCACCATTTTGCCCGGGAGGATGACTATGCGGAGGTGATGCGCCGATCATATGCGATCATCAAGAAATACCCCGAGCGCATTATGAGCGTGGGTTTACATATTGAATACCCTTCCTCTGCCTTGGGTTATCTGGAGGTAGAGATGGGCTCGGCGGACGAGGATGGAATCCTCAAGGTGAAGCGTTTCGTGGAGAAGCCGGATGCGGTCAAAGCAGCCGAGTTTATGAAAGCCGGCAACTACTATTGGAACCCGGCCCTGTTTATGTGGCAGGCCGAGCAGATGCTAAAACTGTACGAACAGCATGCGCCAGATGTTCACCGAGGGATCAGTGAGATCATTCTGAGCTGGGATACTCCTATGCAGGAAGCGGTGCTGGAGCGGATCTATCCGCACCTCACCAAGGTATCACTGGAGTACGCCGTGTTAGAGAAGGGCCCTTTGATGCTGTTACTGCCGGCGCGGCTGGGTTGGCGGGATATCGGCAGCTGGCAGGCGGTACATGATGTAATGGAAGAAACCGGTGAAGGGGTGGCTACCAAGGGTAAGGCCATTACCATCGATACCAAAGATGCGCTGGTATTCAACGAAGATGATAAGAGACTGGTGACTGTGGTTGGTTTGGAGGATGTAGCAGTGATTAATACGCCGGATGCGGTTCTGGTGATCAAGAAAAGCCGCGATCAGGATATCAGAAAGCTGGTCGAGAAGATGGAGAAAGAAGAAAAATTGCGCCAGTATCTTTAATGTGCCTATAATAGGTAGTTACTAAAGGGCCCACCAGATAGGAATGCTGAAAAAGACAGGTTTTATCACGGGGTTGATCGTGGTGATACTGCTGGTAGCGCTGGTGATCGATATCCCGGCGGTGGCCAAATTTGTCGGCTTTAAGAACGGGTGGACCATTCACAAGGGGCTGGATCTGCAGGGCGGTACGCATCTGGTATACCAGACGGACTTAAGCAAAAACATCGGCAGCGCGAGTGACGCGGTGAACGGGGTGGTGGATGTCATTCGGCGAAGAGTGGACGCGCTCGGCGTAGCCGAGCCGGTCATTCAGAAGACCCGCGATAACTCCCGGGTGATCGTAGAGCTGCCGGGAGTGAAAGACGTTAATCAGGCCATTAGTATCATCGGCGCTACGGCCCAGCTGGAGTTCCGCGAGGGGATTCCCGGCAAGAGCATTGACGACAGCGGCCAGCTCAAATCCCAAAGCTACGCTGACTGGAAGGATATTGGATTGACCGGCGCGGATTTTACCAACGCCGAATCCCAAGTGGCGCAGAGCGGCACCTCGATCATCCGTAAACCGGAAGTGGCGATCGAGTTTAATGCGAAGGGCGCTAAGATCTTTGCCGAGGCCACCAAGCGGAATCTTCAAAAGCCGATTGCCATCTTTCTGGATCAGAAACTACTATCGGCTCCAACGGTGCAGGATGAGATCAAGGACGGTAAGGCGGTCATCAGCGGCAGCTTCACTCTGGCGGAAGCGAAGGCGTTAGCTATTCAGCTGAAGGCGGGGGCGTTGCCCGTGCCGGTTAAACTTATCTCCCAAAATAACATCGGCGCGACGCTGGGGCAGGAGGCGGTCACTAAGAGCATCGTGGCCGGGATACTGGGGTTGCTGATGGTGCTACTGTTCATGCTGACCTACTATCGGTTGCCGGGGCTGGTGGCGGCAGTGGCACTGATGATGTACTCCATCATCGCCCTCGCGATCTATATCTTTGTGCCGGTAACCTTGACCCTGGCTGGCATCGCCGGTTTTATTATCTCCATCGGCATGGCGATCGACGCCAACATTCTAATATTTGAAAGGATGAAGGAGGAGATCCGCGAAGGTAAGAACATAATCGCTTCGATCGACGCCGGGTTCACTCGGGCCTGGACCTCGATTCGTGACTCCAACGTATCCACCCTGATCACTTGTGTCATCCTGTACTACTTTGGCTCCGGGCTGATTCGCGGTTTCGCCGTAACCCTGGGAATAGGGGTGCTCGTCAGTATGTTCAGCGCCATCACGATTTCGCATACTTTGCTGCAGCTGGTATCGCTGACCGGTTTATCCAAGAACTTTAGATGGTGGGGGGCTAAGGCATCAGAATGAGAATTCTCAACGCGCGAAAAATCTGGATAACTTTTTCCGTCATTCTGACTGTTGCCAGTGTGGTTTCGATCAGCGTGTTCGGCTATCGCACCGGCATCGATTTTGCCGGCGGCACAAATCTGGAAGTTCAGTTGACCGGCGCCAAGACCGGCGTTGATGTCAAGCAAGTTATCGCTGAGGCCTACAAACAGATAGCAAAGATGGATGTGGCGCCCCAATCGACGGAGGCCGATCGTTATTTTGTGCGGAGCATGCAGATCGATAACCAGAAGAAGAACGAGATCTTGGCTGAGCTGCAAACCAAATTTGCCACCGTCTCGGAGTTGCGGTTTGAGAGCGTAGATCCGACCATTAGCGCCGACATCGTGCGGAAAGCCGTTCTGGCGGTGGTCGTAGCCGCCCTGGGGATTATGTTCTATCTGGCTTATGCTTTCCGGCGGGTACCTAAACCTCTGAACTCCTGGGATTTTGGGTTAGGCGCAGTGGTCGCCCTAATCCACGATGTGATCGTCCTATTGGGACTATACTCACTGATGAGCCACTACCTGGGCGCGGAGGTGGACGGTATGTTTATCGCCGCAGTGCTGACCCTACTCGGTTTCTCCGTCCACGATACGATTGTTACGTTTGATCGGATTCGGGAAAACTTACGCCGACGAGCGGGGGAGGATCTCGAGACGATCTGCAACGATAGTATCGCCGAAACTATCGTGCGTTCCATCAACACCTCCTTCACTGTCTTCTTGGTGCTGCTCGCGATGGTGCTGTTCGGCGGCGCCACGCTCAAGTTCTTTACCTTGGCTCTGATCATCGGCGTAGTATTCGGCACTTACTCCTCGATATTTATCGCCACCCCCGTTCTTTTGTGGATGGGGAGCCGGCGGAGGCAATCATAACCGAGGCGAGCTATATGACTGATAAGAAAAAAATCCAGGCGCCCCGCGGCGTTAAAGATATCTTGCCGGACGAGCAGAAGTATTGGTTTTGGGTGGAGAATAACTTTCGAGAGATCGCCCAGGCCGCCGGTTTTGAGCGTATTATTCTGCCGACGTTCGAGGCGACGGAACTTTTTAAACGCAGCGTTGGCGAGTTCACCGACATCGTCAGCAAGGAGATGTACACCTTTAAAGACAAGAGCGCGAACAGCTTGACCCTCCGCCCTGAGGGCACCGCCGGCGTGGCGCGGGCTTACATCGAACACGGAATGCAGACCTGGCCTCAGCCAGTGCAGCTGTACTACTGGGGGCCAATGTTCCGCTACGATAGGCCGCAGGCCGGGAGATTCCGGGAGTTCTACCACGGCGGGTTGGAGATCTTAGGCGACGCTGACCCGATCGGGGATGCGATGCTTATTCAGACGGTGGCCAAGTTCCACCAGAAATTGGGGCTGAAGGGAGTGGTGGTTAAGATCAACAGCCTGGGCACTGATCGATCAAAGAATCGGATGATGAATGCGCTGGGCAAACTCTTAGAAAAACATAAAAAGGAGCTCTGCGCGGACTGCAAAGTTCGTTTGAAGAAGAATCCCTTAAGGGTATTGGACTGCAAAGCGGGCAAGTGCCGCGAGATCTTGGAGGACATTGGCACCGGTCTAATCGATAGCTTGGATGACGAATCCAAGAAACGTTTTACCAAGGTGCTGGAGTACTTAGATGAGATGCGGGTGGAATACGAACTGGATCCCCGGTTAGTGCGAGGGCTAGACTACTATACTCACACTGTGTTTGAAGTGGTGGTTCGGGGAAATGAGGAATTATCGTTGGGCGGAGGCGGTCGCTACGATAGTCTGATCAAGCAGCTGGGCGGGCCGGACACGCCGGCAGTTGGTTATGCTGGCGGCATCGAGCGAGTAGTTGATATATTGAAGCAACAGGCGGTGACGGTGCCCGACCTAGTGCAGAGTGACGTGTTCATTATTCAGTTGGGGGACCGGGCCAAACCGAAAGCGATCGACGTAGTGGAGAAACTGGAGGTGGCAGGCCTGCGTGTATCCAGCGCCTTGGGTCGCGGCAGTATTCAGGCGCAGTTGCGGCTGGCCAGCAAGCTGCACAGTCCGCTATCGATAATCATCGGTGATCAAGAGGTCCACGATAAAAATATTATTTTGCGGGATATGGAAGACCGAGCGCAGGAGACGGTGATAGATCGTGATATCGTCAAGCTCACACTGAAGAAATTAGAAGAGAAGGGCCTAAGGATCCCAACTATCTATGAAGGATGACAAATGGGGAGAGATATTAGATCGAATTCTGACTAATTTTAAGGTGCTCTCCCGCGAGCAGACGCAAGAAGATGTGGCTGAGATCGAAACCCTGGTCTTCGAAGCACCGATCGGAAAGATCAAGCTGGTACGCACTGTGCGGCCAGCGGTTTTAGATAAAAAGGTGATCGGCGCTCACCGGCGCGGCAAAAGTTCAGCCCAATACGAATATATTTATTCGCCGGACGAAAAAGTCAGTACCTTCGATGCCTATCGGGAGGTTGACGGCGAGTGGGAAAAGATGGATGCTGACGCATTCAGTTAGAGCCTATGATTGAGCGAGAATCCCAGGGCAGTCAGTTAGATGAGCTCTGTCGCGAACTGGGGGTGCAGCCGATGGCGGAGTTTCGCGGAGCGGAGAAATTGGAGCTAGGCGCCGGCAAAGTCCCGGCGACGATGTACCTGGTGGAGGGAGCCGACCGCGTCCGTTTCAACCTAAAGGTTGGCCACTTTAATGATGGTGAAGTCGATAAAACTAATTGGTTGCGGGGCGCTCTGGAGGGGAGCAAACTGATTCGAGTGCCGCGGATCATCCAGCAAGAACCCGATCGATTTATCCTCTTTGAACATATCAAGGGACTACCGGTATCGCGCGAATCATTTTGGAAGCGGAGAGATCTTGTGGCGTCGTCTATAGACGTGCTAAAAGAGATCGATGAGGCCATTAATCGTGAGCCACTCGCTACACAAGAGATAGAGGCGGGGCGGCGTTGGGTGTGGCAGAAACTATCGCGCGATTGGGTCGACCCGGTGGTAAAGGACTCGGAGCTGACCCGCGGCAAGTTATTTACCCCCGAGTGGATCGAGAAGATCCAGGCCTACGCTTGGTGCCATCAGGATAGACTGCAGGATATGGTAAGGGCTTGGCGCGATCCGAACGGCGACCACCTGATCTATCCAATGGATAGTTTTGAACAACGGGTCGGGGTAGTGGATATCGATCTGCAGCCGCGGCCGCGCCACTATATGCTGATGCGGTTCTTGGCTTGGTCACTACTGAAGATCGACGATCCCAAGGTTGATCTGGAGGCGTGGGTGAACCAGGCCCGGCGCGACTTGGGATTAGACGGCGCGGAGTTCGAACCCACCTTTGTGCTGTCACTGACCGGCATCCTCTATGATTTGGCGACCAAAGAGAGAGATAATAAGAACAAGCGAGAGATAGCGATCTCGGTCAAAAACATTATCACCCCCATCCTTAACGGTCGTGGCGAGCAAGGTAGTTAGTAGTGGCTGTATATTTTGCAAGATCGCGGCAGGGGAGGCCCCGGCCAGTGTTCGCTATCAAGACAAGGATCTGGTGGCGTTTGATAATATCCACCCGCATGCACCCGTTCATGTGTTGGTGGTACCCAAAAAGCACATCGAGAGTTTGGCCCACATCACCGAAAAGGACAGAGCGCTGATGGGGAAGTTGGTCTATCGGTGTAAGGAGCTGGCTAAGCAGCTTAACGTCGCGGACAGTGGGTATCGCGTAACGGTGAATGTGGGCAAGTGGGGGGGCCAGGTAGTGCCCCACCTGCACTTCCATCTATTGGGCGGGGCGCCGCTAACTGAACATCTGGGTATCTTCACCGATGCGGCGGTGTTGCTGGCTAAGGAGTAGAGGGTTTGACTAACAGGGGAGTTAAGGTTATCATCTGACTATGTCCAGCAACGTCAAAAGGAAAGAAAGAGAGAGTTTTGAGGCGATGATGCGCCGGTTTAACCGGTTGGTAGTGATGAGCAAGGTTCTAACCGAAGCCAAGGAGCGGCGGTTTAAGACCAAGCCGATCACCAAGCGCCAGCGCCGGGCTTCGGCAGTGCGCAAGGAGCGGATCAAGACGCAGCGCAAGAAAGAACTCTACTAAAATGAACCTCAAAGAACAGATCCAAAGCGAACTCACTGCCGCCTTAAAAGCTAAGGATGATCTTAAATTGCAGACTTTGCGGATGCTTTCTGCATCCTTGCACAACGAAGAGATCGCCAAGGGCGGGGAGTTAGACGAAGCAACCACCCATGCGGTGATCCGACGCGAAGTAAAGAAACGCAAAGAAGCCGCTGAAAGTTTTCGTCAGGGCGATCGGCCGGAACAGGCCGACAAAGAGGAGGCCGAAGGCAAAGTATTGGAAGTGTATCTGCCCCAAATGATGGATGAGGCGGAAGTTACCAAGATCGTTGACGAAGAGATGGCCACTAACCCCGGGGGGCAGGTGGGGCAGATCATCGGCGCAGTTATGAAACGCACCGCCGGCAACGCCTCTGGCGATGTGGTGGCGCGCTTAGTTAACCAGAAGCTCAAAGGCTAATCGCACCGGGATGTCGCAGGTTTTCATTGGGTACGATACCTATGGCATTGAAGGAGTGGATGAGGCTTTCGTCCACTTTATTTTTGATATGGCGCTGGCGCATACCGCTAGTCCCATTAATTCCGAAGTGGGATTGGTAGTTACCACGGATGATCAGATGCGGAGTCTAAATCATCGCTACCGGGGGAAGGATCGGCCCACCAATGTGTTGTCTTTTGCTAACGACGAGATCCCAGATTTTGTATCGGCGGCTGGCAAGGAGGACAAAAACTACTTGGGCGACATCTACATTTCATACCCCACTCTGATGCGGGAGGCGCATGATCTCCATGAGACTTCGCGGGAGCGGTTTGTCCAGTTGTTTGTGCACGGGATCTTGCACCTGCTGGGTTTTGATCACGAGGATAAGCAGGATGCCGCTGTAATGAAGCAGATGGAGGATAAAATCGTGGGAGTAATCCTCTGACCGCCTGATTTGTCTTAACCCCTGCACTTCCCTATAATGAGTTCAGGATTTAGAGCATGAAAGAGAGAATTACCGTCGGTATCGATGTGGGGAGTTCGGAGGTAGTGACCATCGTCGGCCACCGCCAGGAGGGCGAAGTTCATCCCAACATCATCGGGGTAGGCGTGCGCGAGGCCAGCGGTCTTAGGAAAGGGGTGGTCACGGACGTAGAGGAGACAGTGGCTGCGATTTCGGCGTCGCTGCAGGAGGCGGAGCGAATGGCGGGGGTGCCGATCGATAACGTTTACCTAAGTATTAACGGAGAACACATCCAGGCCTCTAACACCCGGGGGTTGATCTCGATCTCCCGGGGTGAGGTGACTCATGACGATGTCATGCGGGCGATCGAAAGTGCCCAGACGGTGGCGCTGCCAGCCAATCGCGAAATTATCCACGTTATCCCGCGGATGTTTATGGTGGACGGGCAGGACAACATAAAAGATCCAGTGGGGATGACTGGGACCCGGTTGGAAGTGGATGCCCATGTTATTACTGGCTCGACGCCGTTTATCAAGAATCTCCAGAAGACGGTGGAGCAAGCCGGGGTGCGCATTAATAGCTTCGTGTTGGCTCCTCTGGCGGCCAGCACTGCTGTTTTGGGCAAGAAACAAAAAGAGTTGGGGGTAGTGGTGATCGACATCGGGGCCGGCACCACCGGGATGGTAGTGTTCGAGGAGGGTGATGTCTATCACTCAGCGGTGTTACCGATCGGTTCCAGCCACATTACCGCGGACATCGCCATCGGGCTGCGGGTAGCGTTGGAGGTGGCGGAGGCGGTGAAGCTGGAGTACGGCATGGCCAGTCCGGTGACGCTGTCCGATCGGGACACGATCGATCTGGCCAAATTTGATAAGTCCGAAGATCAAGTAGTATCCCGCCGCTATGTGGCGGAGATTATTGAAGCGCGGCTCGCAGAGATCTTTTTGATGGTGCGGGCGGAACTGCGCAAGGTTGGGCGGGATGGCATGCTGCCGTGTGGGGCGGTATTGGTTGGTGGGGGAGCTAAGCTTCCGGGAATTGCTGAAGCGGCCAAAGCCCAATTGAGCCTACCGGCTAGTATCGGTTTCCCGATCGAACTGCGGGGCGTGGTGGATCGGCTGGATGACCCCCGGTTTGCCACCGGCATTGGGTTAATGATGTGGGGGATGGATGAAAGTCAGAACACGCCAACATTTGCTCATGAGCCGAACCTTGTGGCCGTCCTATCCCGCATCAGGAGCTGGTTCAAATAGGGCTTATCCACAATCGACCGGTGGTGGATAACTTATACGGGCATGCCCGTTTTTGTTTTGTGGGAGCTAATAATTATAGGGGGAACGCTTTTTTTGACTTCTGCTTAACCCCCGGATATAATGAGAAGTCAATTTGGGTGGATAAAGTGGGGAATCACTGGGGATTATTAATAAGTAACTGGGTAATTACTTAGGAGGTACAGAAAATGCCGGCACAAAGAAGAGGAGCAGTTCGCGACTTTATGGGGGAGGATGTATTCGCCCGCATCAAAGTGGTGGGCGTCGGAGGGTCGGGTTCGCATGCGATCAACCGCATGTTGGAATCAAAGATCAAGGGAGTGGAGTTCGTAGCGGTCAATACGGACGCACAGGATCTCCACTACTGCGAGGCTCCTAACAAAGTGCACATTGGCCAGACCACCACTCGCGGTTTAGGGGCTGGCTCCGATCCCGATTTGGGTAAAAAGGCCGCTGAGGAAAATAAGGAAGACATCTACAACGCCATGAAAGACGCCGATATGGTGTTTGTCACTTATGGCGCAGGCGGCGGCACCGGGACGGGGGCTGGTCCGATCGTAGCGGAGATCGCCCGGGAGTTGGGCGCCTTGACAGTGGCGGTGGTGACCAAGCCATTCTCCTTTGAGGGGCTGCGGCGCAAGAAGATCGCCGAGGAAGGAATTGAGGAGCTGCGCTCCAAGGTGGATACGCTTATCGTCATCCCTAACGACCGGTTACTGCAGGTGATCGACAAGAAGACCTCTCTGTATGATGCCTTTTCGGTTGTGGACGATGTGTTGCGGCAGGGGGTACAGGGCATCTCTGACCTGATCACCCAACACGGGATGATCAACGTGGACTTTGCTGACGTCAAGGCGATCATGGCCAACTCGGGCTCTGCCCTAATGGGTATCGGCCGCGGGACAGGCGACAGCCGCACCCTGGAGGCCGCTAAGCAGGCGATCGATAGCCCGTTACTGGAGCTCTCCATCGACGGGGCTAAGGGAATCCTGTTTAACATCACGGGCGGTCCTGACCTGGGGATGTACGAGATCGATGAAGCTGCCCGGATCATCACCGAAGCGGCGGACCCCGATGCCAATATTATCTTCGGTGCGGTAATTGACGAGGCGATGCAAGGAGAGGTAAAGATCACGGTAGTGGCGACTGGCTTTGATGATGCCGCCTACGGCGTGGGGAGTTCCCGCAAACGCCCGGAACAGCGCAAGAAGGCGGAGGAAGAGGAGGGAAAGTCCGAGCTGGACGTCCCCGCCTTCATCAGAAAGAAGATCAAGAGTTAGTTTTTACCAAAGAGCATCTTAGCTTCCGAGCGCCCCGAACTTCGGGGCGCTCTTTGAGGCAGGCGAGGATAGTTTTGGCCTGCCCGCGGATGTGGTACGCGGCCAGGGGGTTTGACGGGTGTGAGAGCATATTCTGCCGGCAGCTTGGTAGACACTATATTTTGTGTTACGTTGGTAGTTGCAGCACAATATATTGCGTTTTTCTATGAGGTGTCCGGCTTGTAAAAAAGGCGAGACCAGTGTCATCGACTCGCGCGAGAGCGAGGATGTGTTAAGCATTCGTCGTCGGCGCGAATGTGAAAAATGTAACCATCGTTTCACTACTTACGAAAGAATTGAATCACCAAATTTATTAGTAGTGAAGAAGGACGGATCGCGCGAAACATACGATCGTGATAAGTTAGCCCGGGGAATTTATCGGGCGTTTGAAAAGTTAAGCATTAGCCAAGATCGCATCGAAGCGCTGATAGACAGAATCGTGCGTGACATTATGGAGCAGTATGATTCGGAGGTCACCAGTCGTCAAATT
>Ga0315282_10003021_pt1 | contig 30430 bp, 27 predicted proteins | sample YL17G07_20_MG_FD_203693 | JGI IMG/M metagenome (GOLD analysis project Ga0315282, IMG submission 203693) | Sediment microbial communities from Yellowstone Lake, YNP, Wyoming, USA - YL17G07_20 | ecosystem: Environmental > Aquatic > Freshwater > Lake > Sediment | place: USA: Wyoming | collected... | reverse complement strand
CGCACACTCGGCGGCAACAAGTAAGCTTGATCGGGACTGTAGGGAAGAAATCTCATCGCGGCCTCCTGACCGCATTATACAAAGGTGTCAAGCGGCAGTTATCACACAGACTCTTCAGTCCGGCAGGTGGAATTTTGACAACGTGCCGCCGTGAAGGGCGGCACGACAAAGGAGACTAACATGTCCAGCACGCGACGCGAGTTGCTCAAGCAAGGAGTCGGCCTGGGCGCGGCGGCGGTACTTTCGTCGTCGACGGCCCCGGCGAAGGCCGAAACTACCAATCCTTCCGCGCATCTCATTCATCTGGGTGTTTCAACTTATTCCTACTGGCATTTCACGGAGCAGAAGTATCCCATCGAGAAAGTCATCGACAATGCTTCGCGCTTGGGCTTCGATGGCGTGGAGATTCTGCATGTGCAGATGCCCGAGACCTCGCCCGCCTACCTGCGCAAGCTCAAGCGCCAGGCGGCGGTGAACGGCCTCGATCTGATGATGTTTTCGATCCACCAGGACTTCGTCTCGCCTGACCCCGAGGTGCGCCAGCAGATGATCGATCACACCGTGCGCTGCATCGATCTCACCTACGAGCTGGGCATTCCTATCATGCGGCTCAACTCCGGGCGCTGGAAGACCATCAAGTCCTTCGATGACCTGATGGTGGCCAAGGGGCAGGAGCCGCCGCTCCCCGGCCACGAGTACGACGAGGCCTTCAAGTGGTGCATCGATTCGATCGAGCAGTGCCTGCCCGCGGCCGAGAGGGCCGGCGTCGTCATGGCGCTCGAGAACCACTGGGGGCTAACGACGTCTGTGGACGGCCTGCTGCGCATCCGAAAAGCGATTGACTCACCCTGGCTCGGGGTGAACTTGGACATGGGGAACTTCGTTGGCGACCCGTATCCGCAACTGGAACAACTGGTCCCTTACGCCACCATCTCCCAAGCAAAGACCTACTACGGCGGCGGCGTCTGGTACACGCTCGATCTCGATTTCATGCGCATCGCCGAGATCTACCGCAAGGCCAACTTCGGCGGCTACATCACGCTCGAAATGGAAGGCAAAGAAGACCCCGAAACCGCCGTCCCCAAGAGCCTGGAGGTCTTGCGCAAAGCCTTCGGATAGTCTTTAGAGTGCGGCAGCTTGCTGCCGCTTTGTCGGGGTGCTTTCCCGCAGGGGCGGGGCAAGCCCCGCCCTCCCGCACTACCTGCCCGCAGAGCTGCGCTCTCCGCCAGCCCGCGACTCCCGAGCGTCTGATTCGCTGCGTACGAGTTTAGCTTCGCTTCCCTCAGCGAATCTTCAACTTATTGACAATCAAGAACTTACTCGGTTCGTCGCCCTATGGGAAATTATAAGCCGCTCATTCTGCAGACCATTCCCGGTTCGTCCTATTACTATATAGGGGCCCCCCACACGCTATAGCGGCGCTGTCTCACCGCCCGCGCACGGCTTGAAGTCGCTCCTCCACCATAAACTCCTAGTCTAGCATACTTGGCCAGAAAAGTGAAAAGGACCTTCCGTCTGGCGCGGGCGTGTTCTGCCCTAGCCGACAAGACGTGCCTACTGCTGTGGGAGAGCCGGGGCATTCGTGGAGGAATCCGAATCTGACGGGGTGAGTGGTGCGGCGGCAGGGACGGCGGCTTGAGCGGTCGAGTCCAATTCCTCCGGCAGCGGATGTGGGCCGAGGCCGAGTTTCATAAGGGATTTAGCTTCCGGCAGACCGGAGTTTGGAAACCCGTTGGCTTCCTGGTAGCGCCGCATGGCGTCGCGGGTCGGGTCGTCCCACTTGCCCGTGGGTTCCTGATTCAAATAGCCCGCCCGGGCGAGCGCCTGTTGGATTTCTGTGATGCGCTCGGGCTGGAGTTTGAGACGCGACAAGCGGTACTTGAAGGTTTCTTTCCGGCGCCGCCGGCCGCGTGCGGATGGGGTGCGCGTGGTCTTGCCCGCGCCGGGCTTGGTCAAGGCACGTTTGGACGCTGGCCGGGAAGACTTGGTCGCGGCCGGACGAGTGGCATCGCTCTCCGCTCGGACGCAAACGGGGAGGACGGTTGCTCCCGCCAGGAGCAGGCATATTTCCAGGCGGATTCCTCGCAAGCCGGAAATCAAATGACCTCGCAACGTTCTTACGGCAGTCGGTCCGCCAGATAAAGTGTCGTGAACGTCCGCTGCGTGCGCCGCGCGATGAGGAAGAGCACGTCGTCGCCGGATTTGAGTTTGGTCTGCCAGCGCGTAACATCCTCCACGCTGCGCACCGGCTGATGATTGATGCTGAGAATGATGTCGCCGCGCTGGATGAGGAGATCGGAAGCAAAGCCGCCCGATTTCACATCGGTGACGAGCACGCCCTGTGCGCCGTTCAGGTGGAGCTGGTCGATGAGGTCGCCCGATTGTTCCCGCGTCAGATTGCGCACGGAGATGCCGAAGAGACCGCCTGCGGCGTCTTCACCGGACTCTTCGCTCTCCCCTTCATCCTCGTCATTGGAGCGGAGGCGGCCGATGACCTTGCTGCGGTCGCCGACTTCGATCTCCACCGTCGTGGGTTTCTTGTCGCGCAGCAGATCGACCTTCAGCTTTTTGCCCACCTCCGTCTCCGCCACGATGGCCACCAGCTCGTCGCCGCTGCGGATGGCCTTGCCGTTGACTGCGGTGATCACGTCGCCGCGTTGCACGCCGGCACGCTCCGCCGGGCCGCCCGCTTCGACGCTCTGCACCACCACGCCGTGGTCGGCGCCGAACATGCGCAGCATGACGGCGTTATTCTCATTGCGGAACTGGACGCCGATGGCGCCCCGGCGAACGCTGCCCGCCGAGATGAGCTGGTTATAGATTTTGCGCGCCGTGTTGGAAGGAACGGCAAAGCCGACACCGTCATAAGTGCCGCGGTTGGTGGCGATCGCCGTGTTGATGCCGACGACCTGCCCCGCCAGGTTCACCAGCGGCCCCCCGCTGTTGCCGGGATTGATCGCCGCGTCCGTCTGAAGGTAGCGCTTGAACTGGCCTTCCGGGCCCCCTTCGATGTCCCGCCCCTTGGCGCTCACAATGCCGGCAGTGACCGTTGAATCCAATCCGAACGGGCTGCCGACCGCCAGGACCCAGTCTCCCACTCGCATCGAGTCGGAGTCGCCAAACTGGGCGAAAGGCAGCGGCTTTTGAGCGTCAATCTTGATGACCGCCAGATCCGTTTCCCGGTCCTTCCCAATGATCTTGGCCTCGTAACCTTTGAAGCTATCGTCCTCGCCGTGCAGGCGGACGCGAATCTTGTCCACTGGCTTGTTTTCGGCGGGGGCCATGATGACGTGATAGTTGGTCAGGATGTAGCCGTTCTTATCGAGAATGACGCCCGACCCGAGGCTGGGCTGGCGGAACTCCTGATTACCCTGCCCCTCCGGGCCGTACTGAAAGAAACGGTCGAAGAAATCCCCAAAGGGCGAGTCATCCGGGGTATGGTATCGGCGGCGGCTGATACGCACCACCGATTCGGTGTTGATGTTCACCACCGCGGGTTCAACCATCTCCGCCACACGGGAAAAGGAATTGGATAACTCCACTGGGCCCGGCGCCGGCAACGGCGTTGCGTCAGGGGCCACCGCGGCCCCACTGCGCGCGGCGCGAACGCCGTTGGAAATCACCGTTCCGATCAAAATGCCAATCCCCAGCGTCGCCGCAATCACCACCGCTGGCAGCCATCTTCGCCCGTTCATCCTCATTCTGTGCTTTCTCCCCTAGTTACAGTTGCGGGCCGTCTCTGCCCTAATTCTCATTATACACTGCTTTAGACGCGCCCCGTCTGCGCGAGGTAGCAATAACCGCTTAGATCAGGAGCGGTGAGGCGTTGCGCATCATGCCAAAACGCCACGCGGCGGTCATCGACCGCCGCGTAGTAATTACGCCTTCCGTCTTGCTCCTCTTGCGATTGAAATGCCAGCTCAAGCCCCGCTTTCGGCCTCGCGGAGTGTATCGTCGGCCTGGTGCTTGGCGCGCTTAGCCTCTGCCTTGCTGTCCGCCTCCGGTTTGAGATCGTGAATGGCCTTACCCAAGCTCTCCGAGTTGCTGCCGGTCATTCGGGCCTTCAAATCGTCAAACGAAATTCCTAGATTGTGGGAGACGTGGACGGCAGCCACGAATTGCCCGAGGTTCTTGAATCCTGCCGCGGCCTGCTGCAAGTTTGTTCCCGCAGGTAGCAGCGAGCCCAGGCGCGAAGCCAGCTTCGTATTCTGGGTGAGCAATTCACCCGCGTTCTTCTGGCTTCCAAGGTTAGTCGAGTTCATGCCCCGGCCCATGCCACCTCGTTCCATGTTTGGTCCGCCCGAACCCGCCTCGGAACCGCGTCCCATCCCTGCGCCGCCGGCTCCGCCCGGCCCGCCGGCATGTCCGCCTCCAGCGCCTCGCTGAGCAAGTAGAGGGACGGTGCTGAGCGCCCCCAGTACTGCCAACCCAGTCAAAAAGTTAACTACTCGTCGCATCGTCTTAATCCTCCTCGTGGTTTATCTGAGATGCTGCCTCGTTCCAACCATCATTCGTTGGCAGCCATGTGGCCCCGTGCCACGCCCCGGTATATGGAAATTAGGATGCACGAGAGCAGCCAATTTGTTGTCCCATCACTGTGGCGTCAGCGTGGAACGGCAAGCGCTGTTTTATCTATAGGATACGGTCCATCGGGAATGTGGCGTAACCTCCAGATGGCTAGCCCTCGACGGGCGCGGGAGCCGAGCCACTCCAAATTTCCGAGATCACCATACCGGCCAGAATAAAGGCTGAGCCGAGTAAGACTCTGCCGCCCAATCTTTCTCCAAGCACCACGCGCGAGGTTAGAGCGGCAAAAACGGGTTCCAATGCGAAGATCAGCGCCGTGTGGGCGGGAGCGGCAAACTGCTGCGCCCAGTTCTGGATCGAGAAGGCGACTCCCGTGGCGAACACAGCGGTGACGATGATCGCCGCAACGAGCCCCAACTTCCAGTGTATTCGGAAAGGCAATCCCAGTGGCCAGGCAGACAGGGCGAGCAAACCCACGGTGAGAATCTGCACCGAGACGAGCTGGCGGAAGGGATGGCGGCGCGTGTAAACCGCCACCAGAACGATGTGCACGGCAAACGCGCACGCTCCGATCAGCGTGAGCATATCGCCCCGATTCACCGCCGTAAGCCCGCGCGGCAGCACCAGCAGATAGATCCCGAGCAATCCCAGCGTAGCGCCCACGACCGTCGCCAGGCGCAAGCGGAAACCTTGCGTCACCTGAACGAAGGGCACGAGAATCACCGCAAATCCCGTGATGAACGCCGATTTGGAGGGTGTCGTGTACTGCAGCCCGCTGGTTTGGAAGACGTAACCGGCGAAAAGAAAAATGCCGAGCAAGAAGCCTCGCGCCAGCGCCGTGGCGCTCGGGCGCCCGCGATTCAGGAAGATGAAGAGAAGGATTCCGGCCAGCGTAAAGCGTACGCCCAAGAACGCCAGCGGCGTGGCATGAGTGAGGGCGTCCTTGACGATCACGAAGGTGGAACCCCAGATCATGGCTGTCAGGGCGAGCAGGAACTCGGCTTTGAATCGTTGGACCAAGCCCTCTAGTGTCGGGCGAGCGGCGGCCTTTTGACAAGAGCCATCGCTGCTGGCTGATGTCTTAAATCTGTGTTGGCGGTTGTGACGAGGCGTGAACGCGCACTAATAAAACACCTCGAAAAGACGGCTAACCCTGAGTTGAGTTCTTGGACCCCACGGGGAAGTCAGGCGGGCGGAGGCCGTCACGACCAGTCAACCACAGCCTTGACCACGCCGGCTTCCCGGCGAAGCCACACTGGAAATCGCTGGTGCATGATGGTGCGGCGGGCGCACTCGGTGGGCCACGCCCCGATATCGATCTGCCCGCTTTCCATCGACTGGAGCACCCGATGGTGCTCGGCCGGAGTGCTGTTGCGACTTGCCAGGATGGTGGCCTCGCGGCGGTGAATGTCCGGGTCGAATAAGGAAACGTGGTCGTTGATCAGCCCGACGAAAATGAGCTTGCCGCCCTGCTGGAGCAGGTGAATGGATTGCTCCATGGAGCCCCGGTCGCCGGTGCAGTCGAACACCAGCATCGACGGCTCTTCCTGCCGCGCTTCCTCGTGGGAGGGATAATAGCGTCTCAAGCCATAGTGCCTGGCCGCGAATGCGAGCCGCTCCGGCATCTTCTCCACCACAGCGATATCGGCGCCGGCCAGCCGCAAAAACTCAATCACCGACAGCCCGATGGGACCGGCGCCCAGGACGATCGCGCGCTCGCCCGGCTGCGCCGCCGCGCGCCCCACGGCGTGGATGCCGACGGCAAGCGTTTCCACCAGCGGAACCTGCTCCGGCGGCAGCTTCTCGCACTTGTACATCTGTTTCGCCGGCAGAAGAATGCGGTCGCGCATGCCGCCATCGGTGTGAACCCCGATGACGCGCATCTTCGCGCAGCAGTTCGTCCGCCCGCTCAAGCAAGCCGCGCACTCGCCGCAGGTCATGTACGGGTTCACCGCACAGCGGTCGCCAGGCTTGAAGTCGCCGACGGCGTCGCCGGTCTCGACAACTTCCACCGCAAGCTCATGCCCGAGAATGCGCGGATATGTGAAAAACGGCTGCGTGCCTTCGAAGGCGTGGAGATCGGTGCCGCAGATGCCCACCGTCAATACCCTCACCAGCACTTCACCCGGTCCCGGCGTGCCCGGCTGCGCAGTCTCGGTGAGCCTAAATTGGCCCGGCTGTTCCAAAATGATTGTCTTCATGGGATCTAAGCGTCAACTGTATCAGCCAAAATTTCCTTTTTCGACCTTTTGCTCGTGCGCATCGTACGCTTCGCCTGCCATCGACACAACGAGATTTGTCATTAGCCTTCGCGGCAGATGGCCAGGATTTCTTCGTCCTTCAACACACGGTCGGCTTGCTTGGCGCGCACGAAGATTCGTTCCACCAGAGCGTCCGCCGGCTCAAACCCGTGCTTCTCGAGCCAGTAGATGACATTCGACTTCCCGCTCATCGGGCCGATCTCGATCTTCTGATTGATTCCGAACCAGTGCGATGGCACCCCGGAATAGACCTGGTTGGCAAGTTCAATGTCATTCTTCCGGAAAGCCTTGATCACGGCAGCGGCGTGGACTCCCGTGGCGGTCCGAAAAGCATCTTCGCCCATGACCGGATAGTTGGGCGGGATGGGCACGCCCACCGCCTCCGAGACCACGGCGCAATACTCCCGCAGCTTATGTAAGTCGCGATCGATCGCTCCCATCAGCCGCAGGTTCACCAGCAACTGGTCCATCGGTGTGTTGCCCACGCGTTCGCCGATTCCCAGCGCTGTGCCGTGCACCTGGTCCGCGCCTGCTGCCAGGGCGGCAAGAGAATTCGCCACCGCCAGGCCGCGATCCGAGTGCCCATGCCAGTCGAGGCGGACCGTTTCGCCCGCCGGCTTTACCACTTCTTCGCGCACGAAGCTGAGCAGTGCTTTTACGCCAGCGGGCGTCGCGTGCCCAACCGTGTCGCAAACCACAATGGCCCTCGCCCCGCATTCGATGGCGGTGGTGTAAAGCTTCTTGATGACTTCCGGCCGCCCCCGCGTCGTATCCTCGGTGACATACATGACCGGCAGGCCCAGGTGGCGCGCGAAACTGACGGCGTGCTCGGTGGTCCGCAAGAGGAAATCCAAGGTCCAGTCTTCCGCATACTGGCGAATCGGGCTCGAGCCGAGGAACATCGCAACCTCGACTGGAAGGCCCGTTGCCTCGGAGATCTCAGCAATGGGTCGAATATCCGCCTCGGTGGTGCGCGCCGCACAATTGGGCCGGACGCGCAGCTTGCACGCGGCAATCTCCTGCACTAGCCGCAGGACGTCGGCTCTGGCGTGCGGGCCCGCCCCCGGCAGACCCAGATCGGCCGAGTCGATACCGAGGTCATTCATGAGATGGAGAATCTGGAGTTTCTTCTCTATGGGCGGATCGAGTACCGAGGGCGACTGGAGACCGTCGCGCAATGTCTCATCGTCCAGTAGCGGCCGGACGCTCAGCCGCAGTTCCGGCCCTTTAACTCGGTTCCAGTCGTAAATGAGGTCGCTCTTGATAGCCATTAACGCGGGTGGGAAACCTCTGGACCGCTGGGAATTCGATGTCATTCTGAGCGGAGCGCGCCTTTTGCACGGAGCAAAGAATCTGTGGTCCGCCGCTGCGGGAAGAGCGACTGCAGACCCTTCGTCCGCCCGCCGGCGGACTCAGGGTGACATGCCGGTGAGGGCGGACGCTACTTCCCGAAGTCCCCCAGGACGTTTACCGGCCGCTTCTCGTAACGGAGGCCGGCGCTCGAGTCGTCGCCCGACGCGGGGCGGTAAAGCGCGTGGCAGCGCTCGCAGCGATAGATGGCTACACCCTTTCCCGCCGCCTGGATGGCTTCTTCGGTGGGCGCGGCCCAGAGTTTCAAATGGCCGACGCACAGCTTGCCCTTCTCGTCCTTTACGTCGCAGGCGCGCTGCCCGCGCTTCTTCTCGCGTACCGTGATGGTGTCTGCGCTCAAATCCCTCACCTCGAAGCGTCCTCGTTCGGCTGCCGATGGTCCGTGATCAACGTTCAGGACTCATCGCCCTCGTGCCGGCTGCTCCCGATTCATTCTACTCAAACCCCCACGCGATGTCCAAACGACAGCGACTCAGCGCGGTTAATAATCCACCTTGACCAAACAGAGCCCCGCGGCAGGGGCGGTCGGTCCGGCGAGAGTGCGATCGCGCGCCGCCAGGATGCCAGGGATATCCGCGGGCACAAGCCTTCCCTGCCCCACCTCCATTAACGTGCCCACCATGTTCCGAACCATGTGGTGCAGAAAGCCATTTCCCCGGACGTTGTAGATGAGCATGGAAGTCCGCGGGCGTAGGATGAGCTGCGACGAGAATATCCGCTTGACCATCTCCTTGTCCGGAAATTTGGAATTCTGAATTCTGAATTCGGACTCCTTACTTTCCACCGCCGCGAAAGATGTGAAGTCGTGCTCACCTTCGAAAACGCGAGCGGCCTCGGCCATCGCCCTCACATCGAGCGGGAAAGGGTGGTGGCACACGAATCGCCACAGGAACGGAGAACAGACCGGCGCCATCAGGATTCGATATCGATAGGTCTTCGACCGGGCGTGGTAGCGGGCGTGAAAGTCGTCGCTGGCCTCCGCGGCTTCTTTGATGCGCACGGACGGGGGCAGCAAATCGTTGAGTGCCTTGACGAGGTTTTCGCAAGGTATCGGGCAGTTTGTCTTGAAGTTGGCAACCTGACTCAGCGCGTGGACACCCGCGTCGGTCCGCCCTGACCCCCAAACGCACGTCCGCTCGGCCGTCAGACGCGATAAGGCGGATTCCAGGCACTCCTGGACCGTCGGCAACTTCGGCTGGCGCTGCCAGCCGTGGAAGTCGGTGCCATCGTAGGCGAGAGTCAGGCGGATATTTCGCATGGGTACTCCTTCCTGGTCCGTGGCCAGACGGAGTAGAGTACGCTAACCCCACCGTTGTCAAGCAAATCGCCCCTAGTATCTCGGCGACCTCTCGCATCCGGCCACTCAAATCCCAAAATCGGACACTGCCCCCCAACCAACGGCACCGAAGCTCGGCTAACGTCTGTTGTATCAAACGGTTAACCAGTACGGCGAATGGCAAGAGAACTGCCCTACTGGAGAGTTGTCAGACCGTGCGAGGGAACTTCCCTGGCCGCTGCCCGGAGTTTTGAGCAGTCGCCCGGCACGTCGACTTCGGCTAGGACGCTCTGGGGCCGGGGACTGCGTTGTCAACATACGCACCCGATGCTAGACTCATCAGCTCTTGTGAAGGGGTCTGGGAGGGCACCCTCGGAGTGTCGTGATTGCCGCTGGGGTTTCGCTCCATGTTCGCGAGGTCGGAAGGCGGATTACCTCCAGCCAGGTCAAGGGAGGGGTGTTTCAGGGCCGGACAAGACCCCTGGCTGGTCGGCACAGGTCATGTGCCAGCCCGAAGACCGCCGTTACGGTGAGGGGCGAAGCACCAACCTCGTGTATGCGCTTCCGGCTGAGCCGTTGCCATATGCTACCCTTTCTTTGAAACTCCGCGTCCTACGATTTCGTAAGTAATCTTTGATGGACGAATGAGTCGGAATTCAAATCTGCGAGAGAAGGATAACCGATGAAGCTCAAAAGTTTCGTGTGGCTGCTTGCCGCCTTTTTGGGGGGACTGGTGCTGGTTCCTGGCGCCCTTGTCGCCGAGGAGGCAAGCTCTTCCAAACCCGCCATTATGCAGTATGGCAACGTTCGTTGGTTTCCAAGCTTTTGGGGGCCGTACACGACCCCCTACGTCTCGGAGACCAGGATGAGCAACTCGGACCGTCTGCGCTCGCTCGTACGTGACGGCAAGTTGTACCTTTCCGTCTCAGACGCCATTGCTCTGGCGCTCGAAAACAACCTGGATATCGCTGTCTCCCGCTACAACCTGGGTTATGCACAGACGGACATCCTACGTGCCCAGGGCGGCGGCGCGGGGCGCGGATTCTCGGGCTCCTTCACATCATCTGCCCTCTATTCCGGCGCCATCGGCGGTGGTGTAAGCAGCAGCGGCGGGGGAGGTAGCGCGCGGGCCGGCAGTACTTCAGGTGGGGCCGGCGCCACACAATTAGGGGGTGGCACGTTTGACCCCTCCGTCTTCTTCTCGATGGGCTGGGACCGAAATACCTCACCGCTCGGGACCACAACCGTCACGGGTGTTCCCTTTCTGACTGCCCAGGGGACCAGCTATGCCACGGGGTTCACCCAAGCCTTTCAGACAGGTACCAGCTACCAGGTTATCTTGGCAGGTGGGCGATCGACGACGACCTCGCTATACCCGGTTTTCAATCCCCAAGTGTATAGTTACATGGCCGTGGGGTTCAGCCAGCCTCTCCTAAACGGCTTCGGCCGGCGCGCCAACTCCACTCAAATTCGCATCACCAAAAACGATCTCAAGCTTGCGGACGCGGGGTTTCGCCAGCAGGTTATCACAACCGTTTCTCAGGTCTTGAATTACTATTGGGACTTCTTGACCTTCTCAGAAAATGTGCACGTCGCGGAACAGGCCCTGGCCTATGCCCAAAAGCTTCTCTCCGACAATAAGCGCCAGGTCGAGATTGGCACCCTGGCGCCCATCGAAGTCGTTCGGGCCGAATCGGAAGTTGCCGCGCGGCAACAGGACCTGATTGTGGCCCAAACCAACCTTCAGCAGCAGGCCGAACTCATCAAGACGGCACTCTCCAGGCAGGTTGACCCGGAGATTGCTGCCGCCCAATTAGTTCCACAGGATAAACTCCCGGAACCTCAAACGGACGATGTTCCACCACTCGCCGAAGCGCTGAAACTGGCCTTCGCCAATCGCCCCGAGATCGAACAGACCGAGCTGAAGTTCCGCGACCAGGACTATACGATCCAGGCACGGCGGAATGCCTTGCTCCCCTCTCTTAACGTCTTTGCCACCTACGCTGCCTCCGGTTTGTCCGGACATATAGCGAACTGCCCCGCGGCTTACACAGCGTATGGCGTGAAGTGCGTGAGCAATGTGGATGGCACGACGGTTCCACCGCTAAATATCAGCTATGACGGCGTCTCTCAAGCCCTGAGCCAGACTGCGCAAGGACGCTATCCGGATTATTCCTTTGGCCTCAACCTCTCGATCCCGATTCGCAACCGTCAAGCCCAGGCCGACGCGGCCCGTGCCCTTCTGGAGCGCCGCCAACTCGAGACCCAGTTGCAGCAATACAAGAACAATATCGCCCAGCAGGTGCGCACTGCGGAGATCGGCGTCGTTCAGGCCAAGGCGCAGATTGAGGCTGCGCGTAAAGCCGTGATACTGGCCCAGCAGACTCTGGATGCCGAGCAAAAGAAATTCCAATTGGGTGAGTCCACGGTCTTCCTGGTTATTCAGGCCCAGCGTGACCTCGCGACGGCAGAGGGGAATGAAGTGAAGGCTCGCTCCACGTACGCCAAGGCGGTCACACTCTTTCGGCAGCAAACGGCGACAATCCTGAAGCTATACAACGTGGAAATGAGCGACGCGGTCTCCGGGCACGTTGAACGCGCACCGAACATCCCGGGGACGCATAGCGCCAACTTCTCCGGGGAGGTCCAGCCGGGAAGCTAATCCGCAACCGCCACTCAGGGCGTCTGTGCCCCCTGGGCGTTGACGTAAAGCGCGTAAAGCGACTGGCTGGCCGCCATGAATAGCCGGTTGCGCTTCTCCCCGCCAAAACAGAGATTGGCGCAGGCTTCCGGAAGCAGGATCTTGCCGATCAGCTTCCCATCTGGTGCGAAGACATGCACTCCGACATAGCCTTCCCCGCCCCAGCCGGCAGCCGACCAAACATTGCCGTCCGCGTCGCAACGAATGCCGTCTGAAGATCCCGCCCCCATATCCACGAAGAGGCGGCCATTCGCCAGGCGCTTGCCGTCCACCACGTCATAAACTCCAATCGGGTGAGGCTTGCCGGGAGGTGGGCCGGTATCGACGATATAGAGTTTTGACTCGTCGGGTGAAAAACAGAGCCCGTTGGGCCGCGACATATCGGAAACGACCACCGTTGCCTCCAGCGACTGCGGGTCAAGCCGGTAAACGTTCGTCGGCAGTTCCTGCGGCGCCCTCTGGCCCTCGTAGTCGCTCAAGATGCCGTAGCCAGGGTCGGTGAACCAGATGCTGCCATTGGTGTGTACGACCACATCGTTCGGGGCGTTCAGGCGCTTTCCCTGAAAGCGCTCGAGGAGCACGGTCACCGTCCCATCGTGCTCAGTGCGCGTGACGCGCCGCCCGTGCTCGCAGGTAATCAGTCGCCCTTGCCTGTCACGGGTGTTCCCGTTGGCATGGTTCGAGGGCTGGCGAAAAACGCTCACCTCGCCGCTTTCCTCCGTCCAGCGCAAAATACGGTCGTTGGGAATATCGCTGAAGAGCAGATAGCGGCCGTCGCCGAACCAGACCGGGCCCTCGGCCCAGCGCGCGCCTGTCCAGAGCCGTTCGACGGCGGCGTTGCCTTGCCGGTACTTATCAAAGCGCGGATCGAGCGTCTGAATCGCCGGGTCGGGGTAGCGGACTGAAGCCGGCTTGTCCCATTCCCTTCCCGAGGCCCAAGGTGCGGCAAGGGCTGCCGCCGCGGTCGCTGCCGCGCTCTTCACAAAGGTTCGTCGCTGCATGTTGACACTCCTCAAACCATTTGCCTCGTTCGGTCAAATTTGCTCGGGCACGACGTAAGGTTCGCGGTACGTCCCGCGCAGCAGTCGGTTGGCCTCTTCGTCGCCGATCACCTGCTCGGTGGAAGGATCAAAGTTCAAAGTTCGCCCCAGTCGGTAGGAAGCGTTTGCCAGGTGGATCAGCGCCGAGGAGATGTGCCCTTCTTCGATGGGGGCATTCAGCTTCTCGAACTGGCGGCTGCGTACCACCGCAACAAAATTCGCCCAGCGGTTGTGTCCTTGCGTGAGTGTTGGCCCCGGCTCCTGGTTCTCGCCCAGCCATGATTTGTAGGTGTCGTAGCCGGCCATCGCCAGGTAACCCTTTGAGCCATAGTAAAGGTTCCCACACATCGCCTTGGGCTGCTGCCGCGACGCCTGACCTGCAATCCCCGGCAATGCCTGCGCGCCGGCGCCGAAGCCGGGCATTCCGATTTCGGCCTCTGTGTTGGTCAGCCAGTGGCGAACCTCGAAGACCAGCAACTTGCGCTTACCGTCCGCCCTGTTGTACTCGAAGCTCGCGTTCAGCGCGTTGGGCGTCTCCTGGTCGTCGTCAAACATGAAGTGTCCGCCGAGGGCCGAGATCTTGTTGGGTAGCCCGACTCCCAGCCCCCAGCGCGCCATGTCCAATTCATGCACGCCCTGGTTTCCGATGTCGCCGTTCCCTGTGTCCCAAATCCAATGCCAGTTGTAATGGAAGCGACTCTTGGTGAATGGCTTTGCCGGAGCGGGACCCGTCCAGAGATCGTAATGAACGCCCGCCGGCACGGGCTCTTCCTTGGCCTTCCCGATTGTGTCACGCCATTTGAAACAAAGTCCGCGTGCCATGTACACCTCGCCAATCAGCTCCGCGCGCAACTGGCGGATGCCCTCGAGGTATCCGCCCGCTGAACGGCCCTGTGTGCCGTGCATCGCAACGCGATTGTACTTCTTCGCCGCGCGCACCAACTGGCGCCCCTCCCATAAATTGTGAGAGCAGGGCTTCTCCACGTAGATGTCTTTGCCTGCCTGGCACGCCCAGATGCCCATCAGCGAGTGCCAGTGGTTGGGCGCGGCGATTGAAACCGCATCAATTGACTTATCTTCGAGCATCCTTCGAATATCAGTGTAGGTCTTCGGCTTGGGGAGGCCTTTCTTCTCCATGTCGGCAAGCCGCTGGCCGAGCACGTTTTCGTCCACGTCGCAGACCGCCGCGACCTCCACGTTGGGCTCGCCCGACCATCCGCGGATGTGCTCAAATCCCTGGCCACGGATTCCTGCTACAGCGATTCGGACGCGGTCGTTCGCCCCGAAGACTCGCTCCGGCCGCATGAGGAAGCTCAAGCTGGAAAGCGTGGCGGCTCCTGCACCGCCTCTGACTCCCTTGGCGAGAAAATCCCGACGACTGAAGTCTGATGGGCCTGACATGATGGCTTCCTCCTGAACGTCCCGATTCTCCCACCCCCCCACAGCCTGCAGACGGCAAAGAGGAATGGAATCAGTTTCGCACGCGGATTCTACCACTTCGTGCGCCCCGCGGGTGGGGGCAGTTTCAGAGCACCTGCCTGTTCCGCCGGTGCCCGGAAGTTTGACTTTGCTGCAAACGATAAACTAAGATTCCGGTGAGTTCGCGTTCCCGCAATGATCAAGGGCGAAAAGGTCGGCACAACACTGACGACATCCGCAGGCAGGCAGCCGGATCGGCCCGTTTCGTCCGCCGAGCGCCGCTGGCAGGAGCAAACGCTCCAGCCTGCGCTCGCCCGCTCGCCCGAAAGGCGCGAGGTCTTCACGACCCTTTCCGGCGTTCCCGTCCCGCGTCTCGCGACCCCCGCCGACCTTGCCGGTTTTGACTACACGCGCGACTTGGGAGATCCCGGCGAGTACCCCTTCACTCGCGGCATTCATCGCACCATGTACCGTGGCAAGGTGTGGACAATGCGCCAGTTCGCGGGCTTCGGCACGCCCGAAGACACCAATCGAAGGCTGCACTACTTGCTGGATCAGGGCCAGACGGGGCTTTCCATCGCCTTCGATCTTCCCACCTTGATGGGCTATGACAGCGATCATCCCCTTGCCGAAGGCGAGGTGGGCAAGTGCGGTGTGGCTGTTTCTTCACTCGCTGACATGGAGACGCTGCTTGCGGGATTGCCCCTCGAGCAGGTCACAACCTCCATGACCATCAATTCGCCCGCGGCGATGATCTGGGCGATGTATCTCGTGGTCGCGGAGAAGAACGGCGCGGACTGGAAGAAGATTTCCGGAACCACCCAGAATGACATCCTGAAGGAATACGTCGCCCAAAAGGAATATATCTTTCCGCCCCGGCCTTCCATGCGGCTGGTCGTGGACACAATCACGTTCGGCGCGCGCGAAGTGCCGCGCTGGAATCCCATTTCCATCAGCGGCTACCACATCCGTGAGGCGGGCTCAACGGCCGTGCAGGAGCTTGCGTTCACCTTGCGCGATGGCATCGAATACGTCGAATGGGTGGCGCGCGCGGGGATGCATGTGGACGAATTCGCGCCGCGCCTCAGCTTCTTTTTCAATTCCCACAACGACCTGTTCGAGGAAGTGGCAAAGTTTCGCGCCGCGCGCAAGGTCTGGGCGCGCATCATGCGCGAACGCTTCGGGGCGAAAGATCCGCGCTCCTGGCTCTGCCGCTTTCATACTCAGACGGCGGGTTGCTCGCTCACCGCCCAGCAGCCGTACAACAACGCGATTCGCACGACGATCCAGGCGCTTGCGGGAGTCCTGGGCGGAACGCAATCATTGCATACCAACTCGCTCGACGAAGCCTGGGCGTTGCCCACCGAAGAGGCCGTCACGCTCGCCCTGCGCACCCAGCAGGTGCTGGCGCACGAGAGCGGGATTGTCAACACCGTCGATCCGCTGGCCGGCTCCTACTTTGTGGAGAAGCTGACGCTCGACGCGGAGCGCGCCTGCGAAGAGTATTTCAAGAAGATTGACGCCCTGGGCGGTATGGTTGCGGCCATCGAGCGTGGGTACCCGCAACAGGAGATTCACGATGCAGCATACGCCTACCAGCAGGCCGTCGAACGCGGCGACAAAATTGTTGTAGGCGTAAATGATTATGTGAGCGAAGAGAAACGGCCGATCGAACTTCTCCAGGTTGACGATAGCGTCGCCCAGCACCAGCGGGAGCGGCTGGCGGAATTGCAGGAAAAGCGGGATCGCGTCGGCGTTGGCTCTGCTCTGGAGCGCCTCGGCGCCGCCGCCTCCAGTGATGAGAACTTGATGCCCTTCATTCTGGACTGCGTCCGCGCTTATGCCACCGTGGGCGAAATGTGCGATGTGCTGCGTCGTGTGTTTGGGACTTACGAAGAACCGGCATTTCGGTAAAGAAAGTGACGAGTGACAAGTGACAGGTGACGAGAAACAAACCGCGAAGGCGCGGAAAAACCTGGAAGGGCAGATTTTGCTGCCGCAAGCTCCCTCTCTTGGTTCTTGCTCTTCACTCTTTGCTTGTCACTCGTCACTCGTCACTGGTCACTTTTAGCAAAATGGCCGAACGCAGAATTCGTGTGCTCGTTGCTAAGCCCGGCCTCGATGGGCACGATCGGGGCGCCAAAGTGGTGGCGCGCGCGCTCCGCGATGCCGGCATGGAGGTGATTTACACCGGCCTCCGCCAGACGCCGGAAGCTATTGTCAGCGCGGCGGTGCAAGAAGACGTTGACGCCATTGGGGTTTCCATTCTTTCCGGCGCGCACAACACCATCTTGCCGCGCATCGTCGAGCTCATGCGCGCCCAGGAGCTCAACGATGTGCTGCTCGTTGTGGGTGGGATCGTTCCGGACGAAGACATCCCGGCTTTGAAGCAGTCCGGCGTGACCGAAGTCTTTCAGCCCGGCGCCTCCACGCAGGAGATCGTGGACTTTATTCGCCAGCACATACGCACGCCGCAGACGAAGGAGTAGAGCGCAGAAGAGTATCGGCGTGGTGCGCGAGCGACGTCAGCCTTTTTTCCTCTACGTTGCGGCTACGGGGAAAGGTGCTGCCACGGCCTGCTGGTTGCAGTGGCGCATCGATCATTCATTTGTTGGACCTTAAGACACACAATTCGGTCGCGGTGGTGATTCTCTCGCGGGACGAGAGCTATCCCCGGCTGTCCCGCGCGCTTCTGGAGGAATTGGCTGACCTGCTCGTCATGCTGCGAAAGGAGCGGGTGTTTCAAGGCGTCGTCATTGGCACCGGCTCCACGTCCTTTGCGACGGGCGCGGAGATCGAGGAATTGGCGCCCCTGCATGGTGTGGCGGCGCGCGAGTTCTCGCAACTCGGCCAGAGGGTCATGGGAGAAATTGCAGGCTTTCCACAGCCGGTCGTCGCGGCCATTCGCGGTTATTGCCTGGGCGGAGGCCTCGATTTGGCACTCGCCTGCCACGCGCGCGTGGCGACATATGATTCATCCTTCGGTCATCCGGGTGGTTCGCTCGGATTGCTGACGGGCTGGGGTGGAACACAGAGGCTGCCGCGCCTGATTGGGAAGGCCCAGGCGTTGCAGGTGGTTCTCGCCGGTGATTACATCCCGGGCACGCAGGCGTTGACGCTGGGCCTGGTGGATGAATTGGTGAATTCGCAAGATCTTACCGACGCTGCGGTGCGGCGCGTGCAGCTGCTTGGGCATGCGCCCGGCCACGCGCGGATGTATTCTGCGCGGCCTTAGGGAGGGTGTCCTTTGAAGACCGACCTTTTCTATGCCCTCGAAACACAAACCATGCCCTGGGAAGAGCGTTTCAACGAGCGGCTTCAGCGCGCCATTCTGCGTAAGAGTCTCTTCCATGACCCGCGGACGGGCGTCGAAATCCGGCTCGTGCGCTACCCCGCGGGCCTGGTCAATCCCTGGCACACGCACCCTTGCGGGCATGGCGTTTACGTCCTTGAAGGAAGGCTGGTGACACACCAGGGGACGTTCGGCCCGGGCAGCTTTACTTGGTTCCCGGAAGGCGAACCTATGCAACACGGTGCCAGCCCGGAAGGCGACGTGACGGTGCTGTTCGTGACGGACAAGCATTTTCGAATCGACTATCTCAATGAGCCGGAAATTCCCCGCTCGTCCGCGACGTGAGTTGGGACCGGGAAAAGAAAAACTCTCTTATGCGCGAAAACAGGTTGCACGGCACAGCCCTCAATTGGCGCGCCAGGCTTGACTCCACGCGAGAAGCCACGATTCAGCCCGAAACGCCGCGCTTCGATACGCTATCCAAACGCGGGGCGCGGCGCGTGATTCAGCGCGCGCTGGTCCTGGTGGGGCGGAATCGTGCCGTTCGCCAGAACCTCCGTGCGGTCGAACTGAATTCTCTCTGGATGATTGAAGATTTGGACCTCGATTGGACGGTCCTGATCGAACGCGGGCGGCCGGAGTTTCACCGCGGTCGCGTCGGCCACCCACAGGTGATTCTCCGGTGGCGCATGGGGGAGGACTTCTTTCACCATATCGAGTCCGGCGCGCCACGGGAGGGCTCGTACGTTTTCGAAGGAGAGGCGAGTTGGCGCCGGGTCATCGACACTGTCTTCAACGCCTTTGCCAAAGCGCTGCGCACCGTACTCGTCGACCCTGTTGGCGATGATGGCGAACGGTTACTCTAGTGCCGTTCCAACTTATCTGGGCTAATCCTGGTCCGTGAGGTCAACCCAAGTCTTTGATCTCAGGGTGCATAACGAGGTGTAGTACATAGGCGAATCAAGTTGGAACGGCACCAGCGCAGGTCGCCGTGCCAGGCGGCCTCCAGAATGGAATGAGAACTAACTGCAAACAACGGACACACTTCAATGAGAAATGTAACTGAGAACGATTGGACCTCGACGACGTTTCGAGTGCGCTATGCTGAAACGGATCAGATGAGTGTCGTGTACTACTCGAATTACCTTGTCTGGTTTGAGATTGGCCGCACCGACTACTGCCGCCAGCGGGGATTCGCCTATCGCGACATGGAGAAGGAGGACGGCTTGTGCATCATTGTGGCGGAGGTCCGCTGCCGCTACAAGGCGCCGGCACGCTACGACGACGAGATCGAAGTGCGCACGTGCCTGAAAGAAGTGCGCCGCCGAGTTCTGACCTTCGATTATGAAATCTACCGCAGGCCCGATGACGAACTCTTGGCGGAGGGCGAAACGGTGCATGTGATCACCGATCTCAGCGGCCGCCCGCGGGCGCTACCTGACAAGTACCTCAAATTCCTCCGCCCAACGGCGGACGCACCGGGAAGCACGGATATCTGATTTATTCGAGCGCTTGCACGTTTCAGCGCAATTGCAGCAGCATTTGGGATCCATATGGCTGGTCAGCTTCAACTTGACGGGAACACGCTTACACGGCGCGCCTTCGAAGAAGTTGTTTTCGAGAGTCGAAGAGTCGCTTTGCACCCTCGCGCCCGCAAGGCCATGGCGCGTTCGCGGGCTCTTGTGGAGCGGCTGATTGCAGCAAGGCAGGTGGTGTACGGCGTGACCACGGGTTTCGGCGCGCTTTCGACGGAGCGCATCCAGCCGGAGCAGGCCCGCGCGCTGCAGTTGAACCTTGTTCGCAGCCATTCCAGCGGTGTTGGAGAACCGCTCGGCGTGCCGGAATCGCGCGGCATTCTGCTCCTGCGTGCCAACGCTTTGGCCAAGGGACTGTCGGGCGTCCGGTCGCAAGTGGTTGACTGTTTGTGCGACTTCCTGAACCACGGTGTCCACCCAGTGATTCCGTCGCGCGGTTCGGTGGGAGCGAGCGGCGATCTCGCTCCGCTGGCGCACGTGGCACTGGCGCTCATCGGCGAAGGCGACGTGGTTTTTCGCAGGCGGACGATTTCCGCCACCCGAGCGCTCCAGACCATCCGCCGCAAACCGCTCATGTTGGAAGCGAAAGAAGGGTTGGCTTTGGTTAACGGCACTCAGGCCATGCTCTCACTGGGGTTGCTCGCCTTGCGCCAGGCGGAGATGCTCGTAGACACTGCGGACGTGGCGGGCGCTCTTTCGGTTGACGCGCTGCGCGGCTCACCCGCCGCCTTTGACGAACGGCTGCACCGGGCGCGCCCTCACGCGGGACAGCTTCACACGGCGCGCAACCTCCTCCGCCTTAATCGCGGCAGCACCATCCGCCAGTCGCATTTTGACTGTCCGCGCGTCCAGGATGCCTACAGTTTGCGCTGCATGCCTCAAGTGCACGGAGCAGCGCGTGACGCGTTCGCCTTCGCCGGGCGTGTTTTCGAAATCGAAATGAACAGCGCTACCGACAACCCGCTGGTCTTTGCTTCCGCTGGTGAGGTGATTTCGGGCGGCAACTTTCACGGTCAACCGCTCGCCACGGCGCTCGACCTCATGGCCATCGCGCTCACCCAACTGGGGGGGATCTCGGAGCGGCGCATCGACCGCATGGTGAACCCACTTACATCGGACCTGCCAGCCTTCCTGACGAAGGCCCACGGCCTCGAATCGGGATGCATGATGGCGCAAGTGACCGCCGCCGCGCTCGCCTCTGAGAACAAGATTCTCGCGCACCCCGCCTCCGTCGATTCTGTTCCGACTTCCGGGAACAAAGAGGATTACGTCAGCATGGGTATGACGGCCGCGCTCAAGTTGCGACCGATTCTGGCAAACGTTGCGACGATTCTGGCGATCGAGTTTCTGGTTGCCTCACAGGCACTCGATTTGCTTGCCCCGCTTCGGACCGGGCGCCTGGCAGAAAAGGCCAGGCAGATGGTTCGGCGTGTGTCCGCTCAAATCACCGCGGACCGCCGGCTCGACCGTGACATCGCGCGCCTTGCCGAGCGAGTATCGACGGGAGACTTTTCTCGGATTCTTGAACCATCGCGCTGATTGCGCGCCTTCATGCCACCCGTATCCGCCACCATCATCTCCCGCAATGAAGCGAAGCGCATCGCTCGCGCGATCCGGTCGCTTGCGGGCGCGGACGAAATCATTGTCGTGGATGACGGTTCCACAGACGGAACCCCGCAGATCGCCCGCGATTTGGGCGCCCGCGTCATCGCGCACACCTGGAAGGGCTTCGCCGCCCAGAAGAATTTCGCCACCGCCCAGGCGACCCACGACTGGATCTTGAGCCTCGACGCGGATGAAGAGCTGAATGCTGACGCGCAGGCTGCTCTGGCGCGCTGGAAGAATTCGTCTCCCTCAGCCTGCGGTTACCGCCTGGCGCGCAGAGCGTATTATCTTGGCCGCTGGATCCTCCACTCCGGCTGGTATCCTGACTACAAGCTCCGCCTCTACGACCGGCGGCACGGACAGTGGGAAGGATCATTCGTCCACGAGTCGGTTATCGTCGCCGGGCCCGTGGAAACGCTGGAAGGCGAAATCCTCCACTACACCTGCGACTCGTATACGGAACACAGGGAACGAATCGAGTTCTATACCGATCTTGCCGCGCGGGAGATGATCTTGCAGGGGAAAAGTGTGGGATGGATTTCGCGTGCGCTCGCGCCGCTCTGGGTTTTCCTATTGACCTACTTCTTCCGGCTGGGGGTTCTGGACGGCCCGCAGGGTTTCCTGATTGCCTGGATGGCGGCGCGGTACGTGCGGCGAAAATACCAGAAATGGGCGCAACTCAGGAGAGAGGAAGTGAGGGCTTAGTTCCTTGCGTCGATGCGCATAGTTCACATTGACACCGGCCGGGAGCTGCGTGGCGGGCAGAGACAATTGCTTCGCCTGGCGCTTGGGCTGCGCGACCGAGATCATGAGCAGTTCGTGGTCTGCCTGGAAGGTGCAGATCTTGAAGAGCGGGCATGGGCAGTAGGATTGCGGGTGTTTGCCCTGCCCGCGCAGGACCTCGGCCATGCCAACGGCATTTTTCAATTGCGCCAACAACTCCTCGCGGCGCCCGTTGATATCCTCCATGCCCACGACGGGCGCGGGCAGACCATCAGTTGGCTGGCGTCCTGGGGACTGCCAGTGCGACGCGTCGCCAGTCGGCGTGTGACGTTTCTGCCCGGGACGCGCGCGCGCCATCGATTCATCTATGGGCGAACTTGTCACGCCGTGATTGCCGTCTCCGAGCATATCCGCGAACTGCTGCTCGAAACCGGTGTCCCGCCGGGGCGCGTGGAAGTGATCCCGGACGGGATCGAAATCCCCGCCACAACGCCTACGGCAGGGCAACGTCACGAGGCACGGCGCGCCTGGGGCCTTGAGGATCGGCATTTTGTCGTGGGGCAGATTGGCGCGTTCACGCCCGAGAAGGGACAGGATATTGCCCTGGAAGCCGTCGCCAGTCTTGTCGAACAACTTCCCGAGATTCGACTGATTTTCGCTGGCGAAACAACTGCTGATTTCTTGTCAACGTTTCCCATGTCGACGGAGACTCTTCGAGAACGCGTGCAATTCCTCGGTCGGCTGGAAGACCTGGCACGATTTCTCGCTGCCATCGACTTGCTGATCATGCCGTCGCGCGCCGAGGGGCTGGGATCGGCGGCGCTAATCGGGATGGCGCAAGGAGTGCCAGTCGTCGCCAGCCGGGTTGGAGGATTGCCCGAAATCGTGAGCGATGGCGAGAATGGTTGGCTGGTCGAACCCGGCTCATCGCAGGCGCTCGCGATTGCGATCGCCGCGGCTGCCGGCGACCGCGCCCGCCTGAAACGTTACGGCCAGGCCGCGCGCGAGCGGGTCCGGCAGTTTTCGGATGTTATAATGCTTCAACGAACTGAAGCTCTTTACAGCCGGTTGCTGGGTCTGAAATCGCGCTAGCGACGCTCCAGCCGCCGACAGCCTGAACATCGAGGACAAGTCTTAGTGGCGGGAACAGTGCTGCCCTACTTGACGGTGAGTCTGTTTGGTCTGGCGTTTGGCAGCTTCCTCAACGTGTGCATTTGGCGCTTGCCCCGTGGCGAGTCGATCATCTCGCCGCGCTCCCGTTGTCCTCGCTGCTCCAAGCTGATTCCGTGGTACGACAATATCCCCGTCCTAAGCTATCTCTTGCTGCGCGCACGCTGCCGCAATTGCCGCGAGAGGATTTCCCTGCTCTACCCGACCGTAGAGCTCCTGACCGCCACCGTATTCGTCATTTCCTACTTCCAGTTTGATCTGAGCCCCGAGTTCGTCAAGCACGTCGTTCTTGGAATGCTCTTAATCATTCTCGTGTTTACCGATCTCCTGGTTCGCCGCATCCCTCATCCTGTCACCCTGCTCGGAATGGGGCTGGGAGTCTTCCTGAGCCTCTTGATTCCCGTCGATCCGCGCCCTGTGGAATGGCTCTTGCTGCGATTCGGGATTTTCTTATCCCCGACCCTACTTTCAATTCTGGGCGCCGTGGCGGGGTCGCTTCTCGGCGGCGGACTGCTATATGCCGTGGCGGAAGCCTTCTACCGGCTGACCGGCAAGGAGGGCCTGGGATTTGGCGATGTCATGATGTTGCTGATGGTGGGAACGTTCCTCGGTGTACCGCTCACACTGATGACAATACTACTCGGATCGCTGCTGGGAACCGTTGTGGCGGTCCCATTTGAACTCTTCAGCTCCCGCCTGCGGCATCATCCCTGGCCATTTGGGAGCTTTCTGGGGATGGCCGGAATCTTCTCCAGCTTCTGGGGGCCGAGTCTTCTCGCGCTGTACCTCCGATGGGCGGGAATCACCAATTGATATGCCGCGCAACCTGACGCCACAACAAGTCGTGCTGCTCCTCGGCACGGGACTGGTCATTGCGGGCGTGCTGGTGTTTGTCATTTACACGCTGCACAGAGCGCTCCGGCGCCAGCGTGCAGACATGGATTTCAAACCCTCCGCCGCCAAGATGAACGATTCGGCATTTATGATCGCCTCCATGCAAGGGATCGTCACGAAAATGAAGGTGCGGGAGAAGGAGTTGGAAAGCCTGCTGCGTGAGGCTGAACAACGCGCGGAAACCAGCACTCGAATGCTGGAAGCCCTGGTGCGTGAAATGCCGGCCGGGGTTGTGGTCTTCGACCGCGAGGGATTCCTCACCATGGCGAACCAGGCGGCGCGCACTTTGCTGGAGGCCGACACCTGGTCGCGGCGGCGCTATCCGGAGGTTTTCACCGCGCGCTCCATCCTGGTCACGCTCATCGAAGACTGCCTGGAAAAAGGCCGGAGTTTCCGGCGAGAGCGACTGACCTATACTTCGTTCTCCGGCCGGACCCAAAGCGTGGAAGTATCGCTCTCACCCTTCCATGGTCGCAGCGGGCAGCTCGCTGGGGCCATCTGCTTAATCGCTCCGGCCCCCTCCGAGAAGGGCCAAACCCAGTGACGCTATTTTGGTTGCTTGCATTTCAGAGCAGGAGGATGGGGGTGGGGGTGGGGGATTCCTTCCGTGACGCCCGTGTCGGGCGGCCCGGGCACTCCCCCCTGCCCCGGCTGATGAGGGGCGCAGCTTCCCTAGGCGGGCGTGGCGCTTGAACTGACACGCAGGCCGACAGCCAGAGGTCTGTGAACCACCAGGCGATGTCCGGCCACTTCCAGGGCAATGCGTTCCCAGACCGACTGATCAATGGTGAGGAAAACTCGGACAACCTCAGGATCAAACTGCCGCCCAGAGCAACGGACGATTTCTTCGCGCGCGGTCGCGAAGGGGAGCGCCCTTCGGTATGGGCGGTCCGAGGTCATCGCATCGAGCGTGTCGGCAACCGCGAAAATACGCGACCCAATGGGAATCTCCTCGCCCACTAGACCTTGCGGGTAGCCGGTTCCATCCCACCGCTCCTGATGGGTGAGAACAATTGCTGCGGCAGGGGCAAGAAAAGCGATCCGGCAGACCAGGTCATAACCCACGCGGACGTGGTTCCGCATGACCTCCATCTCCTCCGCAGTCAGTTTTCCCTCCTTGCGCAGGATCGCGTCCGGAATCCCGATTTTTCCGATATCGTGCAGGTAGGAACCGCGCAGGATGTGGGTCAGTTCTTCCTTCGGACGGCCCATGGCCGTGGCCATCTCCAGGCAGTAGCGGCTGACGCGCTGCGAATGCCCGGCCGTCTCAGTATCCCGCAAGTCCAAGGCCGCGCCAAGCGCCTGCAGCGTTTCGTCGTAGGTCATCTCGACCCGCCGCATCGCCGCTTCCAGTTGCCGCGTCCGTGATTCCACCTTCTCCTCGAGCTGGTTCCGGTAGCCTTCCAGCTCCAATTCCATGCGTTTCACGGCGAGCGCCCGATCCACGCTGCCCACCAGCGCTTCCAACTGGATCGGCTTCAACAGATAATCCGAAGCGCCCTGCCTCATCGCCTGGATGCCAATCCGTACATCATCTTCCCCGGTCGCCATCAGATAAGCGACCCTGGGATACTTCCGCCGGGCTTGCTCCAGGAACTCCAACCCGGACATGCCGGGCATGTGGACATCGGAAATGACGAGATCAAAGGCACTCTGGGACAGCATGGCCAGTGCGTCCCCGCCATTCTGGCAGGAATGACAGGTGTACCCCTCGAAGGCCAAGCGTTCACCAAGTAGCGAGCAGACGGTGGCTTCGTCGTCGAGGATTAGTACACGACCTTTGGTCGGAGCAGTTCTCATGCCGCAACCTCGCAACAGCAAGACACGCTTTGTTGCCCTTTCGTTAATATCGACGGTCGAAGCCCTTAGGATGAGGGCAATCTGCGGAGAGTGTTCGGAATCGCTGAGACGCCTGGATTTGTATCCAACCGACTTCTAACGGGAGTTTGACTCTTAAGTTTTGAACCAACGCACGAGGTTCTGGAACAAGGCCAAGCCACTCTGCGAGTATTGGCCAGGCAGGGCGGCGCGCTCAGGGTGCGGCATCAGCCCCAGGACCACTCCGGTGGAGTCTGCCACGCCCGCAACGGCTTCCGGCGCCCCGTTGGGGTTCTCGGGATACACCATCGTGGGTTGGCCGTGGTCGTCGGTATATCGGAACACCACGCGCGGAGGCTTGGCGCGCGACTCAAGTACGAGCGGTCGGCCCTCGGCGTGGGCGCAAGGCATGTCCAGCGTCTGCCCTGCCAAGCCCTCCGTCCATAGGCACTTCTCGCTGGAAACCGTCAGGTGAACTTTGCGATCCTCAAAACGCGCGGACTGATTCTCAATCAATGCCATCGAGCGCTGGCCGGGAGTGCAGTCCGGCAGGATGCCCGCTTCGGTAAGAACCTGAAAGCCGTTGCAAATTCCCAGCATCGGCTTCTGCGCCGCCATGAACTCGGAGAGCTGGCCACGAAGTTGCGCCACCAGCGCGGTCCCAAAGATGCGACCTGCGCCCAAGTGATCGCCATAGGAAAAGCCCCCGGGAATCACCGCCGCCTGGTAGCTGCCAAGGCGCACTCGCCCGTCCATCAAGTCTCGCAAGAGTACAAGTTCAGCACGGCCTCCGGCCAGTTCGATGGCAGCGATCGTTTCTTCATGACAATTTGTCCCTGGCGCGTAGAGAACTGCTGTCTTTGCCGTGCTCATTTCACCACCTCACCGAACGTACTCGACCACTTTTCCGCCAAACCCAGTGTGGCATTTTGCCACACTATCTCGCCTTTTCGAGTAATTGTCAGGCTCGGAGTCTCAGCAGTCTCACCCAGCACGAAATAGGGCAATTTGTCCAACCTTCGTCCCGGATCAAAATCCCCGCCGACCTCCAGCAACACCGAGCCAACGAATTCACCAAAGAGAATCGCATCTCGCCGCCCGGCTCCCGGCCAATCCAGGCTGACCCGTGCCCCCAGCCCAGACCCATACGAAGCCTCGAACAGCCTCAGCATGGCGCCGCCCTCGGCGATTGCCGACCCGGACAGATACCCGCCGCCCTCGCGCTGGGCGCGCAAGAGGGCATCCCAGAGCCGTTTAAGGCTTCGAGCATCGCCTGCCTCAAACAAGCGCTCGCCGCGCTGGCCGTAGCAGTCGGCGTAAACGCTGCCGCCCAGCGCCTCGGGGTCGATGCGCCCCACCACCAGCAGCTTGTTCCCCGGGCGCTTAAAGTCTTTTGTGACCACCTTCTTCACATCCGGCACACGCCCCAGCACGCTGACGACGAGGGTATGCGGCACATCGATCAGCCGCCCGGCGCTTTCCATGCTTCCCGAGCTCGAATCCTTGCCGGAGATAAACGGCACGCCAAGCTCGACCGACAGGTCGGCGATGGTCTCGACCATGCGCTTCAAGTCCCAAGCCACTTCCGGGCGCAGGCGCGGCGTATAGAAGTTGTCGCAGAGAGCCATCTCGCGGTAGTCCGCTCCCGCCACCACGGCTTTGGTAATCGCCTCAATCATCATCAGCCGCGCCATGCCGGCCGGATCGACGTCGCCGTAGAAGGGATTGAAGGCGACAGTGGTGATGACGCCGCAAGTCTTGCCCCGCAGTGGCGCGGAGACGTAGAGGTTGGTCGGCATGCGATGGTTCTTGCCGCCGTAGGGCCCGATGGCGGTTCTTCCCTGCACCGTGGTGTCGAAGCGTGATCCCGCAGCAAGCTGGTCGCAACAATGATAGTGGGTGAGCACCCGCCCGACGGCTTCTGACCAGTCGCTCGCGGTGCGCGGCTCCGGAATGTTGACGGGCGAAAGCTTCCGCACCGGCTGCCGAATCTCGGTCGAGTCGATGGGGCAGGCTTCCCAGAGGAACGTCATGTCAAGATCGGCCACCGTCTGGCCGTGCCAGGTGGCTTCCAGCCGATTCCGGTCCGTGAAGCGCCCCATGGCGGTGTGCAACACTTCGTAACGATCCAAAATGGCCTCGGCTTCCGCCAGCTTCTCGGGCGGCACGGCGACGAGCATCCGCTCCTGCGATTCCGAGAGCAGGATTTCCCACGCCGCGAGGCTGCGGTCCTTGAGCGGAATCTTGTCGAGGTCGATGGCGACTCCCGTTTCCGATCCCATCTCGCCCACGGCGCAGGAGATCCCGCCCGCGCCCAGGTCAGTGACGGAGCGGATGCAGCCCGCGTCGCGCAGCACGGGCAAAGCGGAAGTGAACTTGCGCTCCGTGATGGGATGGCCGATTTGCACGGCGGTAAATTCCTTCTCCAGCGTTTCGCCGCTCATGCCAGTGGAACTGGCGGTGGCGCCGTGAATGCCGTCGCGGCCCGTTTCGCCGCCAATCAGCAGGGCGATGTCGCCGGGCTGCGGGTCGTCCTTCTTCGCGTAGCGGCCCGGAATGAGCCCGACCGAGTGGCCCAGCGCGAAGCACTTGGCGTAGCCCGGGTGGATGCGATAAAGGGGATGCATCATCGGGATGCCCATGGGATTCGTGTAATAGGCCGTGGCGCGAATCGACTCGGAGACAATCAACTGTGGGTGGAGCGCGCCGGGGGGAACTGCGTCGTCGGCCATGCGCGGGTCCATGGTCCCCATGATTGTCGTGCCGCCGATGGGGTAGCCGCCCTTGCCAAAGCCCAGCGTGTCGCGGATCACTCCGCCGTGCTTGGTGGCGATGCCGCCAAAAGGCGCGATGGAACTGGGGAAATTGTGCGTCTCCCCTTTGATGGTGACTACCCAATCGTCGTAGAACTGGATGCCGCCGGCGTTGTCCTTGAAGGATGAAACGACGAGAGGATGATTGATGCGCGCCGTGGCGGCGGAAAGGTATTTGAGCAGTCCCAGGCTCTTCCACGTGGTGTGGTAGCAGTGGTCGCTCCAGCTTTGCACGAGGATTTCAATCTCGGCGTCGGTGTGCGGGCGGCCCTGGGCGGCTTCCTGCGCCTGCAAGGTCTTCATCTGCGAGAGGGGCGCGTACCAGGAGCGTTCCTTGGAAAGCTGAACTAATTCCGCATCGCTCAATCCCGCCAGGCGCACCGTCTGAACGGCGTCGGGAGTGCCCGTGGGCCGCAGCGTGGTCACGACCTCGCCCGGCTCGCGCACCCGCTCCACGACTTTGTTGTAGAGGAATCGCGCCGCGGCCTTGCGCGCCTCGGCTTCCGCCAGTCCCACGAACTGATAGCGGCGGCTCAGGCGGGCGAATACCAGGCCGTTCTCTCCCAGGGCGCGCGCCCCGGCCAGAATCGACGGCGTTTCCGGGTCGGTCACCGCCGGGCGGTAAGCCACCTCGACAATCGGCCCCAGAGAACTATCCAGTTGCGTCTTCTCCGCCGGGATTTGGTAGAGGGGATTGACGAGCAACGGCATCAAGCGCGCAAGGTCAATATCGCCTTCCAGCCAGAAGACGCGCTCGATAATCAGATTGCTGAGGCCGCCGTAGCCGTGCCGGCGGAGGAATCCCAGCCAGCTTCGCGCCTCCGGGTCGTCCTTGGAGAGGGTGTAAACGGGATGAATCGCCATGCTCCACTCGTCCTGATGAAATTTTCTGGTTGAGGATGGTCAGACATTGACGGCGGGCCGGATGCTCCATGCGGCATCTTTAGGAACTGTAGCGCCGGTCTATGACCGGCGACTTTCAACTCTTTACGCCGCCCACTCGCCGACTGAACTGGAGTCCAGCTAGGCATTATATATGCTGTTGCAGTGGGAAGCCTACTCGATTTTTCCTTTGGTCGTGACTCATTCTCCTGTGGAGGCGGCTTTAGGCGGCCAAATGCTGTCATGCTGAGCGAAGCGAAGCATCTGCAGTTGTCTCAGAGGGATAGAAAATGCAGATTCCTTGCTGCGCCCCGAGGGCGCCAATCACGCGTAGGGGCGATTCATGAATCGCCCCTACGTGGCAGGGAGCGCAGAGTTCGTGTTTTTCGAACTCTGCGGCTCGTTCTTCCCTACCTGCTAGCAGGTGACGTGCAGGATCGCGTTGGTGTCGCCATGACCCTCCTCGAGAACTTTGATAGCCTTGGGCGTGGGGAGAAGCAGTAGATCGATTTTCCGCCGCTCCGCCTCGCGCTTCACTTCGTCCATGACGGGCAAGGCACCGTGCGCACCCGTGCCGATCACCAAGCGCTGGCACTTCCAGGGGATATTCTCTGCAATCGTGAGCGGCGTGTGTCCGAAGGCGTCGCGGAATGCTTTCGAAGGCTTCTTCTTGCGCTTGCGGATCTCGCCGCGGTCAATCACAACATCGTATTCGTAGGTGACACCATCAATCCGAATCAACCCGAAGGAGAATTCTTCGAAGCGCATGGCGCGTCTCCGTTGCGGGATCATCTGGAATTTGTATTTCCCGGCCGACTGGTAATCTACATCTGACCGCCTCCGCATACAACGCGGGTGGCGCATACCCGTCAGCCGAGGGGCGTTTTTTGCGACGTGCGCGAAGGACCGTAGGGGCAATTCACGAATTGCCCCCGAAAAAGGGCGATTCATGAATCGCCGCTACGTAGCGCGCGCGGCCGCGTCAAGCCATTTAAGAATGTAACTTTCATATGTATCCGTCGCGCCATCTAAAATGTAACCGAGCCAACAGCGGGCGCTGTTGGTTTGGGGCTCAGGCGGCGGTCGGCCAAGTCGTAAATCCT
>Ga0315282_10003020_pt1 | contig 30435 bp, 20 predicted proteins | sample YL17G07_20_MG_FD_203693 | JGI IMG/M metagenome (GOLD analysis project Ga0315282, IMG submission 203693) | Sediment microbial communities from Yellowstone Lake, YNP, Wyoming, USA - YL17G07_20 | ecosystem: Environmental > Aquatic > Freshwater > Lake > Sediment | place: USA: Wyoming | collected... | reverse complement strand
CAAGCAATCACCACCTCGTGCATCGGGTTTCCAACATCCGCTGGGTCTGCCTCCTTACGTTGGCGGCTACGGTTTTTGGAGGGGCTGAAAACAGTTGCGCCGCAGCGGTCAGACGCTGCGGCGCGTTTCCCTTTGTTCCTTGGAAACTAAACAGAGAGACACCTTTGACCCTTGCGGAAAAACCGACCTAGGAGGGAGGGAGCCACGTAAAGGTCCATAGGACCGACGCGGTTCGGCGGATAAGGCCGGGCGTCCGGGCTCCCATCGAACTCCCTAGAAAGGAGGTGATCCAGCCGCACCTTCCGGTACGGCTACCTTGTTACGACTTCACCCCAATCACCGGCCATACCTTCGGCACCTTCCCCCTTGCGGTTGGTATGGTGACTTCTGGTACAGCCGACTTTCGTGGTGTGACGGGCGGTGTGTACAAGGCCCGGGAACGTATTCACCGCGCCGTGCTGATGCGCGATTACTAGCGATTCCGACTTCACGGAGTCGAGTTGCAGACTCCGATCTGAACTGGGGCCGGCTTTAGAGATTGGCTCCACCTCGCGGCTTTGCATCTCTCTGTACCGGCCATTGTAGCACGTGTGTAGCCCAGGACATAAGGGCCATGAGGACTTGACGTCATCCCCACCTTCCTCCTACTCATCGCAGGCGGTCTCCCTAGAGTCCCCACCATGACGTGCTGGTAACTAGGGATAGGGGTTGCGCTCGTTGCGGGACTTAACCCAACATCTCACGACACGAGCTGACGACAGCCATGCAGCACCTCTGAGGGATCGCCGAAGCAGCCCGCCTTTCGGCGGGTTTACCCCCCAGTTCAAGCCCTGGTAAGGTTCTTCGCGTTGCATCGAATTGAACCACATGCTCCACCGCTTGTGCGGGCCCCCGTCAATTCCTTTGAGTTTCAACCTTGCGGCCGTACTCCCCAGGCGGGGCACTTACTGCGTTAGCTGCGGCACAGAAGGGGTCGATACCTCCCACACCTAGTGCCCACCGTTTAGGGCGTGGACTACCGGGGTATCTAATCCCGTTTGCTCCCCACGCTTTAGCGCACTCAGCGTCAGAACCGGGCCAGTGAGCCGCCTTCGCCACAGGTGTTCTTGCTGATATCTGTACATTCCACCGCTACACCAGCAATTCCGCTCACCTCTCCCGGCCTCCAGAAGGGCGGTATCCGATGACTTTGCTCCGTTGAGCGGTAGCACTTTTACATCAGACGGACCCTTCCGCCTACGCGCCCTTTACGCCCAGTAATTCCGAACAACGCTTGCCACCTCCGTATTACCGCGGCTGCTGGCACGGAGTTAGCCGTGGCTTCCTCTGCCGGTACCGTCACCCCCGAATTCACCATCCGGGTATTCGTCCCGACTGACAGTGGTTTACAACCCGAAGGCCTTCATCCCACACGCGGCGTCGCTCGGTCACCCTTTCGGGCATTGCCGAAGCCTCTAGACTGCTGCCTCCCGTAGGAGTCTGGGCCGTATCTCAGTCCCAGTGTGGCTGACCATCCTCTCAGACCAGCTACCCATCGTAGCCTTGGTAGGCCATGACCCTACCAACTAGCTAATGGGGGGTGGGCCGATCTTCGGGCGACACACACTTGACGCGTGCACCTTTCTTCCCTCGATCCAAAGACCAAGGGAACGTATGCGGTATTAGCCCCGGTTTCCCGGAGTTGTCCCCCGCCCGAAGGCACATTACCCACCTTGTACTCACCCGTTCGCCGCTCTACCGGGCTTCCATCCCATTTCTGAGACTTCCGCCTTTCGCGCTCGACTTGCATGCCTAATCCACGCCGCCAGCGTTCGTTCTGAGCCAGGATCAAACTCTCCAACACGTCTCATTAATACTTGGTCTCAAACGAGACTGTTTGAGAGCAACTTTAATGACTCTATGGGTCCGCAACCGAAGTACGCCTTTTCCGGCATTTCTGCGGTTGCGCCCTATCTTGTGATCCGCAAGGGCTTTCTCATAGGTGTTCTCTGTTTAGTTTTCAAAGAGCAATGCTCTATTTGAGCGGAATCGTCTCCAATGCAAAACCAAACTATACTGAAACGGCCCGCTTCCTGTCAAGGCCTTTTTCACTTTTTTTTATCTCGGCAATCACTGATTTTACGTATCTTACAAACCCGCCCGAGAGCAAGTTTGGGGGCAAGCGAGGCTGGTTGCGCTCCTGCGCTTGCCCCCGATTCTCCGCAATGCCCAGCGTTTCCAGGTACCGTTTTCTTGTCCGTCCCCGTTTCGCCTGGGGACACGCCCGCGACAGGTTGCCAAATTGTTCTGCCGGGTGCTTACAGGCATTCCATAGGCTCGGTGTACCAGTCCGGCTTGCCGGGGTGCTGAACCGGCGTCAATGGAATCTTGGCCTCAAAGCTCAGCTCCTTGGGGAAGTAGCTGAGGTCCGAGTTCAGCAGGTCGTCCCACTTCAGGGTCTTGCCCTGGTAGGCCGATTCGCGGCCGAGGATGGCCGTGAAGGTGCTCTCGGCCACATCCATTCCCTGGTTCCAGTGGGGACCTTTTCCCGTGATGCTGTTGATCAGGTCCACGTGCTCCTGAACGTAGGGGTTCTCGCCCCCGGTGCCCATGTCGCTGCCCGAGCTCTTGCCCTTGGTGCCGACGAAGGCTTCGGAGACGCTGCCGGAGCTGCGCTCCCAATGACGGCACATGCTCAGGATGTGGACACCGTTGGGATATTCATAGTCCACCGAGAAGTTGTCCCAGATGTTGCCGAGGAAATCGTCTTTGCGCTTCCAGGCGCGACCGCCGCTGCCGAACGCCTGGACCGGATGGGCCTTCAACACCCAGTTGGCAATGTCGAGGTTGTGGACGTGCTGCTCGACGATGTTGTCCCCGCAAATCCAGACGTGGGCATACCAGTCGCGAATCTGCCACTCCAGGTCGCCCATGCCTGCGGGTTTCGGCTTCTGCTGGTTATACACCCCGCCGCCGCACCAATAGACGCGGGCGGTCAGAATATCGCCGATCGCGCCGTCGTGGAGCTTCTTGACCGTCTGCACGTATTCCTGCTGATGGCGGCGCTGCAGACCGGAAACAACCGACAGTTTCATCTCTTCGGATTTCTTCGCCGCGGCCATGAACCGGCGAATGCCGACCGGGTCGGTTCCAACGGGTTTCTCAGTGAAGATCTGCTTCTTGGCCTCGACCGCGGCCTCAAAGTGATAGGGGCGAAAGCCGGGGTGCGTGGCCAGGACGACATAGTTGACTTCCTGCACGTCCAGCGCCTTCTTGTAAGCGTCCAGACCGTCGAACACCATGTCCTCCTTAATCTGGCTACCTTCGCGGATCAACTTGTTGTTGGACCCCATGTACCGCTTGCGCACGCCGGCGGCGCGTCCAAGCACATCGGCGACGGCAATGATCTGGGCCGGAACACCGCAAATCTCGGCGGCCCGCAACGCCTGCTCGCCGGCTTGCGTCCCGCGTCCGCCGCAGCCGATCACGGCAATTCTCAACATGTCCGTTCCCGCCACATAGCCCGGTCGGGGTACGCCGACCAGTGCCGCGCCGGCGGTGGCCGTGGCCGCCGTCTTCAGAAACTCCCGTCGGCTGACTCCCTTGATCTGTTTCTTCTCCATATCCACTCCTCCTCTACCACAGACTGTTTGAGGATCGCTGTGTCCTCAGCACAACAAAATGTCTTTCCGGCTCAGTGGAACTATCGGGAGGCTAACAATCCCGTCTTGCCCGTCAAGAGAGAAACCGAAAAAAAGAGCCTCTCACTTCCGTCTTACGCGTTCGCTTTCCCTTTCCCGCCGCCTTGTTTTCCGCCGCCCTTCCTGGGCGCTGCGCCCTTGGCCGAGGCGCGCGTCCCGGTGCCGGGGATCGGAATTGGGTCGGGCGGATTCTTGGCCTCAAAATTGAGTTCCTTGGGCAGCAGGTCGAAGTCGGCATTGAGAAGGCCGTCCCAACTCAGTCGCCGGCCCGTGTAGGCCGATTCGCGGCCGAGGATGGCCGTGAAGGAGCTTTCGGCGACCTGGATGCCTTCGTTACGGTAAGGATCCTTGCCAATGATGCTGTTGATGAGGTCCATGTGCTCCTGGACCATGGAGTTCTCGCCCGGAGTTCCCTTGTCGCGGCAGTTGCTCTCGCCCTTGGTGCCGACGACCGCTTCGCCGTTGGCGCCGTCGCAGTTCTGCCAGTGGCGCGACAGGCTCAGCATGTGAACGGTGCGGTCGCCGATCTTGTATTCATAATCCACCGAGAAGTTGTCCCAGATGTTGCCCATGTAAGGTTCGTTGGTTTTCCAGGCGCGGCCACCCGAGGCGAAGGCGCTGACGGGATGAGCGCCCAGAACCCAGTTCATGACGTCGAGGTTGTGGACGTGCTGCTCGACGATGTTGTCGCCGCAAATCCAACAGAAAGAGTACCAGGCGCGCAGCTGCCATTCGAGATCGCTCCACTCGGGTTTGCGCTCGCGGGCCTTGAAGACCGGGCCGCCGCACCAATAGGCGCGCGCGGTGAGGAGGTCGCCGAGCTCGCCGTCGTGAATTTTCTTGATGCTCTCCTGATACTGCGAGTCGTGGCGGCGCTGAGTGCCGGCGACCACGCAGAGCTTCATTTCCTCGGCCTTCTTGGCCGCGGCCATGAACTTGCGGATGCCGACCGAGTCGGTGCCCGCGGGCTTCTCGGTGAAGATGTTCTTCTTGGCGTTGACGGCCGCCTCGAAATGGATGGGACGAAAGCCGGGCGGGGTGGCCAGGATCACGTAGTTGACGTCGGTGGCCAACAGCTTCTGGTAAGCATCGAGGCCGGAGAAACACGTCTCGTCGGTCAGATTGACGTTCTTGTTTCCCTCAAAAGTCTTTCGAGCGCGGTCCACCTGGTCCTTGAACGCATCGGCCAGTGCGACCAGCTGGAGAGGAACGCCGGTACGGTCGCTGGCCGTGAGGGCCTGCCGGGCCGCTCCCGTTCCGCGACCGCCACAGCCGATCAGGCCGACTTTCAGGGGGCCCGATTCGGCGACGTAGCCGGGCCGCGGAAGGCCGACCACGGCCGCCGCCGCCGATGCCGCGACCGCGGTTTTCAGAAACGCACGCCGGTTGATTCGTGTGTCCTTGGATTCCATCGCTTTCCTCCTCCGAACTCGCTGGTGTTTGAGGACGGCTCCGTCCTCGGCAAGCAGATGAAGAATTGCGGAACGCTGAAGCCACGGCCATGCTGGCGGTTATCGCACAGCCGTCAAGGAGAAAGTTTCTGTTCCCGGAAAGATTGGTTGGAGGTGCATCTCCCGAAATCGGGAGAAGGTGGCCAACTTTTGGAGTGCGGCGGCCCTCCGCCGCTTTGCTTTTTTGGTCACTGGTCACTCCAGAGAACGGCAAAGCGGCGGAGGGCCACCGCACTCCAAAGGGTCGCTAAACATATACATTCAGGAGATGCACCCGATGGTTGGACCACCGCCTTGTTGTAGTCCAGCCCCTCGTGGGCGTTCGTTCCACCTCCTCTTCCCCCAGTCCGTAGTCATTCTCCCTACGTGTTCTTCCCAGTCTCCCTTACAAGAGAAACCATCTTGTGCCGACAGACACGCCGCCCCAGCCCCGTATTAATCCTGGAGCGAGGGTCGGCTATTCTCTTAAATCATTGAGCGAAAGGAGAACCGGACAGTCCGAGGGGAGTTTTATGATGGGCACGACCGATCACCACGAGTGACTTCATCGAGAACGGCTATCCCGGCGTGTTTGTTTGAAGACTCGAAATTGCCAAGAGGGGGCGGTGAAAATGGGTCGCGCGCGTAGGAATCAACACAACCTCGAAAAGCTTTACTCCCTGCTCATCGTGATCCGGAAAATCAACAAGGCCCTGTTGACCGTGAAGAGCGAGCCGGAACTCTTCCAACAGATCTGCGACTTGCTGGTGGAGTTGGACGACATTCGGTTTGTCTGGATCGGACTGGCACAGCCGGGCGGCCACGACGTCAAGGTGGCGGCCAAGGCGGGTGTCGAAGAGGGCTATCTTTCCTCCTTCAAAGTCACCTGCGACGACGCGGAGTCGGGCAAAGGGCCCACCGCAACGGCCATGAAGACGCTACGCCCTTTCATTGCCAACGATATCGGCAATGGCTCGTCGGATGAGCCTTGGAAGGTGAACGCGCGAAGCCGAGACATTCTGTATGACCGCAAGGTGGCCGATTGCTGCCTGAAGCTCTTTGCCGAGAAGCGGATCGAGTGGTAGGACCGCCGTACGGCAAGATGCGCCCCCAGGATAGCTGATTTGGCCGTAGGTCTTGACAACCCACCTCCCCGGGTGTTCAATCCTGCCGATTGGCTCATCATTTCGAGGACGAGGCGATGGAACTTCGTTGGAATCCCGTTCTGGAAACGTGGGTGATGGTGTCGGCGGCGCGCCAACATCGCCCCTTCATGCCCGCGGACTGCTGCCCGTTTTGCCCCGGATCGGGCAAGGTTCCCGACCAGTATGACGTCTATCTCTACCCGAACGATTTTCCTCATCTTATGAAGGAACCGCCCGAACCCAGCATCGCCAACGACGAGCTCTTGAAGGTCGAGCGAGCGTTCGGTTCCTGTAATGTCGTTCTCTATTCGCCCGACCATCGCGGTTCGATCACCCAGCTTTCCCCCGCGCATCTCCAGAAACTTTTCATTCTCTGGCGCGACCACTATCGCGCCCTCCGCGAGCGCGAGGATGTGAAGTATGTTCTCATCTTTGAGAACAAGGGCGACATCATCGGCGTGACCATCCCCCATCCGCACGGGCAGATCTATGGCTACCCGTTTATCCCCGCGCGACCGGCCCGGGAGCTCGATTCGGCCAAGCGCTATTGGGAAAGCCACGGCGGGAAGTGTCTTTTCTGCTCCATTCTCGAAAAGGAAATCGCTTTCGGGCAGAGAATGGTCTGGAGCAGCGAGCACTTTGTCGCCTTCCTGCCGAGCTGTGCCGAGTATCCCTATGAGATTCACATCTACTCGCGGCGGCACCTGGGGTCGCTGCTCGACATGACCGACGCCGAAGCGGCCGATTTCACGGCGGGACTGCAACGACAGGTCCGAATCTACGATCATCTCTTCGGATTCGAGCTGCCCTTTATGATGGGTTTCCACCAAGAACCTGTGGACGGCGGCGATTATCGCTATTATCATTTTCACGTTGAGTTCTACCCGCTCCACCGGGCGGCCGACCGGCTGAAGTACAACGCGGGGTCGGAAACCAGCGGCGGGGCCTTCACGAACCCCTCGGCGCCCGAAGAGAAGGCGGCGGAAATGAGAGAAAAAGCGAAGGATGAAGGATGAAGGTGGAAGGATGAATAAGAACAAAAACGAGCACAAAACCTGCGGGTTCCGCTGCGTTCCACGAGCAGAGGTTCAGAGCTTTTGTTTCATCCTTCATCCTTCATCCTTCATCCTTCTCGCTCTTTCGGAGAGCGAAAAATGATGATCCACAGCCAGGCTTATGCGCGCGCGGGACTGGTCGGCAACCCCAGCGATGGGTACTTCGGCAAGACCATCTCGATTATCGTGAAGAACTTCCGTTGCCGCGTCGCGCTGTACGAAAGTCCGCGTCTGGTGATCGTGCCGGGGCATCGCGATCAGCTCGATTTCGATTCGATGGATCACCTCGTCTCCTTTGTCGAGGAGTCGGGCTATTATGGCGCGACCCGCCTGGTCAAAGCGACCATCAAGAAATTCCATGACTATGGCACCCAGCATGGAATCCGCCTCGAACAGAAGAACTTCACCATCGAATATGACACCAACATCCCGTTGCGCGTGGGGTTGGCCGGGTCGAGCGCCATCGTGACGGCGACGTTGCGCGCCCTGATGCAATTCTATGATGTGCAGATTCCCAAGCCGCTGCTGCCGAGCCTGATTCTCAGCGTCGAAACCGACGAATTGAAAATCACGGCGGGCCTCCAGGATCGCGTCGTTCAGGTCTACGAGGGCTGCGTCTATATGGACTTTGCCCGCGAGCGCCTCGCCCAGCCGGGTTACGGCCACTATGAACCGCTCAGTCCCGCGTTGCTGCCGCCGCTGTTTGTGGCCTATCACGATGCGCTGAGCGAGGGCACCGAAGTTGCCCACAGCCCGGTGCGGGAGCGATGGCTGGCGGGCGAGCCGAAGGTCGTCGAGACGATGAACCGGATCGCGGCCCTGGCGGCCGAGGCACGCGAGCTCCTGCTGGCGGGGCGCGGCGTCGAAATCGGCCCGCTGCTGGACCAGAACTTCGACCTGCGCGCGAGCATTTACCAGATCAGCACGGACAATCGCGAGCTGGTCGAGCGAGCGCGCCGCGAAGGGGCCCATGTCCATTTTGCCGGATCGGGGGGCGCCGTGGTGGGCGTCTGCCGCGACGATGCGATGTTCGACCACCTGGCGCACAGCTATGCGCAGATGGGCGCGAGAATGCTCAAACCGATAATCCAGTGAAAAGCGAATTCTGAATGTTGAGTTACGAAATCGGAATCGCGAGCTTCGTATGAAAAGATCTGGGAGATGAGTTCCGTTCAGACCCATTCGCAGACCGACTCTACCCCTACGTCCTTAATTCAAAATTCAACATTCAAAATTGAAAATTCGAATATCGAGTTTGCCATCTCCGTTCGCAACGTCTCCAAGGTCTACCGCGTTCGCTCGGGGCCCGAGAGCCGTTGGAAGAGTCTCCTGCTGCCGCGCCACATCAGCGCCGCCAACCGGCTCGACCATTGGGTGCTGCGCGACGTTTCGTTCGACGTCCCACGCGGGCGCCGGTTTGGCCTTATCGGCGAAAACGGGTCGGGCAAAAGCACGCTGCTCAAGATCATCGGCCAACTGATCCGGCCGACCTCGGGCGAGATCGCGGTCAACGGGTCGGTCATGCCGCTGCTGGAACTGGGCGCCGGGTTCCACCCCGATCTCACGGGCTGGGAGAACGTTTTTCTCCAGGGCTCGGTGCTGGGGCTTCCGCGCGAGGAAATCCGCCGCCGCCTCAAGGACATCGTGGAATTCGCGGGGCTGGGCGAGTTCATGGACACGCCGGTCAAACATTATTCCTCGGGCATGTTCGTGCGGCTGGCCTTCTCGGTCGCCATCCACTGCAATCCCGACGTCCTTCTCGTGGACGAAATCCTCGCGGTCGGCGACGCCGAGTTTCAGGAAAAGTCGTTCCACAAGATGATGGAGTTCGTCGGCCAGGGGCGCACGCTGATCCTGGTCAGCCACAGCCTCCTGGGCGTTCGCGAAATCTGCGAGGAAGTGATCTGGCTCGACAACGGCCGGATTCGCGCCAGGGGACCGGGACATGACGTCGTGCAGGATTATCTGCATTGGACCAACGATCGCCTTAAGCCGTTTGCGTTGAGCAAGGCCAAGGCTCAGGCCTCGGAGCTGCCGCCGGCCACGCCGCCCGCCGAATGCCGGATCAATCAGGTGCGTTTCCTGGATGGCGGGGGGCAACCGTGCGAGAAGGCGCTTTCGGGTGGGCCTTTGATCGTCGAAATCGAATGTGAGGCGGACGACGCGATGGCTGACGTTGCTTGTCGCGTCGTTTTCAAATCGAAGCGAGACACGGCGATCTTTCAGTTGGATTCGCTTTCGCAGGGAACGGCGCTCGCCCTGCCGCGCGGCCGGAGCACCGTGCGCGTGGCCGTTGACTCACTTGCCGCCAAACAGGCGACCTACGACGTCGAAGTCCTCCTTTTCTACAAACCGTCCGGCTTCTCAGCCGCCCCCCTCGTCCGCCACCAATCCCGCCTCGGCGTCACCAACCCCGACGCCGTCCCCACCGACTTCTTTCTCGACACCGACTGGCGGTTTGAGCTTCAGGAACTGGATTGAATTCCGACAAGGCCCGCACGTTTCCGGTCTGTCGGACAGGGAGTCTGCTTGACTCGGAGTGCGCTCTGAACAAATATGCGGTTGATCGGAGAATGACAGAGAGCTGGACAGGCAAGGGAACGCCGGCGGCCTCGCCGGTGCTTCGAGACGCAGCACTCCGGTAGTTCGCGACGCAAGAGTCAAGAGAACCTGCAACAACCCCCTCCAGAGCATTTCCGAGACAAATCAAGCGCAGAGAGACTTCAGGGCACCGGTTTGAAGCGCATCTTTCTGCGTTTCTCTGCGTACTTTGTGGTGAGGCTTTTGTTTTGGACGGTCCAGAGCACCGGCGAGGCCGCCGGCGTTCCATCACTGATTCGGACTGACGCGCTGGCCCGTGGACGGCAGGAGAGCCGTAGTCGGGTCATTACGAGATGAGGGGAATCGTCCCGAGGCATTAGGGCTTGACCGGTGTTTACTTTCGCTATGAAATCCTCCTGTAGGGTAAGGCACAAAAAGGTGGCGGCAGGAATCGAAAGAAAAACCGGTTCGCGACCGAGAGTCTGAACGATGAACTATCGAGTTGTGCTGATTGAGAGTGAAGAAGGCTTTTCGGTGAGCTGCCCGGCTTTGCGCGGATGTCATTCCCAGGGCGGCACAAAGGAAGAGGCTCTTGAGAACATCAAGGACGCCATACGGGAATGGCTGGCCGCTGAAGAAAACGAGAAAGCGACGTTCCGTGTGATTGAGGAAGAGGTCGTCATTTGACATGCCGAAAATCCCGGGGATCAACTCTGCCCAAGCTGTTCAAGCCCTCGAGGAAAGGGGCTTTCGGATTGTACGACAAGGCAAACACATCGTGATGTCCGATGGGATCGTTCGGCTCACCATTCCTCGCCATAATCCCATCAACGCTTAGACCATGGGCGGCATCGCCCGCGATGCCGGTCTCACAGCAGAAGAGTTCAAGAGTCTCGTCTAAATCGCGCGATCACTGATTCGGACTGACGCGTTTGATCGCCGCGCCAAGGGTCAGAGTCAGGCGACTGGGGCCGGCTTTCGAGAGATGGAAGTCGGTTTGTGTTGAGCGGCCGTCGGGGGTTTTTACTGTGACGCGATAATCTCCGTAGTAGCCGCGGAAGGGGAAAGCGCCGCGGCCGTTGGTCCTGCCTTCGATCTTGGTCCACCATTCCTCGTGGATCAGGCGCTGCAGCGCCGTATAGGCGGGTTTGGGCGAAAGGTCGGCGCGCAGCAGTCCGCCACCCTTGAGCCACGACCCGCGATCGCACAAATCCCACCAGGTGATGGCGACCATCGCTGGGTGGCCGAAACAGAGGCGGTAGAATTTCTCGGCCCACTCGGCCTGCGTCGCTTCGTCCCACTTGCCTTGCGCGAACGGACCGGTGACGGGCTGGTCTCCCGACGCGGGCGTGAATTCGGTGATGTTGAGTTGCTTTCCGAGCGAAGCATAGCGGTCAAGAATGCGCCACGAGCGGTCGAGTGAAAAACGCATGGTGCGCGGTTCGTGGGCCTGGATGCCGATTCCATCAAACGGGACGTTCTGGGCGATCGCCCCTTTGAGCAGCGCGAAAAAGCCCGGAGCGCCATCGGCCAGAACGTGATAGTCGTTGATGATGAGCGTGGCCGTGGCGTCGGGTTCGCGCGCCCAGGGATAGCACTCGGCGACGTTGGGTTCGCGCAGGTGCGAAGGCTCGTTGACCACCTCCCAGAGCTCGATCTTGCCGTGATAGCGGCGCATGATTTCCTGAACGCGCTGCTTGCGCAATTCGGCGCTGGGCTGGCCTTTGGACCACCGCGGGATGCCCGCCTGCTCGCCCCACAGCAGCGGATGGCCTTTGACGCGAATGCCGTGTTCCCGGCACCACACCACGACGCGATCGGTGTAGTCATACATCGGCTTGCCGCGTTCGGGTTCGTACGAGCGCCAGTAGAAGCCGGTGGTGGCATAGTTGAACAGGTCCGCAAAGCGCCGCTTGTACTCGTCGTTATCCTTGTCGGCCTGAAAGCGGTCGAACATGTAGATGTTGCAGCCGAAGAGAAAGTCGTGGCGGGTCTGGGCGACCGCGACGGATGCGTCGGCAACCGGCCGGCCCGCGTTGTCGCGCACCTCGATGACGGCATCGCCCTTGCGCACCTTTTCGGCGCTTTCGGCCGCCCGCGCGAGGGCCTGCTGCTCGCGCTCCTGGTAGGCGGCCTGAAGCTCCGCCGGATTGCTCAGTTGCGGTTTGGCCTCGCCCGCGGCGGCGCGCACCGTAATTCGCTCGAGGTAGAGATTGCGATCTTCGGTTGCGGTGAGCAAATCGTTCGTAAAGGCCACGGTCAGCGTGTGAGCGCCGGCGGGGACTTCGATCGTCTTGCGATAGTCGCCGAGGTCGGTCCTCGGGACGCTGAACGTGGTCAACATCTCGTCGTCGAGTTTGATCGCGGCGATCGGCCACCGGCCCTGGGCCACGCTGCCGCGCGCGCGAACGACAACCTCATAGCGCCCGCCCTGGGGAAAGCGGAGATACTCGCCCACGTCGCCGTTCGACGAAAGGTTCCAGACGGTGTCCATCAGCTGGCCAAAGGTGTGGATCCGCGCTTTGGTGGCCTCGATCACCCGAGAGTTGTCTTCTGCGGGCGATGATGGTGCGCTGCTTCCTGCGGCGAGCAGCCAAGTGCCAACGATCAAGACAAGCGCCGTGGTGTTTCTCAGCCGGATCGTCATAGTGATGCTACCCCATTTGATGATTTGCTGTTTCCTTGTTGCGGAGAGAGTGAGCATTCGACTCTGCGAACTGTCCACAAGGAATTGCACGTTTTGTTTTCCGGACCGGCGACAATAAGCGCTTGAAAGACCGGAGGATTCTGGAAAATGGTGACGGCACAGAATCTGAGAGATACTGCTGACGGTCGGAGAGGTGACGAGGCCCTAGCGCCGGTTCTCTCGGTCAAACTGGCGATCATCGGTGACCAGTCTTCGCCAATCGGACGGCAGGGTGCCGATAAACTGGATCCCCACGCGCGTGGCGCTATCCCAGTCGGTCGCCGTCCAGACGACCTTGCCGAGCATCTTGACGCCGCTGGTCTGGTGAGACAGTTTGAGGTAGAGCGAAATCACGCGCTGAACAAAAAAATGGTCATGGGCCTTGAAGCAGACGCCGCGTTGGCTGAGATCGAGGAGCGTGCCCCAGCGCGGAGGAGTGGATTTTCCATCTTTTGGCGGGGACGTTTCAAAGGAGTACGCAATGGAAACGTCGAGTTTGACGCGCTCGCTGACACGCGACTCCTCGTGCTTCGGTGAAGACGGTTCGTCGGGTATCGTTGTTTCCATGGTCAGCGCATCCTTCAGACCGGTTTGTATAGTGCAGGGAATGTCTAATCAAGGGAATTCCAAAGTACAGTAAGTTAAAGATCGCGAAAGACAGTGCTTGACTTCAGAAGAGGGCTGTTTCAGAAACTGTCTGGGGATGCAGGATAGGGATTTCGATCTAGCGTAGCGAAGTGTCGCGGGAAAAGGACTTGCTCCGGGAACCTTATTCGGTTTCAGGTGAGCAGGCGAGGGTTGAGCTTCGCACAATCCGGGAGAAAGAAAGGAGTATCCAGAGATGCTTCACCAGGGAACGACATCAGCGGGCGCGTGTGCGCTCCGGGGACGAGTTTGGTCGGTCGCTTGCCTTGTTACAGTCTGCCTTGGGCTTGGCGCCGCGCGGGTTTCGGCGGTGCCCGTCCTGGGGTACTCGACTCTTGCGATAGACGACGGCACGAGTCCGCCGAGCGTCGGGGATCGCGATGGCTATCCGGAACGGGGCGAATCGGTGTTGATCTGGGTCACGCTTGTGAACAGCGGGACTCCGACCGCGCGCGTTGTTTTCGGGGATTTCGAGCTCCTCTCCGGGACCTCGGTCACCTTGCAGAACACCCACCTGACCTGGCCCGATATTCCCCCCGGGGGAACCCGAAGATCCGACACGGGATTGTTGATGGTCATTGCGCCGAATTGCCCTTTGGGAACGAACGTGTTCATCCGTGGCACCGTGGACGAATCCGATCCGACGACGGGTCCGTGGCAGTTTGACGTTGGACCGTTCGTGGTGGTCTCGGTTTCCACCGTGCGAGGAACGGTACTTGATCAAAATACGAGCCAGCCGATCCCGGGAGCGGAAGTCACGGTCGGTGGGGGAATGGTGAAGAAAACCCTGACGCTGGCGGATGGCTCTTACGAAATCAGAGGGTTGGGGGACGGCACCTATCGGGTGACGGTCCAACGCGCGAGCTTCGGCGCTTCGGTTCCGACCAGCCGCACGATCGTGGTTCCGCCCGATGCTCCGGGGACGGACTTTCTGCTCACCTCGCCGCTTCGAGACGTCAGACCCACATCGCTGACGTTGGTCGTCGGGCGGGGGGGAACCGGGGAAGCCGCGCTGTGGATCAATAACATCGGCACCGCCAACTTGACCTGGTGGTTGAGGGAGCGGCCCGGCACCGGACCCACGAGCCTGAACCTCGACGTGAAGCCGATGGTGGAGGCTTTGAAGATCACCGACACCGTTTCGCCCAAGGCCATGGCGGCGGCGTTGAACAAAGTCCCCTTGCAGCAACCCCAGGGCTACAAGGTTTCCTTCGCCTCCCCGACCGCCTACAGTCCGAAGATTCTGGTTTACGGCGACGATTTCATACACGGCATTCCGACTTACATGGACCGGGCACTCACCCGTCTCCACCTGTCCTATACGGCTTACCATGTGTGGGCATACGCGGCTTTTGAGGACTCGCTGGAGAACGGCGGACCCTGGGATTTGGTGATTCTCTCAAACGAGGGCGGACCGGCGCCACCCACTTCGCTTCTGGACGCGCTGGATCAATACGTGCTGGCCGGCGGGAAACTGGCGATCTACTGCTATTTGATGGGCAACACGGCGGAACACCCGCTCTGGGCCCATCTGGGCGTGTCTTTCCGAGAGATAGTGGGTACACCCCCGCTTCCCGTGTATTGGTGGGAGCCGGACCATCTCCTCTTTCATGCTCCCGACAGCGTGCCGCAATTCATCGCGTTGACCAGCGACATGTACATTTACGGGCAACGCGTGGCGCCGCTGCCGGGGGGCGTGGCGATCGCCGGCTACACGCAGGGCGGGCCGCAGGCCGATCAAGCGGCCATGGTCCTGGGACGCAGAGGGTCCACGATTTTTCGCGGGTTCGGCGACATTGCGAACAACGCGGATCTGAACGGCGACGGAGTTCTCGACGGAGTGCAACTGTGGGAAAACATCATTGACTACTTCGTGGGCTCGGTTCCGTGGATGGATGAACAACCGCGCTGGGAGCGGGTCGCAGCCAAAACGAGAAGCAACTCTTTCATGACCGTCGAGACCACGACGATGACGGTCGGAACCTACCGGACCGCCGTCGTGGTGACCACCAACGAGCTGAGAGACTCCGTGACGACGGTGCCGGTGACGCTGAGTATTGTGCCGAGCGCCACCTCTCCGACGGCGCCCGGTCGCCCGGTGCCCGACATCACTCCGTTTACAAGCCGGACAACGGTGGTCTACCACTGGACGCCCTCCACCGATCCGGACGGAGTCCAATACTACCGGTGCCAGGTCGGAACGCGCACGCCGGGCGGCAGCGAACTGCTGGATGCCAATGTGGGCACTTCGCTCACGGCCACGGCGGTGGGTGCCGACGGCCAGACGCTCTACTGCCGTGTCCGGGCGGTCAACAGCCACTCCCAGGCTGGCCCCTGGTCGCTCAGCTCCATCCCGACGACCATTGACGTTGCTCCTCCCACGGCGCCGGGAAGGCCGACCGATCCCGGCCCTTATACCTCACGGACTTTGGTGAGGTTCACCTGGACGGCGGCCACGGATCCCGGGACCAGCCCCTCTGGGCTCCGGTCGTATGATTTACAGGTGGGGACCGCGCCCGGGCTGAGCAATATTTTCAACGGGAACGTGGGCAACGTCTTGACGCGCGTGGTGGGGGGCGGTTTGAACGGCCAGACCTTGTATGCGCGCGTGAGGGCGCGCGACCGCGTGGGCAACATCGGCCCGTGGTCGCCCGTTTCGGACGGCATCTTGATTGACACGGCTGTGCCGTTGGCGCCCGCCAGGCCAACCGACGAAGGGATTTACACTTCTTCGACGCTGGTCAGGTTCAACTGGCCGGCCGCCAGTGACGCGGGAACGAGTGGCACGGGCATCGCCTCCTACGACTTGCAGGTGGGGACTCGACCGGGTCTGAGCGATGTGTTCACCAGCAACGTGGGCAACGTCCTGACCATGTCGGTGACCGGCGTGAGCGGCCAGACGTTGTACGCTCGTCTGCGGGCTCGCGACCTCGTGGGGAATATTGGCCCGTGGTCTCTGGCTTCGAACGGAATCCTGATTGATACGGATGCACCCACGACGCCGAGTGCGCCGACCGACAAGGGACTCTACACTTCCTCGACCACGGTAACGTTCAACTGGACGGCGACGGCCGACGCCGGGACGAGCGGCTCGGGCGTGTCGTCTTACGATTTGCAGGTGGGAACCTGGCCGAATGCGAGCAACGTGTTCAACGGCCACGTCGGCGGCAACTTGTCGGCCACGGTGACCGGTGGCGCCAGCGGGAAGAAGTTGTTTGCACGCGTGCGCGCCCACGACCGGGCCGGCAACACCGGTCCGTGGTCGCGCGCCTCGCATGGAATCCTGATTGATACCATTGCGCCCTATCAGCCTTTGGGGCGGCCGACCGACGGCGGGGAGTTCACTTCTTCGCCCGTGGTGAGATTTACCTGGCAGGCCGCCACCGATCCCGGAACGAGCGCTTCGGGCGTGGCCTCCTACGATTTGGGCGTGGGCTCCTTTTGGACCGGTCCCAATCTGTACGTGGGAAATGTGGGGAACCGATTGTGGGCGACCTACACCGGCACGCACGGCCAGACGCTGTATGTCTGGGTTCGCACGCATGACAAGGCCGGAAACGTGAGCATCTGGGGAGGCAATTCGGATGGCATTACCATTGACCTGGTCCGTCCTGGCCTGAAGCCGCCAAAAGCCGCCGCACGGGATGACTGGTCGCTGTATGTTTACTTCGATGAACCGGTCGTGAACGCCGGCAAGCCGGCCAATTATGCGTTCGATAAGGGGCTGCGCGCGTTGGATGTGACGACGGTGAACAGCATGTTGTACCTTGTGCACACGACGAGACAGACACCGCTTACCAGCTACACGCTGACGGTTTCGACCGCCGTGAGGGACCGGGCGGGTAATCCCATGGATCCGACCGGCCGCACCGCCAAGTTCCTGGGACAGTTCAGAACCAGTGCGAGGTCGTGGCAAATCTATCGGTGACGAGATCGGACCAGCGGTGGGGTAAGTCTGCGAGAAGTAGGCTGAGATTGCTCTCCAAGTTCCGGTGCGCCGTCGGATTTGCGCACCGGAACTTGTCATTTTGCTCTGGAACGAGCTGGCCGCTGAGCCTATGGTCTGTTTTCGGAGAGGGGAATGAGAGTGTCTTTGCTGAGCGACAATGGTCTGCGGTCCGTCGCAGCGCGAGTTCTGGCAGGCGAACGTCTGAGCCGTGACGACGGGCTGGCGCTGTTTCGCTCGGACGACCTACCCGCCATCGGAGCGCTGGCCGACACCGTGCGGCGGCGAAAGAACGGTCGCCGCGCCTATTTCGTCCGCAACCACCACATCAACTATTCGAACGTCTGCCGGTCGTTGTGCCGATTCTGCGCATTCGGCGTAGCGGCCGGCGACGGGCGCGCCTACACGCTCAGCACCGATGAGGTTGTGGCGCGGGCGCGAGTGGGAATTCAAGCGGGTGCGCGCGAGCTGCACATCATCGGCGGCGTCCATCCCGATTTGTCCTTTGACTGGTATGTTGCGACGGTGTCGCGGCTTCGCGCCGAGTTTCCTTCGATTCACCTGAAAGCCTTCACGGCGGTGGAGGTTGCCGGAATGGCCGACCGCGCCGGCCTCTCGGTCGCTGAGGTGCTGCGTCGTCTGAAAGAAGCGGGCCTCGATTCGCTTCCCGGCGGTGGTGCCGAAATCCTCTCCGACCGTCTGAGGTCGGAGCTTTGTCCGAACAAAGCCTCGGCGAGCCGCTGGCTCGAGGTGATGCGCACGGCACACCGTCTGGGGCTTCGCTCGACGGCCACCATGCTCTATGGCCACATCGAGACCGCCGAGGAGCGCGTGGACCATCTCTTGGCGCTGCGTGAATTGCAGGACCAAACGGGGGGATTTACCTGCTTGGTTCCGCTCGCTTTCCAGCCGGCGCGGACGGCGCTCGCCGACCTTCCGCCGGTCTCGGCCGCCGACAGCCTGAAGACCATCGCGGTGGCGCGGCTTCTGCTCGATAACTTCGACCACATCAAGGCGTATTGGATTGTCCTGGGAACCAAACTGGCGCAGGTTGCTCTGTCATTCGGTGCCGACGACATTCACGGGACGGTCTTCGAGGAGCAGGTCGCCCACGAGGCCGGGGCGACCAGCCCGCGTTCGCTGTCGGTCAACGATCTCGTTCACCTGATCGAGGAAGCGGGATTCGTTCCCACAGAACACGATTCCGCCTATGGCGACCGCCACGTTTATGGCGCTCCGGAACCGCGGGCGGGGAGAAGTCAAAACGAGGGGCAAGCGATGCTCGACGAGGCGGCTGAGGGGCGGCGTCTCACCGACGACGAGGCGCTGCAATTGTTCGAGAGCGACGACCTCGCCGCACTGGGAAGGAGCGCCGATCGCGTTCGCCGGCGACTGCATCCCGAGCCCATCGTGACCTATGTCGTGGACCGCAACATCAACTACTCGAACATCTGCGTGAGCGGCTGCCGGTTCTGCGCGTTCTACCGCGGAGCCGATGCGCCCGATGCCTATCTTCTCGACCGCGAAACGCTGGGCGCCAAACTGCGCGAAACCGTGGCGCTCGGCGGCACCCAGGTTCTTCTTCAGGGCGGTCTCCACCCCGACCTTCCGCTCGAATGGTATGAAGATTTGGTGCGCTGGATTCATGAAGAGTTCGGACTTCACGTCCACGGCTTTTCGCCGCCGGAGATCGTCCATCTGGCGCGGCTGAATGGTCTGCCGGTGGCCGAGGTGGTCGCGCGCCTCCATCGCGCCGGCCTGGCCACGATTCCCGGCGGCGGGGCCGAAATCCTGAGCAACCGCGTGCGCGGCGAGATCAGCCCCCGCAAGTGCAACGCCGACGAGTGGATTGAGGTCATGCGCGCGGCCCATCGCCTCGGGTTGCGGACCACGGCGACGATGATGTTCGGCCATATCGAAACGTTCGCCGATCGCATCGAACACCTGCGGCGCGTGCGGGAGCTCCAGGACGAGACGGGCGGTTTCACGGCGTTCATCCCCTGGCCCTATCAGCCCCGCAACACCGCGCTGGGCGGACGCGCCGCCGGCGCCCACGACTACCTCAAGACACTCGCCGTCTCGCGCCTCTATCTCGACAATTTCGCCAACGTTCAGGCCTCGTGGGTGACGCAAGGCCGCGAGATTTGCCAGGTGGCACTGTACTTCGGCGCCAACGACGCCGGCAGCACGATGCTCGAGGAGAACGTCGTCCGGGCGGCCGGGGTCGAATACCGCTTGACCCGCGCGGATCTGGAACTGATCATCCGGCAGATCGGCCGCGAGCCGCGGCAGCGTGACTGCTACTACCGGTTGGTGGAAGGTTCCGCGTCCCATTGCTGAGCGCTTGAGGGATGGCTGTCGGCCGGGAAACCGGTGAGGGTCCAGCGATTCCCGGCTTCAGGAGCCTGCCCAAGAGATGCCCAAAATCATTGTTGTTCTTCCCGCTTACAACGAAGCGGCCGGTCTTCCGGCCTTGCTCGATCGTTTCAAGGCTGCATTGGGCGCGACGAATCAATCCTGGGAAATCGTCGCGGTCAACGACGGTTCGACCGACGCCACGGGTGAGGTTCTGGACAGGGCGAAGCAGGAGCTCCCGATCGTTCGGGTGGATCACGAACGAAACCAGGGCCTTGGTCCCGCGCTCAAGACCGGCCTTCGTCGGGCGCTCAAAGAGGCCGAATCGCCCGAAGACGTCATCGTTTGTATGGACGCCGACAACACCCATGATCCGCAGTATATCCCCGCGATGGCCGAGAAGATAGCCGCGGGCGCCGAGATGGTCATCTGTTCGCGCTTTCGCCCCGGCAGCCGCCAGGTGGGCGTGCCGCTGTTTCGAAGGGTTCTGAGCCTCGGGGCGCGGACCCTGTTCGCTTTGTTCCTCCATCTGCCAGGGGTGCGCGACTATACCTGCGGCTACCGCGCCTATCGCGCCGGCCTGATGCTCAAGGGATTTGAGCACTATGGCGACCGGTTGATCGAGCGGTCGGGATTCGCCTGCACGGATGAATTGCTGGTTCATCTGGCCCCTCTGGCGCGCGGGATCGAGGAGATTCCATTTGTTTTGCGCTACGATCAGAAGCGTGGTCGAAGCAAGTTGCCGTTGATGCGAACCATCGCGGCGACTTTTCGGCTGCTCCTCCGCCGGGAGAAATAGAGCGACGCGATTGCGGATTGCCAATTGCGGATTTCGGATTGCGGATTGCGGAATGGAAAAGCGGGGAACCACAAATTTCGCAGCTCAAGGCGAAGAATAATTCTATCCACGAAGGTCACGAAGCCACACGAAGAAGGTGGCTCATGTGGCGCCCAGCCTGAAGGGCTGAGAGGAAATAGCCTGGGGCAACGCCCCAGTATGTGTTTAGCGACCCTTTGGAGGGCGGTAGCCCTCCGCCGCTTTGCCGTTCTCTGGAGTGACCAGTGACCAAAAAAGCAAAGCGGCGGAGGGCCACCGCACTCCAAAAGTTGGCTTGCACCCTCAGTTTTGCCAGTGCGCAGGGTGCCCTTGTCGTTGTTGCTTATGCGCGCTAAACACATACACGCCCCAGGAAAACGATCCCAGGATCTGTTCCACCCTGAAGGGGTGGCAGGAATCGGTAAGGGAGAAGAAAACAAGCGAAATGGATCTCGGGAGCGAATTTCCTGTTCTGCGCGAATTGAATTTTCTCAATCATGCCGGCGTGTCGCCTCTCCCGACGCGTTCTGCCGAGGCCATGCGCGTGGTGGTGACCGAACTGGAGCGCTTCGGCCCGCTCCATCAAAAGAAGGACCAGGCCAGGATGGAATGGGTCCGAACCGCCGCGGAACGATTGCTGGGCTGCTCGGCCGACGAAATCGCATTCATCAAGAACACGACCGAGGGGCTGTGCCTGGTGGCCGAAGGGCTCGACTGGTGTCCGGGCGACAATGTGGTGACGGCCGAGCACGAGTTCCCCGCCAACGTCTATCCCTGGCGCAGCCTGGCGCAGCGCGGCGTGGAGTTTCGCGTGGTTCCCGAGCGGAACTTTCGGTTCGAGGTCGAGGATTTCGCCCACGCCATGGACGAGCAAACCCGCCTGCTGACGGTCTCGGCCGTCCAATTCTCCACGGGCTTCCGCATGCCGCTCGAGGAACTGGGCCGTCTCTGCCGGGAGCGCGGCGTCTTGTTCTGCGTGGATGCCATTCAGGCGCTGGGCGCAATGCCTTTCGACGTTGAACGGATGGGGATAGATTTCCTTTCGGCCGACGGCCACAAATGGCTCCTCGGCCCCGAAGGGTTTGGCATTTTCTATTGTCGGCGCGAACGAATCGAGGCGCTTTCCAACTGCGTGCTCGGTTGGGGCGGGGTCCCCAATCCGTCGGACTACGACCGGACCGACCAGCAGTGGGTGCCCACGGCGCGGCGATTCGAGGAAGGGTCGCACAATCTGATCGGGGCGGTGGGGCTGGCCGGTTCCGTGGAGTTGTTGCTCGAGGTTGGGCTCGAGCAGGTCGAGCAACGGATTCTCGCCCTGACGCGGCGGCTGCTCGAGGGGCTGGCAACGCGAGGCTGCGAACTCTTCACCCCCCGCGACGATGGGCGCCGCCTGGGGATCGTCTCATTCCGCCATCCGACCGAGCCCAGCGAGCGGCTGTTCCAACGCCTGCTTGAGCGCAAGATCATCGTGGCCCACCGGCGCGGATGGATTCGCGTCTCGCCGCATTTCTACAACACCGAAGCGCAAATTGACGCTGTGCTCGAAGCCCTGGACCACTGAGAAGTCAGAAGTAGGAAGTCAGTACACCTCAACATAATAGAGGGGTTAAATTAGGGTACGCGCTGGCATGCGCGATTTTCGGTGGCCCCAAAGGGGCGAAGGCCAGTAGCCGGGGGTGATGCGAAACGAAGTGAAGCGAACCCCCGGAACAGACGCCCTCCCTTCCGGTCAAGCCCCGAACGGGGCGGCAGAGACAATCCGGGCGGCGCGGTTTCCTACGCCCCGTTCGGGGCTTGAGCGGGGGAGATCGGGTCCGGGGGTTCGCTCCGTTGCACTCCGCATCACCCCCGGCTACTGGCCTTCGCCCCTTCGGGGCCGCGAGAATCACGACCCACTTCTGAAGGGGAGGAATTTGACCCCTCTATTGTGTTGGGCTGTACGCAGAGAAGAAAAAAAACCGCAGACCGGCATCGCACAGCGCCAATACATAATTCAAAATTCAACGAAGCTTTTGCAAAACTCGAAGTGGTGTGGGCTCTAGCCCGCGAAAGGTGGAGATTTAGCAACAATTCCTCATTTTGAGCACTATTCACAGGCTAACAGCCTGCGCCACAGGAGTTCTGCAAAAGCCTCAACATTCACAATTCTTCGCTCCACGTTCCACGATCATTTCTTCGGTGGTGGCGTCGGGGCGGGGGGCGTGGCCGCACCGGGCGTACTCGTCGGCGCGGGTGTCTTGGCCGGCGGCGCTTCTGCCGCTGGAGGCCGAACCGCTGGGGCTATGACCAAGGGCGTCTTCGTGGCAGCCGGTGGAGTCGGAGGCGCAGGAGTTTGGACCGCGGCTGGCGTCGGTGTGGCGGCCGGCGACTTCGGCGCAACGGATGGAGTCGGGGACGCGGGGGTTTGGACCGCGGCCAGCGGTGTCATAACAGCGGGCGGACGGAATGGCGGCACCGGCGGCGCCGTCGGCACGGTCAGGGTCGGCGTGGTTTTGATCTCCAAGCCGCTGAGGTTGAGCGCGTAATCCTTGCCTTCGAAAACCGTTGTCCGAATCTGCGCGAGATTCTCCTGCGCTCGCTTGATCAGGTCTGCCTGTTCTTCGTTGGGAGTGTAACCCGGGGGGAGCGCATCCGCTCGGACCCGCGAGAAGAAATCGGCCGCGGCGATATAGTCCCGGGCGTTCTGGGCGAACCATCCCATCCAGTAATTGGTTTTCAAGTCATTCGGCGCTTGCTGGCGAGCGATCTGGAAAAGTCGTTGGCACTGGGAGAGGTATTCCTGTTGGCGCTTGGGATCGCTCTCCTGCACGGCCATTTCATAGCAGGCCCTGGCTGCCTGAACGTTGAGGTCCGGGGCGGAGTAACCCGCCCTGTCGGCTTTTTGGTAGTGTTCCAGAGCGCGCGAAACTTGATGGCGGCCCAGCGCCACGTCGCCCATCGCCTTGAGATAGCCGGGATTGTTCCGGTCCTGTTTCTCCAGCTCGTAGAAAAAGGTGGAGGCGCGCGACCAGTCGCCATGCCAAAGAGCGCGTTGCCCTTCAAAGAGTCGGTAGCGGAGAAGCTCCCGAGGCAGAGCAAACAGGATGAGCAGGACCTCCATGACGCCGATCAGAATCAGGTTGAACCGCCAGTCAATGAGGACATTCGTGAAGCTGGTCGGCTGGGGGGCGGGTACAGGCTTCACCGGGGCTGGAGGGGCTTGAGACGATTTCTTCTTGGCCATTTCGCGTTATCCATTCGTTGCGCGGGCGGATCGCACCGCTTAGTAGTTGATCACGATATGATCGTCGTCGGTGAGGGCAGTGCCGTTGCTTGCGATGGTGCACTTGGGCATCGTGCCGATATCACCGAGGATATACTCTCCTCCCGCGGGGCAGCGGGGCAACTTGTGTCCGGGCAGCTCGGGCAGAAGATCCTTCTCGGTCAGCCGCCCAATCGCCCGCCCCTGGTCTTGGGCGACCTTGCGCTTGGCGTTCTCGATCAAGCGCAGGTTGGCGCGACACTGAGCGGCGGCCGGGAGGTTATTGAGCGGCTGGGTGGTGAAGTCGGTGGCACGAGCGAGCGCGCTTCGTCCACGATAGAAGTAGTGCCGAAGCCAGGGTTTCAACCCTTCCCAGTTCAAAACGCCTGTCGCAAACAGCCCCACAACGACCGCGGCGACCGCAATCAGGATAAGCTTCTGCTTCATCTGTGGCGTTTATCCGTTCCTGTCCGCCTGCCCTCCCGCCGGCCACAAAACACTGTATTCATAAAGGTCTGTACGGCCCTTGTCAACTGCGAAAGCCGTCGGGAGCGGAGGCGGGAGGCGGGAGGCGGGAGGCGGGAGGCGGGAGGCGAGAGGTGAGAAGAAGGAAGTGCGAAGCGAGAGGTGAGAAGAGAGCAGGAATCGAAGGGCGCGGCTGTCTGTTGCCGGGCCGTCGAAATTCAGGTTTTGGTTTTTCTTCTAACCTCTGGCTTCTTGCCTCTCACTTTTCATTTCCGCTCCAGGCCGTATTTCTGGATCTTTCGGTACAAGGTGGCCTGGCTGAGCTGGAGACTCTTGGCCGCTTCGGCGACGTTGCCGTCGCTGAGGCGAAGCGCTTTCTCAATTTCCAGCTTCTCGGTCAGCCAGAAGGGCAGGATGCCGCTGTCGGCGGTGGGCGCCGGTGAACGATCCCTTCTCGTGGCCGAACATTTCGCTTTCGAGCAGCTCGTGGGGGATGCCCGCGCAGTTGATGTCCCCGAAGGGGCCGCGCGCCCGTTTGCTCTTGGCGTGAAGGGCGCGGGCCACCAGTTCCTTGCCCGTCCCGCTTTCGCCCGTGATCAGAACGGGCACGTTGCTGGGGGCGACGTTTTCGATCTGAGCATAGCGCATCAGCATGGTGGGATGGCGTCCGATCATCTCGCCGCACGAATCGAGCGCGCCCAGTCCCCGGCGAAAGGCCGCCAGTTCCTCGCTCACGTCGCGCATCTCGGTGGCGTGACGCCGCGTGACCTCGAGCCGACGCAGGTCCACCGGCTTGGTCAGGAAATCAAAGGCGCCGGCCTTCATGGCCTCGACCGCCAAATCCGCGGTCGCGTGGCTGGTCGAAACGATCACCGGCAACGAGGAGAAGCGATCGCGAAGGTCGGGCAGCAGCTCCACCCCGTTGGCGTCGGGAAGCATCACGTCGAGGATGACCACGTCGGGCGGACGGGCCTCGGCCAGCCGCCACAGATCGGCGGCCGACTCGCCGGTCTGCACCTCGTAGCCGAGCCGGCGCACGGCCTGCTCGAAGAGCCGCACGATGGTCGGATCGTCATCAATAACCCAAACGCTGTTGATCATGACAGACTCCTACCACCCTCGTTTCTGTATAGCATAACCCGCCCTGCCTCCTACAATTCGAAATGCACGATCGGCGCCAGGAACTCATAAGGCGGCCCAAGGCCGCAACGAGAGAAGAATGAACTCTCGACTCTCGACTATGGACTTTAGACTAAAAGCCTCTACCGACACGGTTGCCTGAGCGTGAATAAAGATCCGACGAGAATCGGCCAAGATGTGGACGGCAGTCAGCTTGCTACCGCTGTTTTAGCGCGGGCTCTTGCCGACAGAACTTTGTCTTAAAGCAGCGGCAGCAAGCTCGCCGCACTCCACATGCCGGCCCCATTTTGTTTCATCCGGTCAGGATTCAGTCGTTCTCTGAGTCAGGCGTCCGCTTCGGCTTGTAGTCCGACTCCTGGGAGTTCCTGCAATTGGCACGCCGCTTTTCATTCATCCTTCATCATTCCTCGTTCCTCATTTCTCGTTCCCCAGCATGTCCTGCTGCTGGGCCCGCAGCGGGGGAGTGGCCAGCGCGGGAAGGAGCCCGCCCGCCGTGTGGATGTCCAGGGGGTCGTTGGCCACCACCTGGCGCGGCGAGCGAACGATCTCGCCCGTGCGCCGTCGAATCACCAGACTGTAGCCGCGTTCGAGCGTTGCCTGGGGGCCGAGCATTTCGAGGCTTTCCATCAGGCCGTCCAGTCGCACCTTTTGGCGAGCGAGCTGTTCAAGCACGGCGCGATGACAGCGCCGCTCGCGTTCGACCAGAGCAACCGCCGCCGCGCGCGACCAGGCGCGGGCGGACGCGGCCAGCCGCTCCAGCAATCCGACCAGGCGATGCCGGGAGAGCTCCAGCACATGGTGTGCCTGCGTTTCGAGCCGTGCGAGGAAATCGTCCGTTCGCTGCTGGAGCTGTTCGAGACGGAACCGGGGCTGTTCGAGCGCGTAGCTTTGCAGCAAGCCTTCGAGATGGGTGCGGAGATATTTCACGCGTGAGACCACCAGCTGGTCGAGCCGGTGATCGAGCGCCTGCAACTTCTCGAGCAACTCGACCTGGTTTTGCACCACCAGCTCGGCCGCAGCGGATGGCGTTGGGGCGCGCAAGTCGGCCACGAAATCCGCGATCGTGAAATCAATCTCGTGCCCGACCGCCGAAATCACCGGCGTCCGGCAGTCGTGAATGGCGCGCGCCACGATCTCCTCGTTGAACGCCCACAGGTCTTCGATCGAGCCCCCGCCGCGGCCGCAGATCATCACGTCCACCAACTGGCGGCGGTCCATTTCGCGCAGCGCGTGGGCAATCTCCTCGGCCGCGCCCTCGCCCTGAACCCGCACCGGCCACAAGAGAACGTGGACGTTGGCGAACCGGCGTCCCAGGATGTTGAGGATGTCGCGGATGGCGGCGCCCGTCGGCGAGGTGATGACGCCGATGCGGCGAGGCAGGAACGGCAACGGTTTCTTGTGCGCCGGATCGAACAGTCCCTCTTTCTCCAGTTTTTCTTTCAGCCGCAGGAACGCTTCGAACAGTGCGCCCAGCCCCTGCTCGACGATCCGTTCGACGATGATCTGATACTCGCCGCGCGCCTCATAAACGGACACTCGTCCCCGGACTTCCACTTTCTGGCCGTCGGCGGGCGTAAACTTCAGCCGCGCCACCGCCGGACGGAACATCACGCAGCGAATCGAGGCTTCAGCGTCTTTGAGGACAAAATAGGCGTGGTCCGAGGCGGCGACGTGCCAGTTGGAAATCTCGCCCTCGACGGTGACATCGCCGATCTCGGTTTCGAGCAAGCGGCGAATCTGCCGCGTCAGTTCGATGACCGTGAGCACGCGCGGCCGCTGCTTGGGGGGCGGCAGCTCTTCGCCTCCGGGGCCGATCATGTCCCTGCCGGCCGGCGCGCCGAACGGTTCCTTTTCAGGCGAGTTCTTCTTGCGTGCCATGTTGCCGCTGTGCCCCTTGCCACAAGCGCTCAATGGTCCTGTTCCTATCCCTATGAGGAACACGCCGCCCCAAAAGCATTAAACGTTTGGGTGTCCCTTGCCTATTCCCTCACATCCTCATCTTTTGCTTTGACCGAAACGCGCTCGACCTGTTTGGCGCGGCCCGTGACAATGTCCACCTCGACGAGCAGCCCGCACAACCGCACGTCGCCGCTGGCGGGCACGTGGCGCACCGGCATCAATTTGATCATCGCCTCAATGACCGGATCCTTGCGCACGCCGATCACGGAATCATACGGGCCGGTCATGCCCGTATCGGTCTGGAGCGCAGTTCCGAGGTCGGTGATCCGTTCGTCGGCGGTGGCGATGTGAGTGTGCGTACCGATGACCGCCGAGGCTTCCCCATTGAGATACCAGCCCATCGCGACCTTCTCGCTGGTCGCCTCGGCGTGGAAATCCACGACGATGATCGGCGTTTCGCGCTTAAGCTGTTCGACCTCGTGGCGCCCGACGCGAAACGGGCAATCGTAAGGGGGCATGAACACGCGACCGATCAGATTCAGTACGCCGATCTTCGTGCCGCCTGCGAGGGTGTAAACGCCGCGGCCACGACCGGGCACACCAACCCCCTGGGGCCAATTGGCCGGCCGCAGAACGCGTTCATCCTTCTGGACGAGCTCGATCACCTCTTTGTTGTGCCAGACGTGATTGCCGTTGGTCAGAACATGGATGCCGTACCCAAACAGTTCCTTGGCCACTGCCGGGGTCAGGCCTTTGCCGCCGGCGGCATTTTCGGCGTTCGCGATCACGAATTCGATGCCGCGCGATTGAACCAGGCCGGCCAGCAACTGGCGGACGGCCATGCGACCCGGTGAACCCATAATATCGCCGATAAACAGAACCTTCACTCTGCTCTAGCCTCCTGCTCAACACCCCCCGTGGGGACTGTTGGCGTGGCAGTCGCGTTCATGCCGTACCAAGCGATGTTGGAAACGCTCTCGACCGCCTTCTCTACTGGTTGAAGGGAGGCAAGTCAAAGTCAAAAGGCAGAATTCAGACACTGGCGAGATCCGGGCAGGCTACTTGAAGGGATAGTTGCCTTTGCCGGCGGCCTCGTCGAGCAGCCGAACGAGATTGCCATAGGGGACGTGCAGGCGGCCCGAGAGCGTGTCGGCAGATCGGCCTACGGTGATGTTTGCGCCGAGGTTGCGAAGGTTGGCGTTGGCCTTGTCGTTTCGCCAGGCTTCGACGAGCAGGCGGAGGAGATTGTAGGCCCCCTCGAGCTGCTTGGTGTCACGCGGCCAGGCGATCCCATCCAACTCGAGGTCGGGCGTCAGCCGGCCTCTCAGGATCCACGCATCCAGGCCGGCCAGCGCAGGGTTGGCGGGCCCCGTCTGGCGGACTCCCAGCGCCCAGAAATCGGGCCAATCGCTGATCGAGGCGGTGGCCCTTTGAACCACCGGTCGAGAGAAAAGGGAGGTGGCGCCGCCGACCGCATCGCAGACCTGTTGGAGCACCGGAACCGAACCCCCACGCCGCGATGCCGGGGGCGAGAAAGGTGAGGCCCTGTGTGCGGTTGCTGTCGGCCGTGGGAACGGCATGGATCTGACGCCGATTCTGCTCCGAGAGCGTGTAGCCGGGTTGGGCGCGCAACTGGCCGACCACGAACGGTTCGTTCCACCGGCCAACGTAGGTCACGCAGGTCGCGTCGGGCCGGGCCGTCATGCCCGAGATGGCCAGGTACTCAATGTCGCGCCGCCAATCGAGACCGAAACGGCCGAACAGCACATCGAGGTTGGTTGTGGCCTCGCGCGAAAAGATCTTGCGATTCGTTCGAGCGGATCAGCTGCGATTGCAAGAGCGAGCGGACGTTGAATCCCAGCATCAGGTCGCGGTCGGCCGGCACCACCTGGAGTGCGATTGGGGCCGAGAAACTGGAGTGCGATTGGGGCCGAGAAAGCGGACACCGGACGGACCGCCACAGGCGTGGGTGTGACCGCCAGGGGTGTTGGGGTGGTCCAGACGACCCGAGGTGTGGCCGTGGGTTGGGGTGGGGGCTGTGCGGGCGTGGGTTCGGGCGTCGGTGTGGGTGTTTGAGCGACCGGTGTGGGTGTCGCATCGGGTGACGTCGCCGGCTTTTGCGGAGTTGGATTGTTGGGCCGGCGACTCAATACCGCGAACAGGAGGATCAAGCCGATGACCCAATAGAGAGACTTCCGCAGGACCCGAAAGCGCGACCGTCGAACAGGGGGCTCACTATCCGCGGGGCGGCCCAGCGGCACTCCGTCTTTCTGTGGTGGCGTGCCGGTGTCCGCCACGGTGGGAGCCAGGCGGTCCGCGGGGCGATGTTCCAGCTCGCCCAGTATCCGCCGGCATTCCGTGGCCACGGTTTCACAGTCTGCCAGCCGAAGCTGGCGCTGTTTGGCCAACATTCGACCGACCTGTTGCCGGACCGGAACCGGCACGCGCGGGTTGATTTTCTCCAGGTCGGGCACCGGCTCATTGGCAATCTGCCGCATGAGGGTCAGGGGCGTCTCGCCGGTGTGGGGAGGCCGGCCCGCGAGCATCTCGTCGAGCACCGCGCCCAGCGAATAGACATCGGTTCGGGCGTCCAATTCCGCCCCTTCGCACTGTTCCGGCGAAGCATAGGCGAGGGTCCCGAGAAACGACCCATCGGTCGTCAGCTCGGTTTTCTCACCGAGGATTTTCGCAATGCCGAAGTCGAGCACTTTGACCAGCCCCGACGGCGTGACGATGATGTTCGACGGTTTGATGTCGCGGTGGAGAATGCCGGCTTTGTGGGCGCAGGCCAGACCGTCGGCCGCTTGCGCGGCAATGGTGAGAGCCTTCCGCGCATCGAGTGGTGCGTCGCTGACGATCAGGTCGGCCAGCGATTGGCCTTCGATGTATTCCATCGCATAGAACGGGAGGCCTTCCGCCTCGTGGAAGGAATATACCGTGACCACATTGGGATGGTTCAACCGGGCGGCGGCTCGAACCTCGCGGGCAAACCGCTTGACCAGGCTGGGATCATGCGCCCAGCGCTCGGCCAGGACTTTCAGAACCACCTCGCGTCCGAGCGACTCCTCGTGGGCCAGATAGACCTCGCCCATTCCGCCGCGGCCCAGGAAGCGAAGCACCCGAAACCCGGCCAGGGTTCGCCCGGTGAGCAACCGCGGATTACCCGCAGGATTCTCCGCCACATTCCGATCCTTGGCGCGCGAGGCCAGAGAGACCGAACGGCCGTCCAGCGCAACGACTGCCTGCGAGAGTCGCCGCTCTTCATACGCTCGAAAACGCTCCCTCGGGAAGGAAGTGTGATTCTGGCAGAAGAGAGTGAGTCAGAGCCGACATGTGGAGTGCGGTCAGCTGGCTACCGCTGTTCTCAAACGGAGATTTGCCGGCAGAACT